>ENA-ORXT01003241-ORXT01003241.1-marine-metagenome-genome-assembly--contig:-NODE-3241-length-18237-cov-11.069383_pt1 | contig 18237 bp, 22 predicted proteins | sample MGYA00237868_ERZ511482 | MGnify/ENA metagenome assembly ERZ511482 | reverse complement strand
GGGGGGGGGGGGGGGGGGTGGGTGGGTGGGAGGGGGGGGGGGGGGGGGGGGCTGTGGACGGGGTGCAAGCGGCCGCCGCAGACCTCGGTAGCCGCAGCGGGCGAGAGCCTGGGCGTGGCGTTGAGGCGGTCTCGCTGTCGGATTAGTCACACATGTCGCGGGCGCGGTCTTTGCGAGGTACAGTACCGTCACACGTCCCCGAGACTGGTCGCCGCCAAACAAACTCAACGGCACGCGTGAAAAAACAAACACAATGATTTTACAACAGGTTGACAAGAGAGGAAAGAAAAAGAACAAGCAACACCAGAGACAAAACAACCACATTATGCCTCGCGGTGCCGGCACAGAGGCGGCAATGCGGCCCGTCCTAATAGCAGCAGCCAATTCGTAGCCACGGCGAGCAAGCCCATCCAACGCGGCTGATACTCCCAGTCGCCCCGGCTGCTACGCCGGTCCCGGAAACACAAGATGACCGTCACCGCGCGGCCACCGTCAAAACGCACGCAAACCGCCCGATGCAGCCGCAGACAGTGGGGACCCGCCGTGGAGCTGCGAACACATCGCCAGTGGGGCGCAGCTGCCGCCACAGCACCGCGTGCTGCGAGCGTCCGATACGAGCCACTCGCCAATGTGGCGAGCAAGCAACGCGCCGCGGGCCCCAAGCATCTCAACCGCCCATGACACCAACGTAAGCGAGCAGACAGCGCATTGTAGACGGCACCCACCCGCATCGGTACTGCGGGTGTCCACAAGTCACACGAGGCCAACAACAAGGCCGCGAAAGCACGTGTGCGCTCGACCGGGGCCACCCAAGGACGCCGCACCAAGATAGCACCGCAGCGACGTGTCGCGCAACGGGCCCAACCTGCGACGCCCTTGTCATCCCCGTGACGGCCACGGGAACACACGCTGCAGCCCGCAGCTGCCATGGATGCACCGCAGCCGCTGTCCGGGTCGTCTACCACTTCATGCCCTTCTTCAGGCTCTCCTTGTACGACTTGATGTCGCCCTTCCAGACCTTCACGCCACCGTCCACCACCCAAATCTCCCGCGCCACCTGCGACAGAAGCCGGAAGTCGTGGGACACCAACACCACGCCACCCGTAAAGGCATTGATGGCCTCAGCGAGCGCGTCAATGCCCTCCATATCAAAGGCGTTGGTCGGCTCGTCGAGCAGGAGGATGTGCGGGTTCTGCATGCTGATCTCCGCAAATGCCAGCCGCGACTTGAGGCCGTCGCTCAGATGCCCAATCGGCGCCAGCTGCTGGTCGCCCGTGACACCAAACTGGCCAACCTCCCCACGCCAGCTCTGGATGTCCTTGTGGCGACCAGGGAAGCGGCTCCGCAAGTACTCCACAGGAGACACCTCCAGGTCAAGCTGGTCTGCCGAGTGCTGATGGAACTGAGCCACCTTGAGGCCACTCCGGTGCGACACGGAGCCCTCCACGGGGGTTAGCTTGTGCAGCATCAAGTTGATCAGGGTCGTCTTGCCCGCACCGTTCGGTCCGACAATGCACACCCGAGAGTCGCAGTCAATCCCAAAGCTCTGGTCCTTGTAAAGGTAGTCTGCCTTCTTGCCCGAGTAGGAGAAGGCGACGTCCGTGAAACTAATGCACGGTGGCGCCATAGCGCTCGTTTCGGGGAAGCGAAACTTGAACTGCGTGTCTTGGAAGGGCGGCTTGAGCAGTCCCGCCTCGACCATCTTGTCCAGCTGCTTTTGCCGCGACTTGGCCTGGCGCACCAGGTTGGAGTAGGTACCGCACGACGAGATAAAGTCCTTGGTGTGCTTGATCTCTTCCTGTTGCTTCTTGTACAGCTTGAGCTGGTTGACGTCTTGCTCCTTGCGGGTGCGCACGTACGTCGAGTAGTTGCCACCCCAGTACTTCAGCTGCCGCTCTTGCATCACCATTGTGTCCGTGCAGACGCCGTCCAGGAAGTCCTGCGAGTGAGACACCACCACCAGGATCTTGTTGTAGCGGCTGAGGTACTCCTCAAGCCACACGCACGCGTTGAGGTCGAGATGGTTGGTCGGCTCGTCTAGCAAGAGCATCGTCGGTTGCACAAAGAGCGCACGGGAGAGCGCTACGCGCATCCGCCAGCCGCCGCTCATGTCGCACGTCTTCTTGGAGATGGTCTTGGACGTGAAGCCCAGGCCGCAAAGGATGGTGGACGCGCGGGACTCAAACGTAGACGGGTCCATCTCGTCCATCCGCTCGTAGATGTCCTGCAGCTGCTCGCAGTCGGGCCCATACTCCATCAGCAGCTCCTCCGACTTGTCTTCTAGTCTCTGCACTTCCGCCTTGGCCGAATTGATCACATACTCCAGCGCCGTCTCCTGGCTGGGCTGCGCCTCCTCCGACAACAGGTAGATGTCAATGTGGTCGGGGATGGGCACCTCCCGCGCGGCAAGCGTCTGCAAAAAGGTCGACTTGCCGCAGCCGTTGCGGCCAATCAACCCGTAACGGCGGCCGACTGAGAGCTCAATCATGGTGTCCTCGACCAGCAGCTTGCCGTGGTAGTTGAGCGAGAAGGACCCAATCTTAATGTCACGCGCCGTCGGCAGGGAGTGCAGCACACCAGTCGCCGACCGCGTCATGTCGGCCTGCTCATTGTGCTCCAGTGACTTGAGTGACGCGGAGGAGCCCTTCCTCGCCGACTTGCCGGCAGAGCTACTCGTGACCATTGACGCTGTCTCGAGCAGGTCCCCCGGCTTGCCCCCTTTGCCCAGCGGCGGCAAACCACTGCCATTGGCTGCCCCACCGTTGGCAGCTGCCGCCTTGGCAGCCTTGGCAGCCTTGGCCGCCTCGGCCTTCTTCTGCTTCTCCAGGAACTTCTTCGACTTGTTGGCAGGTGCCATGGTGACGAGTGGACAAGCCCCGCAGGGTGCGGCGCGTCCGCGTGCGACGCGCACAGGTGGCGGCGGCCGTGCGGGAACGAGTCGGCCTCCCTCCTCACGCACACGCGGCGACACCCACAGTCGTCGTCGGCAAAGGAGCCGACGTCAGCGACGGCACGAAGCTTAGCTGTGCGGCTGCGACACCACCCACCACCGCCCCTCCCTTAACCGGCGGCGGCCCCAAAAGACGACGCGCACTCTTGCCAGCGGCGCCGGCGGAGGCGACGGTCCACGCGCACGTGCACTGGCCGGCCGGTTGGTGCACGCGGGACACGCACGCACAACGCGCACGCTCCGCGACGGCCGCGAAATGGAAAAGCGAACACGGAAAAAAGGGTGTGGCCGTCTGGGACCGTCTGGGCCCCCTTATGCCAAGCCCCCCTCCCTTGGCCAGAGTCAGCCACGCCAGTCACGGCCCGCGACAGGGCTCCGCGGCTCTGTGCAGCCGTGCAAGCCAGCGCGGCGGTCGCGCCGGCGGCAACGGCAACCATTCGCTTGGGGACAGCCCCGGAGCGGGAGCATTTCCACCCCAAGCTGCTGATGCCGCCAAGAGCAGCTGTCGTTGATTGGTCAACTTCTCGGTGGTGCCGATCGTGTGGTGACAGTGGGAGCAAACGGTGGCGGAAGCGGGTATCGCTGTGTTCGAAAGGCAGGCTACTTGGCCTTCCACCAATGGTTGTGAGCGAAGTCACCGGAATACTTCGCCAAACTGCCAAATGGGGACCCCCAGGATGATTGATGGTGTCCAACTGCGCTCAACAAAGTGAGTTAGGTAGTACCCCATTATGGAATATTGGGGGCCTGTCGCTCGTCGTGCCAGGAACCCTGCCGCGATCGCCGTCAGCCGCACAAAATGCCAACACCGCAGGCCGGCACCATTTTGCACCCCATATTCAGTAGGCGACGGCGGTGACACCACGTGGGCTACCTTTTTATTGGGCGGTATCGGCGGCGGCGCACAGGCCCACGAGGCCAACGTGGACGACGTGACCGTGCACCTAACACCCGTCCGGAAGTCCAAGTCGCGGCGGGAGCGACTGGCAGCCCGCGGCGGCCCGCCAGAGTGTCGGCCGCGGCCGGTCAGCGCCGCCGACGGTCGACGCGCACGGCGACAGCGCGCGCGCGCGATTTTCGCGACGCCCCCCACCGGCCGCCGCTGCCGTTGGGCGCCCGCCGTCACACTCGCCACGCGCGCCGCCGCCAGCACAGCAGCCGTGGTCACCGCCTGCCCGATCCTGACTCACACGGCGGCCGTGTGGCGTCTTGGTCCGACGGCTGGACGAGCTTCTCTTTAGCGCCTCCCTCCCCGCTGCGACTTGGCTGAGATCATCATTCCCGTGGGTGCTCCTACTGCCGACCCAACTTGACGTGCATCGCCTCTTTCGCCGCCCACAGTTGGCGCCACGTTCACCCCCACTTCCCCCCACACACCATGGGTGTCCCGATGATCCTCCCCCACCCCCACCCCCCTTTTGCACACATGCTACCCGCGGGTTCCTCCTACAACCCCACGGGCAGCCACGAGCGGCAAGGCTCCACTACCCCCCGCGGGACGGCGGCCACCCCCCCCGCGCCGGCGCTCGCCCCAGCCCGCGCCGACGCAGCGCGCGGCGATGATGCGGCGTACCCCTTTGCCCCGCCCATTGCTGGGGACCTTGTGCGGCAGCAGGCGCAGCTTCGGGCACACGGCACCATCCGCGTGCGGCGGCGGGTGACGTCGTCGGCCACCCATCGGGACTTGCGGTACGCCTCCCTGGCGGGCCAGCCGATGGCCGTGTACCGGCGGCACAAGCGGGTGTACGAGCGGGGCATGCTCTTTGGCGTCGGCGCGCTCGGCGGCGGTGGCGACGTGGCCGTCGGCGAGCCCGAGGCGGCCGCCGCCGCTGCGAGGGAGGAGGACGAGGAGGAGGGTCTGTCGGACGGCTCGGGCGGCTCGTCCGCGTCTGACGGATTAGGGGACGCGAACGTGGTCGTCGCGCCTGCCAGCCGGGTGGTCGCCGCGGCGGCGGCTTTTGTCCGCCCCCTTGGAAGCGTCGGCGGCGTGCGGCACGTGAGCCGGCGGTCCGAGCCGGGCACCTTCCTAATGCGCTACGATAGCGGGGAGGAGGAGCCGCTGGTGCTGTCTCGGGAAGTGTGGCGGGTGCTGGACCCCCGGTCGGGGGCGACCGTCTACGAACACGTGCCAGTGGGGGAGGACGAGATGGACGATGAGAGCTTTGACGAGGATGATGGGGAGGAGGATGATTCCTGGGTGATGTAAGTGGGCGGTCCGTCGCGTTTGGAGTGGTTGGCGGTTGCGGGGGGGGGGCAGGGGGGCGTCAGTTGTCCCCCTTCTGGTCGTGGCGTGGTCGGCTTGCGCGACTTTTTTTTTCTTCTTCCTTTCATTCTGGCTGTGTGTTTGCGTTTGCGTAGGGTTGCTCTTTGCTGGGTGTTGTTTCCTGTTCCGAGTCTGCGAGGGTCCCTTCCATTCTTGTGTTTTGAATGGTCTTTTGCTCTCAGGTGCCTTCTCTCTGGCAGTCGAACACTGGGCAGCTTAACGGCAGCGTGCTCGCCGAGCACTCGGCGTCGTGCGGGCGCGCCCGCAAGTGCCCCGTCACGGCCTGCACAAGAGGGATGACGGCAGACGATGGCTTACAGTTGTCCGCCTTCCGTCTCTGCGAAAGAACCCCCGACTCGGCGGGCTCGGGATGGCTCGGGCGAGGCAGTCTGCCGCCGTGGGCGTCCTGCGGGCTGCCGCAAGATGGCTGCGCGTGGCCTTGATCAGCGTCACCGTCAAGTGGGATGGCGTGGCCGAGCGTGTTGTCTGGGGGGTCGGGTGCCTGTGGTCAAAGAAACAGTGGAAAACGTCGTTGCTGCCCCCCGCACCGCACCCGCTGCGTCACCACACGCACATGGCCGTCGCCCCTTCCAACCGCTGCCAGCCCCCTCTCGAGCCACCCCCACCCCGCGTTGTCTGTGCCTCCACTCCCCCACCACACGCCACGAGCGGCCCTGGCATCACCCGAAACACCCATAGCACCCGTCCGCGCCCCCCTTCACGGCGCCCTGCGCCGTCGCTTGCGCGCCGTCGCTCAAGGCGCTCGCGCCCTCTTCGAGCTGCGCAGTGGCCTGCGCGGCTTCCGCCCCGTTGCCCGTGGGGCGCCCCGCCGGGGACGCCGCGTCGCCGGCAACCTTGGCCGTGAGGCAATCGGCGCACGCGCACAGGGGGACGAGGACCAACAAGCCAATGACGATGCCCATGCGCAAGACGAAAACTCTCGCGATCCTGATCGTGCGGGTGGTCCCTTGCAGGTCGGCGGGCATGCCCGCAGTTGGCAGAGCGCCTTACGTCGTGCCAATGGTGGCCGTGAAGGGGGTGGCGACGGACGAGGCGGCGGCGCGTCGGGTGGTGGGCGTCGACAGGACCCACGCGTCGGCGCAGCCAGCGCGGCGGCGACGGGGGCGGCTCGGCGGCTCGTGAAGAGGCGGCAGCACCCGTACCTGATCCGGACCATGGCGGGACGTCAATGAGATTTGGACAGTGAGCGCGGGGGGTGAAGGGTGAAGCAGCGCGCAGCAAACCGGTAGCGGTCGACTGGGACCCCTTGCTGCGGTGCTTCCTCATTCAACTGGGCCTCACGGCGAGAAAGAAACGGGCGTGACCGTCGCTGCGGCCTCTGCTTGTCCACGACCATTCTGATCCCGCAGTTTTTTCGTGCGCCCCTTGTGCTGCCTATGTCAGGGGGGGGGGTGGGGTCGGAAGGACGGGACCACGGTTGGGGCAACACGGGCGGCGGCGAGGCGGCGCGCTGGCGCATCCTCGCCTCGTCATCGTCTAGGCTCCCCGACTGCCCATCCAAACGCGATTTGGATGGGCCTTGGATGGGGCTTTGGATTGGGATGGATGGGCCCCCACAGCTCATCCAAACGGTTTTTGGACGGGATACCGCTGGGCTTTGGATGGGCGTTTTCTGCTGATGGCGTAGTCCCAATTTCCGCCCGTGAGTGCCTCGAGTCGAGATGGCCCGCCGGAGAGACAGCGTGTGATCCTCGGCAGGCTCGGCCGTTTCAAAAGCACAGCGCATCATCTCTTGAAGAAGTCGGCTCCCATTGGACATGACAGGGTGAGACGTCATCCAATGCGGTGCCTGAGCGAGAGAAGTAAATTGGCTGACAGCGTGCAAAAAGAATACAGAACGCCGCGTCGGTGCATCTTCGGCCGGCTGTTACTCCACTCCAGATGATAGGTTTTCTATCGCACCGCATTGATTGCCATCCTCGATTTTTTCTCTCTCGAGCGCACCTAAGGAACTGTGACAACGAGCTGCACGACCAGAGCGTCAGAGATGGCGAAACAAAACAAAACCCATACAACAGAAGCAGCCCATGTGGCTGACCTCACAAGGTGTGTGCGCCACACAGCGCCATCAGAACACACCGTCATCCTCCTCCTCATCCTCGTCGTCCCCAGGCACACCTGCACTCTCGCCGCCCTCGTCAGAGCTATCGGGGCCAGAATCGGAGTCATCGTCGTCACTCGAGAACGTGCACGCTCCCACATCCTCGCTCTCCCCGCCGTCACTCTCCCCATCGTTGCCCCCCCCCCCGTCATCACCCGCTCCTTCACGCCTCGCACCTTCCTCGTGCAGGCCAATCATCGCCGCCCCGCTGCCGTGGTCGGTGTCCGCGTCGACCACAAGTACGACACCGGTGCGCGGCGCGTGGGAGTTGCTGTCGTGGACGTTGTCGTCTTGATCTGGTCCGACGCGGTAGTCCTCGGCGCAGTTACGCATTGGTGCGTCCGGGACGTCGTCGAGTCCCGGGCGACGAGTCTCGTCGGCGCCACCGCTCGGCGCACCCCCACCAGCCATCTCCGCAGATGGCACGCGCGCCCCAACCACGTCACCTGGCGACGCGGCGACAGTGCGATTGATGGAGGTGGGGGGGCGGGCCGATGTCGTTAGCGCGGATGAGCCCGGCGCGTTTTTCGCCAACGATGCGTCGCCAAGCTCAGTGAACATCCACCCGCCCGCGCTCGTGCGCACCACCATATCCGGGTCGATAGCGTCCGTAATCCGGTAGCCGGCGTGCACTTTCTTGTCCTTGTGGTTCTTGGACAAATGCTTGATTGACGAGTCAAACTCGTCGACCCAGTGCATGTAGGAGCCGTTACCATTGCCGCCGCGGCGACGAGTACGGCGGCCGAGTGCAATCTCGAACTCGTTGCGGACGAAGCTCGCGATGAGCGCGTGGTGACCGACCACCATGTTGACGTGATAGCGGCTGCCCACGCTCTTGTCCTTGACGATGCGGCTACCGCCGCCAATCTTGGTGAAAAGGTTCTTCGCCGCCGCCACGACCGCCTTCTCGCCCTTGTACGAGGTGAGGAAATAGTCCTTCTTGGACCACTTCTTGGCCTTGGAAATGGGCATGGGGTTGTACTCGAACCCGAGCACTGTGAAAAATGGCTTCAGGACGAACTCCCTCAGCTGCGCCACCGTGTGCGGGATGGTTGACATGATGACCGCCACCGGCCGTTTCTTGGTCGGCATGCCGCTCCGCACGGAGTAAGGGAAGTACACGCCGTTCATCATGTAGTTGTGGGCCGCTACTGCCGACACCGCAAACGCCTGGACGACGATGTCTTGAATCACGTCCAGTGCAGTGTCCGGGTCCATGAGAACCTCACGGGAATCGGTGGTCATAGCGACTCGCTTCTTGACCACTGCACGCAGGGGGCGCCGTAGCGTAGCGGCCTGCGCTTCGTTGTCGGGCGCCAGCGCCATGGCCGTGGCCTTGGCGTCCTCCACCTTGACAACGGCCTTGACGTCCTTGGCACCGTCGCCCTTGGTGCTGCCCGTACCACGACTGCCCGTGCTGCGACTCACCTCCTTGCCAGCGACGTCCGTGCCAGACCCGCCCTTCACTTCCAGGCGCAAAGACGCCACTGCCAAGGCCGTGCGCTCGTTACACTGGCCCTGCGCGTCGACACGCGCCTCGAGGCGGTTGGTGTCGGCGCGCAGGTGCTCAATCTGCGCGGTCGACTGCTTCAAGGCCGACCACAAGGCCTTGTTGCCCTCCCGAACCGCCTTGGCCACCTCGCCGCGGACAAGAGTCCACGCGGCGACGGCCTCGGGCGTCGTGGCCGCCGCGTTGCTGGCCCCGTGCGACACAACGTTGTCACAATCGCCGTTGGCCTCCTGGGCCGCCTTCTTGGTCTTCTTCCGCGGTGGCGCACTGGTCTTCGCCGACAGAGCCTTGGCCGGGGTACGCTTCTTGCCACCGCTGGCGCTGCCACCAGATACTCGACGACGAGCGGTTGGGGGCGAAGGGAATGGTGCAGCCAGGGATGTCGGCGGCGGTGTACGAGCAGCCGCCACCACCGCCGCCGCCGCAGCCGCCGCCTCCGCCTCCGCCTGCAAATCAGACGCCGACGGCTCCGACGGTGATACAGAGACGCCAGCCGGAGCCAGCGAGGGCATGAGGAAAGCAGACGCAGCCTGCGTGGCACTCCGCGGAGCCCGCGGCGCGGGTGGTTCAGTGAGGGTCTCGGCCGCCCCATTCGGCGCGGACGGCGGCACGAAAGCATCAGCCGACGCGGCCGCCGCCCATTCCGGCTGCAGGTCCCGCAGAGACGGAGGAGACGGGGGCGTCATTGCCTTGAGGCGGGGCGGGGACGTCTACGGCACGGTCGGGATCTTGAACGGGGAGTTGTCAAACGGCGCCAACTGGTTGGGTCCGAAGGCAGCACGCCGCCGCACGTGGGTGACCCCGCAGTCGCCGGGTTGGCGCAGCCTTGAAACCAGGTTCCAGGCCGTCTGCGACCCTTCGTGCACCTCCCCTGCTGCCAGCGGAGCAGGGGGACCGCGAGTCGACGGGTGCAAGCGACTGTCAATGCAGTCGGCGTCCGGCACTCCCGCGGCGGCGGCCGCGGCGCCGGGAGCTTGGACCGGCTCCGTCGACGGCGGAAAGGGCGGCGGAAGGGCGGAGCCGATATGGTCGACAACTTGCGACTCGGGTAGATGGTGATGCAGCTGCGGCTGCTGAACGACAGCGGCTTGGGCTTCGGCGGCGGCAGCGGCTCGGGCTTCGGCGGCGGCAGCGGCAAGCTGCTCACGCCGCGTTGCAGCAGACGGCAGCGCCTCCGCCACCGCCGCCGCGTGCTCGTCGTCGAGACGCTGCTGGTTGGCCTCCCAGGCGGCTAGTGACTCAGCTCTCGTCGGCAACACCGACATGCGCGCGGCGCCACGGCTACGCCGATGGCCCACCATGGCGAGCAGCCGCGTAGGCGGGGGGGTGCAACAGGGCGAGCGAGCGTGGGTGTCGATACAGAGAGGGGGACCAGGACCGAAAAGAGGGGGTAGGAAGCGGCGCCGCAGCATCGAGTCAGAAGCAGCTCTGGGTTGTGGTGGACAAGAAAAAGCACAGCCCGCCGCGTCCGGCCCTCGCTTAAAAACCATAACGCGGGTTCAGGCCAGCGGCTGAGGCCTCTGAGAACGACCCTCCAATGGGCACTGTGGGCAGACCGTCATAGATAGTGGGCCACGGGGCGGCTAGGAGGGCATTCAATGGGGGGCACCGCGCCCGCACCCCCGAGCCCAGAAAAACAGGGTGCCCCCAAGAGGACCTCGTAGGGGGGGGGGGGCGGACAAGGCGGGAAAATCCGCAGGCGGTCCTGGCTCGGGCGTTACGGGCAGGCGGGGCCAGGAGCGCCAGTGCACGGGGGGGAAAAGCGCGCGCAAAAACACGACGCGGGAAGCAAGGCAATGCAAACGTCAATCGTGGGGGCGTCAGAAGGGGGTGGCCTGAGACGCCAAGGGCGCGGAAAAAAGTGCGCGCATTGACCCGAGGAGGAACGCGTCGGGGGCAGCCCGCGGTGGCGGGAGAAAAACGAAGGGCAACCGGCGGCACCGGATCAAAAAGAGGCTGTGGCAAGGTACCTGTGAGAGGGCCTTGGTAGAGCCGCCAGAAAGTCCGGCCGGAAACGGGTGCCGCCAACAACGCCGCTGGGGAGGAGGGGTAGGGCAGGCCCACAGCCCGTCCAGCAAGAGAAGGCCGGAAAAAGCTAAGGGAGTGTACAGGACGACTGCAAGCACCCTCCGGAACGGCTCAAGGCCACAGGGTTCGGCTTGTCTGTGGTGTTAACTTGCAGGGGGGGGCGGGTTGAAAACTGGGCACCAAGAGGCTGGCAGAAAGGGCCACTCGACAACCAGCAGGGAGGGGGGAACTCAGCATCGTGACCTGGGCAAGGATCGCTGGCAGCCTCTCAAGTGATGGTGGTGCCGTCGCGTGGCGCTGTCTCTGCACGCTGGCAATAAGGCGCGCAAGTGAGCGGCGCGCCATCAATTGATCGAGGAGGTGCTCGCCAGAAGTCAATAATATATTGTATTTTGTTAAAGAAATACTATCTTTTTGCCAACTCAAGTCGCCACGACAGAGATTTGAGACTCGATTCGAGGCTTTCTGCCTGCGTCACTGGACTTGTGTGCAGCTTCCTGTCGAATGAGACACTTTTTTGGACGAAAACTTGCGGGCTGCAGTCAATCGATCGATCGAATGCAGCGCGCTCTGGCAGCCTTTGAGCATGAGGCGAGTTGACAGTCACAGCGCAGACGACCCCAGTCCTTCCCATCCGCTTTTCTGTGGATACAGACTGCCGTTGTCTCGCACCTGGCGTCCCATGTGGTGCCCCGGCCGTGTCGCGTCACGACATGTTGACGTCGAACGACCGTCTCTGGCGCTCATCTCACCGAGTATCCTGCGTCCCACGACACACATCGCTGCCATTGGTGGTCCTTTAGTTCGGCGGGAGAAACAAGGGGCCCCTTTCCCCTATGTGCAGTGGCCAGCTTCAGAGCCGCGTGGTCTCCCCTCCTGGTTGGTACCATGGCCCACGCAAGGTGGACGTTCGCGTTCATCCAGTCGTGGCGGCTCATCCAGTATCGGTACGTCAAGGTTGATGACAATGCATGGGGGACACCTCGCCGCCGCTTAAGTTGTGTGGTGGGGAAGGGGCCACTGGCGGTCAGCGTTTTGGCCGGCACCAGCCGCCTTCTCTTTTGGTGATTCTGTGCGAAATGCACGTCCGTATCCGGTTTTCAGTCTTCAGGACACTCGCGCGCTGGCTCGCCACAATCCGCTGAGGCAGTGGGCTTTGGGGCCTGATGCACATCGCTCACTCAGTAGCCTTACAATCACGTACCGTCATCCTATGCTTTGCGTCGCTCGGATCGGACGAGCAGACTCTCTCCGCCTTGTTTCCTTTGCCACAGCGCCGATTCTTCGCTCGACGTCGGCGTCCAGGGTCACACGTGACTCCCTTTGCCTGGCTCTGTGACGGTAAGCGCCGACTGGTGTGTTCCCTACCCCCCCTGGGCGGCGGGCTGCTCGGTGGACGGTGGGAGCGGGCAGCAGCGAGTGGAGTGGCCTGCTCTTCCACACATCTTGAAGCCCTGTACTAATGCCCGCGAGGTGTTTTCTCTCGTGCATCTCGGTTCACCCCGTGCTTTTTGTTTTCCTTTTTCTGTCTGTCAGTGCGATACGGCATCCCTTGCACCCAAGGCGACATGTCTGACGTTCCCCCCGCTCGCCCGCTTCGTGTGTGCGACTGCGATTTCGAGGAAGAGTTCCTCGCGGGGCTCCGCCGCCATCAGTATGGCGTGCATGACGGTGTTGTTGGCCACCACACCCAACTGCCTCGGCGTCGGCCTCGAGAGGCCGCAACAAACGGCCACAACTCGGACGGGGACGATGGACCTGGGGGCGGCCACCGTGGTGCTGGGACTGCGGCATCTGCTCGCAGGCGCGGGGGCAGTCGGGGTGATGCGGCGGCGGACGGATACGTGGCCGACAGCGAGTCGGACTCGCCGTCTGGGCGGGCTACGCCGCCGTGCACGTCCCATTCGGAGACGACCAGCGACAGCGCGGTGCAGTCGCAGCTCCGAACGCTGTTGGAGCTTACGCGAATTCTCGTGCCCGAAAGTGATGGCGGTGGCGCCGCCGCTAATGCCGTTCCCGAGTACCTGTACTCATCCGTGGGGCTCCACGTGCGGGCTTTGTACGAGGCCCTAGGCGACGCGCAGCGCGCTGAGCACCTCGTGCACCGGCGCAAACGCGCAAAGCCTGGCCAATTCAACACGGTGCGGTTGCGCGCGCTGCAGCGCTTTGTACTACAAGTGGGCGGGGCAGGCCTCTCTGAGAGGGACCAGGCGTTCTTATACGACTTTTTGGACGTCTGGGATGGCACCAAGGCTGGTATGGCGGAGGATGCTTGCCACCACAAGACCCTGCGGTACCACTTTCCGTCGGTAAAGGCCTTTCGTAACGCTCTGCGAGATGACCTAGATGACGCTGCGCTGAACGCCGGATGGAACAAGGTCCAGTTGGTAGAGGGTGGTGTCGCCTATGAGGCCTTCCGTGATGTCCTGCAAGTGATTCGGGGGCTCCTAAAGAGGAAGGGAGACAACATGCAGCTGTCGAGCGGGGTGTGGGGGCCGGCGCCACCAAGAGACAAGCGTGAGACACCAATGGACGGCGACGCATTCAAGTTGTGCGATGTGCTCGTGATGAAAAACCGCGAGGAGCTCGCTTGTGTCCTCGGCCTGCACGTGTTTTCAGACAGCAGCCAGCTGTCGTGGTCTGGAGGTACGTTGTGGTTGTTTTCACTGCAGTTTCCGTTCGTATTGCTCAGCAGTATGCTGCGCGGTCACTTGCACCCTGGACACACGTTTCTTACTCGACTCCTGTTCCGCGTTCCTGGCACTCTTCTTTCTGGTTTGATTGGATGTCTGTACTCAGCACACAAGCTGTACCCCGTGCGCGTGCGTCTCGTGAACGATTTTTCGCGCACCGTCGAATGGGTCACAGTCGCATATATCCCCGTCGTGCAAAAGCTCCCAGAGCCCGCGGCGGACGAGCGAGCGCGCATTAGGCGGTGCGGCATCCTGCAGCGCGTGCTCTACACAGCCTTCACGAATGTGATCGGCCGCAGCCACATTGGCTTCCATGTGCGCGTCAAGGACCACAAAGCGCTGGCTTTCCCTCGTATTCTTTTGTACATCTGTGACCAGCCGGATGAGCGGGCGGTGCTCAATTTGAGAGGTGGCCAGTGTGCACACCCGTGCACGTCTTGCATGGCCAAGATTGATGTGATTGGGGCGCCGCAGGCGCTCAATGGCGCGGATCGTAGCGTTATCAACACTCTAACCAATCAGGTTGAGCTCTACGAGCACACGAGGCGTCAACGACAGCGCCGGAGGCGCTTGGCGCTTGGGGCGCTCGACTCAACCTCTGGCGGTGTGCCGGGGCTTGCTGCCATGGCCGGCCTCGGCACTGCCCCGCACATGCTCTACAACATGATTGGGTTCGATGTATTACACGTATGTTCCACGTCTGCCTCTTGAGCGCTGCTCCTACCGTTTTCCTGTACTTTGGTCTGCAGCACCTTCTAACTGCCTTCTTCACTATCTCGCCTGCGTGTTTCATGAGTCGCTCAACGATGTCCGTCTCGCAGGTATTATATCTCGGCGTGACACGCATGCTTGTCCACCAGGCCCTACCATACGTATATTGAGAGTAGGTGTTTTTGCAGGTGTAAGTGTCTGAACTCCCATACCCGTAGGCAGCAAAGCGGCTGCCACCCACACCCAAATCAACAATTGAGTAGGTAGCCGTGGGTATCTATCAATTACGACCGACAGCGGAGTTAAAGCCAGAAGAGCGCGCATTTCGAATGCAATTATGTCGTTTCACCTCCGCTAAGTACCAGTTGATCTTTGGACTGGACTTGAATACTACAACGGCTCTGGTTGGAATGGATTCTCCGAACCGTGGTGTGCTCGCGAAAGGGCGCCCGATAGAATTCTCGCGCGAGCCGTTGACAACGCCGCAAACAGGATGACTCACGTGACGGAACGGATCCGACATGCTCGGGAAAAATAGGCGCTGGGCGCTGCTAAAGGTCGGCAGCTGTTCCAAGTCAATCAATTTCGGAATTGATTTGTACCCGTGTTTTTAAGGTATATTTCGTATTGATACACGTGAAGTTATACGTGGCCAGCACTTGTGCTTGAATTCAACGATTTGTATATACCGTACCCGAAGCTGAAAACGATACTTATGACAGGGCCTGTTGTCCACAGACTCGTCCGAGTCTTTCCGTATTTGTGCAACGGGAAGAAGCCCCCGGCGGGATCGGGATCGGCCACGCGCCGCACCACTTTTTGGCGGCTGCTCAGTCTTAGCCGGCGGAGCAAGGCTTGCCGCACTCCTCCTGGGTACGTCACCACTTCCGCTGCGGCACTAGTCTCCACCCCTGCGTGTGTGTAGTTTATGCATTCGCGTTGCGCTGTTCACTGGTGCAGCAGCGAGGTCTGACGCTCTACTTCCCGTTCACTGGCGGCGCCTGACGTTTTCTGTTGATGTGTGCACGTTTTTCTGCTCTTGTTTGTCATCCGCTTGGCCAGCTATATTGTGCGAGCGAACGAGAAGCAGGCGGTGTTCACCGGCAAGCAGCAAAGGGACGGTGTCGCCATTTTGGCGTTCATTGTCGCCGGTCTATTCGGCCCCCTCGGCGACGAGGATGCTTACGGGGCGTTTGCAGGGGAGCAAGACGCAGAGCACGCTCTGGCCGCGGCGTATGCGGACGCCGCCGGATACGATGCAGATTCCGACGACGAGGCTGCCAAAGTCTCCAAGAACTTTGTGTTCGACTGGGGGGCGTACCGCAGCCTGTGGGGGGACACACCCGTCCACGTCGCGGTGACGTCCATGTTCGCCAAATATGCCGTTCTGTACGCCCGCATCGCCAGGCGGACGACCTCGGCCGTACCCCCCCCGATGACCAAAACGGAGGGGCTCGAGATTGGGGAGCAGGCCAAGCGGTTTGTCAACACCTTTGTGACGCCGATTCTGGGGCACATCGCGTCCGTTAAGATCCACAAGCTCCTTTGTCACGTTGCTGAGACGGTGAAATGGCACGGTAACTTGCAGAACTGCAACACCGCCGCCAACGAGAGCGAGCACAAGGCCGACAAACCCCACTACGACCGCACGAGCAAGGACGCGCGTACATTTACGCGCCAGCTAGTGCGCCACGCACACGGCACGCGGGGCATCCTCGCCCGCCACGCCAAGGAGGACGAGGCCGCCACCACCACGTGGCAAGGCGAGCTAGCCCGGCGTGCGGAGGCGGCGACTGCTGGTTCTGCTACAGCAAGTCCAAGCGACGCGAGGGCAAGAGTCAGTTCCGAAAGGAGGACGAGCAGTGGGGCGACGCTCACCACAACGACGACCGAGGTGGACCGCGCGCGGAAGCAGAAGAGGCGTATGTATATAACGTCGGCAAGGTGCTCGTTGCAGACTTGGCGAGGCGCTCAGACTTGGCTAACGTCGGAGCTCTGTTGAAGATGGCCGCACACCGCCAAGTGCGGGTCTTGACGCGCACACCAATACAAGCAAGATTCGACTGCGGCACTCGGGTAGGCCAGCAGCTGCGCGCGGCGGAGGAGTACCTCGGAGCGCCCTGGTACGACACCGTGCTGTACAACCCCGGTGGTGATGACTCGAAGCTGTGCATTGGAGAGATCCGTCCCATCGTACGAGGGCCCAAGGGCGATGCCTTGGTGCTCGTTACGATGGAGGATGTGCCGGCCGAGCCATTGTGTCCATTTGTCGCCCGTGGCTGCATCCGCCTGAAGTGGCACGTCGCGGAAAACGCGACAGAGGTGACGCTACGACTCGTGCCTGTACGGCACGTTCGGCGCCTTGCTTTCGTGGTCCCAGACTTTGCGGACCTGGCCGCCCGCCAAGGGATTGATGCGGACGTCCCAAGTATGGATAGTCCGCTCCAGGATCGCCTCGATATGCGTTTCTTTCTTAACGTCTTTTTTCCATGGGATGCGAAGTAAACACACCGGTGTCATCACAGTGCCGCTCGCGCCCCTCTCGTTGACAAGGCGCCTCCCACCACCCTCAGATGGCCGTCCGTGCGCCTCTCTCCAATGCGTGCCTTGCACCACCCTCATGCACCACCCTCATGCACCACCCTCATCCCCAGAACCACTGCGTTTCCCCCCCGCGCCGCCCGTGGTGCCGCCGCCGCCACCGCCACCGTCACCACCCACCGCCCCGCCGCGGCGACTCCGCCCCTCCCCGTCAGCCGACATGCTGCGGTGGCAGCCGCTTGACGTGCGTCCGCCATCCGACCTCGTGGGTCACGTCGAGCACCTCGGCGGCGACCGGAGGGCGTCCCCTCCTCGCGACAGACAAGTGCCAAATGGAGACGACGGGCCCGACGGTCGGGTCAAAGCGCCGGTCCGACAAGTCGTGCGCCAATCGTCAAGCCAGTAGTGCACGCCCTTAAGACCGCATAGACGATGGCGCATGCGGGGGGGTGATGGGAATCAGATGGCCCCCAGGGTGGTGGAGGGGGCGAGTGGCTCTGCCTCCGTAGGTCCGATGGCCACCGCTCCCGTGGCTGCTGCCACGACGGCCACACACCGCGGCAGAGACTGCTTCGATGACGGCCGTCGCTGCCGCGATGGCTGCCGCGACGCGCACCGATGCCGCGACGCGCACCGATGCTGCGACGGTCGCTCTCGAGGCGTCTACTTCCTCTACCGCGGTGTAACACGCCCGCCTCGGCAGGCCAGAGAGCGAGCAGCGTCCTGCGGGACCAGGTTGGGGTGTCCGTGTTGGTGCGAATTCGGGCCGTTTCCGGCCTGGCCCAGTGGCCACAGTAAGCCGCGGTCAACAGCAAGGACGACATTTACAAGCCATGTGCTGGCCCAATGAAACAACGAGACACCTCCGCGGTCGCGGAAGAGGAGGAAAAGAAACGGTTCTGCGGCTCATTTCGACTGCAAGGCCCAGCCCCGGGTGAGGCCCAAAAGCCCATCCAAAGTGAGTTTGGATGGGAAATGGGACGGCGCCCACAGCCCCTAACATCGCCCATCCAAAATGCGTTTGGATGGGGGATGGGCTTGGATGGGGATGGATGGGCTGTGCGGGGAGCCGTGACGATGTGACGGGAACGCCCGCCCCGCGCGCCGACCCGCACCGCGGCACGCAACCGTAGGGCCGGCCGGAAGCGACCGCCCCGTCACCCCCATCGGCGCGGGCGCTTGGCCGGCGCGACCGCATGGTGGGGGGGGGCGGGGGACGTCCACGGGCATCGGTTTTTCTTTTTTTTCGGCGACGCGCCCCCCGCGCGCGTCGGTGCGGAGACACGCCGCGCCGCGTCGCGGCGGGGTGCATGGATGCCACCGCTGCCGGTGGGAGGGGGCGAGGGTGGCGACCCGGTGGTCATCCCCGCCGCGCGGCGGCGTGCGGATGGCGGGTGGGCGGGGCGGGCGGGCGGGCAG
>ENA-ORXT01003240-ORXT01003240.1-marine-metagenome-genome-assembly--contig:-NODE-3240-length-18238-cov-16.182038_pt1 | contig 18238 bp, 11 predicted proteins | sample MGYA00237868_ERZ511482 | MGnify/ENA metagenome assembly ERZ511482 | reverse complement strand
GAATAACCTCCGCCTCGTACTCGAAAAAATTTCACTCAAAGCAACATATCATAATTAGATTGACTTACTACTAAGGATATTTTTGTCTCACTACTTACATCTGTCAAAGAACCATTTTCTTTAACTAACATTATCGACAACCCCCTCTTTCGGAACACGCGGCTTTATCATCAATCGTAGTGATTGGTCGTAGGTAAAATAATTCCACAACCAATTCAGAAAAACAAAAAGCTTATTTTTCACGCCCAAAATGGCAAATAAATGGATGATTAACCACACAAACCAAGCAAACGCACCTTGAAAACGAAGGCGTGGCAAATCCACTACGGCGCGATGTCTACCGATGGTTGCCATAGAACCTCTATCATTATAGATAAAGGGCTTTAACGGCTTTTTATTTTGAATACTTTTGAGGTTTCGCGCCACATTTTTAGCCTGTTGAATGGCAACCTGTGCAACCTGAGGATGTCCGTAAGGGTAAGTTTCCGTTTCGCGGTAAGCGATGTCACCGATGGCGTAAATATTCGGAAAACCCAGTACTTGACCATATTCATTCACACGAATGCGGCGGCTGTGAGTAATCAGTTCGTCGGGCAAACCTTCGATGGTATTACCGATAATACCCGCTGCCCAAATCACCTTATTCGCACGGATTTTTGTACCATCATTCATATAAACATATTCACCATCAAAATCCGTAACCCGCGTATTTTTTTTGACCTGAACACCCAACTGCGTCAGAAATCGTTCGGCGGCTTCGGCTGCCTGTTCCGACATTCCTTTCAACAATGTATCAGCCCCTTGTATCACATGAATATCCACCTCATCACAATCCAATTCGTCCCGATAATCTTTCGGTAAAATGTATTTTTTCATTTCCGCCAATGCGCCTGCGACCTCTACACCCGTTGGTCCGCCGCCTACGATTACGATGTCTACCAAACCTTGCCGCTCTTCAAAATCGGCAGTCGTGACCGCTTTTTCGTAATCCTCCAATATCTTATTGCGAAGGTATAAAGCCTCCGAAACGGACTTCATCGGAATGACTTTGGAAGCGATATTTTTATTGCCAAAAAAATCGGTATCTGCGCCAATAGCCAACACCAAATGGTCATATTTCAAGCTCCCCAATGACGTGTGAACTATCCCTGCCGCAGGATCGACACGTTCCACTTCGGTGACTCTTATGATAACATTTTTGCGCCGCTGAAAAGTTTTCCGCAAAGGAAATACTATCGAACTGGGTTCTAATCCCGACATTGCCACTTGATAAAATAAAGGCTGAAATTGGTGGTAATTATTCTTGTCGATAAGAATAACCTGAAAGTTCTGTCGCGCGAGTTTGCGAGCAAGCGTCAAGCCACCAAAACCGGCACCTATAATGACCACTCGCTTTTTATCCGAATCGGAAATATTAATCATGGTTGCAATACTTAGTGAAAGAAATTAAATAAATTGTTCCATAATGCACCGTAATTTTTTCTTCTAAAGAATTCAAAAAATCGTTACATAGCCATAGCTACGGAACTATTTTTTGTGTTTTTTAGAAGGGAAAAGAACAAGTCAAAATCTGAATTTATTTTTGCGTCGTTCCTAAATTGTCTTTTTCCGATACTCTTCATCTATTTCTCGTCCCGTACCGCAGGGTATGCGACTCGAAATGAGTTTCGATTAGCGAAAAAATCCTAATTTCCATGCAATACAACTTAATTTTGGAATAAAGTCTAATGAAAGAGTAAATTTTGAATGAATGAATTGTAATGCGTTAATGTGACAATGTACTCAAAACGTCTATTCATTTTTTCTGCTGCAAATATACGGATTTTAATATTGAAATGCGACTTGGATTTGCATTGCTGTGATTCATTGTATCGAAATGTGGATGTGTGCGATTTGCAAAATCGTTTTACGTGGAGCATTTTCGTGGGAAAATGGTATATTTGGGCATAAAATCAATCAACTAAATGAAGATAACAAAGGACAAAATAATCTCGTCGAAATCGTAAACTTATTATTTGCTCGTTACTAACTTCGATTTCGCTGATTTTGAAGTGAGAAAAAACATTTGAAATTAGTATTTTTAATAAAAATTAATAATTAATAATTCATAAAATATTGACAATTAAATACTTATAAATTTAAACTGATTTTTTATAAATAATGCTTCAAATTATCAACGACAAAATCGAAGCCAATTAAAAGTTTAAATAAATTGAGTGTATCACAAATCTGTGTAATACCGTACCTTTTATAATACCACCGATTTGTGGCACACTCAAATAAATTTATGTTTATTATTTTTTCATCCCTTACTCAAAGAATTTCCAAAAGACCTCTACTTCATCAACTCCACAACTCTACAACTTTTCGATTATGAATTGGACAAATTATCACATGCACACCCTCTACTGCGACGGCGAATGCACGGCAGAAGAACACGCCCGACAAGCTGTTGAAAACCAAATGCTTGCAATCGGATTTTCGAGTCATGCACCTGTGTCGTTTGAGACGGATTGGCACGTAAAACAGGCAGATTTGGGGGCGTATTTGCAAGACATCAAACATGTGAAGGCGGCTTATCCGCAGGTGCAAATCTATACGGGTTTGGAGGTCGATTTTATACCGGATGTGATTGGTCCGGGCGATTTTGAGGCGTATAAATTGGATGTGATTGTAGGCTCGGTGCATTACATTGGGCAGTATGCAGATGGCGAGCATTTTTGTATGGATTTTACGGCGGAGGAACTGGCGCGAGGCTTGCGTGAGGTCTATGCAGACGATGTGCAGGCGATGGTACGGGCGTATTATGAGCGCGTGCAGATGATGGTCATGCATGACCCACCGGACATTATCGGGCATTTGGATTTGATAAAAAAACTTAATAAAGGCAATCGTTTTTTTGATGAAACAGAGGCGTGGTATAAAGAAATTGTGGAGGAAACGATAGACGTCATTTCCAATTCGAGCTGTATCGTGGAAGTCAATACACGCGGTTTTTATCAAGGAAAAACAACCGAATTTTACCCGTCAAAATGGATTTTAGAAATGTGTTTTGAAAAAAACATTGCTGTAACTATCAGTTCGGATGCACACCATTTCAATGAGTTGGAAAATAATTTCGGCGAAGCCACCAAATTATTATTAATTATTGGTTACCAAAAAGTTACAATTTACATGAATAATGAATGGGTTGTTGTACCACTTTTAATTGATGGGTTGCAAGTTCCCGTTTAAATATGACAAGTTAGGCTGATTTATTGGTATCGTCGGGGCAGAATTTGGCAGTTCAACGTGAAACATCCTCGCATTAGACTGCCGACTCTTTTAATATTTCTACAAAACGAAAAACATCTCTATACGAATTGTACAAAGGCACGGGCGCGACACGTATTACGTCCGGCTCGCGCCAGTCGGCGATGACACCTTTTTCTGTTATGTTATCAAACAAGGACTTATCGGCATTTTTTACTTGAATGGAAAGTTGGCAACCACGTTGGGCGGGGTCGCGTGGGGTGATGATGCGGATGTTTTGGTTTTGAATTTCGTCCAATAAAAACTCCAAATAGCCTGTCAGTTGGCGTGATTTTTCATTGAGTTTTTTCATCCCAACTTCCTCAAAAATATCCAATGAAGCCCGTATTGCTGCCAGTGAAAGTATCGGCGGATTGCTCAATTGCCAGCCCTCTGCGCCCGGTATCGGGTCAAAATCGTGGCGCATATTAAAGCGTGTTTCTTTATTGTGTCCCCACCAACCGGCGAAGCGGGGGAGGTCGGCATGCGCATGTCTTTCATGTACAAAACAGCCGCCCAGACTACCCGGACCGGAGTTGAGATATTTGTAGGTACACCACACCGCGAAGTCCATATCACTATCATGGAGTTGGAGGTCGAGATTGCCTGCGCCATGTGCGAGATCGAAGCCTACGACGCAGCCGTGCGCATGTCCAAGTTCGGCAATTTTTTTGAAATCAAAGACTTGTCCCGTATAATAATTGACGCCGCCGAGCATGATGAGCGCGATTTTGTCGCCCTCTGTTTCAATCAATTTTTCGAGGTCTTCCGTGCGAACCAATTCTTCCCCTTCTCGCGGGCGAATTTCCAATAAAGCCTCTGCCGGGTTGTAGCCGTGAAAGCGTATTTGCGACTCAATCGCGTACCTATCCGAAGGAAAAGCGTCGCTTTCCATCACGATTTTAAATCGCTCGTTATCAGGACGATAAAAGGATACCATCATTAAGTGAAGGTTGACACTGAGGGTATTCATCACGACTACTTCTTCGGGTTTCGCACCAACGACATTTGCCATCGCAGGGGTCAGAAATTCGTGGTAAGGCATCCACGGATTTCGTGCATGAAAATGCCCTTCTACACCAAATTTTTCCCAATCCAGCAACTCTTGTTCTACGTACTTTCGGGTCGATTTGGGTTGCAGACCGAGCGAATTTCCACATAAATAAATATGCGGCGTCCCATCTTTTTGCAATGGCAAATAAAACTGTTCGCGGTAGGCGTGTAAGGGGTCTTGGTCGTCCATTTTGGCGGCGAATGTGGCGGTATTTTCGTAATTCATTGGAATGCGGATTTGGCAGATTAAACGGATTTTTTTTCAATAAAACCATTTCCGAGAATGTAGGGACAGGGTATGTCCTGTCCATATATTCTTGGAATATGGTTTTGCAAAATTACAATTTAAGGGAAGACGAAAAAATAATCTACCCGTCTGAATTGTTCTTTTTCTTACGTAGCTCGGCTATACGCGTCAAATTTAGCCAAACATATAAAAAAAATAACTTCTTCATTTGGGGTAGATTATTTTCTTCCTCTTCCCTAACCATTATACAATTTCCTTCCCCAACCATCTTTTTACATTTTTACACCAAATATCATTTTTTTCTTTTTCGGAAATAAAACCATGCGCGAGGGCTTCATCAATTACTTTTCCGGGATAGCAACCGGATACGGATTCCATTTCACCGAGTGGGTAAGGGTCGTCGAGTCCAGCAACGATTTGGCTGACGCCTTGTCGGTCTTTTAGCATTCTGAAAGCGTAAACATCGTGTACTAAGGTATCGAAAAAGACGTTTTTTTGTGCAATATTTTCTTTCGGATGCGTGGTGCCTTCAAATAGGTCGGGTCTGCCCTCGTAGCCTTGTGCTCGTCTGCCTACGTTGATTTGTCCAAATTGATTGCCGTGAGCAAAACAGACGCGTGTGTGTGGGTACTTATTCGGAAAATTGAGTAATGTGTAGGTGTGGTAATTGTCGGCAGTTTGGGCGCACATCCATACGAGATGAAACCGCCAAAAACGGTCTTGCAGTGCTATCATGCGCGGCGCATCATAGGGGTGAATTTCGATAGCAAGCCCGTATTCATTTGCCAATTCCCATATCGGCGCAGCGGCTTCGGATGCGGTCGAATGCCATTCATTTTTTTTATTTAGAAAATGTGTTGGTAGACATAATAAGTTCATATTCAACTCTTTAACACAGCGTTCTATTTCCTTCAAGGCATCATCTATATACGCTGCCTGCACGACAAACCCTGTTGTGAATCGCTTCGGGTTTTCGTGTTGTACTTGCGCATTGAAGTCATTTTGAAAACGAATGACATCATGCGCAGTACTGCGTTTCATACCATTACAATAGAGTTGGGAAAGGTTGAGGATAACCTCGTGGTCGAGCTTATTTTTATCCATCCATTCGAGTTTTTCATTCAGAAAAAAACTGGCGTCCGTAATGGGTCTTTTCCAGCCTTTTTGCCGCATAAATTTCCTATCCGCATCTATCCAGAATATTTCTTTCTGCTGCATAAATGCAGGAATTTGTTCGGGGTAAGGCAGGAGGTGCCCGTGTGCGTTTATTTTCAATGCTTCAATGCTTTCGTAGCACGGTGCTTCCAGCCCGTGTTGCGTGTTATGTGCGTTCTTGATGCGGCACGGACTGGAAGCACCGTGCTGCGTTCAGTGATTTTTGAAAGGCTAAATATAGACAAAAAACGCATAAATTTATAAAGGCTGGTGAACATCATTGTTTTGTCATTATTTGCTAAGTAGGAAATTAATCAGCAATAGAATACGTTTAGGGGGTGGTTATGCTTTTGGTGCAATTTAAAATGTGGCATTTCTTTGACGGTCTATTGTTGCTTTTTAAGCTAAAAATGTGCATTTTTGTTTTGCCGTTATTATTATAACAGAATAATAATCGTTTTAAAGTTTATCCAATAAAAATCTATCTATTCGCACAAACACTCGTTTCTAAAAAAGATTGGAAACAATTCATTCAAAAAATTAAATCAATTTTATGAGTAGTACCATGCGCTATAGTAGCGTTAGTATTGATGTTTCCGTACAAACGGTTTGGGAGTATTTCTTAGATAAAATCATGCATCCAGATAGACATTTGTCTGGTATTGAGGAGTTTAAGATACTACGGCAAACAGGAAAGGAAATTGTTCGTTACATGAAAACTGCGGTAGGGGAGATTATCGAAATGATTACGATTGATAGCAAAAAGTCGGAAATTATCTATAAAATTCTCCAACACCCGATACTCACCGGGCGACTTGTCAATCAAATTAAGGCAATTCCGCATAACGAAAACAGCTCTCTGCTTACGGTCATCAATGAGCGAAAATCTAAAGACCCCGAAGTCAGGCTCACCGATGATTTACTGAATCCAAAACAGGAAGTGCTAACGACTAAATTGAAGTTGGAAGCATAGAAACTCTTTCTAAAAAAATAAAACGGAGTGTAAATGTTTACAGCATTTGTACTCCGTTTTTTTTATTTATCAAAGAAATTCTATTATTAGTAATTTTTTTCTCACAAAAAAAATAATAAATTACTGACAATTAATGATTTATGTGAAATTTATCCGTGATAAAAATCACAATTACTAAAAATTGTACTTTTTTAAATGATATAAAACCACCATTTTTGTAAAGTGTTATTACGCTTGTACCTTATCAGCAACCTATTCGGCGGATTTTTTACAAAAATGAAGATTGATTATGAAATACAGAAAAATTCAATTTATACTATTGTTCGTTACTTCGGCATTGTGCTGGAATAATGTTTTTGGATATACGACAGATAATTCATTTTGTAATTCGTACCTAATACAAACTAATCAGCTAGATGTCAATTTGGTGGAGTTTTCAATATATAATTCGACAGATTTCGGACCTTATTACCCGGATTTAGAAAAGTGGTACATTCTGGAATTGGAGTTTCCACTTGGAGATTCGGTCAGTGTGGCTTTAGATCCAGATCAAATTCTGTCGGGTCTTTCTTCGACACTTTGTGTGGACTATGAAGTTGATGGTAATGCGTGTACCCAGTGTGTTACCCTACCGTCAACTACCATTAGTTGCAACTACAAAATTGCTTTAGAATCCTATGGTTTAGAGCTTTCGGGAAGTATATACTCACCAAATGGATCAAATTATGTCTTACCAAGTGATATAACATGGGTTTTGGAAGACGGTGGTGGTGTCATTGGTACAGAATCGAATCTTAATTATACTTTTGACGAAGAGGGAACTTATTTTATCTGTGCCGAATACGAAGATGCGCTTATGGAATGTACAGGTGTGTTGTGCGATTCTATCGTGATGGGCAACACGTACCAACCTTGTGATTACTATATTCACATCACACAAACCGACTCGACAACTATCACAGGTATGGTGTATAGTGGCTCAAATACGCCTCCGCCCCCAAGTGATGTGACTTGGACGTTGGGAAATGATGACGACATTATCGGCAACCAAGTTTTTATAACCCATCAATTCAGCGAGCCGGGTGAGTATACTATATGTGTGGAGTTTTTTGATGAGTTTACGGGTTGTGAAACTTTTTTATGTAAAGATATTATCACAACAAATGGGAGTGGCGCGAATTGTCAAGACATTGATTTTGAATATGAAATACAGGAAGATTGGGCTACTTTTCAGGTATATGGTCCTGATGTGTATGAGATTTTTGAAGATTCGATTGGGTGGTACGTTGATGGTGTTTTCTTAGAATATGGCAATCCTATAGAATATAATTTTTCGCCTTCTGCCGGTCAATTTACAGTATGTGCAGAGGTAATTGCTGATCCTTCAACAGGAGAAATCTGTGTGACAGAAATTTGTTATCAAATCGGTGGGAACTGTCCGCCGCTATCTATATTTTCGGGAACGGTCAATGATTCTACGGTTGCTTTCCAATTATTTACTTCTTTAAATCCCTACTTATTTGAAGATATTTTTTGGCATGTAGATGGAAATATAGTAGGGCAAGACGATGCGCTTACTTATGTTTTTCCCGAATCGGGCAGCTATCTTACATGTGCATCTGCTACCGCGACGGATGCACAAGGCAATTGGATTTGTGATATCGAAAGTTGCATAGATATCGAAGTGGAAATGGGGCAACAAAATGAAGAATGCGAAGCCTTCTTTATGTGGTCTATTCATCCCAATCTCGGCGAGGTGGTTCAAGACGTAGATTTTTTTGATCTTTCAATAGGAAATTATGCTCAAGCTCAATGGAATATTAATGGTAATATATTTACTACTTCACCGGGCGATGTTTTTGATTATTCATTCGAAAATCTTGGGACTTATAATGTTTGTCTTACCGTTTGGAATGATGATATAGGCTGTGAAGATACGCATTGCGAACTAATACTCATATCAGGTATACTGCCTACGAGCGATTGTGGTTATGAAATTATATATGATACATCTGTTGAGAATGTATTTGATTTTACTTTATTTGGAGCAGGTATGACACCCGTTGAGGTGGAATGGTACAATGGTCAAACCGGAGAAGCCTACGGCACCGGCAATATAAGCATTTCTATTCCATTGTTAGATTATGGTATAAATGAAATATGTGCTGTTTACGCCCCCCCTGCTGGCAGTATTTGCTCGGGCTTTATATGCACAACCATCGTGGTAGAAAATCCCGAATGCGAAAATACCGACTGCGTATTTCCCGGCGATGCTGACCGCAATATGATTGTGGACAACTACGATGTATTGCCGCTTGGTTTGCATTTCGGCGAAACCGGAGTCCTGCGCTCCAATGCCACGATTGATTGGTACGGTCAACCTGCCATCGATTGGCAAAATATTACCGAAGATAGCCTCAATCTCAAGCATCTAGATTGCAATGGCAATGGCGAAATTTTCTTTGACGACGTTTATGCTATCGAGCAAAATTATAACCGTACCCACAATGGCGTCACCGCCAATCGCGTGGATAATGCACCTGGGCTATACCTCGAATTTGACCTTGACACCATCTACTCCACGCCCGATACCGGCAATATCACTATCAATGCCGACATCATCATGGGTACACTCAATTTGCCTGTCGAAGAAGTCTATGGGGTCGCATTCTCTATTGGCTACCCTGCCGACTTGGTGAATAGCGGCTCTGTGATGGCGGATTACTTCATGGATTCGTGGATAGGTAACCCAACAACGACCCTGCAACTTGAGAAAAACGTTGTCAATCAGTCAGTTGTGGACTTTGCTTACTCGCGTACCGACCAGCAAAACATCTCTGGTTTCGGACAAATCGGTTCGGTAAGTTTCGTGATGACGGATAATATCATCGGCAAATTATCATCGATAATAGAACTCAACTTTCCGATTACCAACGTACGCGCTGTCCTAAATACAGGTGAGGAAGTTATCATAATGGGCAGTGAAAATGCAGTTACCGTAAATATAAATGATACAGCAACAGACACCAACACCCCAGATTTATCCCAACACATCAATATATTCCCTAATCCAACATCAAATACAATCAATATTACTACCAACGACTTGCAAGCACAAACATTGACACTCTACAATACCGTAGGGCAACAGGTGCTTGCTCGTCAAGTAATATCTACCAACACCCAAATTGACGTCAGCCAACTCCCTTCCGGTATGTATTTACTTAGTATTCAGACCGATAAGGGACTTCATAATGAGAAAATTATCGTCGAATAAGGCGGTAATATAAGATAGTTTCATTTGATTTAGAGCTCTGTGACGGATAAGCCGACGCAGAGCTTCTTTTTTTCGGGTTACGGGTTTGTATATGAAGGGGAAGTTGGTCGGATACGGCAACAATTGAGTTCATCAAGTTTGTCGAGTAACCATTTTTTTTCAGGAAGTAGTCGGGTTGAGGTTTTGTATATTTTTTCTTCTAATTTTGCTATTTTCTGTGTGTCTTGCTTTAAAATATAGTGTATTTTAATAATATGTTTAATGAAATCTCGGTTTGATAGAACATGTATATCGCCTATTTTATCTTGATTTCGAGATAAAAATACTTTAAAATTATTGATGTGTTTGTCAAAAGATTCTAAATCTTCCATTTCATAGTAAATTTGTATTTGAAGTCTTTTTTTGCCTAGCCTAAAAAATATATCTTGATAAGTTACATCTTCTAAATTTTGTAAGGCTTTAGCGTGATGACCTTCATGAAAACTTATCATTGCCTTGCTATACAACAATATATCGTCGGCATGTTCGTGCCAAAACACTTCCTTATACTTAGTCAGAAAGTTTTTAGCCCACGTGATATTGCCAATTCTAATTGCTGTATTTAAAATATTTTTTATGCTTTGTGGGCGGAGTTGCCCTTGAATAAATATTAGCTTTTCACTTAAACCCAACTTATCTAAATCGAATAGCTCATGGTAATAATCATCATCTGTAATAGAAGTTCTATTTATAATGTTTTTTAAAAATATGTATAAATTTCTCAATTCATTTTCACCTAAATCATTTTTATTTTTGAAGAACAGTGTTTTAAATTTGAGGTAATCTTGGTGTTCAGGGGGCATTTTATCTACAATATTTTTTAAAATCTTAGCTAAGCAATACCACAGTTCTATAAGGGGAAATCGGGTGTATTCGATTTTTTCGAGAAACTCCAAATAACTATCTAAGTCGGAGATATCATATTTTACTCCGATAACAATCTGCCGATTCAGCATTCCGCAAAACAGTGGCAATTTGGAGAGCCAATAATATTTATCTAAGGCAATAGATGACTCCGTAAAATTTGTCTCCCGTGGAAAAAATGCCAGGTAGTCTTCTACTGCCAGTTCTATTCCTAATGTATAACGATAAAATTTGTTTCCTTTTTCTTTATCTGCCAGTCCTCTGACTTTTTTTAATTGATTGTCAAAACGCTCACGATACCGTTCATTACAAAAACGCAATACTTTAAGTTCTGTTTCCGCCGGATCGGAGTTGGCATAAAGACAGTGTATGAATTTCTTGATGACCGCATACAGCTTGCTCATTAATCTGTTGTGAGCAACCGCATCGAAGATTTTATTTGGGTAAACAGCATCGAAGGCATGTTCCGCTATGAAGTCGGTCTGATTATAATTCGGTGCAAATTGGTCTATATATTTGTAGAGTACGGCAATGTCTTGATTAGGATTGAAATATGGATTTTCGACAAAGGCTTCTAAGCCTTTTATTTCCTTTTTTGAGAGTTTTTTCAAAAATCGAACGGTTATTGTATTTTTCATGAATTAAATTAATTGAGATTTTATTTTATCATTACAAATAAACACAAACTTTGATAGTTGATTATCAAAAAAATATACATATTAATTAATTTAAAGCTAAAGAAAAAGAAAGATTTTACCTTAATCTTGTAATTGAATTAATTATCTTAATTTATTACTTTTAATCCTATACAACATGTATTGTGATTATAGGGATTACTAAAATGTAAATTTAAAGAAATTCCCAATTAATTACAAAACAACACTGCACTCTTAACAACTCAGCAAAATCACATAAAATTAAATTTCATGTGTAAATAGTGTAATTTAGTTAATGAATTTGTTGGGTTCCGATATACACATTTCGATTTAATAGGGAGTTCTGGACAATATCTATCGTAGATATAATTCATTGCTCGTCATTTATTTTAAATACAATGACGACTGACAGATGAATTATTACTGAACTATTTTAACCTCATTATTAACGCATAATAAAAACATATTATTTTTTAACCAAGAAAAATTTAGACATTATGAAAACTAAGTTAATTGTTTTGGGAACACTAACGATACTAATTTTATTCAATATAAATATTGAACATATCAAGTGTGTAAGCCCTGACAGCACTACCATCTCGTTTTCGACATCATCTGAAATACATTGGGAAGACCCTTCTTATGTACAAGGAGATACATATACTGTGAATGTATATTCTGGTGGGATTACTGTATTACTCTGTGGTTACTTGTGCTCATACGGTCACTGTCCCTTTTTCGCAAACTCTAACAAATGATGTAAAAATAGAGTTGATCAAACATAAAACGGGAGACTATACATTTTTGAAAATTTTATCCATTGTAACTATAGAAGATGATAGTTATAGACAGACGATATTCTTGTAATCAAACAAGATGAAAACTAGAACTCCCTTAAGCCATTGGATTTTTCCAATGGCTTTTTTTATGTTTTGAAAAAAAATTAGTGAACGATTATTGAGATTTTGTAGAATGTCTGCAACTGAAATAAGCTATTTATGTGAAGGTTTTTTTATTTAATGATTGAATAAAAATATACATAAAACATTGTTTATTAGTAATTTAAAAACAACATACAGACAAACACATTCAAAGCGGATCGCACATTTACTGCTTTATTATTTACTTTTTACTATAAGTATTTTAGGATTTTGATAATCTTGGGTAATTGTAATACTGAAATTAAGATACCATCTTTACTCTCAACTTCTATTATATGTTGTATAGTATTTAAACATCAAAACAAAAATTCATTTCTTATTCCTTATACAAACTTCTTATTATGAAAATACAACTGACTCTGTATCTATTGTTTTTCCTTGCGGCTAATTATGTATATGGACAGCATGAAATATCCGGACAATTTATTGACGAAAATAGCGAACCTATAGGTTATCTTCAAGTTGGTGCGTTTATAGAGGACTCATTGATAACAGGCAGTGTTACAGATGAAAATGGAGAATTCTCGTTTTTTTTACCTGATGGCACGTATAAAATTTCTGCGGATTTGTTTGGCGAAAACCTTTATTCGAAAGAACTGACAGTGGACGAACCTATTGACTTGGGTACACTTTCAGTAAAAGCAAATGTGCTACTTGAAACCGTAGTTGTAACAGGTCGAAAAGATTTGATAGAAAGAAAAGTTGATAGATTGGTTTTTAACATACAAAATTCTATTTCTGCCAGTAGTGGTAATGCAATGGATGCTTTAAGAAAAGCACCGGGCGTTATCGTACAAAACGATGCAATCTCAATGATTGGCAAGGACGGAGTTGGAGTAATGGTAGATGGTCGTATGGTACAAGTATCTGGCGAAGACTTATCAGACTTTTTAGAGTCTATTGCATCAGATGGCATACAAAGTATAGAAGTTATCACGCTTCCGCCTGCAAAATATGAAGCAGAAGGGAATAGTGGATTAATTAACATCATTTTGAAAAAGGGGCGTAAAAACTCTTGGAGTAGTTCCGTAAGAACAACCTATACACAGACTACCTACCCGATTTACGCTTCGGGAGTTAATTTTCATTATAACAAAAATAAAACGAGATTGCTAATTGATGTAAGTGGTAGAGCAGGGCATAAAGCAATTATTGAGAAGGCGCAAGTTTTTTACCCGAATCAGACTTGGGTAGGTCAAACGGACAGGAAGGACAAGAGAGATTTTTTATCAGGTAGAGTTGCTTATGATTATGATATATCTGAAAAAACAAGTGTCGGTATTCAGTATCTGGGAATGGTACGAAACCCGGATATTGAAGATGAAAATACAACCCGTATTCATGGATTATTATCTAATAGGCTTGATTCTACAATAGTCTCTGAAGGAAGTAATGATAAAGCAGTGAACAATCATTCTTTCAATGTGCATTTCGCATCTCAATTAGATACTATGGGAAGAAAAATAAATGTTGATTTAGACTACTTTACATTTCATGCTACCCAAGATCGTACTTTCCAAAGTCGTCATTATCTGTCTGACAACGAACCTACGAACTCTTTTTTATCAAATATCAATAAAAGCAGCCAAAATATCAGTAATTATAGTGCCAAGATAGATATTGAACACCCAACCAACTGGGCAAATCTTTCGTATGGTGCCAAAGCGAGTTTTATTTACAATGAAAACCCCTCTGATTTTTTCAATACAATCTCCGGATCACCTGTTTTGGACTCTACTCAAAGCAGAGCATTTGAATATTACGAAAATACGCAATCTGCATACGCAAATGCCTCCAAGAAAATAGGTGAAAAATGGGAAACACAAGTAGGGCTAAGGGTAGAAAATACACAGACTAAAGGAGTATCAAAAACATTAAATGAAACCAATAAAAATAATTACATCCAGTTTTTCCCAACAGCTTATCTAACATATAAAAATAATGACAATTCTTTTTCTGCCAACTACGGCAGAAGAATTACGAGACCTGCATACTGGGAATTAGACCCTTTCCGGTGGTACACTAATGCCAATGTCTATGCAGAAGGGAATCCGTTTTTACAACCATCTTATACCACTAATCTAAATCTATCTCACTCCTATAAAAATAAACTAACAACAGGTGTTTTTTTGATGCTGATTGATAATGGCTTTACACAAATAACAACCCTGAATCCGGAAACAAATGAGTTAGCTTATATAAGAAGAAACTATTATGATGAATATAAATTTGGCATATCTGAATCTTACTTATTTAATAAATACACATGGTGGGAAAGTTATAATGAGGCTTATTTATGGTATAGTCAACCCAAATTTTATGACACTGAAATTGATGCGGAAGAATTAAGTGGCTGGGCATTTTACTACGGGTCAAACAATTCTTTCATGTTAAACAAATCAAAAACAATTCGGGCTGAATTAAACTTCAATTACAGCCCTCCTGCTCGGGGACGAATATACAAAGTGGAAGCAATCTATAATTTAGATGCAGGATTAAAGTTTTTCTTGTCAGATAAAAAATTACAAGTCACTCTAAATGTTGCGGATATTTTAAGAAAAAGTGTATCAGACGCAACTACTTTCACTAGTGACATAAGGCAAGTGTACAATATATACCCTGATAATAGATATTTTAGATTATCCATAAAATATTCCTTCGGAAATAAAAAAACCTTTATACAAAAAAGACAATTTGGAAATGAAAAAGAAAAGGGAAGAACCTGAGGAAAGCAAGCACATATTATTCGGAAATATTTTATCATCATAGCTTTTATCGAAGCCAAGACCAAAAAAGATTAATGTCTTTAAACTATGATTCATTTATCAATTTAAAAACAAACTAAGGGATGAAAAGATAATAAACGTTACATCTTCACGCCGTTATTTTTTCTTTACACGAGCCAAATTTGACGCGAATAACGGGTTATTTAAGGAGAATTTGGTAAAGTATAAAGGAAAAAGAACAAGTCAAGATGTAATGTTTATTGTTTTTTCATCCCTAAGATGAAAAATTCCAAGTTAAAAGGCTTTTTTGCCAATGTAACAATTGAAACAAGTAATAAAGATTTTATCAACTTAAATAAAGAGCTTATCACTAAAATAAAAGGTGGTGTAGTGGTTTATCCTATGAATCTTAGTTGTTCAATTCCAAATACTGGTTGCAATCCTGAGGATTGACAATAACGGGTTCATAGTGCAATCCCTCCAGATTATATATTATGCGAATAACGGGTTGAATTTCGATAGTGATTGTCAGGCATTTATAAGTAAGAAATGAAAAAATAAATTTCTAAAAATCACAACTCGTTGATTATCAACAACTTTTCAACCCGTTATTCGCATATATTAACAATATCTGCTGACCGACACGACCTTAACACAACTAATTTTAGAACATGCTTAAATTTATTACTCAACATGATCAAATGGATTGCGGACCTGCGTGCCTAAGTATGATTGCAAGCACTTATGGAAAGCACTATCCGTTACAATACCTGAGAGATAATTCGTATATCACTCGTGAAGGAGTCAGTTTGTCCGGCATAAATGAAGCTGCCCGCCCCATAGGTTTTGAAACTTCGGCAGCAAAATTAAGCACTGAAAAACTTGTAGAACACTTTCCAAGTCCCTGTATTCTACATTGGAATCAAAACCACTTTGTGGTACTCTACAAAATAAAAAAAAAATACTTTTCAGGACAGTATGTCTTCAAAATAGCCGACCCTGGTCATGGCATCATTAATCTCAATGAAGAAGACTTCAAAAAAGCATGGTTAAATGATGACCAAATGGGTATTGCGCTATTCCTCAACCCTACGGATAAGTTTTATGAACTCGACCCTCCCAAAAAGGACAAACTCAATTTTGCCTATCTACTTGGGTTTTTAACGCCCTATAAAAAAGAGATATTTCAGCTCCTTTTGGGCTTACTCGCAGGAAGCCTCTTTACCCTTATTTTCCCCTTTCTTACACAGGCACTTATAGATAAGGGCGTCGAAGCCAAAAGCCTCAATATCGTATTTATCATATTATTGGCACAAGTTTTCTTGTTTCTTGGTTCTATTGCCATCGAAATCGTCCGCAACTGGGTGATGCTCTACATTGGTACAAGAATCAATATTACAATTATCTCTGATTTCCTAAAAAAAATACTCGGACTTCCCATCAAGTTTTTTGATACAAAAATGATGGGGGATTTCAATCAAAGAATTCAAGACCATGAACGAATTGAGCATTTTCTGACTTCACAAAGTTTACTAACGCTCTTTTCTATCATTAATTTTTCGGTATTCTTTTTAGTTCTATTTCACTATGATATCAAAATCGTAGTGATTTATGCGGCACTTACAACGATTGCAATTACATGGTCTATATTATTTCTTAAACGAAGAAAAATTTTAGACTACCAGCGTTTTCAGAGAAGAAGTGAAAATCAGGAATCAATTTATGAACTTATCAATGGTATTCAAGAAATAAAACTCAATAATTTTGAAGATTACAAAAGGGAAGAATGGGAGGGAATCCAAATCAAGTTATTTAATATCAATCTGCGGATATTAAAACTCGACCAACTCCAACTTATCGGTTTTGATTTTATCAATCAATTGAAAAATATATTAGTTACTTTCATTGCTGCCCGCGAAGTCATTCTCGGCAATATTACTTTGGGAGCTATGCTTGCCATCTCCTATATTATCGGACAAATGAACTCGCCTGTCAGTCAACTCATTAACTTTTTTCGTTCTTTGCAAGATGCCCGATTGAGTTTAGAACGCCTAACTGAAGTGCAAAATCAAGAAGAAGAAGAAAAAGAAAATCAAATTCAACTTTCTGAAAAAGACCACTTCACTCAAAATGGAATAGCAAAAGGCATCAAAATTTCTCAACTCAATTTTCAATATGAAGGACCGCGTTCTCCATTTGTTTTACAAAATATTGATTTATTGATACCCGAAGGAAAAACAACAGCCATCGTCGAAGCAAGTGGCAGCGGAAAAACAACTTTAATGAAATTATTACTTAAATTTTATGAACCCATAAAAGGTGATATTTTTATTAATAAACATAACCTCTCGGATGTTTCTTCTGCCAATTGGAGAGAAAACTGCGGAGTTGTTATGCAAGATGGATATATTTTTTCTGATACCATAGAACGTAATATTGCAACCGGAGATGAAAATATTGATGGGGAAAAATTACAGCACGCCATTAAGACCGCTAATATAGAAGAATTCATAGATTTTTTACCCTTAGGACTCAAAACCAAAATCGGTGCTGCGGGAATCGGGATATCCAGAGGGCAAAAACAAAGGATCCTAATTGCCAGAGCAGTTTATAAAAACCCTCATTATATCTTCTTTGACGAGGCTACCAGCGCCTTAGATGCAGAAAATGAAAAAGTCATTCATGACAATTTACAGGAATTTTTTAAAAATAAAACCGTTCTAATTATTGCTCATCGCCTGAGTACTGTAAAAAATGCAGACCAGATTACCGTACTAAAACACGGTAATATTGTAGAATTTGGAAAACATCAAGAACTCGTAAACGCAAATGGTATCTATTACAATTTAGTTAAAAACCAACTCGAACTGGGGTCTTAATTATGGAAAAAAATTTACAAAAGGAATTGGATAAAAGTCGTTTTTTATTTGTGAAATATGGCTTAGGGATGAAAAGATAATAAACGTTACATCTTCACGCCGTTATTTTTTCTTTACACGAGCCAAATTTGACGCGA
>ENA-ORXT01003238-ORXT01003238.1-marine-metagenome-genome-assembly--contig:-NODE-3238-length-18248-cov-13.291398_pt1 | contig 18248 bp, 12 predicted proteins | sample MGYA00237868_ERZ511482 | MGnify/ENA metagenome assembly ERZ511482 | reverse complement strand
TTGATCACAAGCCGTTTGGCAAGTTGCTGCTTTTACAGTAACATGTCCGTGATTCTTTTGGCAACCCCAAGCATCAATCGCTGTTAAGTTGCTATAAGTACCCGGAGCCAATCCTGTGATATAATTATCTTTATTTTCATGGAAAGGACCATGTTGTTTTGTTCGACCGTTATAGGTATACTTTATGTAATAAGGCAATTTCAACCCTCTATCAATATAAGGGTCTGTGATGATTTTGCCATTATTGGCACCACAAGAAGTTTCTGCTACTGCACTAAAGTGTTCCAATTGTGCATTACAGGTAGTATTGGTTGTGTTATCATCGCTTAAAGAAGCGGCATTCATTTGAGCGGGAACCAATAGGTAAAGCGCCATTAGCAATAACATTTGTAAACCAAATGTGCTAAAGACGCTGGTGTTTGTCGGATCATTCAAGCCTTGTGTGGAATTTTCCGTGGCTTGTAAAGAATTAATCATAGTTAAAAAGTTTGGATTGGAAAGGGAAGGGAGGCGATATATGCCCTTTCTTGAGTTAAAAAAATACGAGGGTGGAAAAATTTGCTAATTTGTCAAACCAAAAAGGAAGGGGATATTTTCTTTTAAAACTTACACTTGAGGGAAAAAAGGGGAAGTTTTTTTTACACTACACTTATACTTAGATGACAATGAGGAGGAAGAAATTTATAAGGGGAAGTTTAAAAGGGGAAGTTTTGCCAGTCACAAATTTTGGAGGAAAGAAAAATTGGAGGAGTGTGTTGTTCTAAAGTTTACGTTTGCAACTAATGACAGGACAAATTTACACGCAATCAGCATTAGAGTCAAGTAAATTTAAGGGTTATTTTTCTATTAAAAATTACGCTTATTTATAAATCACTAATAGTAAATTAGTTGCTTGTTTTCTAATTCTAAAAAAAAATAAAAAATTTTTCTAGTACTTCTTATTTGTGACTTTTCTGCGGACCAAAAATGGGTTTTAGATAAAAAATAAGGTCTCAAAACAGGCTAGGGGAATAAATATAGTACTTCTTTTTAAAAAAATTTCATTTTATAATTAAACGTGACTCCCTAAAACACTATTACACATCATACTTTACTAATTATCAATGTTTTAATTTAATAATTCGTGACTCATTTATGCTGTTTTTATCTTGTTTTTTTCGGGATAGAGAATAGCTGTACATACGTCCTACCGTCTACATTCCATTTGCAATTCCGCAGGAATCTATACACATTCCACTTGCCACGTCCCACTTGTCATTTCGCAGGAAATCCACTAACGCCTCACTTGCAACGCCCCATTTGCCACGCCCCACTTGTCATTTCGCAGGAAATCCACTAACGCCTCACTTGCCACGCCCTACTTGCCGTACTACTTGGCATTATCGGTGAAATGGCAAATGGGGCGTGGCAAGTGAGGCGTTAGTGGATTTCCTGCGAAATGACAAGTGGGACGTGGCAAATGGGGCGTGGCAAGTGAGGCGTTAGTGGATTTCCTACGAAATGACAAGTGGGACGTGGCAAATAGGGCGTTGCAAGTGGAACGTGTAAAGATTCCTGCGGAATTACAAGAGGAACATAGACAGTAAAAAACAACTATCCCTACACAGTAGCCCTACTAATTTCACCTTTGACGATAAAATCACTTCTTTTGTCGAAGGAATGAGATTTAATGATGTTATTAGATTAACTTTATACTGTAAAGAAGAATCAATACAAGTGCGTATGTTATAAAATCACCCACCCGACAAAAAGTTATGATTAACTCTAGTAATTTCGAGAGGTAATACATATCACCAAAACTTGCTCAACCCCTTTAGTTGTCAAGTATATCTTTTTCAGAAAAATAGCTAGCTAACTAGTAAGAAATGAAGAGAATGAAAAAGGATTAAAAATGGAAAATTAATAATATCCAACGTTACAATTACGTCTCGTGGATTCTTAATTATTCCTTCTTAATTCTTCATTTCCTTTACTCTTATTATCTAAAAAAAAAGCCATGTTACTACTAACATTTGGAAGTTGGTGGAGTGCCTTAGAAGGTATTCAGCAAGTCTTCTGGGCTATCGCAATCGTATTTAGTGTTCTATTTGTCATTCAATTTGTTTTTAGTCTTATCGGACTAGATATGGATGCAGATGTAGATATAGATGTCTCGGCAGATGGACTAGATGCAGGTGCTTCCCTAGAAGCAGATTTTTCCGTTTTTTCTTCCAGAGGTATTATTGCCTTTTTCACCTTTTTTGGATGGACAGGTGTGTTAATGCTAAATGCTGGAGGAACCACGCTTTCTTCGATTATTGCCGCAAGTGTGGCAGGAGCAATTGCTATGTTCATTGTCGGTTATATGATGTACCAATTCACCAAACTCAACCAAGAGGGAAATACAGACATAAATAATGCTATCTTTAATACTGGAGAAGTTTATTTAACGATACCAGCTAAGGATGGCGGTCAGGGCAAAGTTCATATTAATATAGAAGGTTCTTTAAAAGAACTGGATGCGATTACGGAGAATGGAGAGTCATTGCCAACTGGTTCTTTTATACGTGTGGTTGAAGTAATTAATAACCAAATATTATTGGTGGAACCAGTTAGAGAATAGAGAAAATTCATAAATTTTCTCTATCCGAACACAAACAATAAAAATTTTCTAACCTCTAAATAAACTAATTATGACACAAGTTGCAGTAATTGTTTTTGCAGGTTTTGTAGGCTTGATTATCTTATTGGGACTTTTATTTGTTGCCCAATATAAACGCTGCCCTTCTGATAAAATACTCGTTATTTATGGACGGACAGGCAATGGTAGTGCAAGATGTATTCACGGTGGTGCTGCCTTTATAGTACCCGTTCTACAATCTTATCAATACCTAGACTTAACGCCTATTTCTATTGATGTAGATTTAAAAGGCGCTTTAAGTAAGCAAAATATTCGAGTAGATGTGCCCTCTCAATTTACCGTAGGTGTTTCCAATGAAGAAGGAGCGATGCAAAACGCAGCTGAGCGTTTGCTAGGACTTGATCAAGGAACGATACGCAAATTGGCTTACAATATTATTGTCGGACAAATGCGTTTGGTTATTGCCACCATGGACATTGAAGAAATCAATGTAGATAGAGATAAATTCTTAGTGAATGTATCTACTAATGTTGGAGCGGAGTTAAAAAAGATTGGCCTACAGTTAATAAATGTAAACGTTACCGATATTCAGGATGAATCTGGTTATATTAATGCCTTGGGGCAAGAAGCAGCTGCCAAAGCCATCAATGATGCAAGAATGAACGTCGCAGAGAAAGATAGAGATGGCGCTATTGGTCAAGCGAATGCGAGAAGAGATCAAACGATTTCGGTATCTGGTTCTGAAGCTTCTGCAAAAGTAGGGGAAGCAGAAGCAACTGCCAAAGCGATTGAAGGAGAGAATACCGCCAAAATTAAAATCGCTGAATCTAATGCAGAGCGTCGTCAACAAGAGGCAAAGTTCTTGAAACTAGCTACCTCTACGGAAAAAATCCAAGCTGCGAAAGCCTTGGAAGAAGCCTATTTAGCAGAGCAAATTGCAGAGCAAGCCAGAGGAAAGAAAGAGATGGCTACTAAGCAGGCAGATGCGATTGTACAAGCAGAAATTGAAAAGCAAAAATTAGTCATAGAAGCGCAAGCAGAAGCAGAGCAAATTAGAGCCTTAGCACAAGGGGAAGCGGATGCTATTTTCTTAAGAAAAGAAGCAGAGGCCAAAGGTTCGTATGAAATATTGAGTAAGCAAGCTCAAGGTTTTGAAAAAATTGTTCAAGCAGCCGGTGGTAATTCTCAAGATGCGGTCTTAATGTTAATTGCGGATAAATTAGAGGTCTTAGTAGAGAAGCAAGTGGAAGCGATTAAGAATATTAAGATTGATAAGGTGACGGTTTGGGAAGGAGGGAATAAGGAAGGAGAAGGTAATTCTACTTCTAAATTCATCTCTGGTTTATACAAATCTGTACCGCCTTTGAATGATTTATTTAATATGGCAGGTATGGATCTACCGCAATACTTAGGAAATCAACACAAGGAAGAAGTCGAAAAAACGGAAGAGCAAGCACTTGAATTGCCTATTGCAAAAAAGAATGGTGCTCAGCCTATTGAGCGTTCGTAAATTAGAACTTTCTCGGTTAGTATAGATTTGTTCCTTTATGGAATTAAAAATAGGCATATTGCAGCGAGCTGCAATGTGCCTATTTTTTTTTAGAAGACTGTTTAAGTACCTAACTATTTCAAATTATTTTCCTTTTGTTTTTTTCCTAAGTTCTTTTACTCGCTTAATTGGTATACCTAGCGCATTCGCAATAGCTGTATCTGCAAGGGCTGTATTTTTTATCATGGCTATGATGGCTTGGTCTTGGGTTTGTTGCACTTTGCTTTCCGCTTGTTGTGCTTTACTTTCCGCTTGTTGTATTTTACTTTCTGCTTGTTGTGCTTTACTTTCCGCTTGTTTAATTTGTTGTTGCGCTTCCTCTAAGCCAATTTGTTTTCCTTCTTCTTTGTACTGACTTTCCCAAACATCCCTTTGCCCTTCTAATAACCGATAATACTCTAGAAAATTAAGATCTTCTGCATCCAGACTTTTATGGCTTAATTTGCGAATCATTTCTGTGAAAATAGCATCTTTTGCATAGACATCAAAATCCTGTTTTTGATTATTTTCGTCTCTAGTTTTTTGCGCAAACTCAAACCATTTTACATAAGGTTTTACTTTCTTATTTTTAACAATATTTTTTTGAAAGGCGAATATCAGTTGGTTACTTCTCAAGAAGGGTAAGTTTTTTGCCTTATTAGCAAGTAATTCTAAAATTTTATTTCTTGTGGATTGTGCTTTTTCCCAGGTATCCGTCTGCCATTGTTCGTTGTCTAAGATAAAGGTTAACAAGTCACTAGGTAACAACTGATGGCTCAAAAAATCTTCCTTCACTTTTAGCGTATCATCTACTAACCAGATTAAGGTCTTAACAGGCATTAAGGGTCTATAATCTTTTACTTTTTTTTCTTTGGTAGGCTGTATAGTTGGTAAATCCTCTAATTGTAGAACAGTATTGGCAGCATGGTAGACATAAAACCGTTGCACAATATCTTGTTTATACCATTGCTGCATATCGACAATAATATATTCTCCGTCAATTTTACATCTAAAATCAAAGCGGAGTAAATTCGATTCATTCGTCAGCTTATGATCTAAAGACACCAAGTCAATTTCTTGTATAGTTACTTCAAAGAAGTCTTCTAGAAATCTTTTGGCGATTTTTTTATCAGAAAATATTTTTTTAAAGAAGCGGTCATAATTAAGTGGAGCTAGAAACATACTGATCTGGCTTTTAATTAATAAAATAAGTATTCGGTTAAAATTGTTTGATGATTTGATTTAGATGATTACCTGTCAACGTCTTGTATTAACAATCAAACTATTTTATCCACTTACTTAAGGCATACGCAAAGATACTGTTTAAATTGGTATCAATAATGTACTTAAATCCCATTTTCAAGGGCTTCAAAAAAGGGAGCCTCCGCATACAAATATTGCAAAATAAGTTCTAATCCTAGAGCTTCTCATTCTTTTTTTCTAGACTTAGCATCTTCAGAAATCTTCCTTATTTGTCCAAAAACAAGGACAAATGGTGGCTATAATCATGAGTGTAACTCTTTTCTTATTAGTTTATTTATTTTAATATTTAAAATATAAATATAAAAAATTATTAACTTCATTAAACCTTAAACCCTATTTTTATAATATTGGTAGTCAACTTCATGTGTGTTTTGAACTTGAACTTGGCACTTGAATTTGAACTTTCTCGGGTAGTATAGATTCTAACTATTCAGAAGTTCGGGTAGTATAGATTCTAACTATTCAGAAGTCAGACCATTTTATTGTCAGATTCAGAATACTTCGTTGTCTATTCAAAAGAAAATCCTAGCGTGCCAAAGTAGAACTAAGTAGTTAGTAAATATTGTTTTTAAAACCTAAAAATAGGTAGTGTAGATTGTATGATGATTATTTACGTTTTGTTATGCTAACGGGGGTTAGTCGCTTTTCTAAAGTAAACGTTTTTTGTTATGAGTTTCGCTTTTTGTAGTCCAGTTCGTTCTCCTTCTTCCTTATATTGGGGGCTATAATCTTTTGCTTTTTTTTCTTTGGTAGGCTGTATAGTTGGTAAATTCTCTAATTATAGAACGGTATTGGCAGCATGGTAGACATGAAATAAATAATCTACCTATCTAAATCGGTTGCCATCATCCGTTGCCATTGAGCTTAATGACAACGGATAATGGCAACCGATTTAGATGTTAACAGGTATTGTACTGTTGTTTTAACAATATCATCGGGTAGATTATTTATTTCCTACTCCCTAATTCTATCTTTCCTAAATAATCATCCCCGCTGCAACTGTATTATTAGTGCCTTCATCCACTAAAATAAAACTACCTGTAATCCGATTATTTCTATATTTATCTGTAAATAGTGGCTTGGTCGTTCGTAAAGCAACCCTTGCAATGTCATTCATTTTGACTTTCAAATCCTCCTGATTTCTATGCAAAGTATTGATGTCTAAAGTGTAGCGAACTTCTTTTACAATACAACGAGCTTCCGAAGTATTATGAATTATCGTGTACTTACCTTTAGGTTGTTGCATTGGATTATCATCAAACCAACAAATCATTGCTTCTATATCCTGCGAAACATTTGGAACATTATTCTCTCTCACAATCATGTCTCCCCTACTTAGATCTAAATCATCCTCTAATAATAAGGTAACAGACATTGGCGGATAAGCTTCTTCTATTTCCCCATCATAAGTGTCAATCTTCGCAATCTTCGTTGTGAAACCAGAAGGTAATAACATTACTTCATCTCCTTTCTTGAATACGCCTCCTGCTATTCTTCCTGCGTAGCCTCTATAATCGTGGTGTTCATCCGTATACGGACGAACGACATGTTGTACAGGGAATCGGCAATCTCTAAAATTGTGGTCGCTACCAATATGTACATTCTCTAGATAATACATTAAAGTTTGCCCTTCATACCAATCCATATTTTCTGAACGGTCCACTACATTATCTCCTTTTAAAGCAGAAATTGGAATAAAGTGAATATCTTTTACATCTAATTTATTAGAGAAATTAGAGAATTCATCTTTGATAGTTTCATAAACATCTTCACTATACTCTACTAAATCCATTTTGTTGATACAGACAACAATATGCGGAATTTGTAGCAAGGAAGAGATAAAAGCGTGGCGACGTGTTTGTTCTAAAATACCATTTCTAGCATCTATTAAAATAAGTGCTACATTGGCAGTAGAAGCACCCGTTACCATATTTCGAGTATACTGAATATGACCTGGGGTATCCGCTATAATAAATTTTCGCTTAGGCGTAGCAAAATACCGATAGGCAACATCAATCGTAATACCTTGCTCTCGTTCAGATTTCAATCCATCTGTTAATAAAGCTAAATTAACGCCCTCTTCTCCTCTTCTTTCACTCGTTGCTTTAATTTGCTCGTATTGATCTTCAAAGATAGATTTACTATCATATAATAAGCGACCAATTAAGGTACTCTTTCCATCATCCACACTCCCTGCCGTACTAAAGCGTAATAATTCCGTGTCTTGATCTATATTGCTCATTAGTTGATTTTTAGCATCAGAAGAAGCCTGTCCTATATTATTCATTGAATTATTGTTAGATTGTTTATTTGTTTAAAATGTTTATTTGTTTATTTGTTTATTTGCGTAACTTTTAAACAAAGCGCAATAGTATATGAAAACTTATTCTTTTGAAAAATTGATTGTTTGGAATCAGAGTCGAACATTGGTAAAAGAAATTTACTCTTTGACCAAGCTTTTTCCCAAAGAAGAATTATTTGGTTTAACAGCTCAAATTAGAAGAGCGACTATTTCCGTATCTTCAAATCTTGCCGAAGGCTCGGCAAGAATATCTGGAAAAGAAAAAGCTCGCTTCTCAGAAGTCGCATTTGGAAGTTTAATGGAGGTACTTAATCAATTAATCTTAGCTCAAGATTTAGGATATATTTCTGAATTAGACATCTTGAAAAGAAGACCTTTAATTGAAGAAATTGCCAACAAGATTAATAAACTTCGAAAATCGCAGCTAAACAGCTAGTGTTTATTTGTTTAAGTTGTTTATTTGTTTAGTAGTGCGTAAACAAATAAACAACCTAAACAAATAAACAATCTCTAAAAGTATCCCTTCTTCTTTCTATCTTCCATAGAAGTCTCTGACCGCTTATCATCCGTTCTACCGCCTCTTTCCGTCATTCTAGTAGTAGATACCTCTTGAATAATTTTTTCTAAATTATCTGCTTCTGATTCCCAAACCCCTGTACAAGTCATATCTCCAATCGTTCGGCAACGAACCATTTTTTCTATTAATTGCTCCGATGGTTTTCTTTGAATAATAGGCGTATCTGCCAATAAAGTACCAGAACGATGAAAGACCATTCGTTTGTGCGCAAAATATAAGTTAGGCAATTCTACTTCTTCCAAAGCTAGATACTGCCATACGTCTAATTCCGTCCAGTTACTAATTGGAAAGATTCGGAAATGCTCTCCAAATTGTTTTTTCCCATTAAATAGATTCCACAATTCTGGCCGCTGATTTTTAGGATCCCACTGTCCGAATTCATCTCTGTGAGAGAAAAAACGTTCTTTAGCTCTCGCTTTTTCTTCATCCCTTCTAGCCCCTCCTAAAGCAGCATCGTACTGCCCTTTTTCCAATTCATCCAATAAGACCGCCGTTTGCAAGCCATTTCTACTTGCATTGAGGCCTTTTTCTTCTTTGACCATACCTGTATCAATGGCTGTTTGCACAGAACCAACGATTAACTTAGCGCCTAATCTTTTGACCATATTATCCCTAAATGCTATCGTTTCAGGAAAATTGTGACCAGTATCTACATGCAATAAAGGAAAAGGAATTTTTGCAGGGTAAAATGCTTTCATGGCAAGATGGACCATTAAAATGGAATCTTTGCCTCCAGAAAACATTAACACAGGCTTCTCAAATTGAGCGGCTACCTCTCTAAGTATAAAAATAGATTCTGCTTCTAACTCTTTTAAATGACTTAATTGATAGTTCATGCTAATTTTTCTTAATTCGCAATTCGTGCTTACCGAAAAACGAATAAGTAAGTTGTGTATTTGTTTATTAGTTTAATTGTTTATGATACACGGTTATTTAGTCGAGAATAAACAAATAAACATTTTAAACAAATAACCACTTTACTCAGGTTACGAATGACGAATAATCGGTAAGATATAATTATAAATTTTATTTGCTGATTCTTCGATACTTTGATTATGTGTAGCTACTTCTATAGCTGGTGTTTGTGGTGCTTCATAAGGGGCATCTATACCTGTAAAGCCTTTAATTTCACCACTTCTTGCTTTTTTATATAGTCCTTTTACGTCTCGTGCTTCACACACCGCTAAAGGCGTATTAATATATACCTCTATAAAATCTGCTGCGCCAATAATTGCTTTTGCTTCTTCCCGAATGGCGATAGTTGGACTAATAAAAGAATTAATCGTGACAATGCCACTATTGATGTATAGTTTAGATACTTCAGCAATACGACGGATATTTTCTGCTCTATCTTCTGGACTAAAACTTAGATTTTTATTGATGCCACTGCGGATATTATCTCCGTCTAGTACTTGTGCAAAAAAACCTTCATTGTACAACTTGCGCTCTAATGCTTGAGCGATTGTACTTTTTCCAGATCCAGAGAGTCCAGTTAACCACAGTACCTTACTATTTTGATTTAGTCGTTGTTCTCTATCCTTCCGTTGCAATAAGCGGTCAAAGATAGGATGGATGTTTTCTTTCAATTAAAACAAGTTTATGAAAAATCATTAGAATTGTTTATTTGTTTAGGCTGTTTATTTGTTTAGTGGTGACTAAACAAATAAACAACTTAAACAAATAAACAACCTTACTTAAAGCTGATTGTACGCAAAAAACACAAGGATTGTTTATTATACTTACAAGTAAAAAGGCGCAAAATTAAAGAATGTTCTATCCAAATACGAAGTTTAGGGCATCCTTTTTAAAGGCACAAAAGACCATATAATCCAATATTAATTTATTCATTAATGTAATTTATCCCCTTTCCCCCCTTAATAACGTTCAATAAACGTAACTGCTTAGGAGTATTTATTTTAGAGATTTGTTATAAAAAAATCTTCAAAAACAAACCTTCCCCCCTTCTTTCTGGAAGAGGAGCGTTCTTTAAAAACAAAATGTTCATTTTATTTTCCTTAAACTTGTTTACTTAATTAAACAAGCGCTCCTTAAAGAATAATAGATTCTTAACTAATAGAAATGATAAAAAATCTTATTTTTGGGAGGCAATTAAATTCTAATTCAACTTGTAGCTAAAATTGTTTTTTACGATTATGCTTTCTTCTTTAGTAGCAGTTTGCTATCAAAGGCTAATGGCCACTAACTAAAACTCAATAAAAAGTTACCAAATAATTATCAATCATGCGTTGGCAAAATCAAGAAGAAAGTAAAAATGTAGATGACCGTAGAGGTCGTTCTGTTAGTGTCGGTGGCGGCATCGGTATTGGTGCAATTGTTCTAGCACTGCTTACATTTTTACTTGGTGGCAACCCTCTGGCTGTCTTACAACAAGCTTCCCAACAACCCACTACACAAACGACACAAGCGAGTGCTGGCTCTTACGAGCCAAAAACTCAAGAAGAGGCAGCTTTATCTAAGGTCGTGAAAGTTACTTTGAAAGAAACGGAAGATGTTTGGAATAAATTATTCCCTGAGCAATTAGGAAGAAATTATGAAGAACCAACACTAGTGCTTTTCTCTGGCAGAACGGTTTCTGCTTGTGGTCAAGCCCAATCAGCTACAGGGCCTTTTTACTGTCCAGCTGATGAAGATGTATATATAGATTTAAGTTTTTATGAAGAAATGAAAACTAAATTTCGGGCTGCAGGGGATTTTGCGATGGCTTATATCGTGGCGCATGAAGTGGGACACCACGTTCAGCACCAATTAGGTATTACAACGGAAGTAGAACAGGAAAAAAGACGCTCTAGTAAAGCGGAAGCGAACCAATTATCTGTACGCTTAGAATTACAAGCAGATTATCTAGCAGGAGTTTGGACGCACCATGCTGAAAAAATGAATCTAGCAGAAACAGGTCGAGGAATATTAGAAGAAGGAGATCTTGAGGAAGCTTTGAATTCTGCTGCTTCTGTTGGGGACGATCGTATCCAAAAGCAAGCAAGAGGATATGTAGTACCTGATTCTTTTACTCATGGTACTTCTGAACAACGAAAACGTTGGTTTATAAAAGGCTTAAAATCGGGGAATGTACAGGAAGGTTTTGAGGCTTTTAAATTGCCTTATGATCAGCTGTAAGTACTGTTTATTTGTTTATGATGTTTATTTGTTTATTTAACTACCAGTGTTTTATAAACAAATAAACATCATAAACAAATAAACAACCTATTCCACCACCACTATCTGTTTGCTCACCACTCCTTCTTCTACTCGGACATTTACCCAATACACACCTGCCGAAAGTTCCGAAATATCCATCTGTGATTGGGTTTTAGTAATAATCTGTTGAGCAACCTGTTCACCTAAAGTATTATAAATAACCACTCGTCCATCTTTAACCGTAAGTGCTGCATCTATATCTAAATAAAGTAGATTTTTCGCTGGATTGGGGCTAAGGGTCACTTGTTTCTGAAGTGCCTCTTCTTGTGTGCTAACGGTTCTACTTTCTATAGAAAAGATAGTTACATGGCTAGAATCAGCAGGAATACTTACAGGAATTTCTTCGCCTTGAGAGTCAATCACTTTGATACCTTTAATAGTAAGATTAATTTCAGAGCGACCATCTCCTAAGTCTCCGATTATAACAAAACCTAATTCTGCTACAGGTCCCTCCCCTCCTACTCCTTGTTGGTCCATTTTAGTAAGTACCAAACCATATTGCTGCTCTGCTGTTAATAATTTCTCTCTTTTAAAAATAGTCGTGTCTTCTCCTAAGAAAGAAGTAGATAAGACTTCTGTTTCTATTCGCTGAATATTATCTGACTCATAATCAAAGGAGATAGCTACACCATAAATATCATCTAACGGAAATGCTTCTGAACCAATCGCTAAAGTAGCAGGTATCGTCACTTCATTTCCACCAATATTTTCCATTGTGAGGGTATCCGCATGGAAAGTTAAGGTGACAGGTGGAAGATTATTGCTTTGTGATAAGGATTCGTTTTGTTCTATTAGTTGGTAGTTCCTGTCTATTGCTTCATAATCATCCGAATTAATCAATCCATTTCCATCACAATCTGCATGTTTGGAATCTAAGTTTCCGAAAATAAAAGATACCCAATTAAGTGCAGCTTGAAAGAAAGGCTCAATACTAGCGTTTGGTCGAGTACGACCTTGCTGATTATAACCCAAACCAATAGCTAGTGCATCAAAAATGTTTACTTTACCATCTCTATCTGTATCACCAGGAAAAACACAATCTGTTTCATACTCACAAATAGCTTCTCCACCAATCGAAAAAACGGGTAGACAAAGCGTATTCGTACAGGCAAACGAATCTTGTATGCTTAAACAAACTTCGTATAATCCTGGGGATTCATAAGTATGCCCCAATACTGGTGCTTGACTATTGCTGGTCGTGCCATCCCCAAAATCCCAATTTACAGAAAGGCTTCCTTCTAAAGAATGATTGTGAAAATCTATAACTCCCAAATTACTTGAAGGAAGGTAAGTGAACAATGCAGTACAAGAAGAAGCTGAATTATCTCCAAAGAAATTTTGATTAAATAAAGTTTTACAAAGTGTAGCAGTGCAAGTACTTTCATTCTCATATACGACCTCTATATCTGCACAAACATTAACAAATAAAGAAGCGTCTGTTAAGGTATAACTTAAAATGGGATCATCCCCTAATATGATTCCAGATTCATAATTGTACCAGCTCACTCTTTGCGGATAGTAAGCACCAAGATCTGTTGTATTATAGACTTCTAATTGATAGGTATTGTCCGCATTCTTTGCTGCTATGTCAAAGTCACAATCATGAAACATAGGGCTATTTACGGTAAGAGTATCACAAGAAATATCTTGACAACTTTCATTAGCAACACTTAAACAAACCAAAAATTCTCCATCATGTTGATAGGTATGTGTGGGGTTGGATTCTGATGAAGTCGTTCCATCTCCAAAACTCCATTCATATTGGTAGTCTGCATTGGTAACTAATAAATCGTAAGAATAAGTTCTAGTAAATAAAACATCTTCTGGATAGACTATAAAGTTAGCTGCACAATTAGCCGCAGAGGATAAACCGTCTAAACAATTAATTTTAATAGAGGTGAATTTGGTGGAACATGCAAAGCTATCTAAGCTTACTTCATAAGAAAAAAGTATTAAGTCACCTTCAGACAGTTCGCTTTGTCGATTGGTTGGTATAAATACGGTTCCATCATTAACAGATAAGATGACTAGTGGGCAGTCTGATAAACCTACTTTAGCACCATCGCCAACTAGACCTACTTTATCACAATCTTGAGACTGAAGGTCAAAAGACAACGCTAAGCCAAACAGTAAAAGTGCATAGACAAACTTTGGTGTATTCTTAAACATATCGGTTGATTTAGACTGTGGTGATAGCTAAATATTAGACTTTATTCGGATTTATATTCAACATGCAAACCGCCCATTTTATAAGAGTCTTGGGAAATTGCAGGCGAAAATATTCAGAATAAAATCTATTGTTATAGTCTTAAATTTAAAAGTGTAAGGATTTAGGTTAAAGTTTGTCGGATACTACTTATGTAAACTGGTCTTTGGCCATTGGTCTTTAGTCTTTAGTACGCTTATGCTTAGCAATAGGAAATAGCTAAATTTAAGCGCAATAAAGACTAAAGACCAATAGCTAAAGACTAAATAAAAGAAGTGGTAATTTACTCAATTCATTTGCAATGTTTCCATCAATAAAAGGAATAAAATGCCAATATTATACAAAAGTGCATTTCTAAGCTATTATTACAAAGAACAATTCTTTAAATTTGTACAAGAATTTAAAGTGTATAATTTAATTTAAAATATTGATTACTAGTTAGTTATATTTTTAATTAACGATATTTATTCAAATAAAATGATTAATTCTCCTCTTTTGTAAATGTAGAGCTTGTGTAAAGAGTGTTTACGTCCAAAGTAATTGCCAAATTTATTTGGCAGATTCAAAATAGATCAAATTTTGTTTTAAAAAACAAGTAAAACAAGTGAATCTGCCAAATAAATTGGGACTATAAATTTGGCAATTACGTTGGACGTAAACACTTTTTATTCAAGCCTCGACATTTGCAGTATTCAAAAGATAAATATGTTAAACAGCAAATTAGTAAGTCTATTACAAACTTTCTCTAAATACGAATTGAATCGCTTTAGAAAATATTTGGAATCTCCTTTTTTTAATGAGAACCAACAACTCTTGCAATTTTATGACTTGCTAATTCCGTCTTTAAAAAACAGCACGAATGAGCAACAAATAGGCTTCCCATCAAAGCAGGATATTTGGTCAACGCTTTTTCCTAAAAAGCTTTTTAAAGATGTAAAATATCGTAGACTCAGTTCTGATTTAACCAAACATGCTTACTCTTTTTTAGCCTTTAAACGATTTAAACAATCCCCTTTAGTAGAAAAAACCTTTTTATTAGAAGCTTTAAACGATAGTGCTTTAACAAAACAGTATGAACGAGTAAGTCGTTCGCTTTTACAAGAGCAAGAAACAGGAATTAGAGATGCAGAATATTACTACTACCAACATTTAATCTATGACAATCAATACCAGTTTAAAGCCAAGCAAAGAATCGGATTTTTAGAAGAGTTTCAACTGAAGGATCAAAATCTAGATTGCTATTATTTTTTAAGTAAACTAAAGAATTATTGCGCAGAATTGGGCAATAAAAACTTTATGTCTATCGAACAAGGTATCAAAGTGTTACCCAATCTGTTCGCTTATCTAGAAAACGAAAATTTTCTAAAAATTCCAAGCATAAAAGCCTATTATTTGGTTGCTAAAATGCTAGAGACTACCGATGAAGATGGTTATTTTTTTGAATTAAAAACCTTCCTTTTTGAAGAAATAGTTTTCTCCAAAACAGACCTCAATGAATTATTTACCCATTTAATGAATTATTGCGTTGTTAAAATAAATAAGGGAAATTCCGATTTTTATTATCAATTATTCGACCTTTACAAAGAAGCCTTACAAAAGGAAGTAATTATTGAAAAAGAGCAGCTAGACTTTCAGCATTATAAAAACATTATTAGTATTGGCTTGAAAGTAAAGGAATATACTTGGGTGGAACAGTTTATCCAAGATTATACCCAGTTTTTAAGACCAGATAAAAGAGAAAATGCTTTAAATCATAATTTAGCAAATCTATATTTTTCTCAAAAAAAATATACTCAGGTGATTGAACAACTAAGTACGGTTACTTATAAGAGTCATGTGTATGCACTTGGTGGCAAAACAATTCTATTAAAAACCTACTTTGAATTAAAAGAATATCAAGCTTTAGATTCTTTAATTGACAGTTTTAGGATTTATATCCGTCGGAATAAACTGATTTCTAGGGCGGTGCAACAACAGTATTTGAATATGCTGCGCTTTGTAAAAAAAATAGTAAGAGTATTGCCTAATGACCGAAAAGGAATAAAAAATATTAAGGAGCAAGTAGAAAAATGTAAAACACTTATGGCTAAAAAGTGGATTTTAGAGAAAGTAGAAGAATTTAATTAAAGAGGTATATTGTTTTATGGCTATATTGCTGTATGGCTATATTGCTAGAGTCTGGAAGTATTTCGGAAACGGTGTTTTAACTTTACAGACTTAGATAGTCATTTTAGGCAAATTAAAATAAATTTTGGGGCGCTACAAAAACAGGTATTTCCTTACTTTAGGAAGTACTCATAAAGTAATTCTCCACGTTCCTTTACTCTAGTGACCATATAGCAATATAACCATATAGCAATATAACCATATAGCAATATAACCCATATAGCAATATAACCATATAGCAATATAACCATATAGCAATATAACCATATAGCAATATAACCATATAGCAATATAGCAATATAGCAATATAACCATATAGCAATATAACCATACATCAATACATGGCAAAAATAGCTTTAGAAGGTATGCGTTTTTACGCCTATCACGGTTTTTATAGCGAAGAGCGAATGATTGGTACACACTTCGAAGTAGATATTTATATAGAAACAACGTTTTCTCGAAAAGTATATACGGATGATTTATATAGCACCATCAACTACGAGACGGTTTATTTTATATGCAAAGCAGCTATGAAAAAGCCTGCCTTATTAATAGAGACAGTCGCTGCAAGAATTCTCTTAGGTTTAAAAAAACATTTCCAAGGAAAGAAACTATCAGGGATTCGAGTACGCATAAAAAAAGAAAGCCCGCCATTAGGTGGAGAAGTCGCTAGTGCGAGTGTAGAATTGGATCAAGATTTTGCACCTGACTGCCCTCGTTGTGCGAAGCCACTGGTCTGCTTTGATAAACCCGGAGGCTGTTGGTGTATTAAAAACAATGTAGATTCTAGGGGAATGGGTCGCTATCATTCACAGGCTTATAAGTGTAAATGCTTGGAGTGCCCTAATAATTAAAACAGGGAGTAGGAGGAAAGAGGAAATTGATTTGTTAATTTTAAATTTATAAGTACTTTAATTTGTAACTTTGCGTACTAGACTTGTAAGGGATGAGGAAACAAGTTTATTCAAAATAGATACTTATCCTCAAATAACTATTTAGGATCTTTTTTTGTTTAGTACTATAGTAAATCTCCATAAATAACGGAGCATTTTATATTTCAACAAATTAGAAATGTCAAAATTACCTGGCGGCGGTGCCGTAAAATTAAAAGCAAAAGATTTCGCTACTGATCAAGACGTAAGATGGTGTCCTGGTTGTGGAGATTACTCTATATTAAAGCAAGTACAATCTGTATTAGCAGAATTAGGCAGCAATAAAGACGAAACTGTTTTTATTTCTGGGATAGGTTGTTCTTCCCGTTTTCCGTATTATATGAATACCTACGGGATGCACTCTATTCATGGACGTGCCCCCGCAGTTGCGGCAGGCTTAAAATTAGCAAATCCAGATTTGGATGTGTGGATTATTACAGGAGATGGAGACGGATTTTCTATCGGTGGTAACCACATGGTTCATGCTTTGCGTCGAAATCTAGATGTAAATATCTTATTATTCAATAATCAGATTTACGGGTTGACGAAAGGGCAATATTCGCCTACGTCGGAAGTGAATAAGAAAACGAAGTCAACACCTTTTGGTTCTTTAGATCATCCGATTAATCCATTGGCATTATCTATGGGCGCAGATGCAACTTTTGTTGCTCGTTCTATGGATAGAGACCCCAAGCATTTAAAAGAAATGCTCAAAAGAAGCCATGCCCATAAAGGAACTGCCTTACTAGAAATTTATCAAAATTGTAATATTTTCAATGATGGTGCTTTCTTTACCTTCACGGAAAAATCTTCTAAACCAGATACGACGCTGTATTTAGAACATGGACAGCCTTTGGTGTTTGGTGCAGAAAAAAATAAAGGAATTCGAATTGATGGTTTTAAACCGACCGTAGTTGATTTAACAGCAGGCAAATTTACAACGGATGATTTATGGATACATGATGAAACCGACCAATTAAAAGGGCAAATGCTAACTCGTTTCTTCGATGATCCTCGGACCACAGCAGATTTCTTACCTCGCCCATTTGGGGTGATTTATTCAGAAAGTCGTCCTTGTTATGATGATCTGTTATTTGAGCAGCTAGACATGGCGAAGGAACAATTGGGGGATGGGGATTTAGATGCGATGATAGCAGGTGGTACGACTTGGGAAATAAAGTAGGGGATTTGATTGTTAGCAAAAAAATAGCCGTGCTAGATTTAAAAAAATCTGGCACGGCTATTTTTTTGCTAACAATCATTTTCTCTAGGTCATCTATGGCGTAAAGATGGTGTAATTCTTGGTATTTATGATCGTTTTTATAATTTTAAGGCTGACCTAAGATTTTGAACTCGTTTGACTTCTACTCCTAATATAAAGGGTTTTCTTACAAAAACCTTGTTAGGTTTATAATGAACTGATTATTAGTCAATAATC
>ENA-ORXT01003236-ORXT01003236.1-marine-metagenome-genome-assembly--contig:-NODE-3236-length-18252-cov-4.206162_pt1 | contig 18252 bp, 15 predicted proteins | sample MGYA00237868_ERZ511482 | MGnify/ENA metagenome assembly ERZ511482 | reverse complement strand
TGACCCTTAAGGATAATCCTATCGCGATGTTCAATACGATGATCATCAGGCTTTCGTGCTGGCCTTGCAGCAGTATTCCCCTAGCGATACCGTCAATGAGTAGCGCGGTAAGAATGGCGGGTAGGCTTAGCTGCACATCGGCGATTCGCATAACGATAGCGTCAAAACGGCCACCGAAATAACCTGCCATTAATCCAACGCTGACACCCAGCACACTGGCAAAGGTTATCGAGAGTAATCCTACAAATAAGGACAGTCGCGTGCCGTATAAAATCGCTGAAAGTAAGTCGCGCCCTTGGTCATCCGTTCCTATTAGGAATCTGGCATCGCTACCGTCGCTCCACACTGGCGGCACTAGCGAATCCATGAGGTCGATACTGGCGATATCGTAAGGATTAAAAGGCGCTATCCAAGGCGACAAAGCCGCGCCACCCACACATAAAAGAGCGATGAACGCTGCTATCTGTGCCACTGCGTTATTTAAAAACAGGTAAGCAAATTCGTTCTCACGAGAGAATCGTTTTATGGCTGCAATCATTGCACCACCTCGCCTTTGCTACTGCGAATACGCACTCGCGGATCGATCACAAAATACAGAATATCCACCAATAAATTTATAGCAACAAACATCAATGCAATGAGCACTAAATAGACCGACATCACCGGAATATCCACATAGCGAATGGAGTCGAGGAACAACAGCCCCATACCCGGCCATTGGAAAACGGACTCGGTGACAATTGAGAAAGCGATGATACCGCCAAGCTGCAAACCGATGATGGTCACTACCGGCACCATCGTGTTTCTAAACGCATGATTGAGGTAAAGCGAGCGATAGTTGATGCCTCTGGCGGTGGCGAATTTGATGTAGTCGGTTTTAAGCACGTCCTGCATTTCGGCTCGTACCAAACGCATGGTTAGCGTGAGTTGGTATACGCCGAGTGTAATGCCGGGTAGTAACAGAGACTTCAAACCTTCCCATGTGAGGAAACTGGTTGACCACCAACCGATCTGAACCGTGGCGCCACGGCCAAAAGTCGGCAGCCAACCTAGCTCTACGCCGAATATATAAATCAAAAAGATGCCGATAACGAAGGTCGGCACCGAGATACCTACCAGGGTTGAGATGAGCAAAGCATTGGCTATCACGCCACCGCGCTTGATGGCAGTGTAGATCCCTGCGGGTATGCCAACTAGCAGTGAGATGATTAGCGAGACGAAACCTAACTCTAAGGTTGCTGGCATTCTGCTTAGGATCATTTCACTCACGGGCTGGCGAGTACGGTAGGAAAAGCCGAACTCTCCTTGTGAGAGATTGCTTACGAAACGGCTGTATTGGGTGATCATAGGATCGTTTAAGCCGAGGCGTTCGCGGATGTTTTCTTGGGCTTCTAGGGAGGTTTCTTGGCCGACCATTTGTGCGACAGGGTCACCGACGAAGCGGAATAAGGAGAATGCGATGAGGCTTACTGCCAGCATGACGAAGATGGATTGTAGTAGGCGTCTTAGGATGAAACCGAGCATATCTACGCTTTTTCTCGAAAAGTTTTTGTATTGGCGGGCATTTTGGTTCCAGATTTATTGGCTTCGTGCATAGTCCAATAATACAGGTTTTAGGACAAGTTGAATTTGTGATTATTACAGTGCTTCGCCACTACACCTGATTCGCAAGCCTCCCTACTTTATAAAACGCGGAATTTCTATTTTAATAAACGCGGGGGTGAAAATGACAATTGAACGGACTCATAGATTGCAATTGAACGAGGCTATAGATTACAATCGAACGACATAATAAATAGCAATTGAACGCGTTATGAGTCAACCACTTCATCATCGATACTTGCAAACCAAACTTAAAATTGCATTAAGCGATACGCCTGTCGTTTGCATATTAGGGGCTCGTCAATCAGGAAAAACAACACTGGCAAAACAGTTTACGAAGGATAGAACCTACATAAACTTTGACGATTTAACGATGCTGACTGCTGCTAAGCAAGATCCCACTGGCTTTATTCAAGGGCTTCCAGAAAAAGTCATCCTGGATGAGATCCAACGTATACCAGAACTCATGCCCGTTATGAAAGCCAGTGTCGACTTAAAGCGAACACCGGGTCGCTTTTTATTAACAGGTTCGGCCAACCTATTGCTGCTCCCTAACGTGCAAGAATCATTAGCTGGGCGCATGGAGATACTCAATCTACACCCACTGACTGAACAAGAGAAACAGAACAAGCAGCAGAGCTTTTTAGCTCGCCTCTTGGATAGGCCCTTAAAGTCGCTAATCATAGGTGATCAAACCGTGATAAAGGGTGTGGCTGAAGCGGTTTGTCGTGGTGGCTACCCTGAAGCCAATACACGAAGTGAAGTTCGCTCACGACAGTGGCATCAACAATATCTGGAAGCCATCATTCAACGTGACGTAAAGGACATTGCTAACATTCGCGATGAAGGCGAAATGATGCGCGTAGCACAAGCAGTGGCTTATCGAACGGGGACGCTATTAAACACCAGCAGCTTCGCTAATGAATTAGATATTAGCCGTAACACGACCGATAAATATATTACGGTGCTAGAACGTCTTTTTCTAGTCAGGCGTCTATCTGCTTGGCATAAAAATCAGGTTAAACGACTAGTAAAAACACCTAAGATTCACTGGGTGGATAGTGGTTTAGCGGCAACCTTGAATTCACTGAAAGCTGACGAATGGTTTGATCATACGGTTAATTTTGGCGCACTATTAGAAAGCTTCGTCGTTCAGCAGATCATTGCACAAGCGGGTTGGCTCGAAGAAGCTCCGCGCTTTAGCCACTATCGGGACACAGATCAGGTCGAGGTTGACTTAGTCATTGAGTTGGGTCGAAAGCTCTGGGGTATAGAGGTTAAGAAATCAGCTAGCATACAAGCCAAAGATGTCATTGGGCTATCTAAACTTGCAAAGCAAAGTGGCAAGCAGTTCCAGGGCGGTATTATATTTTACTGTGGGAATAACTGTTTATCACTGGCTGAGGAAAACTGTTTTGCGGTGCCAATTGATTGGCTTTGGCAGATGCCAGAGAACTACTGATTTACCCTAATCATCCCCAAACAACATCTCCACCGTTTTCATAGGCATAAACAGCCACACTCGCATAAGCTCTCATTAGTGCTTGGTTAGGCGCTTTTGCTTTTTCACAAGCAGCAATGAATGTGGCAAGATGCTCCTCTTTATTTTCTAAGTCTATCGAGTGCTCTATGGCAGGTGTTCCGTCCTTTTGGTTGCTAGTGTTTGTTTCGGCGCTTGGCCCGATCAGCATGAACAGCGTGTTGCCTGCCAATGTTGCGATTATGGAAGACCTTGCGGTGAGTTACGGTCAGGCTCAGCTGGTACTCACGGTTTTTTTGATATCAATGCTGATGTTTCAGCTGGTTTCAGGCTCATTGTCCGACCGTTTTGGTCGCCGTATTGTAGTGATTGGCGGCTTGGTCATGTTTTGTATTGGCAGCGCGGTGTGTGCAACGGCCGATTCAATTGAATGGTTACTGCTAGGTCGATTCATTCAAGGGGCAGGGGGCGCTGTGTGCATCAGCATGCCACGCACAATGGTACGAGATACATTGCCGCTAGATAAGGCGGCGAGTGCGATGGGTTACCTTGCAACGGTTATGATGGTCGCCCCGTTAGTTGGCCCTGCGCTAGGGGGATGGCTAACGCAAACTGTAGGCTGGCGCTGGATGTATGGCGCGATTGGCGCGATGAGTTTTCTAATTTTAATCGCCGCTATTTTTAAACTGGCAGAAACACGCCCTCAGGCAGGGAGTCGACAGGACGATTACCGTTTTTCAAAGGCCTTTAAAACCTTACTAAGCGACCGTCAGTTCGTAGCGCCTATGCTGATTATGACTGGGTCGGTTGGTGTGTATTACGTCTTTTTAGCCGGTGCGCCTTACGTGACGATCAATCTTTATGGCTACTCGCCCGCACAGTATGGCATTTGGTTTGCGTGTACGGGGTTAGGTTACATGTCGGGCAATTTTATCGCGGGTAGGTGGTCGGTGAAAATCGGTGCCAAACGGATGGTCAGTGTGGGCATCATTCCGCTGTTTGTTTCAATTATTTTAGTCTGGGTGCTTTCACCTTGGCAGTTGGCATTTGGGTTATTTATTCCCGCTTTTGCTTTTGCGTTAAGCAATGGTATTTGCATACCCAATCTTACGTCTATTGCGTTAGGGATTAAGCCGGAGTATTCGGGGACGGCGTCGGGGTTATTAGGGGTTGCACAGCTAGGCATGGGGGTGTTGCTGTCATCTATTCTTGGGGTTGTGATTAGTGGCTCGGCCATTCCGTTGTTTACTATGATGACGTTGAGCTTAGTGGTAGTAGTGATTGGTTTGCTGCTGTGGAGGCCTGCTGCATAACACAAAGTGGTGAGGATTTATCAGGTTCTACTGCGATTTCATCCGTACAAAAAAGCAGACATGATCAAATCATTCAGTTATCTGAAGCGGCTATTTTCCTTGGTGTGTTTCACAAGGCTTCTTCCAGACTCGCTTTTTTATTGGGTTAGATGGCGCAGCGGTAAGTTTGCCTGCGCCAAATAACGTTTCGCCTAAGCTATAAGGTGAATTCACTTTCTCTTTTGAAACAACCCCTATCGCTGCATTCGTTGTGCTATCCCGCCGTCATCAACTGCGGTAGAAACAACGCTATCTGTGGGAAAATAGTAATAATTACAATCGCCAGCGCAATCATAAAGAAGAACGGCAGTGCACACCTCGCCACATAGAATATATTCTTCCCCGTCAGCGCCTGAATCACAAACAGATTAAATCCAACTGGCGGGGTGATCTGTGACATCTCCACTACCAACACCAAAAATATCCCAAACCAAATCAAGTCAATGCCCGCTTGTGCGACCATCGGCATGACAACTGACGTGGTTAGTACAACCACCGAAATACCATCTAAAAAACAGCCTAAAATAACAAAAAACACCGTCAGATAAGCAATCAGCTCTAGCGTGGTCAAACCTTGTCCGGCGATCCATTCTGCCAAGGCACGCGGAATGCCTACAAAGCCCATGGCGAGGCTTAAGAAGTGAGCGCCGACCAAAATAAGCCCTAACATGCAAGAGCTTCTAATCGCCCCTAGCACGCTGTCACGAAAGCTTGCGATGCTAAAATTACCGGTTAGTGCCGAGATAAGCAGCGAGCCAAACACACCAAATGCCGCCGCTTCTGTTGGGGTTGCAATCCCTTGATAAATTGAGCCCAGTACGCAGGTGATGAGCGTCGCAATGGGGAATAATTTACGAAATGCCTGTAGCTTGTCACGCCTCGTCCACACTTGCTCATCATTCACTTTTGAGGCATTTTTCTTTAGGCTTGAGGTGATAATAACGTAAGCCATAAACAAAACAATGAGCAGTAAACCTGGCAGTAGTCCTGCTAAAAATAGGCGTGCAATTGAGGTTTCAGCGGCGACCCCGTAAACGATTAAAATAATCGACGGCGGTATCAGTAAACCCAGCGTGCCGGAGCCTGCGAGGGTGCCGATTGCCATTTTTTCATCGTAACCGCGCCGAGCCAGTTCAGGTAAGGTCATACGCCCAATGGTGGCGGCAGTGGCGGCAGATGAGCCAGACACGGCAGCGAAGATGCCGCAGCTTAAAATATTAACGTGCAGTAGTTTGCCGGGTAATTTGCTCAAAAACGGCGCTAAGCCTTGAAACAAATCTTCAGACAAACTGGTACGAAATAAGATCTCTCCCATCCAGATAAACAAGGGTAGGGCGGTGAGTGACCAGCCGGTTGTTGCACTCCATGACGAGGTGCCAAGCAGTAAACCGATGCTGCTGTTTTCAACTAGCATTAACGCGATAACGCCTAAGCCCGTCAGCGTGAGCGAAACCCAAACCCCGCTAATCAACATGACCAGCATACAGGCGACGAGTATTGAACTAATTACAAACATATCCATGACTAGTCTCCCTGCGTTTCAAAGGTCATATAATCGGGGGTGCCGCCTTGCAGCGTCACTAAGAAGGCATCCACCATTGCAAACAGAAGGCAGGCAGAGCCTAGCGCCATGGGCAGTTGTACCATCCATAGCGGTACAGCGAGATAGGTGTCGCTGACATCTTCAAAATCAAACGATTCATACACGGTGTAGCCGGTGTAGTAAGCCAAATAGCCAACGATAGCGATACCAATTGATAGCGTGAATAATTCAAAAATACGGCGCTTATTGCCGGTTAACCGCCCCAGTAAGATGGTAAGGCGAATGTGCCCACCGGTATTGAAGGTGTAGGCCAGACCAAGAAAGATGGTTGAGCTGAGTAGCCAGCCGGCGAAGTCTTCAGAGGAGGGGATGATGACGCCAATAAAGCGTGCGATGATTTGAGCTAGAATGAGACAAGTCATCACGACTAAAGAAATCCCTGCTGCCCATGCTGAAAAGCCGTAAATCAGCCGTCGTAACGTTGCCATACTTAATCACTCCTCGCTTTAAACTAAAAAGCCCGATTGCAACCGTTTTTCGGCTCCAACCAGGCTTTGATGACAGTAACACTAATTGGTGTGTTCTGCTTACTTTGTGTAGTTTGCAATAACAGATTTTCCGCTGTCACCGGCTTCTTCTAACCACTCTTTCAGCATGACCGCGCCAATCTCTTTAAGCTCGTTAGTCAATATCTCCGTTGGCGCAGAAACTTTGATTCCTTTGTCACGCAAAATATCTGTGTGCTCTTTAGCCAGTTTGCGACCCAGAGCCCAACCTTCTATCTCAGCGTTAGCCGCTGCCAGCATGATGACCGCTTTGGTTTCATCATCTAGCTTGTTAAAGATTTTGGTGTTCACAAAGGTCATGTTCTTTGGAATCCAAGCATTGACAGTTGTGAAGTGAGTCACGTAGTCCCAGCTTTGGTTGTTCACACCGGTGCTCGGTGAGGTGATCATGCCATCGATAGTGCTGGTGGTAAACGCCTGTGCAACGTCACTGAAAGGCACATTAACCGGTGTTGTACCCATAAGGTCCGCTAGACGTGAGGTTGATGGGCTGTAGGCACGCATCTTTAGGCCTTTCAGGTCAGCCAAGCTATTGACTTCCTTTTTGCTGTAAAGGTCTTGTGCAGGCCATGGCACGGTGTATAGCAGCGTCAGCCCGTCTTTGGCTAATGCCTCAGCGATGCCCGCTTTAGACGCTTTGTAAAGCTTTTCAGCTGCATCAAAGTTGGTAGCTAGGAAAGGTAGGTTATCAATTTTAAAGATAGGGTCATTGTTGCCTAAACGGCCAATAAATACCTCACCGATTTGTACTTGGCGCGATTTAACAGCGCGATGTATTTCAGGGTGTTTAATCAGTGAGCCACCAGAGTGAACTTTGATGTCTAGCTTGTCGCCAGCTTTTTCTGACACTTCTTTAGCAAAACTCATCGCCACTTGAGTGGGGTGGTTGCCGTCGCCGTAGGGTGTTGGCATGTCCCATTTCTCAGCAAAGGCGGGTGAGGCAAGGCCTAAACTTAAAATGGCACTACAGATAATATTCTTGGTCATGGGGTGTCCTTGTAAGATGAAAGGTGTAAGCGTTTACATCCTAGGCGTGAAGTTCACCCTCTGTCAACCACGATTCACTGACCAGTCCAAACCGCCTATCGTTTATGGCCAAATTGAGTAATAAGTGGGTCTATTAATAAACAGGTAATGGATGTTCCAATGCGGTTAGCAAGCTTGGATACTATTAGCGATAAACTGATGCTGATACTAGGAAAATTAATGGACATAAATGAATTGCCTTACCCAAGGCCGTTGTCTGGGGAACCCGTTACTGAGCTTCCAACGGCACTGGTGCCATCGCGCGCTATTATCACTGGTCGCTATGTTGAGCTGATGCCACAAAATGCGACAGAGCACGCGGCTGAATTATTTGAAGCAGGTCATAGCAGTGCTGACGCGTTGAGTATCTGGGACTATATGAATTATGGGCCGTGGCCTTCAGTGGCGGCTTATGAGGCGACGCTGCGTACCCAATCATCCAGTTTTGACACTATATTTTTTTCTATACGTTCGCTTGAGACGGGTGAAATCAGTGGTCAGGCCAGTTTTTTAGATATCAACCCGCAGATGGGCGTGATTGAAATTGGCCATATTTGGTTCGGGCCTGCGCTACAGCGAACGCGTGCAGCGACCGAAGCCCTGTACCTGATGATTAAATATGCGATGGATGATCTGAAATATCGGCGCATGGAATGGCGCTGTAATGCACAAAATAATAAATCGCGCTTAGCTGCGAATCGTTTGGGCTATCGCTTTGAAGGAATATTTTATAACCATATGATTTCCAAAGGAAAGAACCGCGATACGGCGTGGTATTCGATTTTGGATGATGAGTGGCCTGAGGTGAAAAGTATCATTGAATCTTGGCTGAGTGAATCCAATTTTGATGAGACAGGCAACGCCAAAACGTCGTTACGACAGCAGATGCAAAGCCGTACGCCGAGTTCTCGTGGTCAGTAAAATAAGGCATACTTACGCTGCGTTAAGATCACGTCAAAGTACTTTAAAAAAGAGAATACCCCAATGCATCATGCTGAAATAATTGACAATTTATCAACGAGAGCGAGCGTTTTGCAAGGCTCTAAAATACGCCAAGTCGCTGAGTTTGGTATGAAGCAGGGCGGTGTATTGCCGCTGTGGTTTGGTGAAGGTGCCTGGCCTACTAGTGCTTTTATTGTCGATGCAGCGGTTGCGTCGCTTAAAGCCGGCAATCATAAGTACCAACCCAATAATGGTGCGATGAATCTTCGTCAAGAGATCTGCCGCTACAGCAACGACTTATTAGATTGTAAGCTTACCCATGAGCAAATCACCGTCACGCCATCCGGTATGCAAGGGCTTATGTTAACGGCGGAGTTATTAGCCTCCCCTGGCGACCGTGTTGTTACCATAGAGCCGAGCTGGCCAAATATTATGGGGTGTTTTAAAGCGCTCGGTGCTGAAATAGAAACTGTCACGCTAACGCCACAAAATGGCCGCTGGGAGCTTGATATTGAGACACTCATTGCCACGCTCACGCCAGAGACTAAGGCTGTCGTTATTAACTCACCCAATAACCCGACGGGTTGGACCCTGTCAGCGGCCGACCAGAAGTGCGTGTTAGAACATTGCCGTCAGTATGGCATTTGGATTGTCGCGGATGATGTTTACACAAGACTGTATCGACATGGCCAACACGCCCCATCATTTCTTTCGATTGCTGAGCCTGACGATTTGCTGATTTCAGTTAATTCCTTTTCCAAATGCTGGTCAATGACCGGTTGGCGCTTAGGATGGATCGTCGCACCTGCGGCTTGCGAAACTAAGCTCGCCCAACTGACTGAGTTTAATACCTCCTCTACCGCAGGGTTTGTGCAAGATGCAGGCGTTGTCGCACTGCGCGATGGCGAAGCTGAAATTGCGAACCTTCAAGCGAAACTGCAAACGGCCTATGAGATGACGGCGCATGAGCTGGGGAAGTTCTCTCGTGTTGAGTTTATCCAGCCTGATGGCGCGTTTTATAGTTTCTTTCGGGTCGATGGTATGGATGACAGCTTAGCTGCAGCGATGACGATTATTGAGGAAACAAAGGTCGGGTTAGCCCCGGGTATTGCGTTTGGTGAGGATGGGGAAGGGTATCTGAGGCTTTGTTATGCACAGCCTGTGGAGGTTTTGGAGCGGGCGTTTAAGCGGCTGACGCCTTTCTTGTCTTAAAACTATAAAACCAGAAAGGCGAACTATTAGCCTTTCTGGTTTGCTCTAGCGTTTAATGCGACAACGCCTGAATAACCCCCCGCAGCTCCGCCTGACCCCGCATCCTACCAATCAACGGATACCCCGGATGCGTGCCCGCCGAAATATCCGACAATAACTCATGTCCATGATCCGGTCTAAACGGTATCGAATGATCCCCACGGCCATTTTCACGACGCCGGGTTTCCTCTTTAAGCAGCTCACCCACTAACGCGATCATATCCGTATCGCCATCCAAATGCGCCGCCTCCTCAAAAGACCCATCCTGATCTTTACGCACATTACGTAAATGCGCAAAATGAATGCGCTCGGCAAACTGCCCTGCCATTTTTGGTAGATCATTGGCCCAGTTAGCCCCCAGCGACCCTGCGCAAAACGTCAAGCCATTGGCGGGGCTATCAACCGCTGACAAAATCCATTGAATGTCTTCAGCGTCAGACACGATGCGCGGTAAACCTAAAATGTCACGCGGTGGATCATCAGGGTGTACACAAAAGCGCATACCTAGCTCTTCAGCCAGTGGAATCACTTCCTCAAGGAAGCGTTTGTAATTTGCGCGCAAAGTATCCCTATCTATACCGTCATAAGGCACTAATGCTGCGCGTAAACCTTCTACATCAAAACGGTCATAAGCACCGGGTAATCCGGCCATGATCGAGGTTAACAGTACGTCACGATCATCCGTGGTTGATTGCTCAAACCATGTTTTGGCTTGTTCGCAAACCGTTGGCGTGTAGTCCGCCTCAGCACCTTCACGCTTTAGCATGTAAATTTCAAATGCCGCCATTTTTTTCGATTCAAAACGCAAACACGTTCCCCCGCCTTTCACCGGTTCAGCAAGGTCGGTACGTGTCCAATCCAGCAGCGGCATAAAGTTATAACAGATGTTATTAACGCCTTCTGCCGCTAGATTAATCATCGATTGTCGGTAGTTATCAAACAACGGGGTTAAGTCACCTTCGCCGCGTTTAATGCGCTCGTGAATGGGTAGGCTTTCAACCACACTCCACACAAAACCGGCTTGTTTAATCTCAGCGACACGCGCGGCGATCGCTTCACGTGACCACACTTCACCATAGGGTATCTCGTGCAGTGCAGTCACAATGCCTTTAGCACCTGTTTGGGCAATATCATTTAGGCTGATTTTGTCTAAACCGCCATACCAACGCCAACTGTCTAACATGTTTATACTCCTTGGATTGCTTGTTCTGCTGCGCTGCGCGCACCGTGTTTAATCAATGCCTTATAGGCTGCGATGACTGCGTTTCTAAAGTGTGTATTGGCTGCTAATTCTGGGTCGAACACCGCCTGTATCGCCAGCAGTGTATCTACTTTATCTTCTGGCTTGTCAGCACTATCTGATGCCGTGCGTAGCACTTTCGCAAGTGGGTCTTTTACCTCAATTGGCTGACCTTTTTCATCACTACCTGAAACATATCGCATCCAAGCTGCTACGGCCAATGCTAGCAATGGGCTATCACGGCCAACGGCTAGGTTATCTGTCATAGTGCCTAACAAGCGCTGAGGGAGTTTTTGCGAGCCGTCCATCGCAATCTGCCAGGTTCTGTGGCGAATGGCTGGATTAAGGTAGCGTATTTTAAGTGCGGCGCAGTAAGCGTTAAGGTCCTCGCCTTCAGGTTTTGGAACCGTGGGGATAATTTCCTGCCGCCATATTGTATCAATCAGCGCTGCAAATACTGGGTCAGCCACTGTTTCAGCAATGGTCTCGTAACCTGCAAGATACCCTAAATAGGCTAGGGTGGAGTGCGTACCGTTCAAGCAGCGTAACTTCATGGTTTCAAAGGCTGCTACGTCATTAACAAATTGCGCGCCAGCGATATCCCAATCGGGACGTTTACCATCGACAAAGTTATCTTCAATAACCCACTGACAAAACGGTTCGTGTACCACGCAGCCTGAGTCAATATAGCCTGTGGCATCGGCAAGCTTAGTAATATCTGCCTCAGTGGTTGCAGGCGTTATTCGATCAACCATGGTAGCTGGAAAGCACACGTTGGTTTTAATCCAGTTCGCAAGGTCCGGGTTAAGCTTTTGCGCAAACTCTAAAACAACGTGACGAGTGAGTGGGCCGTTGTCGGGCAAGTTATCGCAAGATAGAACCGTAAAAGGGGATAAACCTAAATCGCGCCGTTGGGCCAGCGCCTGAACCAAAAAGCCAACGGCAGATTTAGGCTGCTTAGGGTGTCTCAAGTCATGCACAATGTCCGGATGATCTAACTGCAATTCACCTGTCGCTGGATTGTGACAATAACCTTTCTCAGTAATGGTAAGGCTGACGATATGAATATTTGGATCGCTCATCGCACTTAGGACGGCGCTTGGGTTCTCAGGAGCCACAAGGATATTGTCGATCGCCTCGATAATGTCATGCTCTGCTCCATCTGGCGTTAGCGAGACTGACGTATAGGCATAGTGTTGTGGGGCCAACTTATCACGTATGTGTGGGTTGCGCAGACTGACCGCATAGATGCCCCAGTCGCCCCCGCGAGCTTTCATTGCCTTTGCGGTATAAACTGCATTAAATGCCCTAAAAAAAGCACCAGGACCGAGATGAACAATGCCTACCTTAGGGCGCGGTTTGTCACTACGCATCAACAACGGTTTGGTTTGCGGTGCAGGTGTCTGATTCATTTATCGGTCTCTTTTACAGCGTTAGTTTACTTAACCTACAGTAAACAAAAATACTCATCGTTACAAACGCGTCCTAAACACGTTAAGCGACTTGACACTGGTTTAATTTAGAGCTTATAGGCCTGCTTTGCTAGTTTATAGCTTAGGTCATAAGCCACTGCGTGCGCATCTGGCAAGCTTAATCGGCCTGTTTCAACCAATGTGGCTAAATACGCACAGTCCGACCGTCTGGCCACATCGTGCCGCGCTGGGATCGAGCAAAACGCGCGCGTGTCATCGTTAAACCCTGCCGTATTGTAAAACCCGCAGGTTTCTGTGGTGGTTTCACGAAAACGCTTCATGCCTTCATAGCTGTCAAAGAACCACCACGGCGGACCAAGCTTTAGCGCAGGATACGCCCCTGCAAGCGGCGCAAGTTCACGGCTAAAGGTCGTTTCATCTAGCGTAAATAAAATAATTGTTAAATCAGGCTCCATCCCCACTGCATCCAGCAGTGGTTTCAGCGCATGCACGTATTCGGTGCGTGAAGGAATATCAAAGCCTTTGTCACGACCGAATGCTGCAAACACCTTTTGAGAATGGTTACGAAAAGAGCCGGGGTGAATCTGCATAACCAAGCCATCATCCAAACTCATGCGAGCCATTTCAGTGAGCATTTGCCCTCTGAATTTATCGGCTTCGTCCACTGTGTAATCGCCTGCTAAGACTTTAGCGAAAAGGGCCGCCGCTTCGGCTTGCGGCAGGTTTTCAGTGCGCGCAGTTGGGTGGCCATGATCGCTGGCAGTTGCACCGGCTGCTTTAAAAAACGCACGGCGAATGCGGTGAGCGGTTAAATAGCCATCCCAGCTTGAAGTATCTTCACCTGTAATCTCACCAAATAGTGCCACGTTACTGGCAAAGCCTTCAAATTCTGGATCGATCACTGCATCAGGCCGGTAAGTTGTAATAACGTGGCCGTCCCAGTCGCTGTCTGCGATTACCTTATGCCAGTGTAAGTCGTCTAGTGCACCTTCTGTCGTCGCTAAGGTTTCAATGCCAAAGCGATCAAAAAGGGCGCGTGGAAGAAATGCACCTTCAGCTAGTCTGGTGTCGATATGATCGTAATAACTGTCGGCAGTCTCTGCTGATAACACCTCATCGATACCGAACACATGCTCGAATGAATGATTGAGCCAAATAGAAGAAGGCGTGCCGCGAAACAAATGGAAATTTTTCGCAAACAGACGCCAGATTTTGCGGGGATCTGTTTGAGACTTGCCGCCATCGGCGCGCGCAATGCCTAGATCGGCCATTGGGACGCCTTGAGAAACTAGCATTCTAAATACGTAATGATCGGGTACTACAAATAACTGGGCGGGGTCGGGAAAGCGAGCGTTCTCGGCAAACCATTGTGGGTCGCAGTGGCCGTGTGGGCTGAGAATGGGTAAGTCAGCAATTGGCTCGTAAAGTGCGCGAGCCAGCTTGCGGGTGCTTGGCTCGATTGGGAACAGGCGGTCAGGGTGGGTTAGTTTCATGGCTTTGCTCATCTAAATGCAGGGTTAAACGAAATAACTCCCCAATGCTTTATCAATCAGATTGGGTAGCGTTCCAGTAATCTCTTTTTTGTCAGCCAAGTCACCGGTGATGCTTGTCCCCTTAAAAATGGCAAATACAATGCTACTTTGAGGTAGTCGGCGCTGTGGTTTTTTGCCGAACATTAATAGGCCACCGACGCTGGCGACCCACTCAGCCTCGTGCTTCACCAAAATATCGGTATTGGTTAGCAAATTCAGCTGTTCATCAGCAGGTAGATTAGTAAAATCGGTATGGTAATAGCTTCGGTAATACTCGTCGACCGCTGCCTTATCAATATGACTGAGGTCAGTGTTAGCCACCGAAGAAATATAAAAGTGGATTAAGCCTGCCTGCTGGAACAGCCGGGATAATTCTTCTTTAGTTGCCATGCGGTTTGTAGAGCCTACTCGCACCCCATATTTGCCGTCTTGTGTTTGTTTCAGGTGAAAATAGCATCGCTGAAATCTTCTTTGAGTGCTCATGGGTCTAATTTTACCAAGTTAACCAGATTAAAGCTTCAATTAAACATGTTGCTACCCATGCCTTTAACTTAGAGGACTTATCCAGATTGAGATGAACACTTCCCAAAATACAGGCACAATAGCCCAACGATAACTAAATACTAAAAACAGGATTTTTGAATGAAACTGACTTTCATTTCAGACACTCATTCTTTACATCGCCACTTAAAATTGGGCTCTGGTGATGTGTTAATTCACTGTGGCGACTTTACTGGGCGCGGCAGCTTGGCTGATACGGAAGATTTTGCAGACTACATAGAAAAGCAGGACTTCACCCATAAAATAGTCATCGCGGGCAATCATGAGCGTTGTTTTGAAGATCATCGCCGTCACGAAGGGGAGGCGATTTTAAAGGATGCTGGGATTATTTATCTCAATGATTCTGGAATCGAAATTTCAGGTTTTAAGTTTTGGGGCTCGCCGATTCAACCCACGTTTTTTGATTGGGCTTTCAATCGCAGACGAGGCAAGGCAATTCGTCGGCACTGGGATTTGATTCCAGATGATATCGATGTACTACTAACTCATGGGCCCGCTTTTGGTATTTTAGATTGGTGTACTCACGGTGAGCGGGTGGGCTGCAAGGACTTGCTGGAAACGGTTCAACGCATCAAGCCGGCGATACATGCGTTTGGGCACATCCATGAAAGCTACGGAATGTGTGAGATTGACAATACCATTTTTGTCAATGCCTGCAATCTTGATGAGCGTTACACGTTTAAAAATCCCCCAATAGAACTAACAATTTAACAAGGAAAGCAATGTGATGAGTCAGCGATTTCTAGCAATTGGTGAATGTATGGTTGAGATGTCGCCACAAAACTCGGGCGACTATGCGCTGAATTTTGCAGGGGATACGTTTAACACCGCGTGGTATTTACGGAAAATGGCATCGGCTGATATTGAAGTGGCTTATCTTACCGGTGCAGGAAATGATGTGCTGTCAAAACGTTTTACCGACTTCATCCAAGACTCGGGTGTTATTCCAGAAATAGGCGTCGTACCAGAGCGCACGTTAGGTTTGTACATGATTTCGCTGGAGCAAGGTGAGCGCAGCTTTCAGTATTGGCGCAGTGCCTCAGCGGCGCGCTGCCTTGCTCAGCACTTAGAGCCACTGGCCGCGCTTTCAAAAGGGGATATGGCGTATTTTTCCGGCATTACCATGGCGATCTTGTCAGGTGAGGACAGAGAGGTTTTGCTGTCCGCTTTATCGAGCGCGCGCGAGGTTGGTGTAAACGTGGTGTTTGATACGAATCTTCGACTTCGTTTGTGGAGCAGTTTGGATGAGATGACGCAATGGGTGATGAAAGCCGCTGCGGTTGCTGATATGACGCTGCCTTCATTTGATGATGAGGCCGCGTTTTTTGGGGATACTGATAAGCAGGCCACTATGGCGCGCTATCATGATGCAGGCGTTAAGCAGGTAGTTGTGAAAGATGGGCCGAACCCTGTGTTATTTGTTGATGAGGCGGGGAATGAGGCAGAATATGCGCCAACGTTAAACCCGTCGCCGGTTGATACAACGGCCGCCGGGGATGCGTTTAATGCGGGGTTTTTAGCAGCTTATTTGCGTGGGGAAGGCATGGAAAAAGCGGTCAAGGCGGGTTGTGACTTGTCTTCTCAGGTAGTTTCGCAGCGAGGGGCGTTGGTTTCGCTGTAGTCATCCACATTAAAAAAGGCAATATGATTGGGCTGTACTCAATGGATTAAATCTTATTATCTAAAGGAGTTTGAGATGGATTATATTGATCGGTTTGTCGCTTCAGCTCAATATTCAACCCATAACGAGTATTTCGACCTTCACCTGGCAGCTGCACCAGTACAGACTTGCTCACCAAATCCTGTAAATCTCGCAGCGCAGTGCTGGGTGAACATTTTGCGCGTTTCACATATTTATTGCGGTTAACGGAACGCGGATCACCGCCGACACCGTTGCTAAACAGATCCAGTACTACCGCCAATTGCCGATCATTTATTGCAGCTTGGTGTGTCTTCAGGAAGCCAGCTTTTTGCACCGTCCAAGCAATGGTGCTTTGCGTGATATCAAGCGACTGAATAGTTATATCAACAAACCAAGCGATCCATTCACTAATGTCTGTGTCACCCTTTTGCGCCTGTTCCAGCTGATCATAATAAGCTTGTTTGTTCTGCTCGATTGCGGTTGATAGGCTGTGCAGCATGGTCTGACGGGTATCTTGTGCCAGCGCATGATCTGCTAATGCGCGAGCGATACGCCCATTGCCATCGTCAAACGGGTGGATGGTAACAAACCAAAGATGTGTAATGGCGGCGCGGATAGGGCCAGGTATCAGCGCTTCTGGTGAGCTGTGTTGTGGGTTGCTGTTGTTATACCAGTCGAAAAACGCCGCCATTTCATTAGCAACAACATTTGCGGGCGGTGCTGAAAAGTGTATTTTCTGCTTGTGTACAGGCCCGCTGACCACATCCATGCCTTCGGTACGCCATGCGCCCACATTGAGTTTATGTCCCCAAGCATCATAATCACGCGGTAGTAACATGCGGTGCCAGCGAAACAACGTCTCATCGTCCAATTGAGTATCGGTTTGCTGGAAGTTCTGCACCATCAGCGCCGAAATGCCCTGCGCACGCGGGTCACGAACATGTAGAGGTGGATGACTTAAACCCAAGTGGTTTCTTAAGGATGAACGCACATCTTCTGGATTAAGGTTTTCACCTTCGATAGCCGAGGTAGTAATGGCTTCGCTCACCATCAGGTCAATACAGGCATCTAAACGCTGATCTTCAGGGATACCTTGTAGCTGATTGCTAAGTCGAGCTGCATTTTGGGCATAATGATAGAGCTGATTAGCAGGGGTAGTGCTATCAGTGTAAGTGAATTTAGGCCAGTTCGATTGTTGCCATATATAGCTCATGACGCGATTATAGCAATTAATCGCGTCATTTATTTGTATTTTTTGAAGCGAATAGGTCAATTAATCGCGTCATATCCATTCCAATACTATCAGTAAATGACATACAGCGATTTACGTCATAATCACGTAAAATCACCCCTATCTTATTATCTTGCTGAAGCTTAGGGGTTTGTATTGTCACAACTTGCACAAATAGAGGCGATCGAAAAACGCTTATGGAAAGCCGCCGATACACTAAGGGGTAACTCAGAGCTAGCAAGTAATGAGTACTTCCTACCGGTGATGGGCCTGATTTTTTTACGCCATGCCTATAGCCGCTACCTGAATGTACATGATGATATTGTTGCCGGACTGCCCAGCAGAGGTGGCGAAACACGCCCACTCACCAAGGAAGACTTCTCAGGTAAGAATGCCATTTTCTTACAAGACGAAGCCCAGTTTGATCATCTAGTAGCATTAACCGATGCGGATGATCGAGCCAACGCCATTATTCAAGCGATGGAGTCCATCGAAGCGGATTATGTGACGTTGCAAGGACAACTTCCAAAGCAGGAATACCGCAGCATCCCTGATGATGTTTTAGGCACCTTGTTTCGCACGCTCAACCCTGATGCACTACGCCAGGCTGACGGCGATATCTTTGGCCGCATCTATGAATATTTTCTAACGCAATTTGCTGATCAAGGAGCACATGATGGCGGTGAGTTTTTCACGCCTGTATCCTTAGTGCAGTTGATTGTAAATGTGTTAGAGCCCGATCACGGTAAGATTTTTGATCCGGCTTGTGGCTCAGGTGGCATGTTTGTGCAAAGTGCGCACTTTGTTGAACGGCACAAAAAAGACACCAACGAACTGACTTTCTACGGTCA
>ENA-ORXT01003233-ORXT01003233.1-marine-metagenome-genome-assembly--contig:-NODE-3233-length-18257-cov-60.809956_pt1 | contig 18257 bp, 10 predicted proteins | sample MGYA00237868_ERZ511482 | MGnify/ENA metagenome assembly ERZ511482 | reverse complement strand
AAGCATAATGTCCGCAGGAGCGGCAGGAGCCACGGGTGCTTCCAGGTCTTGCACCAAAATCGTTTGCTGCGCGGTCGCTGCGTTACCACAACCGTCCGTTACCGTAAAGGTTCGAATATTGGTAGTTGCGGCTGGGCAGTTACCAGCTTCCAGGGTATCTTCAAAGGTGACGGTAGTAGTTCCACAAGCATTGGTCACTACTGGTGTATCGAAATCAAGCGGATCACCACACTGTATCGTCTTGGTAGGCAATGGAGCAATAGTTGCCGGGAAATTATTTTTCAATTTAAAATGAACCTCAACTGTACTGGCATTACCACAATCATCGGTAACGGTAAGGAATACCTCTGTGACAGCATAACCATTTAAACCACAGATGAAGTTAGGAGTACTAGGGGTGTATGAATAATTCAAATTAGCATCATCAGAACAAGCATCCGTCGCGTTCAACATTTCAAAACGACTTTGAATAAATGCATCGTAATCAATCTGAGAGCGATCACTACATTCTGCGATTCCCAGCGTAGGAGTACCTTGCAAAACAGGAGGAGTATTGTCTACCACTACTACTAAGGCAGTACAGTTAGTAGAACGACCACACGGATCAGTTGCCTGGAAAGTTACAATTTGATATTTCTTTGTTCCAGCATAAGCAATCGGTCCATTGCCACAATTATTTTGAATAAAACTGTTTGGACTAAAAGTATTGGTGATTTGCATTTCAGCATTTCCCACACAAGAACTATTTACAATAGCAAGCGCTGCGTAAGCATCAAACTTTGCCTGAATCACCGCATCGTCAGCAGGACATTCAATCACACAAATATCACTTGGGCAAACAAATTCTGGTCCGTCATTCTGAATAGTAAAGCGTTGTACTGTTTGAATAGAACGTCCACAATCATCAGCAATGGTGTATACCACATTGTAAAAAGTACCAGGACATCCAGCCTCACCGAAAGGACCGTTGATCACCGAAGTAACCGTTGGTGAATTTCCACAAGGGGTAGTTGCCTGAATTAAGAATTCTTGAGGAACTATATTTACTTCACAGTCCACAATATGATCTGCCAATGGGGCTACAGTCAGCAAGGCCGGGTCCGTTACCTGAATGTTTTGATCCACGCTAGAAGTATTTCCACAACCATCATCGAATGTAAAAGTTCTTACCAATGTAAAACGAGTAGCACACGCTCTATTGATAACTTCAGAAGTTACCGTAGACATAATATCTCCGCCACAAGCATCCGTAGCAACAAGCACTGGTGCGTCTGGAATATCCTGAGGGCAGTCTACAACTAAATCATCTGGAGCTGCGGGTGTTATCGGAGCCAGATTATCCTCAATCGTGATTATTTGCGTAGCGGTAGCAGTATTTCCACATGCGTCTGTGACGGTAAAGGTACGGGTGATTGTACTACCATTAGGGCAGTTCGAATCTGCAACCGGCGCATCATCAGAGAATCCAGTAAAAGTTGGGGCAGGAAAGACAATAGGCGTAACCGTTTGGTTATTATTTAATAGTCCTTGTGATTGTGGCATGGTAGGACCACTCCAGATAAAGTCGTCACCACTGACTCCGGTTCCTATTTTTTGCAAAGAAGAAGTATCGGTAGTACCACCATTTTCACTTACACCAACGTCGGTAGAAGTTACTCCGAGGGCTGGCCCATCGTTGGCAGTGAATGTTCCACCGTAAGAAATAAACTCTAACACCACACCCATTGGATCAACTAAAGCGATCCCGTCAGGATTACCATTCTGAAGAGGAGAGATCAAAAAACTGACCGCCCCAAATCCATTTCCTTCATCCGGAATAATAGCGAAACCTGCAGGAAAGGTAAGTGAACCATAAACCAGTCCATTAGAACCATTGTATAACTGTATACTATAACCATTCAGGTCTAGTCCCGCAGTTCCTGCCAACTCAATAAATTCGTTGGCATCGGTCCCTTGATCATTATAATGAAATTCGTTCAACCAAACATTCTGAATAGCAGATCCCAGACAATTATCCGTTAAATCTGTTGGCATTCCTGTAATACCCAAATCATTTGGATCATCGGTACAATCGATGATGACCGCTGCAGGTGCCGTAAAAGTAGGCGGCGTATTATCTACAATATTAATTATTTGTTCACAAGTACTGGTATTTCCTGCTTCGTCGGTAGCGGTAAATACTCTGGTGAGTGTCCCCGTTCTTCCACCACAACCATCCAGGACCAGGTTATCTTCAAAAGATATTATTGGATTATCGGTGCAACCATCCGTTGCGGTGGCCGTCCCGGTATTTGCGGTCAAAGTGCTTTCTCCACAATTAACTTCGATTGGACTGGGAGGGCACATAATCATAGGAGCATCTCCGTCCACTGCGTCATTGATGGTAAAATCTGCCGTGGCAGTACATCCATTAGCATCCGTGGCCACTACGGTATAAGTACCTGCGGTCAGCATGGATTGAATTCCATCATTATCTTCATCGTCACCGGAACCATCCATGGTAGAGTAAGTGAAGCTATAAGGTGCTGTTCCAACACTGGCAGTGATGTTAGCAGTACCGGTGGCATCTCCGGGGCATCCGGTTACATCTGTGGTTGCTACCATTAATACTGGATTTGGATTTACGGTAATGATCACTTCTACCGCCTCACTTTCGCAGCCAATGCCGTCAACAGTAGTAACAAAAATTGATTGAGGGCTCGTAGCCACAGTAGTCATTGGATCAAAAGTACTTTGCATTCCTGCTAGTAAAGTGGCAGGTCCAGGATTTGGATTGGCATCGTAAAAATTATATAAAGGACCACCAGCTGCTAAACCAGATACCATGATATTATCAATATCTATATCCTCCGATCCAGCATTATTCATTACACAAATCTGAATCTGCAAACTTGAACCAGTGATTCCGGTAGCCGTTACAGTCGTGGTATTAAAATCATCAACTAACGTATGTGTGCCATCACCTAACCCCATCCAGTTAGGAATGAGCATTGGTGTTCCATCTACAATTAATGTAATATCCACAAAGTCAGTAGCTTCGTGGTTACCACGCTCAGCGACAAGAACTGAAAAATCAGCACTGATCAGAGTAGAAATATCTATAGTCTGAGAAAGGAAACAAATTTCTGTATCCGTATCTTGAGCATTTAATACACCTCCAAAAACATTGAAAAAATCAGATCCAGCGGTCAGTCCGGAAGCATCACCCGAAACAGACCATTGCCCGTTTGATGGAGGGATAAAGTTACTACAGTTAGCAGGAATTGAGTCAGGGCACGGACCAGAAATCCCTTCAGATTGTGTATCAAATGTTTCTGAGTATACAGTCATTGAGCCACCACTACCATCGGCAGCCATTGGAATAATTTCAGTATCACCACCATCACAAACGGTAATATCCATCACTATTGGTGGATCAGGAAGTGCGTTCACAGTAATAGTTACAGAAGTCGCTGCACTCTCACAATTCATTCCGTTGGTTTGTGTAATAAAAACAGTTTCCATACCAGGCCCCGTGAGGGCTGCGGTATAATCAGCACCATTTACAGTTCCAGGAGCGGGTGTACTTAACGCTGCATCTCCGTAGAAAGTAAAAGTTGGTCCCGCCCCCATTGCGGTAATTGGTGTAATCATATCGCCATCGCAGAACTCAACGGTCCCACTGAATGTAGGAGCAGCGGGGGCGGCAACGATTTCAATATCTGCCATCACGGCCGGACTTTGACAACCTAATACTGTTTGCGTAATGAAAACGGTCTCTGTTCCAGGGCCAGTCAAGGCAGCTGTATAATCTGCTCCGTTTACGGTACCCGGAGCAGCCATTGATAATGCTGCGTCCGCAAAAAACTGGAAAGAGGCTCCAGCATCTCCTGCGGCGGTGATTGGTGTGATCATATCTCCTTCACAGAAAGTGGTAGTTCCAGTAAAAGTTGGAGCAACGGGAACAGGGTTTACAGTTACGACTACTTCGGTCGCATCGCTTTCACAACCAAAAGCGTTGATAGTAGTTACGAAAACAGATTGAGGACTAGTAGCAACGGTTGTCATTGGATCGTAAGAACCGGCAGGGCCAGCTACTTGCATTCCTCCTATATCCGGATCTCCGTTATAAAAATTGAAGGTACCAGCCATCATTGACATACTAGTACCACTAACGACAATATTATCAAAAGCTATTTCCTCATTTCCACCATTCATTGCTACCTCTACTACTATATTCAACATATTTGCACCAATTCCAGAAGTTTCAGTATCCGGAATTGTAAAACAGAAAGTCTGCCCAGTCACGGTTATTAATACACCATCCGTTATATCCCCATCACAATTTGGATCCGAATATAAAGGCTCATTAAAAGCATCTCCATTATCTTGATAATTAAAACAAAAACCATTTGTGAGTGTGGTGTCCATATCTGTGCTGTACTGAACAAAAACATGATCTGTCGCATCATATGCATTACTACCCGGAGAGCTATTATTTCCAGCGGCCATGTCTATACAAACTTCTACCGCTGAGAAGCCTGATATATTGATCGAATTGAGGGTCATAATTGCAGGATTAACTACTGGTCCTCCATCATCATCCACATCCTCAGCGGCCCAAAAAATATTGGTACCATTATCAAAACTATAATTACCCGATATATTACTAATATTTGAACCGTTGGTGGTTCCAAAGTGATCAGAGGTTCCGTCATTAAATTCGCCCGTTGAGCTAAAACCAACTCCACCTCCATCAAAATTTTCCATTCCTAAAACCATTGGAGCACCATCGCCACCGCCACCAGGGGTGATCGTGGTATCTTCTCCATCACAAACAGTGACGTCTGCAATCACTGGAGCCGCCGGAGCTGCGTTGACGGTAATGGTAATCCCCAAAGCAGGACTTTCACAACCATTAATGGTTTGAGTGATGAATACTTGCTCGGTGCCAGCGGCTGTTATAGCCGCTGTATAATCTGCTCCGTTAATTATGCCTGGTGAGGTCATTGTTAAAGCAGCATCTGCGAAGAAGTTAAACGTTGCTGCGGCTCCAGGAGGATTGGAAATAGCCGTAATAGGAGAGATTCTATCTCCTTCACAGAAAGTGATTTCGCCCATGATACCAGGCGCAACTGGTGTCTCGTTAACCGTCAATTCAATACATTGAGAGGGTCTACAAGTCATATCTGCTGGTACTGGATCAAGGACTGCACATATATTATAAGTACCGGCTGAGAGTGTTCCACCAGCTCCGGTTAAAGTCGCCTCAGTACCTCTATCTCCACTCATCAGATCCCCAAAAGGAACGATTCCTAAAGAAGTTCCCCCCGTATATGAGTCCATTGGAGGAGTTGCACCAGGAAAGCTTACGAAATTGATTCCAAAATCGGCTTCCATATTGGTGGTCATGTCCATAGCGACTAATCCACTGGCGGAAATATCGAAGGTTTCTCCAGCGCAGATGTCAGCTGGATCAGAGAGTGCACCGATGGTGGGGCAAACTGCAGCTACGGCAGTACACGCAGCTCCTATTTCAAAATAGGTAACTCTTGCACTAGGACTTGTATTCGTTTGAGTAAAACCATCTCCGTCCGTATCAAAGGCTACATCTGTCAGACCAAAATAATAAGAAATACTAGAGATCAAAGTTGCGGAGGCCAGCCCAAATCCCGCCTGACCGTTGACCGTCTGGTTATCATTTACACTACCATTACCAGTCGCAGGATTAGTAGCCGTCATTTCTGCTCCACCTAAGATAGTTGTGTTAAAATCGTCAATTGCCCACCATCCTGAGATTACCATACCACCAGGAGCAACTGATCCTGAAGGCATTCCTGATAAAAATTCACTCATAGTTATACCATTCATATAACTTCCATCAGTATTTAGTGGAGATGTGGTGTCATTATAATCCATATTAGTATAGGTACCAATAGCTGCTTCATTTATTGGTGTTCCATTTAAAGTTACCTGTGTCCATTCGTATCCTTCACTTTCTCCATTAGTAGAGGTATGACGGGTATTAAAATTAGCAGCGTCAATATTATTTTCGAGTCCATTTATAAATTCAAAATCATATTTTATATAAGCAAAATCATTTGGTCTGGACTCTCCAAGTTCAGAATCAAAATCAGATGCAAAAGATCCGGAACTAACTGTAGAGTAATCACCCTCCGTTCTATTCCAAGTTAGTCCTGCTGCCGTGACTAAAGTTGCAGTTACTCTTAGGTCAGTCAGACCATCTGGACCTGCTGTATATTCGAAGCCAGCTCCACAAACCGCCCCTGGTGTAACAACATCATATTCTCCAACTATCACAGGACCGGGGTTTGCTGCACTAACCAAGTTTTCGGAAGCCATCGGAAATCCGGTTTCATCAAGATTAATTCGGAGTGGCCCCCACTGAGCTACAGCAAAATTGGAGGTGAGTAATAAGCACCAAAAGAGGAGCTGTTTTTGTAATGATTTGTTCATAAGTTTTTATTTTTGCTTGCAAGATTATGTGATAGCACGTAAGTATCTGTCAAAAGCATAGAAAGCTTTGACAAACAAGATTCATTTGGCGATAGTAAAATAGGATTGATTGCAGTACGATAAAGTGTACTGAGATGGTGTTGAAAGATTTTTGGAATGGATCGTACCCCAAAATTATAAAAAAACTGGTTAAAAGCTGTATACTACTACATTAAATATTTGTAAACTTCGTTTTACGCTAGTGAGTGCTTTAAAAAATGAGGCATAGTTTGCAGAAACTATACTTTTTTAGTAAATTGTGATTCAAGAATCTTGACTTTTTATTTATGATTACAAAACTCAAAAATTTACTGGAAAAGCGAGCGTTCGGAGTTTGTAGCTACCTGGGGCGTAAGATGGGTATTGCTTCTGCGCGGGTAAGAATTTACTTTATTTACATTTCTTTTGTGGCGCTGGGCTCGCCAATTATATTCTATTTATTTGTTGCTTTTTGGCTAAATATCAGAGATTATATTCGTAGAAAGCGCAATATGCTCTGGGAGTAGGAGCTCAATATAAATTTCCTGAAGCAGCACCGTCGGCGTGTCGTTCAGAAGCCAAAGATAGTTAGCACTTTTTAAATTGGTGGTTACTGTGCAAAAACATACTCAATAATATTAGCGCCCATTTCCAAGGCTTTTTGTCGCAACGCCTCGGGATCTTTATGTACAGGTTGGTCCTCCCAGCCATCTCCCAAATCGGATTCATAACTATAAAAACAAACCAGTCGACCTTCCCATAACAAGCCGAATCCCTGTGCAGGTTTGTCGTCGTGTTTGTGGATTTTAGGTAATCCGTTTTTAAATTTGAATCGCTGCGAATATATTTCGTGTTCGAAGGGAAGTTCCACAAATTCTAACTCCGGAAATACTTCTTTCATCGCCGTGCGCACGTACGGGTCCATTCCATAATTATCATCAATGTGCAGAAAACCACCCGCTAATAAATAATTGCGTAGATTTTCAGCATCCGAAGCAGAAAATACCACATTTCCGTGGCCCGTCATATGAACAAAGGCGTAGTTAAACAGATCAGCACTGCCTACTTCCACCGTTTCAAAATCCGTCGCAAAATTTGTCTGTAAATTGACATTACAAAAATCAGCCAAATTGGGCAAAGCGGTCGGATTGGCATACCAGTCACCACCTCCACTGTATTTGAGCAAAGCCATTTTCAACGAAGATTCTGCGGGAGGAGGTATCATGATAAAAGCAGTAAACAGGGAAAGAAAACAAAATAAACCAAGTATATTTTTCATGTAAAACTTTTTATTTATCAATTTTATTGGACTGCCCCAGTAAATTTACCGTATGACAAGCGACCATCGCCGCCGTTTCAGTCCTTAAACGACTTGCACCAAGGCTGACGGGAACATACCCGTTTTCAAAACTATTCTTAATTTCTACTAGAGAAAAATCACCTTCCGGACCAATTAGAATAACAACGTCCTGATCCACTTTGTATTTTTCCAATAAATGAATTTCATTGTCCGCTTCACAATGTGCAATAAATTTTTGCGGCGCACTGGTCCATTCTTTTTTCAAAAAAGCACTCAATTTAACCATCGGATGTAAGAGCGGTAAGATCGTATTTTTTGACTGTTTGGCTGCGGCCAGAATAATCTTTTCCAGCCGAGCGGGCTTCACGACTTTGCGCTCCGAGCGCTGACATAAAACAGGCGTAATTTCATCAATCCCAATCTCCACGGCTTTTTCTAAAAACCATTCAAAACGGCTGATATTTTTTGTAGGAGCTACCGCTAAATGAAGTCTTTTCGTCCGGTGAGGGTACGTCTGCTGACGCGATAAGATACGCAGACTGACTTTATTTTTAGTGGCTTCAATAATCGACCCGAGGTAATTTCCACCCAAACCATCCATCAGATTTATCTCATCTCCTACTCTATGCCGCAATACTTGCACACAGTGTTTGGCCTCTTCTCCGGATAAAAAGGCTAATTGATCGTCAATATGAGTGGTATAAAATAGCTGCATTTGAGGTAAAAATATCATAATTTTAGGAGAGGTCCCACGTAGTTTTGGGAGATAGACTGGTAATATTGAACTAAAATGACGCTACGAAAACTTATGGGGGTTGGAAAAATCGGTGGTTTAGGTGTAAATTTGTGGGGAAGATGGTGCTTAGGAACGAGGATCTAATAGATTCAGAATTATGACTACTTTTTTTATATCAATTTATTTATGTACCATTTTTTATATTTTGGATAGTTTTTCGGTACATTTTCTTTTTCTTTATTTGGTAGCGTTTGTTTATTTGTTTAATAATAAAATAGCATATGGAATATTTGATTATGATTGGCCAGTTGATGCTGAGTTTGTCCATTTTGATTGTTTTGCACGAGATGGGACATTTTTTCCCCGCTCGCTGGTTTGGTGCGCGTGTTGAAAAGTTCTATCTATTTTTCGATCCTTATTTTGAATTATTCAAGAAAAAAATAGGCGATACAGAATACGGGATTGGATGGCTGCCATTGGGTGGCTATGTTAAAATTTCCGGAATGATCGACGAAAGTATGGACAAAGAGCAAATGAAACTTCCCCCCCAACCGTGGGAATTTCGTTCTAAGCCCGCCTGGCAACGCCTGATTATCATGCTCGGAGGAGTAACAGTAAACTTTATACTTGGGTTTTTAATCTACGCTATGGTACTATTTACCTGGGGAGAAGAATATCTGCCCAATACCAATGTTGAATACGGTATCCATACGGACTCATTGGGTCTTGAAATGGGACTGCAAAACGGAGATAAAATCCTGAGTGTCAACGGTAAACCGATGACGAAATTCAGTGATCGTTTTTTACTAACCGAAATCGTTTTTAATGAAGCGAATAAAATGCAACTGGAACGAAACGGTAGCAGTATGACTTTACCGATTGATGAAAAATGGATATCAGAACTAACCAGTTATAAAAATAAAAACGAACGACTCTTTACGGCCCGATTACCATTTGTAGTACAGGGCGTTCCCGAAGAAGGAAACAGTCCGGGAAGAGATGCGGGAATCAAAGTTGATGATAAGATTATCGCCGTCAACGGTCAGCCTACGCCATTTTATGATCAGTTTGTGGCAGTAGCCAAAGAAAATAAAGGTAAAAAAGTCGTGATTACGCTAGCGCGTGAAAGTAATAATTTAGAAGTGCCACTGACCCTAACTGAGACGGGTGCGATCGGTTTGTACCGACATAATTATCCGTACTTTTATAAAACGGAAAGACAAGACTATACGCTTTTGGAATCTTTTCCCGCCGGTATAAACAAGGGATGGAATTTCCTCTCTTCTCAGTTTAAAGCCTATGGACAAATGTTTAAGGGCAAAATCAAAGTGACGGAAAGTCTCGGCGGGTTTGGTTCTATCGGAACCCTTTTCGGGAAAGAATGGATCTGGGAAAGATTTTGGGAATTAACCGCAGCACTGTCTCTTATTCTGGCCTTTATGAATTTACTGCCAATTCCGGCACTCGACGGTGGACATGTGATGTTTTTACTTTATGAAGTGATATCTGGTCGTAAGCCCAGTGATCGCTTTATGGAAACTGCCACGGTGGTCGGCTTTGTGGTGGTCATTGGCCTCGTACTCGTTGCCAATGGTCTGGATTTATTGCGGCTACTCGGATTTTTTAAATAATAAAAGTGAGATCAGCTATTCGCGACATCTTTAAAAGTATTGATTTTACGGAAAGTGAAATAACGTATATCGTTGGCTACTTAAGCAAAGTATCGCTGTCGAAGAAAGCGTATTTACTACGAGCCGGAGAAGCAGTCGATGATATATATTACATCCAAAGTGGTTGTCTGAGAACTTATTTTGTAGATCATTCAGAAAAAGAACATACTTTACAATTTGCGATAAAAGGCTGGTGGATCAGTGACTATATTGCTTTATTTGGAAAAGAAAAAACAGCTTCTGTTTCCTATATTGAATGTATTAAACCTGCCGTATTGATCAGAATTTCAAAAAAAGATTTTGATCACCTTTGTCATAAAATACCAAAAATCAGTCGCTTTCATATTCAAAATTTAGAATCTGCATTTGCAGCTTTTCAAAAAAGGATTCTTGAAAACCTTACGCGCTCCGCCAAGGAACGTTATCTGCGATTTGTCCATACTTATCCGGATATCGAACAAAATGTAAAAAACTATCACATCGCTTCTTTTCTAGGTATTACCACTGAAAGCCTGAGCAGAATACGAAAAGAGATTGCCGGGCCATAATTTCTTACCATACATCAATTTTTTAGAGGTTAAATGAAGGTTATATTGCGCTCATTCAATCACAAAAATTTTCTAATGTTAAAAAAATTACTAGGTCTGGCTCCTCAAATAGAACCGGATGGATCTTACCGTCCTTCGAAGGTCGCACTGAAATTAGCCACTTCAGACAAAACGGATTTTGAAAATATTTCCTACAAAAAGTACAAAGGTAAGCGATCAAAAATTCTGGCCATTTTTACGGAACAGAAAAATATGACCATGAAAAATGGCAAACAATTTTCTACAGGCAATCATCCGGTGGAAGCGCTGGTACCTATGCTGCATCTCAGAAACGCAGGTTTTGATTTTGAAATTGCTACCCCAAATGGAAAACCCGTAGTTTTTGAAATGTGGGCTTTTCCGGAAAAAGATGAGCACGTAAAAGAGCTGTATCAAGAAAATAAAAACAGTTTTGAAAAACCGAAAAATTTGAAAAATTTTATAGGAAAAAATTTCACTCATCCAGCATCTTACGCAGCAGTATTTGTACCTGGTGGACACGGTGCTATGTTGGGTCTTCCCGAGGATAAAAATGTTGGAAAAATATTAAAGTGGGCACATGATAATGATCTCTTCACCATTACGCTCTGTCATGGACCAGGCGCACTTTTAGCCACGACCCTGGAAGGTCAACCATTTCTCTATCAAGGTTACAAAATGGCCGTTTTCCCTGATTCAGTAGATAAACAAACGCCAATGATTGGATACCTACCGGGTCATATGCCCATGGGATTAAGTGAAAAACTAAAAGGTCTGGGTGCTGATATTGTAAACAAAAAATCCGATGATACCGTCTGTAAGGACAGAAAATTAATTACCGGAGCCAGTCCACTCGCCTCCGACAAACTGGGAAAATTGGCAGCTAATACGTTATTAGAAGCCTTAACCTGAACGTTCACCTAAATCCGTACATTTATACGCTGCCAAATTTTTAAAAACGAACTGATGTGACAACCAATATCAGTCCGTTTTTATTTAGGAATGTTGATAAAATAAATTAAGACACTATGCTTATATGACATTTTGCCGATATAAAATCTCTTCCAGATAATAAATAATTGTCTATATTTGTCCCAGTCAAGACCCATCACACCTTACAACGAGCTCACCCGATTTATTCTGAATAATTGAGTTTCCCAAAAACTGTTTATTTAAAATAAAATAGAAATGAGAAAACATTTGTTCTTTCTTTTGGCCTCCTTATGCGTGGCCTTCTCCTGTGATGCGCAAGTTTCTTATACTGCCAACGACTCCGTTGCCGTATATCCGGGACCCTTTGGTTTTGGCTCTAATATGGGCTATTTTCCTCCGTGGAAAGATGTAGACCTGGCAGAATTTGCCGCTGGAAATCCCGACAAAGGAATTCACGGTGCGGGTGTCCGTAGCTTACGTCCTGCCCTTCCCGAACATTTTCTGGAGCAATGGGGATATGATATTCGAATAGAAACCCACGCGTACTACAAGACACTGGGCATTCAAAATAATACAATCTTTATTGGATATCCATCGCGACCACATCAGGATTCTACCTTCCACTGTGCGGATCGTCCTTCGGAGCTATTCCGTAATATGTACGCGCCCATTTGGGACAATGGCGAAAACGGTACACCCGTCAATGATACTAATTTCTATGCACTTTACTTATACAATTTACTGGATAAATACGGGGACTTTGCCCGCACCTGGGAAATCTGGAATGAACCTGATTTTGACTTTGTAGGCAACGCCTGGAAGCGTCCCGGAATGGAAGGCAACTGGTGGGTGAACGATCCTGAACCTTGCGAATATGCTATTCAAGCGCCCGTACAAAATTATATCCGAATGCTACGGATCAGTTACGAGGTAATTAAAACCTTACGACCGGATCAGTTTATTGCCATCGGTGGAATCGGTTATCCTTCTTTTTTAGATGCCGTTTTGCGCAACACCGATAATCCTGACAAAGGAAATACAACTGCTGCATTTCCCGATAAAGGGGGTGCTTATTTTGACGTAATGAGTTTTCACGTATATCCGCACGTGGACGGCAGTATGCGCAACTGGAATCAGGAACGCCTAGGCTTTGACTATTACCGACACTCCGACGCGGCGGTGGATGGTGTGGTGGCAAAGAAAAAAGAATTTGAAAATGTATTGTTAAAATACGGTTACGGGGTTAATCTGCCGCAAAAACATTTTATCATTACAGAGTGTAATATCCCAAGACGCTCTTTTGGTGAGGCGATTGGTACCGACAAAGCACAACGTAATTTTATCATCAAAACACTGATCAAAGTACAGGAAGAGTCGATCCGTCAATTTTGTATTTTTAATTTGGCAGACAGTCGAAAAACAAACGAAGCAGAAACAGAATTCCACCTGATGGGGATGTACGAAAATTTGGAAAACGAAGATCAACAGGTTCCCAATGATGTTGCAATTGCTTACAAAACTACTTCAGATATTTTATTTGAAAAAACATATGATGAGTTAGAAACACAGGCACTGCTATTGCCCGAAGGAGTCCGCGGGGCAGCTTTTAGAGATGAGAAAGATAATTTTACGTATGTCCTGTGGGCCGAAACGGTTATTGATCGTAGTGAGCAGGCAAGCCGGGAATATACTTTTTCTCCGCTGATTCCAGTAGATTCTATTTTTGTAAAATCCTGGGATCATTCTATTAATCCTGATGAGCAATTGATTGTTGGTAGTTCTATACAACTGACAGGCGCTCCGGTGTTTTTAGAAGTTAGACAGCCCGAAGGGTATGAGGTGGTCATCGAACGGGATACAACGGTGCCGATCGTCAAAATCCCTTTTCGGGTTTACCCAAATCCTTTTGTGGCCTCCGCCAAAATTATTTTTCAGCTGGATCGTACTCGAAAGGTTTCCCTGGAAATATATAATTCAGAGGGTCTTTTGGTTAGAACTTTTCGTAAAAATGAAGAATTACTCCGAGGTGTTTATAAATACGAACTGGATGATTCAATTTCTACGGGTATATATATTGTAAAATTAACGGTGGACAAGGAAGAGATTATTTCGAAGATTGTAAAGGTAAATCAGGAGTAAACCTGCCGATCGCAATCAATTAATGAAAGTTTAGATGAGTGCTAAACTTATTTTAATAGTCTGAAATTGTATTTTAATAAAAAAATTCTTTATCATCGTACTGTATACCAAACAAGCTATAGGAATGTTGACAAAATAAATGACGATGAAAACGAGTATCATAATATTATTGACTATTTTTAGCTGGACGCTTTCCGCTCAGGCGCCTCCAAATACCAATGTTTATCTTTTTGATTTAATGGTAACTGACTCCAATGACTTTAAATTAACACAACCGAAATTTCTGACAAATTTCAACGCCAGTGGTTACAACAATCAGCCTACATTTATCGACAACGAAAAGATAATGCTGACGGTACAAGCGCCAGGTGAGCAACAGACAGATTTATATCATCTTGATCTAACGAATAAAATTAAAACTCGATTTACGGGTACGTATGAGAGTGAATACTCTGCCGGATTTGTACCAGCCTTTAGAGCTAAAATGGCTAGCAGGCAAGTATCCTGTGTTCGCGTGGCGACCGACGAAAATAAAACGCAGTATTTATGGCAATATCCTTTTGATCGTTCCAGCGAAGGATCGGCCATTCTAGAAAATCTGACGGGAGTCGGTTATTACGCCTGGTCTAATACTAAAAAACTCGCACTTTTTATTGTCGGAGAACCACATACGCTGGTAGCCGTAGATTTGAAAACGAACAACCAGGTAACCATTACCTCAAATATCGGACGCTGTCTCCGTAAATTTCCAAACGGTGATATCGCTTTTGTGCACATGATCGACGAGAAAACCTGGTTGCTAAAAAGACTCAATATGTCTACTTACCAACCGGAACTGGTCACAGCCATGCTCGAAGGCGTGGAGGATTTTACACTGCTAAAAGACGGAACCATCCTGATAGCCAAGGGTAGCAAAATTTATAAATTTAATCGAAAAAAAGATATCAGCTGGAAAGAAATTGCGAATTTGTCCAGTCTTGGTCTTCGTAATATTTCACGGATGTCGGTTAACTTTGCAGGTAATAAACTTGCGTTGGTGAACGAGCGGTAACGTTGATTAAAACTAAAAACAGTTATTGGTTGATCAATCCTCGTTCCTAACGTTTTCATACGGCAGAAAGCTGTGGAGCACTCTTTTACTGATTTTTATAGAATGTATTACAATTAACGCCCATGACCACCACTGACCAAACAAACAGGACGGTTGAAATTCCCGATGCCCCGCTGAGAATTATTTCACTCGTTCCATCCCAAACAGAACTATTATATTATTTAAAATTAGATAAAGAAGTAGTTGGTATTACCAAATTTTGTGTTCACCCTACTGCATGGTTTAAAAATAAAACAAGAGTCGGTGGCACCAAAAAATATCATTTTGATCGCATTGAAGCGTTAGCACCAAACCTCATTATTGCCAACAAAGAAGAAAACGACAAGGAGCAAATATTGCAGCTCGCCAAGCAATATCCGGTTTGGGTGAGTGATGTAAAAGACTTGGCTGATGCGAACCAAATGATCCGGTCCATAGGAGAAATCACCCATACAAAGCCTCTGGCAGATGACCTTGCAGACAACATACAAACCGGTTTTTCAAAACTCAAAGACCAGGTTGCCAATCGTCCAAAGTTACGTGTCCTTTACTTGATTTGGCAGAAGCCCTATATGACCATTGGTGGAGATACTTTTATCAATGATATAATTGAAAGTACGGGCTGGATTAATTGCTACGCCGATCAAAATCGCTACCCTACCCTGACCGAAACAGAGATCACCGATCTTCGTCCGGACCTCATCCTGCTCTCTTCCGAACCTTTTCCATTCAAAGAAAAACACATTTTAGAAATTTCTAAACTATGTCCAACAGCCGTCATAAAACTAGTAGACGGAGAATATTTCAGCTGGTATGGAAGTCGTTTATTGCAGACTTCTGAGTATTTACGTAACTTAGTCTGATTATGTACAGTTTTGTAAATCCCACTGTAATAAAAATCCAAGCATTTATGAAATTCCATATACTACTTCTGCTTTGTCTGGCAGGCTCCACCATCACAGCCTTTACACAAAATAAAAGCCCTGAAGTTGACCAACTAGTGATTCAATTGAAACCAGAGGTTGCCGCAGAATCTTTTCTCAACGAATTTATTTCCAAGCAAAAATTAAAAGCTGTTTTCTACGCCGGTACACCATCTCCCAACCGACAATTATCGTTATTGGAATTCGATCCATACTTCACCGATGCTCAGAAACTCATGGACCTATTAAATAAAAAACCAGAAGTAAATTTTGCTGCTTTTAACGAACAAGCGACCATTCGAGCAACACCTAATGATCCCGATTATACAGAACAATGGCACATGACACTTATCAATGCTCCCGAAGTCTGGAACTTCACCACTGGAGGCCTAACACCACTCGGCGACACCATTGTTATTGCCAGTTTGGAATCCTGCGACACACAACACGAAGACCTACGGGATAATATCTGGCGTAATTATCTGGAAATTCCCAATAATGGCATCGACGATGATAACAATGGATATACAGATGACTACGAGGGTTACAATACTGTTAATGATAATGACCAACACCTGATCAGCTCCCACGGATCCAGGGTTTGTGGATTGATGGGTGCAAAAGGAGACAATGCTATCGGAGTTACTGGTGTCAACTGGGACACCAAAATGATGGTAGTCAGCAATACTTTACTGATCAGCGACATTATTACTTCCTGTGAATACGTCTTGAATCAGCGAGTGGCATATAACGAATCCGACGGAGCAGAAGGCGCCTTTATCGTAGCAACCAATTCTTCTTTTGGGTTTGATCGTAAATTCCCGGAAGACAATCCCCTATTTGGTATATGGTGTGATTTGATGGAAGAAATGGGACAAGCAGGTATTTTATCCGTAGTGGCTTGTAATAATGACAATATTGATGTGGATCAGGTGGGAGATTTACCTTCTTTTTGTAGCAGTGACTATATTATCGTAGTAACCAATACCGATCGACAAGATGAACTTAAGGGTTCTTTCAGCGGAACGGCTACACATATGGATTTGTCGGCTCCTGGCACCGAATCTTTTAGCACTCGTCCAAACAATGAATATGGAACAATTGGTGGTTCTTCTGCTTCCAGTCCGCATGTTACGGGAGGAATCGGATTATTATACAGCGCTCCCTGTGTTAACTTTGCCAGTTTCACTCAAAACAATCCTACCGATGCGGCATTGCTCATGAAAGACCTGATCCTTGACGGAACGACCAAACTTCTCGAACTGGAAGGAAAGACGGTATCAGGTGGTCGCCTCAATTTGGAAGGTAGCCTAAATCTATTACAGGAATTCTGCGGAGGTGCTGCCGGACCGTTGGCGATTACCTCTATTATTCCTAACCCTTCTTTTCCCGGTGAGCAAGTTTCCATACGTTTTCAAACACCAGACGAGACGACTTATCGTTTTAAAGTAACAGATGTATTAGGTAGAACGATTTTAAATGGAGAAAAAGAATCAACAACTTTCGGTAACAATCTGGTAGAAATAGAGACTTCCAATTTTGCTCATGGTATCTATTATTTCACGGTAGAAAATTCGAGAGATACGAAGACGGAGGCGTTTGTTGTTTTTTAAAAAATCTTCAATGAATAATGATTTTTTTAGTGAATAGTAAAATGAATAATGCCCACAATCGTGTAAATACGATCGTGGGCATTTTTAATTAATCCATTATTCATTACCTCCACATCACAACCTTCCCAACAGTCCCATCAAATAAACGCATTTAATAAACTCCCGATTCGTTCCTTCAATTTCGGTCTGTCCGGCAGTCGCATAAAACTCCTCCCTTAAAGTACGGAGCGCACCTTCCAGATAATTGATCATTAAAATTTGTGTTCTTAATTGTATATAACGTTCCATATCGGAAGATTGGAGCGCCGCTAATTTTTTAGATCGGAGCGGTTGTCCATTAATAAAATGATCGTAGAGATCGAAAAATTCCAGCGGAGAATAATCAAGTAACGGGATGGTACATTGGCTATAGATGGGTAATAGAAGTTAAATCACAGAAAAAGAATTGGTGGGGAAATTGGAAGGATCATAAAACTAGAATTGGTCATAGAAGTGATTATAAAATGCAGTCTGCGATTTTTGGACAATCTGGAGGTGGAGAAAGTTGGACTTCCTCTAGTTCATTATCCAGGATCAGAATAAATCGCCTAATACAAGGACATTTATTTTATTCGGGAAATCCACTTCCTCAAAGTGCTGGGAGTTTTCATTTTGTACATTGTACCTGTGGAGCTATAAATTAAAGATATTCTATTTTAATCAATAGTGCGGTAACTTTTTCAGCATTATTTTAATAAAAAAAGGAAGCATATCTTTGTTGTATGCAACTACGAACAAAAAAAGCTTCCAATAAGAGCCAGGCTCTCGCTGGAA
>ENA-ORXT01003230-ORXT01003230.1-marine-metagenome-genome-assembly--contig:-NODE-3230-length-18260-cov-109.483639_pt1 | contig 18260 bp, 13 predicted proteins | sample MGYA00237868_ERZ511482 | MGnify/ENA metagenome assembly ERZ511482 | reverse complement strand
TGACCAGCCTTGAATTGCTCATGGATCATAGCCATCAGTTTGCCTTTATAGAGACTAGACATCACCCTGACAGGAAATAGAAAATTACCCTTTCCCTTGCTGTTAGTCCAAGCTCTTTGTTTAGTCATTGCGCCAGCAGGAATGATACAGTGTATGTGAGGATGATAGGTCATTTGCTGTGTCCAAGTATGCTGAATACATATGCCACCGATCTGGCCATTGAGACCGTGCTTTGGATCATGGCCTAGAGCCAGAAGCGTCTGGCGTACAGCATTCATCTGACAGCTATACAGTAATCGTTTATTGTAGCTGAACAGCGGATACAGTTCACTTGGTATGGTGAACACGGTATGGAAGTAGGTTACAGGTAAGAGGTCTTTTAGTCTGGAGTGAATCCATATTTCTTTATTCACGCCCTGACAATTAGGACAGTGCCTGTTACCACAGGAATTATAATGTATCTTGGTATGATGGCAAGAGTTACATTTTTCCTTATGACCACCGAGTGCTGAGGTCTTACACAGCTGCATGAGTTTTAGGATGCTGCGCTGATGACCACTTAAGTGATGCTCTTGTAATAGCTGGGGTAAAAATCGATGCAATACTTGTTGTATGCCGACTTGAGACTTAGGCTTCATCTTCAGTATCCCATAGGTCTAATGGACTAAAGTCAGGTACGAGAGGATTGTCACTCACTTGTAGATAGATAAGGGTGGTGTTCAAAGAACTATGACCCATTAATACCTGAAGTCTCTTAATATACATACCATGCTCTAAGGAGTGTGTGGCAAAGCAATGACGTAAGACATGCATGGTGATTTGCTTAGTGATGCCGCTTCGCTTTCTGGCATTTTCGAGCGCATGTCGAATAGCTCCCTCACTGATCATGTGACCTCTTTTTCTACCATTAAATAGATAGACCTGTGGCCGATATTTGATAAAGTAAGCCCTTAGTTCTATCAATACTTTTTGACTTAGGATGGTGTATCGATCTTTCTTTCCTTTACCTTTTGTGATTCTTAATCGGCAGCTTCCATCAGCAGTTTCTACATCAGTTATTTTAAGATGGCGCAGTTCGCTTCTGCGCAGACCGGATGAATAGATCAGGCGAAACATGACTCGATGTTTGTCATTATTGCAGGAGCTAAAAAGAAGCTTCAGGTCTTTGCGACTGAGAATCTTAGGGAGGCTGGGATGTTCTTTCGGATACGGTATTCTGTCTGCAAAATCTTGATCATTTAGTATCTGGCTCCAGTAATATCGAAGTCCAGCGACGTACATTTTATTAGTTCTCCAGTTGACCTTTTGATGTTCAGTGAGGGATACTAAGAAATCTAATACTTCATCAATATCTAATTCTTTAGGGTGAATCAAGCCGTGAAAGCGTATCAGACGATCTATAGCTCGCACATAGGACTTGATGGTTTGCTCAGATTTATCCTCTACCTTCATTCGATTTATCATCGGAAGGGTGATGGCTAATAAGTCTGAATGTTGTACTTTTAAGTCACCGTCGACTTTGCTTTTTTTTGAGACGTATTCATAAATAACTTTTTTAAATTAATTAATAAAGAATATGCTGCAAGGATGCTACCAAGAAAAGTAATTGACGATGAGGGCTACACCGTAGGTGTTTTAGTTCAACACCGCATGATCACAGAATGCTTCCTTCGTCAGCACTCTGGATATGCATAATCCGTTATCATTCATTAAAAACTAAAAAATGGAAGCAATCACTATAGAAATAATCGCAATTGCAGTTGCAGCAATAGTTGCAATTGGTGTGGCCATTTATCAAGTACGTAGCTCTAAACAAAAGTCTTTCGAATTAAGAGGCTTTGAAAGCAAAAATAGACTGTGGGCATCACTAAATGCTGTTCGAAGCTATTATGATCTCGGGATGTCAGATGAACTAAATGAAATAGGAACACTGGAGTTGAAACCAATCTTGGAATTTAGAGAAACAGTAAACGAAGAAAAACTCAATATCAGTTCAAAGCAATACACCTTGTTAACAAACTTATATGAACAACTTTCGAAAAGAACTAATGATAAGATATTTCAACCTATGAAAGATTACTTGAATTCTAAGGACAAGATTTCTGAGTCTGAATTCAATGCCAATCAATCTTTAATAAATAAGGAAAGACAAGACATCGTGAAATTAATAGAAGTATTTATGGAAAATAACAAAAGCAATTTTTGAAACGAGAAAAATTTAAATTCCCAAATGCAGGAATACATTTTGTCTCTTTTAAAATTGGCGAAGCGGATTACTTCCTTGAAAAGTTAAAAGTAACTGAATCATCAGACGAAGAATACAATTACATATTTAGTGCTTTTGTTTCTGCAATGAGAAGTATAACTTTTACTCTGCAATTCGTAATGAAAAAATACCCAGGCTTTGATGGGTGGTATGAAGTAAAAAGAGAAAAACTAAAGAAAAGTGAAATAGCGAAAGCATTTGTGGAATTCCGAAACTATGCTTAAGAGACAGGCATAATACCCATAGCTAAGGAAAGAAGTTTCTTTGAAGGGGTGTTTTATGATTCAGATCAATTCTACATTCCTGAAAACTCAGGAATCAAAAATGCACCTTTGGGGGATGTTGTTGAATTATCCGAAAAGTGCTTAATTGAAGTGCTTGAATTGGTTTCATCTTGCTACAATGACTTTGACATCTACATTGATCCGAGAGTTCTTTTTACTGAACGTGGTATAAATGCCTTAAATTGGACTGTTGAAGATGTAGAAGAAATGGTTGGAATACCAAGAGGTCATACTGATATTAAATACAACGATGACAAACTAACGGATATACAAATAAGGTTAAATATGCTTAGACCACATGGTGGAGATGAAACTCTACAATATTATTTAGATAAGTATTTGAAAGGAAAAACGAAATGATAACAAGCGATGATGAGATCAGACTTCCTACGGTCGTCCGCTCCATATCGCAGAACCGTTAGTGACAATTAACCAAATGAAAAAAAAATATTTATAATTTAAAAACAAAAAAATCATGAGTCTTTTATCAGAAAATGTAATTCCTGGCAACCACGGAAAAGTATTTGGAACAAATGCAAAAGAGCATCATAGCTTGGAGAAAATTAAAACGGAAATAGAGAAAATTGACGGTATCAAGGATGTTATTGTGAATGAAGATGTTTTTCCAAGAGAGTTAACAGTTCATACTACTCAAATAGTTTCTGTCAAGGAAATTGAAGATGCGGTAATTAAAGTTGGATATCACGCTATTCCTAAACATCATTTTCCTTTATAAATGGGCATGAATAAGAAAATTAGTTTAAAAGAAGCTGTTTCCATTGGAATTGGAGGTATGGTTGGCGGAGGAATATTCGCAGTTTTAGGACTAGCAACTGATTTAGCAAAAGGTGGTACTCCTATATCATTTTTGATTGCAGGAACGATAGCTCTAATAACTGCGTACTCTTATTCTAAATTATCAATAAGGTTTCCTGACAGAGGGGGAACCGTGAAATTCATCAATACTGGATGTGGGATTAATGTCTTCAGTGGTGGAATAAATAATTTGCTTTGGGTAAGTTATATTGTGATGCTATCTCTTTACGCATCTGCATTTGGTTCTTATGCACCCAATCTCCTTAAAATAACAGATAATTTAAATGTCGATGGTCATATTTACAGTACTTCCATTATTCTCGTAGCAGCTATAATTAATTACTATAGTATTAAAGTTGTAGGAAAAATAGAGTCAATAGCTGTCATCATAAAACTTATAATTCTATTAGCATTTGTTGTAATTGGTGTTTACGGTCTTTTTAGCAGTGAGCATTTAGAGCAGTTAGCATACCCCAATTGGGAGTCGCCTTTAAACTTAGTAGTTGCAGGTATGATGATATTTGTGGCATATGAAGGATTTGAGTTAATTGCTAATGCTGCACCAGATATAGAGAATCCCAAAGTAAATATTCCAAAAGCCTACTTCCAATCTGTAATCTTTGTAATTATCCTTTACATAGTTATAGCAATCATTACAGTTGGTTCATTGGACTTTGGAGAAATTTCAACTGCTAAAGATTATGTTTTGGCCGAAGCGGCTAAACCAATGTTGGGTGAAGTGGGATTTACCATTATTACGATCGCAGCTTTAATTTCAACGTTTTCTGCCATCAATGCTTCATTATACGGAGGGAGTCGAGTTAGCTTCAAACTAGCTGAGGATGATGAATTACCACACCAATTAACATGCAAATTATGGAATCAACCTATTGGCTTAATGATAACTATTGTCGCAACTATTGTCTTCGTTAATATCTTGAAATTAGAAAGTATTTCAACGGCAGGAAGTGTCGGTTTCCTTTTAATATTTTCAGTTGTTAACTTTGTCAGCTATAAATTACATAAAGAAATAAATAGTAACAGATTCATAGCTCTAGCAGGTTCAATATTATGCTTTCTTGCATTAATTACGCTTATTGTAAAGCAGTTCAAGAATGACAAATTGAGTGTTATTATTGCGATTGGTATTGTAATTTTCTGTTTTACCATAGAGTTTATCTATAAGCAAAATGAAAAGAAAACTGTCACTAAATAAATAGGACTTCTCGTGGTCGGCACGACCGAGCGTGAAGTCTCTCCTTCGGCTGTGCTCAGGATAACCTTTTAGGACGGTTTGTCATTTCTCTTTGTAGAGATAAGTACTAATTTATAGTATCGAAATTACAAGGCTTAATCTCAAAACATTTTCTTTTCTCTGTGCCTTAGTGTCTCTGTGTTTAGCAAACATGTCAAACCCTACTCCTCAAACAACTCACTACTAAGATACCTATCTCCACGATCACAAGTAATACATACGATCACACCTTCCTCTATCTCGCCAGCAAGTTTAATAGCTGCGAAGAGCCCTCCTCCACTACTCATGCCTCCCATGATTCCTTCTTCCTTGGACATTCGTCGGGTCATCGCTATGGCTTGCTCCCTACTTACGTCTATGATTCGGTCTACTCTTTTAGGTTCGTATATTTTGGGTAGGAACTCTGGGGACCATCTTCTTATGCCTGGTATTCTAGACCCTTCGGTCGGTTGAGTACCTACGATTTGGATGTTAGCATTTTGTTCTTTGAGATATCTAGACACGCCCATGATCGTTCCTGTCGTTCCCATTGCAGAGACGAAGTGCGTGACCTTCCCTTCGGTATCTTTCCAGATCTCTGGGCCTGTGGTCTTGTAGTGCATCTTATAATTGTCAGGATTAGCAAACTGATTAAGCATAAAGTATTCGCCCGTATTAGACATCTCTTGAGCAAGTTGTCTAGAGTATTCTATCGTCTCTTCTGATGGTGTTAGCATCACCTCTGCGCCGTATGCTTTCATTGTTTTCACTCGCTCTATGGTTGCGCTGCTCGGCATGATGAGGGTCATATGTACACCCATCGATTGTCCGATCATCGCTAGTGCGATACCTGTGTTGCCACTTGTTGCCTCTACCAGCTTAGAACCCACAGATATTTCCTTGCGGTCCATCGCTCCTTTTATCATCCCGTAAGCTGCGCGGTCTTTGACACTACCTCCTGGGTTTTGCCCTTCGAGTTTGCAGTATATCTTGACAGATTTATTTTCGTTTATATTTCTTACTTCTACGAGGGGAGTGTTCCCTATCAGTCTTTCTAATTTCATTTTAGTTTATTGCTAAGCGAATTAATTCTAGTCACTTGGTTATGCTTCTATGTTTTCTTTAGGCGCTTGATAATATATTTTAGAATTCGGAGGGACACTCTTCGTTACCCAAGTGTTACCGCCAATGATGCTATGATGTCCTATGGTCGTCTTGCCTCCGAGCACTGTCGCTCCAGAATACAGTACCACATGATCCTCTATGGTCGGATGACGCTTAGTACTTGCTAGTGACTTATCTACACTTAACGCCCCTAGAGTCACCCCTTGATATATCTTGACAAAATTACCTATATGAGCTGTCTCCCCGATGACCACTCCTGTCCCATGATCAATACAAAAGCCCTCTCCTATCGTCGCTCCAGGATGGATGTCTACTCCAGTTTTACCATGTGCATGCTCGGTGATCATCCTTGGCAATATCTTCACCTCTTGTAAGTAGAGGGCGTGTGCTATCCTCGCTGCTGCAATTGCATAGAATCCAGGATATGACCTGATCACTTCGTTTTCACTCGCTGCTGCTGGATCCCCTGCATACATCGCCGCTACATCTGTGCACAACATTTCATAGATACTAGGGAGTTCTTTGAAGAACAGGTCTGCCTTATTCTGAGCATTGATCGTCTCTCGATTAGGATACATATACAGCATCTCATACAGCTCTTCCTTAAGATTGATGACATAAAAATCCAACTCTTTCTGCGTCTCAAAAGTCTCTGAACTCAGATCTGGAAACAGAACCCCGAGTACTCTATCAAAAAAAGTAGATACCTGCACCGGTGTCGGGCACTGAGGGCACTTCTGATGAGCTAAGAAAAGTTGATTTAAAAACTTATCGTTCATGTTTTATTAAACAGAAATTGTCGGTAAGAGATTGTATTAGTCGCGAGTCTTAGTCAGGGGGTGGCTTCGAGTCACCCCCTGACTATTCTTTCTTTAACCCTCGACTAATTGATCACATCAAATAGCTTAGAAAACTTGATCACTAGGCTAGTATTATCCAGCCCTCCATCGACCCTACCTTGATTAAATACTACAAACAGACCTGTATTAGCTTGTTGCAGCCACCCCAGTCTTATGTTGGACGCCCAGGTCTTAGAGACACTGTTGTGTTGTATCAAACTTTGTAAAAATATACTTGGCGTGAATGCGTAGGAGATCTTTGACCCAAATACATTTGCTGAAAAATCACCATCTGGTAATTTGATATTATTATGTTGTACACTCCAAGAAGAAGAAAACTTATCTCCCAACCTAATTTGTAAGGTGCCTGAGTGAGCCGATCTTGTCCCTCCAAAGAATCCACCATTGATGTGTCTAGAACTAAGGGCAACAGGTTTGGACGGATTAGTTATAAAAACCAATTGTGATTCTGCGTGGTCATAAGTGGCAGCAGGGACAATTACGCCTTCTGATATTTCAAATTCTTCTGAGACCCCTTCTTTGGTAAAGTTAACTCCAGTATGAATCTCAAATAGATTCCTAAAAACCCAATGATTATCAACATGCAAAAAACCGGTTTCTTGAAAACCATCAAAATCCCAATATCCTCTATAGGAAATGTGCGGGCGATTCTCTAGAAAAATTGAATTTTCTTTTGCTCTTATGTTCTTGAATATCAGGCCATCTACTTTTCTAAAATCTTCTCTAAACAAGAAACCAACTTCTGGATTAAATCCCTCACCGACCTCTGTGTATGATCCTTGGATTCGCCAGCCATCCCACTGATATCCTGCGCCCAGTCTAAATGAGTGATCATCATCTTCTATTCCTGGCGTACTGGTCTTGGCTACATACCCTGTGATCTGTGCTTTATTCCCAAGACCATACTTGCCATCTATGGCGTAGGTCGAATTATGGTCCTCCTCCACATCGCTGATGCCAGACCGATTAATAAATGCTCCTCCAATGGACGATCTAGATCCTTTAAATTCGTGATTAACACGTGCTACTGTAAACATATTTCTGCTTATCCCGCTTTCTTCCACCTCGTCCGTATACATATTCAAAAATCCTAAGTTGGTATTATTCATCTTCCCCGATAGCCTTGCCCCTCCGATAATAGGCACCTGTCTTCCGCCTTCACCGATCCCTATCCGCCTACTAAAAAACAGATCTACCTCTCCTGGTGAGCCCACGCCAAATAACCCAGCATTCTCTAAAAAGAAAGGTCGCTTTTCTGGAAAAAACAAATTGAATCTATCCAGATTTACTTGCTGGTCATCCACCTCTACTTGTGCAAAATCCGTATTATAGGTAAGGTCTAATGTCATGCTCGGCGTGACGCTATATTTTATATCCGCTCCAACATTAAAATCTAGATCATAACCATTTTCAACATCAGCATGATCATTAGTCAAGCTTCCTAAGACATAAGGGATAAACTTAAGATTACCAGGACTCTTCAATGATAAGCCATCTAAGGTGCCCGCAAGTGATAAGCGTTTTAGCTCAAAAGTAAGTGGAACCAAACTCCAATAATCTATCTCATTATTCTTACTTATATTTCTTTGGAAGTTGAAACCCCACTTGAGGTCTTCTCCTGATTTGAATCTTATGGTCTTCAGCGGAATCATAAACTCTGCACTCCAGCCATACTCCCCAACCTGAGTAGCCACCGTCCACGATGCATCCCAGTTGAGATTAAATCCCCCGATCACGCCTCCTTGTTGTCTGTTATTATTAAAATTTCCTTGCCCTTCATTATCTACCTGTGCATCATATTCTATCCCTACGGAATTAGTACCAAAGACAAATCCATTCTGCCTATCAAAGTAAGTGTCTATGATAAAAATGAATGCATCAGTATTAGTAAGGTTAGCATCTCTCCTCACATCCGTGACGGCTAATTCCGATGGGCTACTATCATAGCACACCGCAGAGACATAAATATTCTTACTGTCATATGCTATCCTGACTTCTGTTTTTTCGGAAGCTGGCAGTCCATAGTTAGGCATTTGTTGTACTAGTTCTGTGATGGGGTTTACCCCTTGCCATATCTCGTCGTAGAGAATTTCTCCATCGATGACTGGGCCTTCGCCTGACAGGGCGGTAGCACTACTTACTGGCACCTCTTGCCCTGTGGCTTGAGTAGCGAAAAGTCCTAAGCATATCGTTATGCATATTTTCAAAGTGTTCATTATTCTAAAGGTAAGAATACATTTGAACGACTTTAATTCTTAGGAGCTTTGTTTACGCCCCGAGCCACAATTTAAAACCACTTACCCTATCTCTGGCAACGATCACCTCTTCATCAAACTTTGGCTTGAGTGTCAGTTTTAATCTGCTATTAAAATAGTTTGAAATATCTCCAACAGATCTTTCATTGATGATCAGTTTGCGATTGATCCTAAAGAAGTTTTTAGGATTCAACGAAGTACTCAGCTTATCCATTTTATCATCGACGATGTGGCGCTCGCCTTTTTGAGAGATCATAAATGTAAGTCCACCCTCTGCATAGAAGTAGGCTGTCTCATCAGCCGTCAGGTATTTAAAGCCATCTCCTTTCTTGACCAAGAAGCGCTCTTTGTATTTCTTTTGAGCTGTCTGAGATCTGAATGAATCCAACAACCCTAAAATATCGCTGCTTGTGCTTCCCTTAAGCGACTTATACTTTTTCCAGGCACGATCTAATGCTTCTGGATCTATCGGCTTAAGCAAGTAGTCTATCGAGTTGACCTTAAACGCTTCTAGGGCATACTCATCATATGCTGTGGTGAAAACGACTGGACAAGTAACATCTACTCCTTTGAAAATATCAAAGCTCAAACCATCTGCTAACTGAATATCCATAAAAGCCAAATCAGGCATGGGGTTAGCGTTAAACCATGCAAGAGCATCCTCTACAGAATCGATTACTTCAGTAATTTCAATATTACTGTCAAGGGCTAGTACCAGCTTTGTAATTCGCTTCGCGGCAGGTTTCTCATCTTCTATGATCAATACTTTCATGGTATGAATATTTATTAAGAATTAAAAACCTCCAATAAAGGAATGGAAACCGTAAAGCTCTCCTCTGATTGCGTAATATTTACTTTTCTATTGGTAAGTATTTCATACCTGCTTATGATATTACTAAGCCCTGTACCTGTCGACGGCATCTTCTGCTTCTTGACTTGGAGGTTGTTACTTATCAAAAGATCATCCGCATCACCCTTCTCTATTTTTATCTTCAGTGGTTTTTTATTAGAAATAATATTGTGCTTCACTGCATTCTCCACTAAGAGCTGCAGGCTGAGTGGAACTACATGGCTTTTATGATCAAGTCCTTCCTCATTTAGTTCGAATTCCAGATTCTCACCAAATCTAATTTGTAACATGTACACATAGTCATTGATACAGTCTAGCTCCTCTTGTATCGGTATCAGTTTGTTGTCCTTGATCTCTAGGATGTATCTATATACCTTCGATAGCCTTTGGATATAATCTATTGCCTTCTCTGGCTCATCGGGGATTATGCTAATGACCGTGTTGAGGCTATTAAAAAGAAAATGTGGCTTCACCTGATTCTTAAGGATCTCTAGTTGTGACTCTGCATTTTGCCGCATGAGTTGTTCTTGTTTTTTCTCCGATATATTTAAGGCGTACATGTTATAAAGTGATTCAAAAATTATAATAACCAAACTAGAAAACAATGAAGCTCCCACTACGTGTCTTGCCAAGACCCCTACTCCCAAATCGCCTCCCAAGCCGTACACTGTCCCAATTCCAAGAACGATCGATACGACCACAGTAAACAAGAAGTGGTAAATAGCTACCCTGAAAATTCTCTTACCGCTTCGTACTACCCCTTCTCTTATGCTTCTCTCTTTACATACAATAAAAATCCAGCTATTGCCAAAACTCAAAAATGCTCCATACACAAATCCAAAGGTCGTATTAGGTAAGAAATTGTTTAAATAGCTTGGGATGCTTTCACCCAAAAAGATAATTGGGAAACTTATTCCTGTAATCAAACTAGAGACCAATAAAAACTTAGTTGGGTTAAACCCAATTAGATTTTTTGCTCTTTTTAAGAATTTAAACAATACCTAAATTTTAGTTTAATATTTTTTGATATTCTAAGCACCTACTCTTAGTTTAATAAATGTACAGAAACTTCCATGTTTGGTCTCAATGTATGTACGTTGTCTGGACTCAGTTTCATTTCCCCCGATTGGTGACAAACCATACATTGGTCGTAACCCATCATTTTTATATCTGCCTTTGCTTGTTCCCCTGCAATTATGCTTTTGGTTTGACTGATTCTTTGTAGTAACAGATCTTTATATTTCCAATGGTCAAATTCTTCAGAGTAAGTCGCATTCTCATATAAGTTCAACGCCGTCTGAAGATCTCCTTCCTTCATAACCGCATCTCCGAAGATCAAGAAAAATCCATCCAAATTATGAGGAGCTATCCAAGTGTTCCAGCAGGTACTCATTTTACTTTCTACATCTTTTAGTCTAGTATATTTTCTATAGTCTAGGTTTTTTCTATCTACTTTTTCACAGGCACACTTGTCTAAGTTCTTCCAAAAGTCCGCTATTGCCTCTTGTCTCCTACCTCCATTCATGATAGAATATGCTTTCGTAAATAGGTTGAACTCAGGATATTTCTTAACCGCTTTTTTCATTTCAAAATATCCTTTCACCACTTGCTTATCATCTCCGTGGATCGTCCCTTCAGCCATCAAAAAACTTGCATAGAAACCATAGAGTCTCCAATCTTTTTCGGGCGTTAGTTCAAAAGCATCTTTGAAATATTGTCTTGCTAAAGTCGCGTGGTCAATCACCTGAGCAGATCTTATTTCAGATTTGTTATCCTCGGATATCGCCCATGCATGTGTGAATGCGATGTGCGCTAAGAGTTTATAGTCTCCTGGGTTTTTATAATAATTTTGTTTTAGCTTTTCTAGGATATTAGGTATGCTATCATAGTTGCCAGCATGGAAGTTATCCCAAAAATATTTATCTGCTTCCATACATTCTGGCTTAGTGCAAAGCTTAGCTTCTTTTGTGGATATAAACTTAGGAATGATCGTACTGCATGATGAAGCGATGAGCGCTAAGAGGATCGTGATAAGTATATTTTTCATAATGAGTTATTTTTACTGTTGTTCAAAGATGTATCGCCTGTAGGTCAATGACTATCAAATTTTCTCTGATCATCGTTGTCGGCAAATGAATTGTATTTTTCGATAGGTAGAGCGTATTACTTTAAAAGCATAGGAATAGATTCTAGCTCATCAAAAAGTGATCTGGTATCGTACATCAGGAAAAAACCCTCTCTGATATTCTGTATCTATCTCTTGATTACGACTATCATACTTGTTGTAAAAGACATTTCTTCTATTGATCACATTCTGAAAATCTATAGAAAATGATTGTGTGTATTTCTTAGCATTCTGTCTAAATCCGATCTTGATATCCGGTCTGATATAGTTAGCATATCTGCTCTCATAGATCATGTCGCTAGACCTTACTTCCTTGTCCGCTGCGATAGATGCTGCGAGATCAATAGGCGTATACCTTCTCCCTCCAGCATAGTTGAATCTGCCATCCAGTGTGATCGTCCATTTTTTACTGAGTACTATTTCCTTGCCCGCTAACACGTTGAACACATAGTTAGAATTGAAGAAAGTATTTCTGGAGATCTTGTCTATCCCTTCATACTTACTATCAAATAAGGATGCTGTTACTAGATAGTATAAGCCCTTGTCAAGAAATCGCTCTAGCGTCATTTCTACTCCATAATTACTCCCTGTGCCTTCATTATTAAGTCCTACTCTATTGGGAAATCCAAAATCTGCCCCGAAGTTGACCATAGAGAAATCCTCATCTAAGGGGTCGGTAGCCAGTCCAGAAAGTGACTGATAGTATGTCTCTAACTTAAATCGTGTACTGCTACTGAAGCTATGGTCCCAGGATGCGATATAATGGTTACTCTTGATGAAGTCTAGCTCTTGGTTCTTATTGTTTTCTGCATCGGTCGCTTCTCTATCTTTGTTGAAGTAGATCGGCAGTGGTTGCAACTGGGAGTGCCTACCAAATCCTATCCCAAAAGTATTTTTAGATGAAACGTCATAAGACAAACTTAATCTAGGCTCAAGACTTGTAGACCCATTGAGTCCAAATCTTGCCGTGTGAATACCTCCATTGATCGTCAGCTTATCATTAGCCTTGTGCTGCCACTGCGCAAAGCCACGAACCAGCGACGCATCCCCGTTGAAATCTAACTCAGAGAACCACACACCATCATCAAAGAGAATAGAGTCTCTCACAGCAATATCATACTGATCATAGATCAACCCTGCTTTGACCCTGTTCTGGCTATCTATTTTTTTGTTCAAGGTCCAATTGACACCTAATTTATTTTGGGTATTCCTAGAGGTGAATACCCTTTCGAATCTCTGTGTTACTTCATCTCTTAATTCATCTGATTTATTCAAGCTAATTGCAGAAGAGTAAGACAAGGATAGATTAGAAGAAGTGTTCTGATCAAAAAAGAATATATGCGTAGCGCCTATCATCTTGGTATTAGCACCAGAGAAGAAACTATCATCGCCATCAGTATATAAATTATCAGAGCCTGGTCTATCTTCAAAAGTAATGTCACTGATACCTCCTAATCCCCATATACTGAACCTCCCAAAATTCTCGGTAGGCACATTAAATTTAAATACAAGATCCTGATACTGTGGTATCGCAGCACCTGTACCAAAATCTACACCCAGCGCACTCACTACTCCAAGCGTAGAATATCTGTAGTTAGCCATGAAAGAAGCATTCTTCCCGATCGCTAGCGGCCCTTCTATCCCAGCCTCAAATCCATTAAACCCAATCTGACCTAGGAACTCATACTTTTCGCTATTCCCATTCCTAAGCTTGAGGTCAAACACCGCTGCAGTAGAATTACCGTACTCAGCAGGAAACGCCCCTGATAAGAAATCACTATTGCTCATGCTGTTAATATTGAGCATAGAGATAGGTCCTCCTGTGGTCCCTAGGCTAGCCCAGTGATTAGGCGAAGGGATGTCTACACCCTCTAGTCGCCACAACACTGCTGATGGAGAGTTGCCCCTTACTATGATGTCGTTGCGGTCGTCACTTGCTCCACTTACCCCTGCATAGTTCTGCGCCATCCTAGACACATCTCCCTGAGAGCCAGAGAACCTTGTCACCTCTTCCATCGTCATGGACCGAGTGCTGATGGTTGCCATCTCGTTGACTGCTTTTCTCTTGTCCTGCTGAGCGGTGATCACCACTTCATCTAGTTTAGTAAGGTCTTCTTCCATCTGAATGCTTAGTACCGTCTCCTTTCCTGTGCCGACCAAGATATTTGGTAGGGTCATGGTCTTGTATCCTATGTAGGAGATCTGCAGTGCTTGTCTTCCCACAGGTACGTTAGACAACTTAAAGTTGCCATAGATATCAGTAACCGTACCATACTCGCCATCACTGCTGACCAGTACTACATTCACTCCGATGAGTGGATACTCTGCATCCTTATCGATGATATTTCCTTTGATACTTTGAGTAAATTCTTCTTGGCCGAAAACGCTCATTGAGAAGCAGATACTTAAGATGAAAATTGTTAGTGACTTCATTTGTTTGTTATTTATACAACAAATATCTTGTCTACTTTAGGTGATACCTACTGGTATTCTACAAGCCGTAGTTTGGATTAGATGAATCGTAGATATAGTACAATGAGTTGTAAGTCCATGGAATAACGCCTGTAAACACGTCAAACGCAAACGCTTAAAGGGGCTAGAAGCCCTTTAGGCGTTAACCCTATACAGCTCTGCCAACAAAGGGACACTTACATAAAAAAGCGCTAAAAAAAGATTCATTTTCATCAGTCCCGATCTATTAAATCCTATTTTGATATCAGTTTCTATAGCTATAAGTTTTAGCCCTTTTATCCTGTTTTTTAAACCCGAGTTATGAAAAATCTATATCCTCTTTTAATTATTCTATTAATTCCTTTCCTTTCTACCGCGCAAGAGAAAACTGAAACGAAAAAAACAGTAGTCGCAGACAGCTTTTATCAAGCGGTCAAGTATCGTAACATTGGCCCATTCCGAGGAGGTCGATCTAATGGATCAAGTGGTGTCATCGGTGACCCAATGACCTACTACATGGGAACAACAGGCGGAGGCCTTTGGAAGACCACAGATGCGGGTCAACACTGGCAGAATGTTTCTGATGGGTTTTTCAAGACTGGTTCTGTAGGTGCAGTTGCCGTATCTGAAAGTAGTCCAAATGTGGTGTATGTAGGAATGGGCGAGCATGCTCCGCGTGGAGTCATGACTTCGCATGGAGACGGCGTGTATAAATCTACAGATGCAGGTAAGACGTGGAAACATATGGGACTCGCGGAAACGCAGCACATTTCAAGAGTAGTCATACATCCAACTAACCCAGACATAGTTTATATCGCAGCGCAAGGTGCTTTGCACGCACCAAATCCTGATCGCGGAATTTTCAAATCCATAGATGGTGGTGCAAGTTGGGAGAAAGTATTATTCGTAGATGAAAAGACAGGATGTTCAGAATTGAGCATGGATATGAATAACCCACAAGTCCTTTATGCAGCTATGTGGGAACATCAGAGAGTGCCATGGAAAGTGATCAGCGGAGGACCAGGCAGTGGATTGCACAAAAGCTCAGATGGCGGTAAGACCTGGAAAAAAATACACAAAGGACTCCCTGCGGAAAAAGGTAAAATGGCTATAGCCGTTTCCAGATCTAATTCTGATAAGGTATATGCACTCATAGAGAGTGATACTCAAAAAGATAAAAGTGGATTGTTCGTTTCTAATAATGCTGGTGATAGCTGGTCAAAAGTGAGTGGGGACAATAGATTGACTCAGCGCGCCTGGTATTACATAGAAGTATTTGTAGATCCTAACAATGAGAATCTAGTTTATGTCCTAAGTGCACCTGCATTAAAATCTATCGATGGAGGAAAGAGCTGGTCGCGCATAACTGGTACTCATGGTGATTATCATGACCTCTGGATCAACCCTAAAAATTCTAATAATCTCTGCATCTCAAATGATGGCGGAGCTGGCATAAGTTTTAATCAAGGTAAGAGCTGGTCGACGCAAGCAAATATGCCTACTGGACAATTTTATCGGATAAATGTAGACAACAGTTACCCTTATAAAATTTATGGTGGTCAACAAGATTATCCTTCTGTGATGATCGCTAACAGGGAACTAGGAAGCTCTGCAATTACTAATCGAAGCTGGTCCAATTCGGCTGGTGGAGAAAGTGCTTTTTTAGCTTTTGATCCTGATGATCCTCAGTTTGTAATGGGTGGCTCTTACTTAGGAACTATCGAAGTGCTTGATACTAAAGCAAAAGCTGGAACGAACATTATGCCTGCCCCCATTCAATACTTGGGTATGGAAGCAAGACAGATGAAATACCTATACAACTGGAATGCACCGATCATTAAATCTCAACATGAGCCTAATACATTCTATCATGGTGCTCAATATTTGCTTAGGACCAAAGATATGGGACAGACCTGGGAAGAAGCTTCTCCGGATCTAACCAGAAATCAAGATGACAAACAAGGCAATGGTGGAGGTCCGTACACTAACGAAGCTGTCGGTGCAGAAAACTATGGAACGCTTGCTTATGTCATAGAGTCACCACATGAGAAAGGTGTCATCTACACAGGAAGTGATGATGGATTGGTCCATGTAACTCGTGACAATGGAGACAACTGGAATAATGTAACCCCAACAGGCCTGAAGGAATGTCTAGTCAATGCCATAGAAGTATCCCCGCATGATGCAGGTACCGTTTACATCGCTACAACACGATACAAGTTCAATGACAAAACACCAGCGATCTATAAATCAACTAACTATGGAAAGACCTGGAAGAATATAAGCGAGGGTATTCCTCAAGGAGCCTTCACCCGAGTAATACGTGAAGACAATAAGCGAAAGGATCTGCTTTTTGCAGGAACAGAAACTGGCTTGTATGCTTCTTGGAATGGAGGTGCAGATTGGCAATCGCTTCAGTTAAATATGCCGATCACCCCTATTCTTGATCTGAAAATAAAACATGATGATATGGTTGTTGCGACATCGGGGAGAGCATTCTGGGTGTTAGATGATATTGGACTACTGAGACAGCATGAGCAAGATGTTACAGAAGTTAAAATGTTTACCCCAGAAGACCTCATCATCAATAATAGTAGAAGTCAACTGGATGGAAATTCCTCGAATGGTACACATCCGTTATATGGTGTCAATCCTGCTTCTGGTGTGGTCATGTATTATAACCTTCCAGAAGTTGCTGACTCTATAGATGTATCGCTAGAGATCAAAGATGCTAGTGGAAGGTTGATCAACACCTACTCTTCCAAAAAAGACAAGAACTATAGAAGATGGGATGGAGGCCCTCCACCCACTGCTACTATCGGCAAGAAAAAAGGATTGAACAGATTCGTCTGGAACACTAGACATAAAATGATGTCGGGCGTCGCTGATACATATATCGAAGCAAGCTTTAGAGGACATAAAGCTATTCCAGGAAAATATACAGCAACCCTCAAAGTTGGTGACAAAGAAAGCAGTGGATCATTCGAGATCTTAGCCAATCCTAATTACCCTAAAGATCTGGACTACGCAGAGTATGACAAATTCATGAGTGAAGTAGAAAACAATCTTACAGAGATGCATGACATGACCAACTCGCTCAACAACAAGAGGATGCAGATAGAAAAAGTGCTCAGTAATCTGGAAGACAATACTGAACATAAAAGTTTAAAAGACACAGGTAAAGAACTGGTGAAAGAGATCAAGGCTTGGGATGAAGCTATGATTCAGCGTAAGTCCAAAGCTTATGACGATGTAGAAAACTTTCCTAATAAGTTTACAGCTAACTATATGTTCATGATGAATCATACAGAAAGTGCTATCCCTCGAGTAAATCAGCCAACTAAGGATAGGCGTGCTGAATTGGAGAGAGAATGGGTGACTCTCAAAGCAACAGGTAATGAATTACTTAATGACAAACTGAAGATGTATAACAAGCAACTTTGGGAAGCTGGGGTTGGGGCTATATGGGCTAAGTAAAGAGCAGCAGATGAGAATTTACAACTCTTTGATGGTAATAATTACATGTTTGTTCTTCGTCAATTGCGAAACGAACAAGCCCTTAAAAACTATCATCAAAGAGGGCATCACAACTACTGTTTTCCAACAAGGCAATGATGGATATCAATGCTACAGAATTCCTGCAATCATTAAATGCAAAAATAATGACCTTCTAGCTTTTGCCGAAGCAAGAAAAAATGGTTGCTCTGATACTGGCGATATTGATCTAGTAATGAAAAGGTCTATGGATAATGGAAAAACATGGGGTAGTCTAGTAATGATATGGGATGATAGTCTGAATGTCTGTGGTAATCCTGCGCCGGTCCTTGACGCGAAGACTGGCAACTTACACTTACTACTTACTTGGAATCTAGGAGACGATCATGAGTCTGAGATCATAGCACAAACGAGTATAGACACAAGAAGGGTTTTTGTTTTGATATCCAAGGACCATGGTAACAATTGGTCAACCCCAAGAGAAATAACTACAACTACA
>ENA-ORXT01003228-ORXT01003228.1-marine-metagenome-genome-assembly--contig:-NODE-3228-length-18269-cov-24.464655_pt1 | contig 18269 bp, 14 predicted proteins | sample MGYA00237868_ERZ511482 | MGnify/ENA metagenome assembly ERZ511482 | reverse complement strand
GCCTGGCTGGTATTTAGATATTCGTCAATAGAAACTCCACATGCAGATGTTCCTATTTCATAAGAATGACCATCCCCCATAAATGTAAACCATAGAGAATGCTGTACCCCCTCATCATCCAGACATCCTATGTTAGCAGGATTGGTATCTTCTCCTCCTGTAGCATTAGTATTATCGAATTGAATACTGGTAACCACATCTTCATCCTCCATGTCAGCTATTAAAGCATCTAATGGATATGCATCAACGCATAGATCATTATTTTGAGCAAAAATCTCAGTGTGGATTATTGTGATAAAGACACAGAGAAGGAGTGTAAGTTTATTTAACATAATTTTTAATTTTTAATTGAAAAGAATTTTTTGAGCAAAGGTTATACTTATAGTTAACCAGACATGGTATGGTCTATTATTTACTTATCACTAACCTTTGTTGAGTAACTTTCTTATCATTTGATGATTTTATAATATACATACCAGCATCTAATCTATTAAAATCTAATTGTATAGATGTGTTTTTATTCATACTGTGATTTTTACTGTAGACGACTTTGCCATCAATAGAAAAAATAGCCAATTTTAAACCTTAATTATTTTTTTACTGATTCGGCCGTTTTTTGATATAACTGACAGATAATAAATTCCCGCAGGATATTGACTCATATCGAATTTTAAGTAGTTTTTACCCGATATGATGGATGATGTCGATCTCTGTAATTCGTATCCGTTGATGTTAGTGAGCTGCAATTCTACCTCTAATACCTTTGCAGTCTCTATATCGATATGTAACAAATCGCTGACAGGATTAGGCCATATATTTATGTCAGCATCTAATTTATCTGAGAATGTAGAAGTTAGTCCTCCATCGTATCTAAAATTATGGTCTTCTCTGTCTCTGAAATCACCTCCCGAGGCTAATATTAATCCATTCTCATCTTTTAGTATATAACGACCTACACCTGAGTTACAGCATATCCCATTAGACTTGAAATCAGTTATAACAAATGTATAGCATCCAATTTCAGGTAGTTCTATTGTTTCTTCAACGATTTCTTGATAACCGTATGCAGATGGGTGATCAGGTGCATCTATATTTATATTACCTATATTCTCAAGACCCACTAATGGGTTACCGCCCTCTGCGACTATCATATCAGAATCATCAAGTATAGCCCAATAAGTCTCTTTACCAAAAATATTAGTTCTTATCTCCAATAAGAGCTTACTCGTGCTGGCAATATTGACTTCATTAATATTTTTTATGAGTGTATTATCTGATAGGTCATCATCTGACTGTCCATTGGGACTTGATAGCTTTATTTCTAATTTTGATTTCTCACTAAGAGTAATCTCACTAAATGTAATTAGGTCATGATCATATGGTGTCAATGACCCCGTCCAAGTCATTTCTTCTATCAAATTATTATCTACATAAAGTTCTGCATTACATGAAGTTAATATGTCTGAACCACTGTTCCGGAAGTCTACGCTAGGCATAAATGTCTCAACATCGCAGATATTATCATCATAGCCATTATAAGCAAAAGCGGTAACGTTAATCGGAGATTCTGGCATAGAACAATTAAGCCTTTCTGTTTCATAATCTTCAACGTGAGGATTAGTAGGATCAAATCCATTTGGATTATAAAAGTTTCTATCCATGACAACTACAGATCTGTCTGTGCAAATTTGTAAGAATGTTGGGTAAAAGGGTACATTAAAATAATGAGCAATCTGATCATTGTCGATTATAGGGTAATCTACATCTTCAGTCCAATCACCGATTGTATTGTTGCCCGTGCCTCTTATGTCATCTACACTAGTATCACCATCGCTTTCTATTCCCATTATAAAGTAGTCATCAAAACCATCAGGCCCATGTCTTTCCCATAATTTTGATAGTTCTTTACCATTATGATATTCCCAACACGGCTGACACCATGTCGTGAAAAAATCTATTACGACTGTCTTGCCACTAGCTAGTATATCATATAGCTCATGAGTCTCACCATTAATATCTGTCACGATAAAGTTAGGTGCTATAGCCGGCGTTTCCTGGGCAGATAAAGTATGGCCCAAAATTATCATTGCAATTAAAAAAGGTAATATTCGTTTCATTTTAAATTTTTATTTGTTTTAAAAAACATCTTATACTGCACTATATGATGTACTTTGGGAAAACGTTGCATCTATATTTACTTTAATTTAAAATATATGCGGCACATGCTTAATATTCTAAGAGAAATACTACTCTTTGAACATTTTTTTACTCGTAACGCCATCATTTGACATGATGAAAACAATGTAGATTCCCGCAGGGTACAAGCTCATATCGTAACTTAGTTGTTTCTATTTTTGAGATGTAGCTGTATTATTTTAGTTCCCAACAAGCGGATAGTCATATAATTAAAAATTTAAGGCTGTTCTCTCACTTACTTTTTTGCCGTAAAAATAGGTTTCATACTGCCATAAGGATATGGCAGGTTCTTCATTAAAAAGATGCACTGCATCTTTTTTGCTCCGCAACATTAGTCATGTAAACTTTGTCACGCTTACTCCTATTTTTAAAATGGCTTCAGGCTTAAAACTCGCTATATGTATTGGTTTTCAATGCATTAGCACTCCCTAGCTATGATCCTCTTTTAATTGTGCTGTGTTGCAGCTCGAACAGTTAAGCCTTCGCTCATTTTAAATAGCATTCGACGCTAAAATTTCCAAGTCCGAAATTTATTCTAGAACTTATACCATTTGAAATTTAAAATGACGCATATATTTTGATACAAATAATTAATCTCTTCGTTAAAAATGCTCCCCGATAAAATTCGGGGCAGGCTATGATAGCTAAGGCTATCATTGCGCTTTTTTAATAGTATATTCTATCTGTTGCAAGCTTGCAACAGTTCTCTCCTTATCTAGGTCTACTAGACCTAGATTGCTTCGCATCAGTCGTTCATTTCTAAAATCTTGTACGCCATTTCAAACTACAAATGGTATTAAATCCTGCTTTTTTTTAAATTCCTTGGTTCTTGCTTGAAAAATAGCCTTAGCGCTATATTTTAAAAATATTCATCGTTTTCAATCTCAGCTGAAAGAAGTATTTATCTAACCTGTTATATATCAATTATCTATAAACAGTTAATTTCGTATTTTATCAATTGTTTAAAACCGAAGCTTAAGTAAGTTTAATTTTACAGTGTACGACTAAGGACTATGATCAGAATTTACCCATAACAAAAAGTAACCAACCCATCCTTATCTAAATGCAAACTCAGATGATATTGCTAACGTAGGTTAAAATTATCTTAGATGTTGATGCAACGATTACAAAATAAATCCGAAAGGAGTTATGAGAGTCCATTTTTAATCTAAAAACAAACAGAATTTTATGAAACAATTTTTACAAGTTTTATTTATTGTATCAGCGCTAAGCTGCAATTTATCCGCACAGGTACCTACTGTAGCCCCTGACTTTACAGTAGAAGATATTGAAGGAAAAACGCATAATTTGTACGATATCCTAGGGAGTGGCAAGACCGTAGTATTAGATTTCTATACAACTTGGTGTCCTCCGTGTTGGAGTTATCATAATGGCCGAGAGCTACATAAGTTATGGGATCGTCATGGAAAAGATGGTCTTGATGACTATGTGATTATCTCTATTGAATGTGATCAATTTACTGACATAGATGATATAAGAGGTACAGGGGACAATACCCTCGGTGATTGGACGGAGGATGTAGGATATATAATGGTAGATAATGACCAAATTCAGAATTTGTACAACGTTATAGGTTATCCAACTTATGTACAAATATGTACTGACAGGACTGCAAAGGAAATGGATAGAGATTTTGGCAATCCTAATAGTCCAATTGTGGATGATTATTTGAATGAAAGACTAAATTGCAGTGTTCCAACTTTATCTGATAACGTCACAGCATATGCTTACAATACGCTCGAACTAGATATCTGCGATACCAAAACATTTGCACCAAATTTCGATATCATGAATAGCGGTATTAATGACTTAACATCATTCGATGCAAAGCTATATATCGATAATGTACTAGAAGAAGAGCTTGCTTGGTCTGGTAATTTGATGTCTTATCAGCATACTAGTATTATCTTTAATGAAATCACATTAGAGAATGCAGCAACCTTGAAATTAGAATTATCTGATCCAAATGCATCTGCTGATTCAGATCTTACAGACAATACTTTAGAAGAGAAAATTAAAGAAGCTAAAACTGCTGTAGGCACCGAACTTGAACTTAATTTAAGAACTGATGCGAGATCATCAGCAACCTACTGGGCTATATTAGATGACAATGAAAATATCGTTGCAGAAGGAGGTAATACTTTAGTAGGTTTAGATAATATCGGAAATGTCAATCTTGCAGCTCCAGATCATGAGTCTGCTTACGAAAACAATGCTAATATTGTTGAAAAAATAAACTTAGAAGATAATGGTTGCTACACTTTAGTAGTAACAGATTTTAATGCTGATGGCATGTGCTGCGGATGGGGAGTAGGTCGTTATAATTTAAAGGATGGTGATGGATTAGTACTTGCAGTAGGAGGTCAGTTTGAAGAGAAAGTAAGCCATACTTTTAGATATGAAGGAGGTACTAGTTCTGTCAGCGACAATCAATTAGAAACAGGTATAAATATTTGGCCTAACCCAGTAAGTGGTATGCTGAATATTGAATTGGATTTAGATTTAGTTCAAAAGGTAGCACTCGATTTTAGCCTCACTGATATATGTGGCAAGGAACTACAGCAGTCCTCTACACTGCCTATATCTGGGAAAATGCAACTAAACTATGATATGAGCTCATATGCTAATGGCGTTTACTTTGTTACCGTTAAGTCAGTAAATGGAATAGTTACAAAAAAGATTATTAAAAATTAAATCGAATCATTCGAACATAGCTTAAAAAATTATAATAATGAGAAAAAATTACATGTATAAAATTCAGTTCGTACTACTATTAGGGCTTAATCTATTGACTCTATCTTCTATAATTGCCCAGCAAGACTACGATGACTGTGTAGACGCTTATGATATTACAAATCTTTTAGCTGGAATACAGGTTAATGAAATCGCAACGAGCATACAGTTTGATAATACAACTGCACTAGGTGGTGAAGAAACTAATCAAGATAATCTAATATGCCTTTTTGACAAAGTTATAGAAAATTCACTTTGGGTAAAATTCACAGGTGATGGAAGTTCGTACATAATAGGAACAACAGAGTGTGGTGCCTCTGACATTGAATATTTAAATACCAGTCAAGCACTTATCTACAAAGGTGACTGTAGCAATTTAGAGTTTATATCCTGTAACGAGTTCCAACAAGAGTTACAAGATGCAAATGATTTTACCTTTAAAGCATACCTATCAACAGAGGTTGGTGTGGAGTACTATATGCTACTAGATGGCTCCAATGCTACATTTGATCCAAATTTAAATGTTACAGGTAAATTTTGCTTAGAGATAGAGAAAAGAGCACCCATTAGTTGTGGTGATGATGACTTAGAGTTTACGTGGCAACTAGCAGAAGGTCAAGACGAATATGTCTGCGATGGCGAATTTCAAAGATTTGAAGTTGTAGAGTTAGTCGTACCAAATGATCCGATTGAACCTGGCAATACTTCGGGATATATAATAGCTTATAGTATGGAGGATATGTCAGACTTGGAAGATCCTTTAAGTTCACCATCAGTTGTGGTAGGCTGCTGCTTTACTGAAGCTGACCGTGTATACAATTACTTTCATAACGATTTAGGAAATCCAACAGATCTTATAGGCGAATACTTTGTCAAATGTTATTATTACCACAATGCACCATTTAGTGAAGCCCCAGGATTTGAGATTTTTCCTGATATAAATCAAGCTGAATGTGTTATTCCATCTAATCAATTATTCATGCACTTGCTACCAGCTGAGTCAGATTTGAGTATAACGAGTGCTACCATTACAAACTCCAATAGTTCACAAGGTAATGGAAGCATATCTTTGGACATCGAAGGAGGTGCTGGAGAATATGAAATATTTTGGGATACTGGTGATTCTGGAACCTCTATTGATGATTTAGAAGCTGGAGAATACTCCGTAACAATTACTGATCTCTCTTTCTGTTATGCACCTCTAATAGTATCATACACTATTACAGGCTCAACATCAACTAATGATCTTAACGATGATAACCAGTTTTCTATATATCCTAACCCATCAACTGGTATGGTAAATTTAAGTTCTGATAAAATTGTAGGAGAAACTGATATAGTTGTGTATTCTATTGATGGAAAGGTAATCTACAATCAAGTTCGAAACCTATCTAAAGGATCTTCAATTGATATTGATCTACACCATGTAGATTCAGGAATCTATATGATCAAGTCTTTTAATGGCAAAAACATTGCAGAACAAAGATTAGTAATAATTAACTAAATAGATTAGCATACTTTGAAAGTCAGTAATATTTTTTATTGACTTTCAAAGTTTTTTTCCTCTTTCGCTGACGTAAGAGAACTGGTACTTAACAAAGAGCTGTTTTCATTATTAATATTCCGCTGATTCTTTCTTTACCGCCCACCCACCATTTTTCTTAAAGGTAACGACGTGATTTGAACTTTTAGCCATAATATTTTAATTCTATTAATTAACACAAAATTTTTGAACCTAGGTTCCTTAAATAGCATTTATTATCTCTAATTTCTATTCTCCAGTCAATTAGGTAAGATGACGCTTGATCTTGATCTTAATCTAAGACTCCTTCTACACTGTGCAAATCTCTAAATTCTAAAAACTAGCGTAGCCGTAATAGATATGATTTTATTATTGATGGTGAAAAACTCCCGACTATTAAGTGATCTTCATAACGAGTTAAACGCTCCTTTTTTGACTGTTTCATGGATCTTTTTTTAAATCCAAGCTTACCAATTCTTTAACTACTTTGCATAATTAATAATAGAATGGATGTTCAACGTCCCATGATAAGAGGAGGAGTGACGAAGGAGCTCACCCCTTCTATCCAATGTTATGTCCTGATTTTATTTGTTTAAGAACTTAATCATCTCTATTGTATGGTATGCAGATTTACCAATACTGCCCTTTAATTCATCAGTTTGCGGAATATTGAGTTCGTCTACAAAAAAGAATTCGCCTCCATTTTCATTATCAGGAAATGCATTAAAATAAAAGTTCTTCAAATTTTTTGCTTGTACTTTGAATTTTTCATCAGCTAAGGAAAATGCTATTAATGCTTCACAATGCTGCCACCATGTTTTTCTTTTGTCAGTGACTTTATTGGTTACTGGATTAACTTCGCTGTAAAAACCTTGAGATAAATCCTTCTTTGGAAAAATAGGTTTTTCTAAAGTTGTGTTCAAAATTTCAATTCCAAATTTTTGATATTTTAATCGTTCTTGTTTTGTTAAAAATTCCCAATCTTTTGCTCTCAGAAAGATAGAGGCATATTGAAAGTTATGCCCTGGAGTAACATTAAAGCAAATGGAATCAGGAGAGGAGTGTTGACATGGATTCCAACTGTCATCAAATTTAATGTTTACCCACCCCAACTCTTTGTTCCACCCATTGTCAAAAGCAATTTGAATATTTTCTTTTAAATAAGGTTCGTATTTATTCCTATTATTCTCATCTACTAAATATAAGTTTTCCATGTAAGCAGTAATAGGATAAATAAGTGCTTGTAAGGTTTTGCTGCCTTCAACTTGTACTTGTTCATTGGCTTCATAATTGCCAAAAAATCCACCATTTTTGCTATCGTAGAATGTTTTCACAATGCTATCATGTAACCGATGTATATTAGTTAATAAATTTATATTGGGGGCATTTCTATATAATTCGGTTAAACCACAAAGTCCATAAGCTTGCTGCCATATATCTAAATTCTTGGAGCTATCAGGCTTATTAGTACTTAAATCGAAGAATGAAGCGAAGTAAGTAATTGACGAATCTTTGAGAATTAGTCTTTCCATCTGGAAAACAGCCGCTTTCTGCGCTTTTTCTAAATTAGAAATGTCTATATTCTTAGAGTAAGAGAGCCCGTAAATTAGTCTGCTTAGAGCCACATTGAATACCTTATCTGATACTACGTTACCTTCATTATCAACATCAGAATAATAGGTGCCTTGAGTTTCTTGATAGGCATTTTCATTGAAGAAATTTAGAAGATTATCTATCTTTTTTTCGTGAATTGAGGTTTTAGTGAATGTCTTCTTACTCTCTTTGCAGGAGATGAATAAAGACACTACAACCAAGACATAATATGGTATTTTATTCATTTATTATTTTTTATATGCAAGTAACGTTTGGCTAAACAACGTGCGGACTGCGAAGCCCAAAACCTGGCAAACCAAACGTCCTGAACCAAAATTTTAATTTGCAATTTAACTTATATCTGACAAACTGTGAAATAAAATTTAGGCGACTTTAGTTGTTGGTCGCCTGAAATCCCGATAAAACCCGCATGGTGTTTTAGCTCTTGTTATATCGCGTTTCGTTTTATACGATTTCTGGAATTCCAAGTTGTCTGCAAATTTTCTTACATAACAAATTTGATAATTCTTTGTGACGTCCAACAGAAGATTGTTTTTGATTTGTCTGGTTTTTATAAATGGAATGATTACTTCCTTCTCTTAACAAAACACAATTGTATTTTGTTAGATGTTTAATTAAATCATTTCTTTTCATTCAACTACTAACTGTTCCCGAATAATTTCTTTGCCTAAATTATCAGACTTGATAATTTGACGGTTAGAATCCAATAGTAACTGTAAAGCGTCTTTCAAATTAAATTTTAATTCTTCTATTGTTTTTCCCTGTGACAGAACTTCTGGGAATTCCTCTAATTGCCCAACAAACCAACCGTCATCTGATTTTTCTATAAGTGCTGTTAATTTCATTTTAAATGATTCCCTTATTTAAAAATTTTCTAACAAAGTTAATTTATTTTAGCTTAATAAGGTTTCAAAGCCAAAATTTTTGAGTGTCTGCACTTTAGCGATAATCTTTTATAATATTTTAATTTATTCTTCTATTTAGCCAGTTTAAGAATTCGAAGGACATACTGTTAACAACCTTGAATTCAGAAATAATGCTACCACAAGTTTCAATGTATTTTTTTCTTGCTTTTGCAAGCGAATTATAATTTATTGGTAGTTTAGACATTGCCTTTCTTAAGTTTTTTATTTCAGTAATACAATAATTCACCTCTTGAGGTAGCTTTTCTATTTAACACTAATTTTTCTATTAGTCATTGCCCTTTGGTTTTATCACTATTTCCGCTATTATTTATAGCCATTGTTAGGCACTTTTTATTTTACTCCAAGTACTGAAGAAAATACATTTTCAAAAAATTGCTGTACCACATCTGCAAGTTTTTTGTCAGAATGATCTTTCTCCCAATTTGGATTCCTTTCATCACAGTTTGCAAATCTGACAATCACATCTCCATTCTCAGCAATATAAAAAGCTCTTAATGATAATTGTTTTGCGAAGTCAGAATACCCTATAAAATCAAATTCACTTTTTTCTGAGTTGTAATAATTTAGTTCAAGCGGAATTGCTTTTGGAGTTTTTGGATATTTATTATTTGACCGATAAAACCTAAACATTAATGTTGACACAATTCTATTGGTGTCATTATCGTGAAACCTAATTGAGAAAAAATTAGTGCTTGGAGCTATTCCTTTATCTTTTAATTGTTGGTATTTATCAAAAGTAATGGAAGGATACTCAAAAAAACTAACATAGAAACTCTCAACATTTTCATCAATTATAAATACAACCTGTTTGAATTCGAGTTTAATTTGGTTGACTTTATTTAACCATAACTCAAATTCTGCTTTCGATTTAGCCAATCTCTGCTGTGTATCTTTTGCTCCAATTTTCTTAGCCCAGCTTTTTAGTCTATTTGATTCGTCTCTCACTCTCAAATACTGAGAAAATAATTCCGTAAAATTTTTAGTAACAACTTCAATAATTGGCTCATACTCTCCATTGTCTGCTATACCTAAAGCATTATAGTAATCTGGGCATTCGTCTCTTTTTATATTACAAATTGGATAGCCTTTTTTTAATAAAATGAGATTTAACAATAATCTTGCTGTTCTGCCATTACCATCTTTAAATGGGTGAATTTTCACCATTTCGTGATGAGCAATAGCACCAATTATTAGAGGGTCGTTGTCATAATTTTCATTTATCCATTCGAATAATTCTCTTATTCTTATTGGAACTTCAAAAGGTTCAGGTGGAGTGTGTTCTGAACCAGTAATTATTACACCAATATTTCGATACTCACCTGGACTTAGTGATTCGTCATTACCAATGATTAGACTGTGAATTTGTTTTAAATAATTTTCAGTAATAGGAACATCTTCTTGAACTAATTCATAAAGAAAGTCAAAAGCAATCCCAAGATTCTTAACTTCTATACTATCTTTTAATGGTTTTCCAGAAATATCAATTCCCTCTTTTAAAACCATAGAAGTTTCTTGAAGAGTTAATCTATTTCCTTCAATTCCTGAACTATGATAAATATGGTGTGTTCTGAAATGCTCTTTTAGTTTTTCAAGAGCAATTTTATCTAATGGAGTTTCTCTAAACTGCTCAATTTCAATTTCTAAATCCGCTGTTTGTTGTAACAAGTCAGGGGATAGTAAGTCTTTACTTAATTCAATCATAATTATTTCCTATATATCATTATTTAATTGTGCCTAACGTTAGTACATCAATACACTTACGCACATTTACCAAATAAATTTTGAAACTTACTGTTATTAACCGTTTAAAACTGTAAAATACGGTAATATATCTCAATTTTTCAACCCAATTCGATTGCTTAATCATTTCGATAAAACTCTTCTTTTTAGTTAAAGTATTTTAGAAAAATTATGTGAAGTAATGTCAGCGTGTTTTAGATCATTAGTAAAGTAAAACTCTAACTATTTTCAAGTATATCTCCGTTCTTCTCACTCTCAGCAAAATTTCTAATCTCTCCAAAATTAAAGCAAGCATACTCAATCATAGTCGATAAATTCTTATACAACAATGTTGTCACTAATGCCTATTTTTGCATTTTAGCATAATAGATAATTGTATAAGCACACCCATAATATATAATTTATTTTAGAGTATGAAATGTTGTTATAAATTAGCACAAAGTTACTTCACGCTGTGCTTACTTTTTTGTTCACTTATTGTTGGCTACGCACAAAATGGAATTTTGGTTGATGGCATATTTGATGATTGGAACGAATTACCAATAGCATATACCGATGCTGATGGAGATGGTGGTTTTTCTGGTGTGGATTTTGGGCAATTGCAAGTGTATAACGATGAGCAATATATTTTTTTTCTATTAGATGCTGGCACCGAAATTAATCTTCAAGATCTAAATGATGTCTCCATTTATATTGATACGGATAATAATACAAATACCGGATTTTCAATAAATGGAATTGGTGCCGAATTGGTATATACTTTTGGTAATCGTAGTGGTTTTTTTTATGGCTCAGGTAACTCGTTTGAAATATCTCATAGTGATATAAATTTAATTACTGCTCCAACGGTAACATCAAAGCAGTTTGAAATTTCAATCAAAAGGGATATTACTTTATCTGGTGTTCAGGTATTTCAAAATGACGATATAAAAATTGTTTTTAAAGATAATAGTACAAATGGAGATTTAATACCAGCCATAAATGAAGTGCTTAAATATACCTTTTCATCAAACAACTTAACACCACTTCCTCATTATTCTATTCAAAAACTTTCTCATTCCGATTTAAGAATAGCCTCTTACAATGTATTATCTGATGGGCTTTTTGATGAAAGTAGAATTCCATCTTTTACAAGAATATTTAGTGCGATTAAACCTGACATAATTGGATTTCAAGAAATATACGATTTTACAGCTGAACAAGTAGCTAATCAAATGGAATCCATTTTACCTTTAACTAATGGGCAACAGTGGCATCACGCTAAAGAGGGGCCAGATTGTCACGCAATAAGCAAATATCCCATTTTAAAAAGTGCCTTAATCTCTGGTTATAATCAACGCGCTGGCAATGGTGCTTTTTTGATAGCTGTACCAAATATTGAAAAAGAAATTTTATTGATTGTTGCACATCCACCTTGTTGCGCAAACAATATTGAAAGGCAAGTTGAAGTAGATTTAATAATGAAGTTTTTAAGAGAAGCGAAGAATGGTAATGGCCCTATACCTATAAAAACTAATACATCAATTGTTATTGTAGGAGATATGAATTTGGTTGGTGACAATCGCCAATTAGAAACTTTCCTTTCTGGAGATATTTATGACGAGGCCACTTACGGACCTGATTTTAGCCCTGATTGGAATGGCGATAATTTATTGGATAGCAACCCTTATGTTACCAATGCACCTTTTTCTTACACTTGGTATAACGAAGGAAGTAGCTTTGGCCCTGGTAAATTAGATTACATTATTTACAGTAGTTCAAATTTAACGCTTCAAAATAGTTATGCTTTGTTTACGCCACTTTTACCACAAGACAGCCTCAATGCGTTTAACTTTTTAACGGATGATGTTAAAGTCGCTTCAGATCATCTTCCTATTGTAGCAGACTTTCAATTTGAAAATTTAACTACTCAAAATGAACCATCTTCAAACCTAAACTTTGGCATATTAAAAATTCACCCGAACCCATCTTTAGGAATGATGGCAATTTCTTTTAGCATACCTCAAAATGATTTTATTGATATTCAATTAATCAACCAAATAGGAGAAACAATAACTATTTTAGATCAAAAACACTTTAAGTATGAAACACATAAATTCCAATTTGACACTTCAAATATCCCTTCAGGATTTTATTACCTTAAATTAAAAACCTCTAAATTTATTGACTCAAAAAAAATTATTATTTACAAATAAATGATAAGGTGATTATGCAAATCATTTCTCCACCAGTTTAATCTATCACTTGTAATTTCTTTGCTTAATCAAAGCTCAACTCTCATTCTCATAATAAATTTTATAAAACTTTCTGCCATCACTTTCTACACCTTGCTTAATAAGCTCGTGATCGCCATGTATGTACACGTGAAAATTTTTATCTAATTTTAAAATACTCTTAAAAGCTCTGGCTTGTTTTTTTACTGCCTGTGCCGATATTTCAAAGCTATCATCAAGCTCAATTTCGTATTCGTTTCTATAGCTGTTTTCAAAATTTTGGAACGATTCAATTAATTCTTTACCCTGTAAAACCGAATTCTCAAAATCTTCTTTTTCAAACTTTTCGTTGGTTTTAAAGTAGTCAACAGAGCGGTTTAGTAAAAAAATTTTGTCGGCCTTGTTTACCTCAAAATCTTCCTCTAACTGCTCTGCTACATATTGTTTTGCAATACCTAAAAATTCATTGGTTTGATGAAACTCGTTTTTTATAGTCATTACACCCAAAAAATCATCCTTCCAATATTGTGCTTCTACGCCTTTATTGGTGTTGTCAACTATCGAAACCAAATAACCTGTCTCTTTTGCTGTATTAAATATTAATGCACCTTTGTCTAACTTGTTAATATTTATGCCTGTTTTGCCTTCTATTTCATATCCCTCGGCAATTTGTTCTACCTCCAAAAAAGTATCTTTATTTTCCGATTTAAATAAACCAACCACATCAAACAATTCGCCATTTAAAAAACAATCTTTTATAAAAACGGTATAAAATTCGCCACCTTTTATGTTTGGATGCGTACTTTTATTATACAAATGTTGCGCTAAGTGAGCTGATTGTTCTTGTATAGAATCAGGATTTTCAAAAATGCGGGATGCATAAGCATAACATTCATTAAAAGGTAATTCTGTATTATGATAAAAATGATATTGTTCTTCAGATTTGAAATGCGATAAAAAATAATGAGAAAGCAATGTATTTAGCTCAGGGTTTAGCATTACTTCTTTTTTCGAAATTCTAAAATTTTCGTCGGCAACCTTATTGCCCACTTTATGAACAAATATTTTAGTTATTGAGGCATCTATAAAACTAATTTCCATAAACAAATCTTCATTTAAATAAATGCTTCAAAGTTGCAATTAAAATGCAAATGTTTCGCAAGTAAAGGGCGGAAATAATTATTGAGCTTAATTGTAAATTTTTATTTTTATTTCTGTAAAAAGAACACATCAAAGAAGTCCACTATTTCTGTAATATGATCAACTTTTAAACATCTGATTTTCGTTGTTTTCTTGAGATTTTTGCTTTCTTAAATATGATAATATTGTTTAAGAGTTTCGTTTATCATTTGTACCTACTCAGTAGAGGTCAGAAGTCAGACTGTTTCGCTGTCAGACGTTAGATAATTCCAGCCCAAATTATGTCTGATATCTGACGTTTGATAATGAAATGGTCTAACTTCTGAATAATTACCATCATTTTACAAATACTTAAACAAACAAAAGAAAAATTAACTTAAATGAAGGTTTTATACTTAGTTGAGATAGTCGAAAAAAATTTTTACAACATAAAATAATGCAAAAAAGCTGTAATAATCATTTCAATACAATTAAAAGATATTACTTTTGGGAGTATAAATTTTAAAAGGCAAAAAAAATGGCGGAAGTAATACAAATGCCCAGAATGAGCGACACTATGGAAGAGGGTATAATAGTGGCATGGCACAAAAAAGTTGGCGATAGCATTGAGCCCGGTGATTTATTAGCAGAAGTGGAAACAGACAAAGCTACCATGGAGTTAGAAAGCTACCAAGAAGGTGTTATTTTGTATATTGGTGTAGAAAAAGGTGCGGCAGTACCAGTAGAAGGTGTTTTGGCAATTATTGGTGAAGAAGGAGAAGATTACAAAACATTATTAGATGAATTAGAAGCCAAAAGTGAGGCAAAGGCTTCAGAGGCAAAAAAAGAAGGAGATAGTTCAGAAACCTCAGAAGAAGAAAATAAGGAGTTGGCTTCGGCAACCGTTGAAGCAAAAAACGATAGCCCTAAACCAAGTGCTGCAAAAGCTGAGGCAAAGCCAAAAGCCGAATCAGTTGCAACTGCAAACGCTAATGGTAGAGTTAAAATTTCGCCATTAGCAAAAAAACTGGCAACCGAACACAACATTGATTTTGGCACATTAAGTGGTAGCGGTGAAGAAGGTAGAATAGTAAAACGAGATATAGAAAGCTATTTAGCTAATCCGCAGCCAGCAAAAGTGCATGCGGAAGTACCTGCAAACATCACCTTACCTACAATTGTTGCCGAAGAACAATTTGAAGACATTGCCCTTTCATCTATGCGCAAAACAATTGCACGGCGCCTGGGAGAAAGTAAATTTCAAGCACCACATTTTTACTTGACTATTGATGTTACAATGGATAATGTAATGGCCACTCGTAAAACAATGAATGAAATTTCACCTGTAAAAATTTCTTTTAACGATATTGTTATAAAAGCCGCAGCTATGGCTTTGCGCAAACATCCTTACGTTAACTCGAGCTGGTTAGGCGATAAAATACGATTAAATAAACATATACATATTGGTATGGCCGTTGCAGTTGATGAAGGATTATTGGTGCCAGTTATTCCTTTTGCCGACAATAAAAGCTTGGCACACATTGCATCAGAAACAAAAACATTGGGTGGCAAAGCCAAAAATAAACAACTAAGTATGGAAGAAATGCAGGGGAACACTTTTAGCATTTCTAACTTAGGTATGATGGGTATTGAAGAATTTACAGCCATTATTAACCCACCAGATGCTTGCATTATGGCAGTTGGAACAATTCGCCAAGTACCAATGCAAAATGACAGTGGCAATTGGGTAACTACTAATAAAATGAAGGTTACGTTAAGCTGCGATCATAGATTAGTAGATGGTGCAACGGGTGCATTGTTTTTACAAAGCTTTAAAGCTAACTTAGAAAACCCAACAAATATGTTGGTTTAAAATAACCAGATTAGTCCCATAATTACACCAGCTAAGCCAATCCATTCATCAAATGGTTCAACGGTTTGTGCTAATGTTTTTAACGGGCCGCCTGCAGCAGGTATTTCATCTAAATGATCTACTAATAAAACCAGGCCAACCATAATGGCTACTAAGCTAGATATAAGATGACCAAAAATGGTAAGTATACCTAAAATTAGTGTTATGCCACCTATTAGCCTCGAATACTTTGATAGATAGTTTATTACGTTTTCTAACTCATCGCCAATAATGGGTATTTGACGCATCAGCTCAACTGATAAAATTAACCCACTCAATATTAAAAATATATATAAAAACATAACTAATTTAATTTTTATGAGGTGAAGTTAAAGTTTTGCTTGCAACTCTCCTAAATTTTTAACCCGATTTAATAAAACACTAAAAAAGCTAATACATTTCATATTTATGAAATTTACACTCAACTGGGCCATTATAAAAAGTCATTTTTTTAGCTGTTCGTAAACCAATGTGTTTTATAGCTGTTTTGTTACCACTTAAAACCCAAGCAGAAAAGCCTTTGTATTTTTGTTTAAAAGCATCGCCAATACTTTTGTAAAGTGCAATAATATCTTCGTTTTTTAAACGCAAATCATATGGTGGGTTAATAATAACGCAACCTGCTTCATCGCTTAAAGGTTTACTATCCGCAACCGAAACTTGTTTTAGCTGTACTACTTTATCAAAATCGGTAATTCTTAAATGTTGTTCACTCATCTCTATCATTCTACCATCAATATCAAAACCATAAATTGGGGTTTTGGTTGGTACAATGGCTTCATTGGCATAGTGTTTAATTGTTTTCCATCTTTCTTCTTCAAAATCATGCCAATTTTCGAAGGCGTACGTGTTGTCTCTAAAATAGCCAGGCGGTGTTTGTGTTGCAATAGCAGCTGCTTCTATTAAAAAAGTACCCGAGCCACACATTAAATCGTAAAAAGGTTTTTGGCCATCCCAATTGCTGGTTAAAATTAAACCAGCGGCTAAAGCTTCGTTTATGGGTGCCATGTGTTGTAAATCTCTGTAGCCACGTTTATGTAAACTAAAACCAGAACTATCTAAACTTACTGAAACTTCATCTTTATTAATTCTAACATGTAATTGAATGTCGGGTGCTTCAACATCTACCGATGGGCGCCGACCAAATTTATCTCTAAACTGATCTACAATTGCATCTTTAACTTTTTGCGCTACAAATACCGAATGATTAAAATAAGGCGAATGAACTGTTGCATCTATAGCAAAGGTTTGCTCGGTGTTAAACAAGCTGCTCCAGTTATATTTGCTAATGTGTTTATATAAATGTTGTGGTAAACGTGCGTTGAATTTATAAATTGGTTTTAAAATTCGCAATGCAGTGCGCAGCGAGTAGTTGGCTTTGTACAAAGTGGTTAAACTGCCTTCAAAAGATACAGCACGATTTTCCTGTACAATTTTTTTTGCTCCAATTTTTTCTAATTCTTTAGCCAAAATGGGTTCTAAGCCGGCAAGGGTTTTGGCTACTAAATGCATAGTGTTTGTTTATTATTTGTTATGATGTATTGCTTCAAAATTATCTTTTAGCAAAGATAATACTTCCAACGACTTTTATTGTGGCTTTGGTTTTTGTTGTTTAAAAGGAAAGGGCACATAAAATTATGCGGCGTTTATACTTACGCCTTGTTCAATTAGCCGTGAAAACCTACAATTATCACACATGCAATGTTGTGAGCCGGTTTTTTATTCAGTAAACTCAACTATATGTGCAGAAACTGTTACCTTATACTTTCGAAAGAAAGGGAATAATGAATGTATAATTTCTACTGTTTCATTAATTATTGCTTTTGAACTACCTACAATGTTTGCATTTGTCAACATATTTGCCTTTGCTTCTGCTATCATTGCTTTTTTTGAAAGTCCACCAATACCAAATATATATATTGCTTCTGATTCTCCTTGAACACTTTCAATAACTTTAAAATTCTTCTTTGATAACACAACTTCAGTCGTATGATTATTTAAGTTTGTTGTCAATCCTGAATGAATTGCGCAACTTGAAAAAAGGAATGTTATTCCGATTAGTAAAAAAATACATTTTTCATTTTAATATAATTTTGTTTCCTACTCGTAAGGCTTTTCGGTGTCGCCCTGTTTTTAGTGTGGTTGCTAATATACACTTTTTTTAATTTAATTTCTTATATATGAAGCGTAGCCTGCTATGGCAATCGCATAAAATCTGATGGCTGATTATGTAATAAAATCTAACATTATTTTTAGAAATGTTATTTTTTTTG
>ENA-ORXT01003227-ORXT01003227.1-marine-metagenome-genome-assembly--contig:-NODE-3227-length-18275-cov-3.615782_pt1 | contig 18275 bp, 11 predicted proteins | sample MGYA00237868_ERZ511482 | MGnify/ENA metagenome assembly ERZ511482 | reverse complement strand
TATCGATGAGCTTGATAGTCTTCTTAGTCTTGATTTTAATACCGATGATTTTTTGATTTTGCTACGAACATTATTCAATCGACGAGCAGATCAGTCAAAGTTTAATCGTTTAACATTTGTAATGTTAGGAGTAGCTACTCCTACTCAACTTATTCAAGACAAAAACCGTACTCCTTTTAATATTGGCAAGGCAATTCCCCTCCAAGGATTCAAACTACACGAAGCACAGCCGCTTTTGAGAGGAATAGACGATCGGGTTAGAAGCCCTCAGCTTGTTCTAAAAGAGGTCTTATTTTGGACTGGAGGACAACCTTTCTTGAGCCAAAAGATTTGTCAAATAATTCGCAGCAATGATGAAATAATTCCAGTTAATGGGGAAAAAAAATGGATCGAAAATTTAGTCAAAACAAATATTATTAATAATTGGGAATCTCAAGACGAGCCAGAACACTTAAGGACTATTCGCGATCGCATTCTGAGCTTAGGAGATAATACTATTCCAGTACTGCTGGAATACCAGCGAATCTTAAAACACGAAAAAAGCTATGCAGCAAATAGCTTAGAGCATACCGAATTACTATTGTCAGGATTAGTCTCTAAAAACAATGAAGTTCTAAAGGTTAGCAATCGTATCTATGAAACAATCTTCAATCTTGATTGGATAAACAAAACACTAGTGTCTCTTTCGTAAAAGGGCATTAGCCGCCTAAATATTGCCCGGTACAGTTTGAAACTCCTAGCAGAAAAATACTAGATACGTTCTAGATACGTTGACACGCAAAAACCTCGTATTATTCTTTGTTACGAGGAGCTAATACTAATATTTAAAAACGGGACTGACGGGACTCGAACCCGCGACCTCCTGCGTGACAGGCAGGCATTCTAACCAGCTGAACTACAGTCCCTTACGTCTTTCGATAAAGACTCAAAGTAAGATATATTTTCTTGTCACGAAATTCATAATAACACATAAAATTGCCAGCGCAACAAAGTCGTGAAAAATACATGATGCTTTGTAGTAAATGATGACTTGATCGCCAATGCGGTAGTTGTGAGACAGCGCGGTCTTGGTGAGAGTGGAACAAGCTTCTAGGAATACACCTTCGGATATGTTTTTATATAAACTTCATATAACGCGAGTTCTCGAAGTCCCTCGTCGCTATAATTTGGGCAATTAGTAGCAGGAAACTTAGAATACGGTCAAAATGATTTTCAAATTGATTACAATTGTGTAACTTCAGTCCAATTATTGATAGAATACCTAAATCAAGATACCGCTATAGTTTGCTGAAAAATAATCTCTAAAACGGCTTACTTCCTATATTCAAAAGTAATATCATTTAATTACTCAATTTTAAGGCAGCTAATTATAATCACAAATTAAGACACAACACAATATGCCTTTACATAATAAACATCAATAATATTTATAAATCTACGTTCTTAAATAATCCCAATAGATGCCGTGTCCCCATCCCCAAAAAAAGTACCTTTAGGTGCAGTTTTGCAGCAAGCTGGTCTTATATCTACTACAAATATTAAAGAAGCTCTTCAACAACAGCGTGAAGGTGCAAAAGATCGACGTATTGGCGAAATATTAGCCGCTCAGGGTCATCTAAACTCTAAAACAGCAGATTTTTTTGCCGATAGTTGGCCTACTCTCATTCAAGCAAGACCAACTCAGCCTATCGGTCAATATTTTAGACAGGCTGCATTGCTTGATGAACAGCAGATAATAGAAATTGTAAATCAACAAAAAGAAAGCAAGCTTAAGTTTGGAGAACAAGCGGTCGCCAAAGGCTTACTTAAACAAACTACCGTTGATTTTTTTTTAAAATATCTGATTCGTGAGTCTCAAATACAGCCAAAGGAAAAGACAACAAAGCAGCGTAGGTACAAGAGAAGCCAATCCTCCGAACAAGTACAAGATAGCTTTTATAAAATTAAGCTAAAGCTACTCAATTTAGAAGACAAAGATGATTGTGGTGAAACAGTTTTAGATCGAGTATTGTCTTGGACTGGAGGACATTCTTTATTGACTCAAAAGCTGTCCAAACTCATTGCCCAAAACAAGGATCAGGTTGTTCTGGGTAAGGAAACAGAACAGGTAGATTATTTGGTTAAAACAAAAATTTTAAAAAATTGGCGCAATCAGGAAACAGGAACGCATCTTCAATCAATTGAAGCTAAACTGCTCAATAATCAGCATATTGAACCTGATGGTTTACTCAGGCTATATCGGCAAGTACTAACTACTAAGGTTTCTCTTAATAGCACTCAAGCACAAAAAGAACTAATTAAAACTGGCTTGGTAGTTAAACAGCAAGACTACCTAGCTGTAGCAAATTTGATCTATAAATCGGTATTCAACTTTGTTTGGATCGAACAAAAGCTATCTCAGTTAGATAGCCAAGACAATAACAACTTTAAAGCGGTAACTTTTCCTGCCAAATCAAGAGAATATTCAATCTCTCAGGCAGGAAAATCTAAAAAATATTCACTTAAAAATCTACTGATATTATTAGCTTTGATCGCCTTATTATTGTTGTTTTTTGATAGCATAAGCAAAAGAATTAAAGTTAGAAAAGCTTTTAAACAAGCTAATGAATTCCTTAAACAGAAGTCTTTCGACCAAGCGATCGCCGAATATAATAAAATACTAAATATTGATAGCAATTACTTTCAAGCTTGGACTAATCGAGGCTATGCTCTAGCAGGATTGCAAAATTATGACGAGATGAGGGAATCTTGCCATACAGCGACAATTATCAATCCCAAGGCGGTATATGCTTGGAACTGTAAGGGAGAAGCTTTGCATAACTTAAAGCGTCAGGCAGAAGCTATTAGGGCATTCGATCAGGCGATCGCTTTAAACGGAACAGATCCAATTTTTTTGATCAACAAAAGTGAGTCTTTAAAAGCAATTGGTGAAGAACAAGAATCTCTAGTTACTATTGCCCAAGCAATTAAAGTCTTAGAACAGGTAGAAGCAGTTAACGGAAAAGATACAGTTAGTGGCGAATTTGCTGTGGCGTTGACTTTTTTAGGTAATGGTTATCGGAAGAATGAGCAATATGAACCGGCTATTTTCAACTACAACCGAGCTTTAGAATATTCTCCTAATTATTTTCCTGCCAAAATAGGCAAGGGAATTATTCTTAGTAGAGTAAAGCGTTATATTGAGGCACAAGAAGAATTTGAAAGCATTCTAGAGAACAAACAGCTTTCAAACACTCAACAGGCGCAAACATTGTTTTATCTAGGTAAAACCCTTTGTCAATCTCAACAAAACATTAAAAGTGTTGCTGCTTTCGAGCAGGCAATTGAACTAAAACCTGATTATCAAGCCGCAACACAAGCTATCGAAAACTGTCGTTAATATATCGATATATTATTACTCGCAGCTCTTATAAGAGAGTCAGTCGGTAGAATTATCAATGCGATCGCCATTTATGGCATAAAGGCGATTATAACGAAAATTAAAATGGCCACCAAGTAGGACGCAAATCAGTATATATTCTACTTACGGTTCTAGAAGAAGGTATTTGGGCATCTTTAAAATCGCTTCCCAACATATCATACAGAAGCTGATTGGGATTGACTGGCTGCTCTAAGGCAAACAATATCTCGCTGCTGTATCCATCACAGCTCACGCCTCTTCTTTCTACTGCACACACTACAGGTTTGCCATCAATTGTGTCGCTGGCTAAATAGTTCTTTTCCCCTCTGCTGTAATACTTTTGCAGAGAACTTGCCGTTTTTTGGCAATTAGCAGATGCTTCAGAAGGAGAAAAGTACTCAGGCAAAAATGATAGTATATTAGTTCTTTGGGAGATTTGATACTTTGGCGAAGATGGGTTTTGCGGATTTGACAGAGTGGCGGCAACTGTGGGGATAGAAGAATTGGTGTCGCAGGTTACTTGAACTGTTCCCGCAGCACTGACCTCATTGCCACTATATTTTATCGCTCCAAAAGCCATAGATATGGCGATCGCAGTTACAAAGTAGTTTATTTTGCTCATAATGCCCTTCCACGTTACGAATCTTAAATTTGTCTAAAATTAAATATCACTTCGGTAGTAAGGTTATTTTAATCTTAAGGATGTAATTGTAACAAGAAAATCTTTAAAAGAATCACAAAAATCAAATTTAGCATCAATTGTTACTTGTTTTGGGATAAGAGAATATTTTACTGGGATTTTGGTTCAGGAGATAAGTATCCTGTAAAGATAGTGGCTATTGCCCTAACCGTGCCACAAAGAGAGCTAAAAAAATAGCGAATTGAGCTTGAGCAATTATTTTGTCGATCTACATATAGAAGAATATAGAAGTTGAAGAATGGCGTACCAATCCAAGACAAAATCAATCAATTACCACCACAAAATCAAGTTGTTGTTAAGTGGTGGAATCACAGCCTTCTCATCAGCAATTTTTTCTAGCAGTGTTGTCCTTCTTTCCTTGATCAATCACCATAGTTCAGCACATGCACAGGTGTCCCCAGATAATACTGTATCCACCGAAGTCACCAATGCTGGTGACACAGCAGAAATTACGGGGGGAAGTACAGAGGGGACAAATCTATTCCATAGCTTCTCTGAATTTTCGATACCGACGGGCAACACGGCTTACTTTAATAACGGTAGCGAAATAAACAACATTATTGGTCGAGTTACAGGCAATTCTGGCTCTAATATTGATGGACTGCTGCGAGCTAATGGCAGTGCAAATTTGATTTTGATTAATCCTAACGGAATTGATTTTGGGGCTAATGCTCGACTGCAAATTGGCGGTTCTTTTTTAGGCAGCACAGCAGAAAGCTTGATTTTTGAGGATGGCACGATATTTAGTGCTAATGATTTGGCAACCTCACCATTACTAACTATTAGCGTTCCCACAGGCTTACAGCTGGGGCAAAATCCAGGGAACATCAATGTTCGGGGTACAGGACATAATCTTGGTATAGATATTCCAATTTTTTCACCCTTGAATCGAGGACAGGTAGCAGGATTGAAACTACAGTCTGGGGGTACTATTGGATTAGTCGGGGGAGATATTTCCTTTACAGGAGGAACAGTTACCTCAGAAACAGGAAGAGTGGAACTGGGTGGAGTTTTTCAAGGATTAGTTGCGATTGATTTTGCCGAAGATAGTTTTTCCTTAAGTTATGAAGGAATAGAAAATTTTAAAAATATTGAACTTAAAGAAAAATCCTTCGTTGATGCCAGCGGTACGAATAGCGGCGCAATTAATATTCAAGGAAATGACATTGCGATCGCAGATGGTTCGGTAGTCTTAATTCAAAATCAGGGATTAGAAGCTTCAGGAAACCTAGAAGTCAATGCAGTAAACTCTTTTTCTTTAGATGGAGTTAGCGAGGATGGAGTGATTGCTAGTGGGATATATACCGAAGCCTTGGAAGATGGCGGTGGCGGTAATATTACGGTCAACACCAGAAATTTGGATATTTTAGGTGGAGCAAGTATTTTGGCTGCTAGCTATAATACAGCCCCATCAGGAAATCTTAATATCAACGTGGCTAATTCTCTCCAAGTGACAGGTTTTGCAGACATTAATCCTAGCAAGTTTAGTCTCGTCTCTGCCCAAACTTACGGTATGGGAGATGCGGGAGCAGTTAACATTTCTACCACTAACCTGACCGCTTTTGATGGAGGTAATATTGCTTCAGTAACAGGTAGTCCCAATGGTACTGGATCTGGAGGGGATGTAAATATTAATGCCACCGAATCAATCTTGCTGTCGGGAATCAATCCCATCGCTTTTGCCCCCAGTCAGATTACGGCAGGTAGTGGCAGCGCAGGTAATGCGGGAAACGTTGAGTTAAATACTAAAAATTTAACGCTGCAAAATGGAGGGCGAGTAGATGCCTCAACAACTGCAACAGGTAATGCAGGAAATTTAGCTATCAATGCCACCGAATCAATTATGGTGACGGGGAGAGTACCTGATTCCCTCAATCCCAGCCTGATCGTTGCTTCTGCCAATATTCTCGATCCCGAACTAAGACAATTGTTTAACTTACCTGATAGTCCTAGTGGGAACTCTGGTAACATTACTATTGAAACCCCAAGACTACAAATAATGAATGGTGGACAGGTAACAGTAAGAAACGATGGTGCTGGAGATGCAGGAAACTTAGCCATCACTGCCAACAACATTGAATTAGCTAACGAGGGTGGGATCACCGCAGCAGTTCAAGAAGGTTTGGGGGGAAGGATCGATTTAAAAGTAGCAGAATCAATTAATTTGACTGGTGTTAGCCAAATATCAAGTGACAACTTTGGCTCGGAAGAAGGAAGAGACATTGCGATCGCTTCTGATTCTTTAAATTTAAGCGATCGCTCTTTTATTACCACTACTACTTTCAATTCGGGCAAAGGTGGCAATATTATCCTCAATGTTGTTGATTCGGTTAACGTCACAGGAATTGGCTTTGAGCAGTTTCAAGAAACTTTTCAGTCTAATTCTTTAAATGGAAATTTAACACCAGGTACTAGAGGTACAGGACTATTTATTGGTACAGCTGCCGATGGTGTAGGCGGAAATTTGGAGATTAATACCAACTCTTTAAGCTTGTCTGAAGGGGGAATTATTTTTAGCCCCATTTTTACTGACGGTGTTGGGGGAAATATTCAAGTCAATGCCCAAGATATTCAGATCGACGCTTCGGCTTTACAAACTTCAGCGGCGATAAATAGCACCAATGCATCAGCAGCAGGAAATATTACTATTGATACTAACAGGTTAACAATTGAGAATGGAGGCACGATTGTTAACGCTACCTTTGGCGAAGCAGTAGGAGGAGATATCGAAATTAATGCAGCCGAGTCAATCAATCTGCAAAATACTCCTGATGGTTCTCGGCTGTTTACAGGAATTTATGCCAACACCAGTATTGGCAATGGTAAAGGAGGCGATTTAACTATTCAAACCAATAATTTATCAATTGATGACGCCTTTATCAGTAGTACTACGGGAGGCTTTATTAATGATGATGCTGATTTAGCCTTTAGCGGCGGCGGAGATGGAGGAAATATAAATATCAACGTCAGCGATACCATTGAGATTCTGGGTATCCCCACAGATCCAAGATTTGCTAGCGGTATCAACTCTAGTTCTTTTACCAGTGGTGCTGCGGGAAATATTGAAATTTATACTGATAAATTATTGATTCGTGATGGTTCAGAAATTGCGGCTACGACTATTGGTTCTGGTAATGGTGGTAGTTTAAATGTTAATGCAGTCGATTCTATCGAAATATTTGGTACAACCACTGTCAACAATATGCAAAGAGGCGGTTTGATTGCTACTTCAGGAAGATCGGCTTTTCCTCAGTTTATGGCTAGTGGCGCATCAGGAGATATTACCGTAGATACTGGCAATCTCACTATACAGGAAGGGGCGGGGATAGATGTCCAAAGCCTGGGAACAGGAAGTGCAGGAAATTTGATTATTAGATCTCGCAACGATATTTTGCTTGACGAGCAAGGAACAATATCTGCTGCCAACACTTTTGGTAACGGAGGTAATATTGATATTTTGGCTGATAATATCTTCTGGCGTGGCAACAGCAGGACAACTGCCACTGCCACTGGTAATGCCAACGGAGGCAACATTAAGCTCGTGGGGACTAACCTAGTCGTCTTAGAATCTAGCTCACTAACAGCCGAATCTGAAGGAGGCACGGGGGGCAGTATAGATATTGATGCCAAGGGATTGTTTATTTGTCAAGAATGTGTGGTTAGTGCTAGTTCGAGATTGGGCGTTGATGGAGTAGTTGACATCGATACTTTAGAACCCGAACCTAACTTTGGCATAGTAGAGGTGCCAATTAAGCTTACTCAACCAGATCAGGCTGTTGCTCAAGCCTGTTCTTCTACACCGAATTCTGATAACAGCAAACTAACTATTATAGGAAGAGGCGGCTTGCCCAATAGTCCGAGTGAAACATTGAGCAGCAAGTCGATAGTTAGCTTTGGTATTCCCCAGCAACCAGCCCAAACTAGCAGCAAAGCAAGCCAAACTAAGGCGGTATTACCTCCTCCTGCTCGTAATTGGTATCAAAACAGCAAAGGAGAAATTATCTTAACTGCTCGTTCTGCTGCCAACACGCCCCAATTTAATTCTCCTGATTGTCATGTCCGCTGAATCCCGTTTCTCTAGATTAAAAGTGGACTTGTATCCATCTTCTAAGATAAATCAACCTGTCATAGAAGAATATGTAGGTAGTACTAAAACAGATGTCTATGATAGCGTTTTTGCTCAAAAAACTAGTTATCAACTCAAAATTAGTTTCTGGCAATGTTCGCTCTATCGAATCATTTTATTGACCGATGCAATATCGACTAACAGTAAATCCCAAGGAATTAAAACATTAAGTAAATTCTTGATTTATAGTTTGTTGGTTTTATTGGGTACAGTCCGTCAATCTGCGGCATCAGCCCAGTCTTTCAATCCCATAACGCCAGATCGCCAAACACCTCCTCAACCCCAACCTTTACCCCCAACCAACAGCCCTCTAGATGATTCTTTGAATGCCCCGCCATTGCCTGAATCGGTCTTAGATATTCCTGGGACAATTGTGGTGGATGAATTTTCTTTTGCAGGGGGGACAGTCTTTAGTAAAGCCGAATTAAACCAGGCGATCGCATCTTTTAGCAGCAAACCCATCTCTTTTGCCCAGCTAGTCCAAGCTGCTAATGTCATTACTCAGCTATACGTTAAGCGAGGCTACATTACCTCTGGTGCTTATGTTCCCGCCCAAAATCTTGGTTCAGGAGCAGTTAAAATCCAAATAGTTGAAGGAAGTTTGGCAGAAATAGAGGTCAACGTTAGCCAGGGAAGATTAACAGAAAACTATATTCGCGATCGCCTAAAAAACAAAGTTTCCACCCCTTTAAACATTAATCAGCTTCAGTCGGCACTACAGCTACTCCAGCTAAATCCTTTAATTGCCAACCTAGATGCCGAGCTATCAACGGGAATTAAACCAGGCACAAATTCTTTAAAAGTTTCGGTAACAGGAGCAGATACTTTTACCTTACAGACAAGATTGAACAACAATCGCAATCCTAGTATTGGTAGTTTTGAACGAGGTGTTGAACTCACCGAAGCCAATCTTTTAGGGATTGGAGACAAAATTGATTTGAGCTTTTTTAATACTGAAGGAAGCGATCGATATGGAGCGGGGTATAGTATTCCCTTAAATTCTCGCGATGGCACTCTGAGCTTTGATGTTAGCCTGGCAAAAAATGAAATCATTGAGGGAAATTTTGAAGCAATAGATATCGATATTGAATCCCGCAACTATAATTTAACTTGGCGACAGCCAATTATTCAAAGAGCTACTCCTGCGATCAATCAAGAATTTGCTCTAACTTTTACGGCATCTAGAAAAGAGAGCGATATTTCAATTGTCAATGTTTCAGAAGCTATATCACCAGGAACAAATGCCGATGGAGAAATTCGCACCTCTGCTTTAAGTGTAGGTCAAGAATGGCTACAGCGTAATCGCGGACAGGTAATTTCTGCCCGTTCTCAGTTCAATCTAGGGCTAGATGCTTTTGATGCTACGGTTCTTGATGAAGAACCCGATAGTCAGTTTTTTGCTTGGCGAGGACAAATTTCTTATTTAAGATTGCTGAGTACCCCCAAAGGCACGCCCTCAATTGGCTCTACTATGCTGCTGCGCTCAGAATTGCAGCTAGCAGCCGATCCTTTGATACCAACAGAACAATTTAGCTTGGGTGGTGCGGCAACAGTGCGGGGGTATCGTCAAGATGCTCTACTGACTGATAACGGCTTTTTTGCTAGTGGAGAACTTCGTTTACCTATTGCGCGCTTATCTAAAATTAATGCCAGTCTTCAGTTTAGTCCTTTTCTAGATTTTGGTACGGGCTGGAATACTGATGGCGAAGAAACTGATTTTAGTACTTTATTAGGTGGAGGAATCGGCTTTATTTTACAAACAGAATCTAAATTATCAGCTCGCATAGATTGGGGTTTGCCTTTGATTAATGATGATTCTAGTGATAATACCCTGCAAGAAAGTGGCGTATATCTGCAACTGCAATACGATTTGTTTTAACTAATATCTTAGGGGCGAATGGCTATTTGTCTTGATTAACTGATGACTATTAATAAAAGATTGCTGATTTTTATAATTTCTGTTGGGTTGGCTATAACCCTGCATTTCCCAGCACAATCTCAAGCATCTAATTCTGAAGAATTAGCGATCGCAGCACAGCAGCTATATAGCCAAGGAAAATTAACCTCCGCAGCCACGACTTGGCAAGAAGCAGCATTGGCATATCAAGAGCAAGGCGATCGCCTGGGAAGCACCAAAAGTTTGATCAACAAGGCTCAAGTTTTGCAGGATTTGGGACTATACCCCAAGGCTTGTGATAGTCTGCTGGAGGCGTTTGAGGTCAAAAATCCTGACTGTAATGATCGGCAAATTAATCAATTAATTAAAGATTTTGAAGTCAAAACTAAACTATCGACTACCCAAGGCATTGGCTTGCGGAGTTTGGGAAATGTATTGAGATACAGAGGAAAATTAAAACAGTCCCGCAGAATACTATACTTGAGCGAGTTCGGGGTGAGGAATTCTGCTGAATTGGGATCGACTTTGTTGGCATTAGGCAATATCGAACAGGCTTTAGCCAATCAAAATCGCGATCGCGCCAGTTATGACCAAGTCACCGAAATTATAGATCGTCAAGATCCCCGAATGGCATTAGAGCCTTATCAAAATACTTTTTTAGCCTATAAAAAAGCCGCAGCAGAAGAAAAAGTCTTACCCATTATTCAAATTCAAGCCCAGCTTAATTATTTAAGCTTACTGATTGAAATCGAAGACTGGTGGCAGAAGCAAACCAACAGACGGATTAAGACTTGGCAGCGACAGGAGCAAATTGAACTTGTTAAGGCTGCAAATAATTTTTCCGACTTACTAAAATTTAGGCTAGACAAAACCAAAGATAGTTTAGTCTTAGCGATTGATAATAATTGGCATAAAATTCCCGTCAACCATGAAAGGATTTACGCCCAGATTAATTACACCCGTAGCCTGACTAAACTAGGAAAAAATAGTCAAGTCGAATCAATTCTGCAAACCGCTTTAGCTCAAGCAAAAACTATTGGGGATGAATTGGGTGAAAGCTATATATTAGGATATTTAGGACAATATTACAGCCAACAAAAAGAATTTGCTAAAGCGATCGCTTTTACCAACCGAGCTTTAGTTAAAGCTCAAGCACAAAACGCTAATCATGATACTAGGGAAGTAACCTATTTATGGCAGTCTCAGCTAGGACAAATACTAGAGCAGCAGGGAAAAACCACAGAAGCTATTTCTGCTTACACATCGGCTTTTAGTACGCTTCAGTCTCTTCGTACCGACTTAAATGCCAGTAATCAAGTTTTGCAGTTTGATTTTCGCCAGGAAGTCAAACCTGTATATATGCGTTTAGCTAACCTTTTACTACAGGCAGATACGCCCCAGGCTCTAAACTCTACTGAGCTTGTTGCTACAGCTACTGATGTCAATCCTAACTTGGAGTTAGCTCGTTTAGTAATTGAATCATTGCAGGTAGCAGAATTAGACAATTTCTTCCAAGATCCCTGCTCCGAAACAGCCTCAGAAACTGTCACCATTGATGAAATAGATCCCCATGCAGCAGTAATTTATCCAATTGTACTAGGCGATCGCCTAGAAGTAATTCTTTCTCTTCCCAGTCAACCTCTACAAAAATTTACGACGATTATTCCTGAAACCGAAGTCAATCAAGCTGTAGATTTACTCTACGATAGTCTTTACAATTCTAACGTCAACAATTCTGCGGTCAATATCTTCAACACGACTCCCCTCAACCCAGAAGAAGTGAACGAAAATATGGAAACTCTCTTGCCGATTTTGCAAGAGATACACGGTTGGCTGATCGAACCATTAACTCCTAGCTTAACCAGCAGTCAGGTTCAAACTTTAGTGTTTGTGCTGAATGGACAGTTACAAAATGTTCCGATCTCTGCTCTGTATGATGGTCAAAAATATCTATTAGAAAGATATGGAGTAGCTTTAGCTCCTAGTTTACAGTTACTAGATACCCAAGCGATACCTAGAGAAAAGATCAAGGTATTAGCAGCAGGTTTAAGCGAACAGGTAGAAATTCAAAACAATATTTTTCCTGCCTTAGCCAATGTTCCCCAAGAATTGGCTCGAATCCAAGCCGTTTTTCCCCAATCTCGTCAATTATTGAATCAAAAATTTACCACCGAGAGCATCAAAAAACAGCTTGAGGCTGGTTTTTCCGTCGTGCATCTAGCAACTCATGGAATATTTAGCTCTAATCCTGATGAAACATTTATCATTGCCGGAGATGGTCAAACGATTGATGTCAATACTTTGAGTGCTTTACTAAATTCTAGTAGTAAGCACCCCGAATTAATCGTCCTCAGTGCCTGTGAAACGGCTGCAGGGGATGAACGAGCTATTTTAGGTTTAGCAGGGGTTGCAGTGCGATCGGGTACTAGCAGCACCATCGCCTCTTTATGGTCTGTAGACGATTCTTCTACCTCTCAACTAATGAATCATTTTTATCAAGAGTTTAAAAATCCTGCATCGAAAAAGGTAGATGCTTTGCAAAAAGCTCAACTGTCTTTGATGAATTCACTACGCAACGATCCTCCATCACCTGCCCTTAAAAATTTACCACCCCATCCTTATTATTGGTCACCTTACGTTTTGGTGGGAAATTGGCAATAAAATTGGCAATAAAATTGGCAATATTGGCAATAGCTCGATTAACGAACAAACATTAAGGCGATTCCAGCTAAAGAAATGGCTACCCCTAATATTGCCCGCCAGGTTATCTTTTCTCCCTGGAACGCAACTATGGGTAAAATAAATAGAGGGCTAGTAGCTAAAAAGGTTTGAGCAATGCCTGTAGGGGCAAACTTGAGGGAGGTTTGCTGTAGCCAGATACCTAAATACGTACTTCCCATAGCTGCGATCGCAATTATAAATAGACTGTGTAGTGACAACTTTATTTTTGTTGGTGACTGTTTTCTAGTGCGAGAAATTAATAACAAGACAATGACAATAGTTGTGCCACCTACCAAGCGGATTAGAGTGCTTTCTAAGGGACTAATATTTGATTGAATTAAGGCATAACGAGAAATAACCGAGCCAATCGCCTGAGCGATCGCTGCCAGGATTCCCCAGATGATGCCTTGGCGTGAAATACTAATTTTGTCTATAGGATTTCTTTCGCTAATTACCCAGGCAATACCAATAATAGTTAACAAGATGCCGCACCAAGAGATTGGCTTTAGTTGTTCTCCCAGAAAAACCAACGCTAGGAATGCACCCATAGGTGGAGAGGAAGTTTCCAGTAGCAAAGTACGCCTTGCACCCAAACTGTTCAAAGCTGCGAAATAAGCTGTATCTCCTAACCCAATACCGACAATGCCACTAAGGAATAGTAAACCGATAGTGTACCAAGATATATCAGTCAATGTTGCCTGTTGAATAGTCAGAGTCAGAACAATAAAGGCGATCGCTATTATTCCTTTATACAAATTTAGCTGTAGGGGAGGAATTTTTAGTCCTAAATGACCATATACAACTGAAGAAACTGCCCACAATAAAGCTGCGCTTAAAGCAGCACTTTCTCCAATGTAGTTACTCAAAAAGGCAATGGTCATCTTGTTCAGAATTAATTTAAGTAGCTTTTAGACTAGATAAAACTGTCACAAAGTTAAGCTTATCGTCTTGACTAGTAACTTTGCTCATCTGTTTGGGAATAATCATTATTAAACCCCTTAATATCTAGTGGAGAATTTTACTGTGAGTTTTGAATTGCAAACTGAAAATTTTAGTCTACCTATTGTCGCCTCATCTGATTTGTAGCCACAGTTTCTCCAGGTTTGATAACTTATTTAGATTGAGATAATGGTATATGGCTTAAAACAATATATTTTATTTAATTTTATGGTTGCTATATCAGTATTCTTAATTATAAATAATTTGAATATTAGATAAAGAAGTTTCGAGTCGATCAAGAATAATATAAAAGTTCAGTGAATTTTCTTAGTTTTAAACCTTTTATCTCTAGGCAATTGAAATTATGTATGTATATATAGTAGAAGTAAGACTTGATGTTTAAATTCTTATTTGTTCAAAGACAATTTTTAGCAAAAATAACAAAATGAAAAATAACAAATTAGAAAACGACTACATTAATCGTAATGTCATGGAAATCTTGGTTTCCGAAGAAATTGAAAGGCAAATTAGTCGTCTTCCTAGTAATATTAAAAAATTCATTAATCCGATTGAGGTCGCTACTTATGCTCTCAATAGATTACCTGCTCTATATGCTTCTTCTCAACAAGGATTTAATAAGCAGAAAATTAGAGGACGCTCAGAATATAGCGTGAAAATCACTCAAGAAGTTCGCAAGGGATTTGCTGCTGTTCAACAAGATTTACTACGTAGTTCAACTCCTCTTACCGCAGATGAGGACAAAGATATCGATCGCGATATTCTAGAGGCAAAAGAAGCTTTACAAGAATTAGCCAATTATTTACCTAAAAAAGATTTAACTTGGAAAAACATTATCAAGTTGGTCAAACCTTTGTTAGCAGAAATGCAAGAACAGGATAATGTGGAAGCAAATTCGCGCAAGGTTCGCTCTAGATCTTCTACCATGTGGGAAGATTCTGTTCATAAAAAATAGTTGTATTTATTAGAGATTGCTAATAGCTAATAGTTAATCTATTGATAGCTCATATTGCTAATATCATAAACACCAAATTCATTGATAATTAATACTATAAACTTCTACATTAATACCATAATAAATAATTTCTTTTTCTAGCTCCATTCCCAGCTTTTTGGCTACGCGAATTGAACGATTGTTATCAGGATCTATTAAACAGATAAAGCGTTTAAAATTAAACTTCTTTTGACCATATTCACAAATGGCTTGTGCTGCTTCGGTGCCAAGTCCTTTACCCCAGTATTTAGTAGCTAAACGGTAGCCGACTTCAACTTCTTGATGGTCATCTATTTTTTGCACAAAAAAACCGCAGTAGCCAATAAGCTCTCGATCTTGCTGGTGAACAAGAGCATATAAGCCAAATCCAGGCTGTAAATAAGAGAGCAATCTTTGCTCGATAAATCGTCTAATCTGTTGGCGATTGTGAATTCCCAGGATGGAAAACTCCATTACTTGAGAATCTGCCAAAATAGAAGTAAGAGCCTCCAAGTCTCTAATAGTAAAATATCTAACTATTAATCTGGGGGTTTGGATTATCTGCATGTTGAATTAACGATCGCTGATTATAAAACCTCTGCGCCAACAGTATCCAGGGCAAGCGATCGCACTTGAGCATTAATGCCTAAAGTTGACCAGGCTTCAGACATTGATTGAACTACTGATTCGACATTGCTAGGGCTAGTTAGGCTCAACAATGTCGGTCCTGCCCCGCTAATAACCGAGCCATAAGCACCTGCGGAGATAGCAGCCTGATGAATTTGGTCATAACCCTTGATTAATTTTTGGCGATAGGGTTGATGGATCTTGTCTGCTAATGCTGTTTTTAGCCATTCTGGATTATTAGTAGCTAAAGCTCTTAATAGTAAGCCCATGCGAGAAATATTAAAAATGGCGTCGCTGCGGCTATAGCTAGTTGGCAATACAGATCGCGCTTCTTCTGTAGACAGTTCAAAATTGGGAATTGCCACCACGGGAATGATTTTCTCATGCCAAGGAATTGAGCTAATTTGCCACCCTGCTCCATCGGCTACCGATAGCTGACAGTTACCCAATAAAGCAGGGACAACGTTGTCAGGATGACCTTCGATAGCAATCGCCATAGCCATTACTTCGTCTTGGCTAAGAGGATTTCCCGCTAGATTATTCGCTCCCAGTAAGCCGCCAACAATAGCTGTTGCCGAACTACCCAGACCCCTCGATAAAGGTACGCCCAGACTTATTGCAATCTTCACATTGGGGGGTGTTTGTTTAATTTTTTGATAAAGCCGAACAAACGACTGATAGATTAGATTTGTTCGATCTGTTTTTACCTTGTGGGCTTCTTCTCCTTCTACCGTAATTTCGAGTTGAGTATCTGTTTTGGCAATAGTGAATTGAAATTGATTTGACATAGTCAAAGCTGCGCCAATGCAGTCAAAACCAACTCCCAGATTAGCTGTCGTTGCTGGGACACGAATAGTGGATTGATTCATACGGTTTTTTGTTTAGTTCGATAATAATATTGGCAAATGCGATCGAAATCAGTGAAATAAGCCATATTTTAGTAGTTAATAAAGAAAACATTTAATCAAAATATTATAAGTAACCTACACAAAGCCATGATTATTTCCCGTAATACCATCGCCATATTACTAGAAACAAGACCAAGCAACATTGAAAGTCTTAAGCAAGTGGATAATGATATTTATATTAAGCTCGGTGATTGCGAGCATGAATTGTCTATGACTGTTCATGAATATCAAAATTGCCTAGATCAACTCCGAAGCAATAAAGGACATATTGATAGTGCAAACTTTGTTACTATCGCCATCATCATTGGTACATTTGTTGGTATGACAATATCTGCTGTAAACCTAAATTTAGCCAACTATGAGCAACCAACTTCGGCTGAATTAATGTCTGACAATTATTAATCGCGGTTTCCAACAGATTTCGCATCCCTTAGTCTATTGAACTATTGTTGTCCCAATAGTTCTTGACGCAGGCGATACATAATTGTGTTTGGTTCAATTTGAGATAAGATTTCTCTAATCAAGGTAGAAGCTCCCATTTCGCCCCAAGTACAGCCCTGTTCTAAATATACTTGAGCCACGCGACCAATAACGAAAGTTCCGTATCCGGCGATCGCTCCTTGAGCAGTAGCCGTACCTAAGTAAGCCGTAATTGCCCCAGTACTATCAAATCCACTGCTCAAAATAGCCCCGCTTTTCCCTACTCCCAAAAATAAACTACTGCCTACTTCTCCTAACAATAAACCGCCAGAGCTAGCTATAACACGTCGTAATAAGTTTCCTGCTTCATAAGTAGTTATGGGAAGTCCATATAACTTTGACAAGGAACGAATTAAAGCCAAGTCGGCCACAAATCCTCCTAGCAAATCCAAGAAAATAACGGGATTTGCAGCTACAGCGATCGCTTTATAACGAGCATATTTATTAATAATTTTCTGTGCTTCTTCCTGGCGTAATTCAATGGTTTTGCGCGCAATACTAGCTTCAGCGTTTCTTCCCTGAACTAAGGCATTTAATGCCAATAATGATTTTCCTTCCTGTTGTAGAATTTGACATACAGCCTGACGTAGCTCATCTATCTGGGGTTCAGGATTTTCCCAGCTAGTATTAACCGTACCGTCTGCTGATTCCACTCTTACCTGAATTGGTTGAGGTTTAGCTGCAACCATGACAATTTCTTGGGTAGAAATAATGTCTTCTAAGTTTCCCGTGCTATTAGCAGAATTTAGCTGCTGTAGTTGACGATATATTTTCTGGCGATCTTGGTCGGGATAAAGATCTACTTTATTGAAAACTAAGATTAAAGGCTTTTGGGTGTTTCTCAACTCACATAGTGCTTCGTATTCAGTGTTGGTAATATCTCCCGCCAACACAAACAAAATGAGATCGGACTTTTGCGCTATTTCTCGCGCCATCGCCGCCCTAGTTTCGCCTGCCACTTCGTCTAAACCAGGAGTATCAATTAATTCTACCCCTAGCCCATCTTCTGGAAAAGGATTCCAGTGCAAAATAGTCAAAGAGGTTGTCACGCCATGCAGAGGTCCTGTGGCTACTGCTTCTTCTTCTAGAAGAGCGTTAATCAAAGATGACTTACCGCAGCTTACCAAACCAAAAGTGCTGATCCTAATTGCTCTACGGTCTAGTTTGTCTAATGCACCCTGAAGAGATTGTAAATCTTTTTTGACCGTTGTTTGAACGCGATCGCCTGGAGGAGAATTACCATGACGGCGAAAACCTGAGTACCAAGAAATAGCCTGTTGTAAGCTGGCACGAGCTTGATTATAATGGGCTTCTTGTTTTGAAGTCTTGTTGCTCACACGCTCCACCTTTATGATAACTAGTTAATTTCTTATGGTGAACTACTGCGGGGACAAGCCCGCGCAGTTTCCTATCCAAGCGGACGGCTTAAATGCTCGAACTAAATTCGGACATCGCGTCCTTCAGATTGCCTTGTAGTAGACTTCTT
>ENA-ORXT01003226-ORXT01003226.1-marine-metagenome-genome-assembly--contig:-NODE-3226-length-18277-cov-6.321429_pt1 | contig 18277 bp, 17 predicted proteins | sample MGYA00237868_ERZ511482 | MGnify/ENA metagenome assembly ERZ511482 | reverse complement strand
CAAAAATAAATCGTAATTCACTGATAGCCTTGGCCACTGAATTAGTTTCTTCTCCTATAAGTCTGGCTCCAGTCTTTGACAACGAAGCTAATAATTCACCATTGCCAGATCTTGGGTCATAGATACTGTTAGAATCTTTTACAAGTTTTCTGAAGATATTTCTGAGCTCTATTGGCAAATAGAATTCTCCTTGCGACCTTGCATCTGAAATAAAGGAATTGTAAATACTTTGAAATCCTGTTTTGTAATCTAATTCTTCAGGAAAAACTACCTGACTTAATTCATTCATCAAACTTTTGAATTGAGTAGGGTAGCTATGGTATTCATGGTCAGCTTTCATAACATTCATAATCCCACTTATGTTCTTATCTAAAACATCAATAGGCCTAAATATCATTCTTTCTAAATTCTCTGAGTCTGTATAACCATGAACTTTAGACTGACTGTTCTTTTTGTTGTTGGAAATGATATACTTTAAGTAATATATGCAAAGTATTAGGTTTCTGAGTCCATCGGGTTTACCTTTGTATACTCTTGAGAAATCACCAACTATCTTTAAAAATTCTTTTAATTCTAACATTTCATTAATTTACACAGTGAATAATTAGTTAACACTGCAAATAAAGTATCCAACTGTGCAGTCAATCTGCATTAGTAATATACTTCATGGAGTTTTTTTATTTTTTCCTTTATTGAGAGGCGTAAAGCCTCTGGTTTAAGGACTTCCACTTTACCTCCAAAAGATAATATTAGAGACTCTAGTTCATAATTTGGTATTACTCGAAGTTCAATAATTCCTCCATTATCTGTTTTTTTTGATGTTTGTGATTTATGAATTGGTTTAGTTTCTAAATATGGAAATAAACCACTATCTACCTTAATTTCAACATTCTCTTTTGTGTTTTTAGAATTTACTGTTACTCCAATCACATCTTCAAAATATTCGTCAAAATCAATCGATTTATTCTCAATAAATACCTCGTCGGTTGGAACAAGGCTTTCAATCCGATCCAAGGCTAAATTAGTTATGTTATCATATTCTTGGCTCAAGCCAAAAGCAAACCATCTGTTATTATATTGCTTTAAAAAGTAAGGCGAAATGAATAACTTTTTGATTTCATTCGTTTTGAAATTTTTGTATTTAATTTTTAAACATTCCTTGTTGAAAATTGCAGAATAGATTGGAGTAATATATTCTAGGCCTTTTAAATTTTGATTGTGTTGAAACTCTATAAGTTTACTTGAATTATCTGAAAGCCCCATGCCTTCCTCCAGTTTAAGAATCATTTCGTCAACCCATTCAAATTGTGGCATTCCTTTGAATCTAGACATCACAGTTAGTGCCTCTTTTAATTGAGCTTCTTCTTTTTTATTTAAAAGATTGTTGTTTATGGAAAAGTCTTTACGCTCATATCTATAATAAACCTTCTTTCCGTCTCTACTTCTCTCAAGGGGAATATTATACCCTTGTTCGCTCTCCATATAGATTATGTCATAATTGATTTGTCTTTTTTTTACCCCAGACTGGCCTCCATTAAATTCTTTCAACGCAATGTTGCATGCCTCGACTAAATCATCCATGAAGTATTTCTTCTGCCGATTACTAAAACACTTATCCAAGGTCTGGTATCTTATCAGTGCATTTTTATTTATTGGCATGTTCTACTAATGAGTCTATTAATTTTTATAAACAATAAGTTTGTAACCCTGGCTGAGCAGATGATTTAGTACTTTTATTGTCAAAAAGAACTAGGTTCACCGCCCCCTAAACAACGTCCCAATCCACTTCTCCCCATCAATAAATCCACCGCCCCAATCTTTATACCCCTCTGTCAAACTCTCAACATCAAGATCTTCCAACTTTGTATCTTCAGAAGTTACATTATTAACGCGATCACGAGTGGTATTGATCATCGCTAGGTAGCGACGTAGGTCTTCCTTGTTGGCCATCGATCCATGACCAGGGATAATCATTGTTTCTTCATCGATGATCATCATTGCCGCTTCGATTGCTGCAATCGCTCCTGCAACCGATCCACCCATTTCCAAATCAATATAGGGGAAACGATCTTTAAAAAAGCAATCGCCCATATGTAGCACGTTAGCCTTCGGGAAGTAGACGAATGAATCTCCATCCGTGTGTGCGTTGTGCACATGCATGAGTTGTACGCTTTCACCATTCATGTGTATTTCCAGATCTTCACCAAAAGATATAGTGGGCCAGGCAAGCGTATCTGCCGCTGGGGTAGTCCGACCAAAGGGTCTTACCTGATCTGCACTTAATCTTTTTCTTACCTCATGATTGGCAATGATGGTCGCCCCATCTTTTGCAAAGTTTGCATTGCCACCAGTGTGGTCTCCATGCCAATGTGTATTGACAAGGTACTTAACCGGATGATTAGAAATCTCATTGATAGCCGCCTTTATTTTTTCACTAAGATCAGAAAACTGGCCATCAATCATCAACACGCCATCATCCCCTGCAAAGATACCAATATTCCCTCCAGCACCTTCAAGCATATGAATCCCTTCCGCCACCTCATGCGTCTTTATCACAACGTCGTCAAATCTTTGGCTGTAGGCACTGACAGCAATAATGATAAATAGAATTGTCTGAAGTATTTTCATGTTATTAAGTTTTTTTTACAGAAAGATAAAGCTAAACATTTAAAATGAAAAAGGGACCAGCGAAAAATTCGTTGGTCCCTTTGTATGTCTGATTTATTTGTAATCTTAGTTTCCTAGAAAGTTGATTTCATCTTCTGTAATAACTCTATCAAAAAATCTTACCTCATCAATTGATCCAGTGAAATATGCACATGGTCCTGCTGCACATACAGTCCTTCCTATGCTAAAAGGTGCATCTGAAGCTATAAAATCATCACATATAAATCCACCTTCAAAGTTTTCTGTATCGACTCTATTGCCATCAATATGAAGTGTAATTCCCTCAGAGACAAGTTCTGTGTTCCAAGTGCCCACAACATGATGCCACTCCCCAACGGTTAATAATCCTCCATCAGAAATCCTACCAATGTAATCATTGCCATCTGAGGCATAAGAAAGCCTGATACCTTCAGTGTCAGTCAACGCAAAATTAAACCCAACTCTTTGCAGGCAATCTCCACCTGGGCTATCTCCGTTATAATTTGCAAGCATTCTATTGGATGTTCCTGTCTCTCCAAGATTTACCCAGAATGAAAAACTTGCTCCAGTATTAAATAGATTATCTATCCCAGCTGAGATTGCTACATAATCATCCTCTCCATCAAAGCTCATGGCTGTATTCGCATCTCCATTTAGATTGTTGGTATTACTTGCTCCATTTACTGTTCCATCAAATCCATTTGGCCCATTATCATTTGCATCACCATCCAAAGGGTAGTAAGCAATAAGTCCATCTGTCAAACAAACAGTTATTGTTGAAGTAGCAGTTGCAGTAGCACCATCGCTATCACGAGTAACCGTTAATGAGATTTCATATTCACCATAATCATCAAATAATACTGTTGTATTTTCCTCAGTTGTAAGGGATGCAGCAGATCCTGGAATAGTCCAAGTATAACTATCCGGATTACCAGTTACAGAACTTTCAAACTCAACTTCAGCTCCTTGATCTACTTTCGTTGGTGCCGTGATTGTGACGGTTAATTCTTCTTCCATTTCCATTGGTTCAGGTTCTTCAGTCATTGGGTCTACGCTATTGCAATTCATCAATGTTAGGATGAATGCAATTGGAAGAATGTAAAATAATTTGAATTGTTTCATTTTTAAATTGTATTGTTAATTAATGTTGTCAGCTAAATTATTAGCAAATATGATTTTTTTGATTCAAATTGTTGATTCAATTTGGAGCTTATAATTATTTTAACATATTGGAGTTATAACCATAAGCTTTCTTGAGGTAAAAAATAATTTGTAAACAATCTGCGTCGGAAAAATTCATAAATTCCTTCCGAGGATTCTATTCAAATGATAACATGAGTTGTACTTTTTTTGTTCAGCTGCAGACCACTGAACCAATTCTGCAGTGGCACTAGTTGGGATAGCAAATTCTTCTTACCAATCTAAAATTAGTTGTCCTTAAAAATGTAAGTTGCTCCCTATAAAAGTGACAATCCAAAACCACTTTCAACTAAATTAGGTTATTGGTTTCGATTATATAATCAGATAAAAACCAAAGTTTGACAAAAAAAGGCACTGCTTTTACGATACCTCCACTTACTTTATTTTAAATCAGAACCGCGAACGAGAATTGTTTAACAGCTATTGTAAATGGAAGTTGATATTTTTTGAATATCTTATTCTCTTTTAAATTCAATCCCATGAATCTTAGTCAACCTATTGTATCCTAGTCCTCTTCCTCTATTGCCTATCTATGCGATAACCAATATTAATATTCCAATTTGAGAAACCTGAAAATCTTGTATACTCCTTCCTAGGATTATATTCAAATGATATCAACCAAGATCCTTTTTCTTTGGGTGGAAAACCGATCTGAAAGTAACAGGTAGATGGATATGGTCTTATGCCAATTGTATAGCTAGTTTCGTCCTTTAGTAGACCGAATCCGGCCTTTGCAGTTGCACGAGTTGGAATTGCCAATCCAATCTCCCAATCGAGAATAAATTTCTTTTTAAAAATATAGGTTTCTCCCCACAAAAATGACAAGCCTAAACCAAAATTTATATAGCCATAGGATTCATAGGTCTTAGCAAAACCTGCGTTGAATCCATGATAGGAAATTTTGTCAAACTTGGAATCTTGAACTTGTCCAATGCCATAGCTTATGGTTAAGAATTTTATGCATACTGTAATAATGAAAACTCTAAATGGTGCAGGTAATGTAATGGAAGAAGAGTTCATAATGATTGGATTTATGTTCTGTTCTAGATGTATCGATTTTACTTTTAATAAGGTTGGCTTGATCCCTGCCAGAAGGATGAAATTTCTGTAGGAGAGGAAATACAGATCAACAAAAACTACTCTTTTACCACACGCAATATCTTTTCCATCTTCCTCCCTTTTGCCAATTCGTCGATGAGCTTTTCCATTTGTCGACATTGTTTATAAACTTGAAATTCATCTTCTATTTCTTCAATTCGATAACCACAAACGACTCCTTTAATCAAGTGTGCATTCGGATGTATTTTAGCTTTTTGAAAAAATGTTCTAAAGTTTACTTTCTTTTCTATAAGTGATAGTATTTTCTTTTCATTATAACCAGTTAACCATTCAAGTACTTGGTGGAATTCTTCTTTTGTTCTTCCATGCTTCTCCAATCTATTCCAATAAAGAGGGTAAATAGATGCAAAGATCATATCGCCAACTTTTTCATTTTTTTCAGCTGTAACTTTCATTTTATATTTTTTTGAATAATAGCTAACGATTAAGACTGCCTAGCGGACGCTTGCAGGAAGCCTTACATGACCATTCAAACTTACCACGAGTCTTTCTAAAACTCCTGAAAAGAATGCCCTTTAATAAATAACCATTGCTCATTTCTTTTTAACGCTACCCAAGACATAGTTCCTGTGACGTCTAATTTTTGTTTATTAACTCTAGTCAAAGTTTCGTCGAATGATACGGTAGCAAAGGCAACAGCTTGAGCCATTACATCTACATATATGGAATCATATTTACATTCAATTTTTTCAAAAGCTTTCGGTATGCCCTAACATCCTTCTACAAACTCTTTGTATCCTTTTCTTTTTCCATTTCTCGTATATACAAAGTCAGGGGAGTCTATAAAATGTGATAAAAATTTTTCAGCACCTAATTCATTCAGTCTTCAATTGTAATTTCCACAAAATTGAAATTTTTATTATAGGTTACCACCAATAATTCATTGGAAATATAAGTTTCTTTTTTTGGAATTGTATAGGACAGAGTTATATGATGTTCGGTATTGACGAGAAAAATTCCTACTCTTAGGAGTTTAATTGAATTGAACAATTTTTTTTCATTTTTGTCAAAATTTCTATCGTGCTTAATTTTGTGAAATTTGTAATCTTCAGTTTTAAAACCCTTCAATTGATCACCAATGTATTCACAGGTGATGCCCTTTTTGTCGAAATCACTCCTTAATTCTTTTCGAGCTTTCTGTAATACATCTTCAAGATTATCTAAACTTGCTTTGTTCTTAAGAAATAATGACTTTTTATCTGAGTGCTTAGGATAGTTTAATTCCAATCTAACTTTTTGCTTGTTGATGGTTGCATATTTCTGCCACATTGTAGTCGGATCGTCACTGGTATCAATATCACCGAAATATTTTAAATTGATTATTTCGGGACCACTTTTTAATTCACTATTGGATTCTATATTTTTATTCCTTTGGCAACCAAAGATTATAATCACTACAAAGAGTAAACTAATTCTTTTCATCTTGAACATATTTTCGACATAGTAAAAAAGAAGTTCATCCTAATTGTTTTTATCAAACCCACCAAACTCAAGTTCACCAATACAATCTTATAATTATCAATCAAGTCACTTTTAGTAACTGCGACTGCAAATGTTATTAATTACCAACAACGCAAATCACGGCTAAATACGCTCCACAACGTGGTGGCTTACCCGCCTCTTGAGGGGACGATTATTCATTTGCCGAAAGGCAGATGCATTAATCCGGGAGGAATAAGCAGTTTGCAAATAAGCCCGCACCCCCATACCAATACCCACGGAAATTAGGATTATCAACCAACATAATAATCATTCCCTCACCCAACTTCTGCTTCATTACCGAGGCACTCCCTGGCGCTTTAAACATATTCTGCTTAGAAGCATAGCCACTTATCAAAGGATCATCCGTATACTGAGCAACAATCTTTACATTCGAATCAGAATCAGCCATAAACCAATCTGTCCCTTTTTTAAACATCGGCACATTTGCGGAAGCGTAACCATAAAACAATGGATCTTTCAAATCTACCTGAGACATAAACATTGCCCCACCAATCACTTGTCCACTTGTAGTCAGCGGTTTCCCACCATTTTTCTCTGGCCTATTTTCCAATCGTACCATGCCCGAATCTAATAGATATTTAACAGCTCTTCTCATCGCGATAAGATGCCCTCCTTGATCTATCCATTTAGATAGTTTTTCAATGGCATCTTCACTCAAAGAGTATCTGCCGTCAGCCATGATGATGCTGGTATATCGATCTAGATTTAAAGAACCCAACCTATTGACGTCAATTCTGGTAGTGGGTATTTCCCATCTTTGATCTAGTTGAAACCAGCTGTCTCCAACTTCATAAGAATTGATTCCGCCGCCCGTGAGGATGGCAACTTGTATTTCCTTTTTCTCGATGTTCATGGTAGGTAAACCCTGTGCCGTAAATGAATCAATCGATTGATTCACTTCAAGATATTGAATATAGTTTTTGTGGCATGTTTTTAAAAATTCGTGATAAACTTCTAAGGACATCTTTTTCGTATCTAGAAATATACTTCCAGAAGGAACGACATTTTTATTAATGCCAAACTCTTCAGCAATTCTATAATAATCGTGATCTTCTTTACTTAATTTATATAAGATGGATGGAGTCATGTAATTATCCCAAGGGATTATAATGCACTTATTTTTTTCCGCGACCAAGGGTGGCTGCTTGACCGGTCCTTTTACAGGTCTCAAAGAAAGACTTTCGTATTGCGCTTTAGTAAGTCCTTTATAATCACTACCAAAAGCATATGGAAAAGTCCAAGTCGATACATCATAAAAAACACTGTCTGTAAAACTCTTTTGCGTTTGGAAGATGGACTTAATCATTGTGTACTGCTTCTGACTTACAGGCACCACAAAACTTTCTCCCGAAACAAAATTTACATCTTCCTTTATATAATCTTGGTTGATTCCAACAGCCGTAATTTTATGCTGCTTCAAAATATCTAGAAACCTAAATCGCTTCCATAGATCTTTTTCATGTACAATGTAAGCCTGCGTTTCATCTGCGTTGGCTTCCTTGATTCTATCGATGAAAAATTCTCTCTTGTATTTTAATAAATCTTCTCTTAGGTCCACAATTGACCGGTAGGTAGATAAGGAAGTAACCACCTGATTCCTCACACAAAATGGAAAACTCAAAAGTCCATTATCACTTTCTTGCACAATCCCTTCAGAGGTCGCTTGCTCAAACAAGATTCCTACACAACCTTGTCCATCTGGATAAGTCGAACCTTTCCCATAATAGAAATCATCAAATCTTTGTTTGGTAAAATATTTTGATCCAATGGAATCCAAAACTGCCATGTGGTAAGTTGCAATTTCTTCTGTAAGATCTTGATTGCGCTGAGGTGTCAAAGGATTTGTGCGGCTAGGTACACCAGGCTGGAAAAAGAAAGTTGAGTTGGTGCCCATTTCATGATGGTCGGTCAATACATTCGGATTCCATGCTTGGAATGTTTTGATTCTCCCTCTGCTTTCTGGGTGCGTGAGCAACAACCAATCACGATTCAAGTCAAACCAATAATGATTTGTTCTTCCCGTCGGCCAAGGTTCGTTGTGCGACAGATCGTTGGGATCGCTGGTGTGCATCATATCTTGATTAGCATTGACCCAAGCGCTATATCTTTGCAAGCCATCTGGATTGTAACAAGGATCAAAAAGTATGACCGTACTTTCCAAAATCTGTTTTACTTCAGCGGATTTTCCTGCAGCAAGATGATAAGCAAGCAAGAGGGCAGCATTACTTCCACTAGCCTCATCTCCATGGATACTGTAACCCTGAAACAAAACAGCCGGAATTTTTGAATAATCAATTGCATCGGTAAAACTAGGATCTGCCAACTGCTGATGCGTCACTTGGATCTGATCGATGTTCTTCTGATTTTCTTCACTAGTAATCGTCAGATAGACCAATGGCCTTTTCTCATAAGTTTCCCCATAATAATGTATGGTAATTCTATCCGATTTATCCGCCAATAATCGCATGTAAGCAAGCAATTTATCATGATTTACATGCCATTCACCGACCTCATAGCCCAAAAAATCCTTGGGACTTGGGATCGCTTTATTGTACTCAGTAGCCGGTAGATAATAGCCGAGATCTATTTGACGAAAGTCATATTGAGCGTGTGAAGGAAAATTTATGAAAATCGATAGAACAATGATGCTGAAAATGGTGCTTAACTTCATTAATTTGGTGTTTCAAAAATTGATTAAGGCACATGGCCGGTATTTTAATGTTTTTTGTAGTTGCAATATTCCTAGCACTACTCTTCGTAAACCTTTATTTCAGATATAAGGTATTAAAATCCTACAGAATACTTGTTCAAAATCGAGTTGAATTTGAGGCAAAGTGGATTTTAAATGAAAAGCGCATGGAATCTGAGGTTATTCCCAATCATCCTAGGATGGCCAATGAAATCAGGGATTTCTCACGACACATCAGGTATTCGTTGAAAATAGCTTCAATTTTAATCACTCTAATTACAATATTAGGAGCGATATTAATGTATTATAAGTAATCAAACCAAACCAGAGAAAACTAAGCGTTGAGAATTGGAGTTGTAGGTACCGGACATCTTGGAAATATTCACTTAAAATGCTTGAAGCAGACGGACTTCAATTGCATTGGGGTATTTGATATAGATTCATCCAGATCGGCCAGAGCGGCGACAGATCATGGAATTAAAAACTTTCCTTCCTTTCAGGAGATGCTGGAAGAAATTGATGCCGTCATTATTGTCAGTGATACCAGCTCTCATTACGAGTTGGCAAAAGCTGCGGTTTCTGCTTCCAAGCATGTTTTTATTGAGAAGCCTGTAACGGCAAATTTGGATCAAGCCTTCGATCTAAAAACTCATATTAATGCTCACTCGGGGATCAAGGTTCAGATTGGTCATGTGGAAAGATACAACCCTGCCTTCGTAAGCGCTCTTACACAACTTTCAGATCCAAAATTTATTGAGTGCCATCGTTTAGCAAATTTCAACCCTCGGGGAAATGACGTATCTGTTATCCTAGATTTGATGATTCATGATCTGGATATTCTTCTGACTGTCGTCAAATCTGAGGTTGCAGAAATAAGAGCAAACGGTGTATCAATCGTTTCGAAAACGCCAGACATCTGCAATGCCAGAATAGAATTTGTCAACGGTTGTGTTGCCAATATCACAGCAAGCAGATTAAGCCTCAATCAAATGAGGAAATTTAGAATATTTCAATCAGATGCATATATAGGAATCGATTTTCTGGCCAAGTCAAATCAAATCATCCAACTAAAGGATGAGGAGCAGGCGGAATCCATGAAAATTGAAACCGACTTAGGGACAAAATATCTCAATATTAAGTCTCAACCAGCACAAGAGATAAATGCAATCGTTGAAGAACAAAAGGATTTTTATAATTCTATCGTTCAGGACAAAATTCCAACGGTAAATATTGATCACGCAGTCAGGGTGATGAAACTTGCCAACGATATTGAAAAACAGTTAAATAAGACGCATGAATAAATGGTACTTATTAATAGTTATATGCACATTGATCATCAGTTCTTGCGCATTGTTTGAAAACTTTGATGATCTCCCTATGTTTATAGAAATAGATTCAGTCACTGTAGATGCGGATCTATCTCAGGGAACAACGCATCATGACATCATTGATATTTGGCCTTCTGCCGATGGTCAGAGCATTGGAGTGTTTGAAATACCAACACGCTTTCCTGTACTTGATGAAGATTCAGAAACAAGCATGTTTTATCAAGCGGGAATCAAAAGGGTAGGATTGACCGATGATCATATCATCTATCCTTTTTTTAGCACACTTATTGTCGATAGATCATTCGCTCCTGATTCTACCATCACAGAAAACTTGGCTTTTAGGTATCGCGATATTACCAAATTTCGATTTGTAGAATCTTTTGAAACACAGCATATTTTTGTAAGAGAAGTCGATCAAGATTCTGTGACTAGCTTGGTGATTGTAGATGATGACTGTGCAGAAGGCAATTGTGGACTGATCACCCTTACTCCAGAGAATCCAGAATTTGCAGCCGCCACAAGCGAGGCTTTTCAAGATGTTCCTATCAATAATACACCAGTGTATCTGGAGATGGAATACAAAACAGAAATTAACCTTAGCATCGGTCTACAATCCAATATAAATGGCACTGAATTTGAACAATACTTTGTTACATTGACACCTAACGAAACCTGGAAAAAGGTATATATAGAAATGACTGATATAGTCATCGCCTCACAATTAGAATCTTACCGAATTCTATTAGGCGCCTTGAACACACTTGATGTTCCTGCAGAAGTAAGAGTTGACAACATTAAATTCTTGCATTTCTAGTAGATGAACCCAGGCCAAAGACAGATTGAACTTTTTATTTACCGATTTTTAGATTGGTTGACAGCATGCTTGGCGTGGCTCTTGTTCTTTGTCTATCGCAAAAATATTGAAAATCCCAATGCGGATTTTTCACAAATACTTTCAGATCCCAAATTACTGCAAGGTCTTCTGATTATTCCTTTCGGTTGGTTACTTCTCTATTCGATTTTTGATAAGTACTCAGACATCTACAGATTTTCAAGATGGGCAACGCTTAAAAGGACCTTGGGTATTTCCTTTTTTGGTGTAGTGCTTCTTTTCTTTACCGTCTTGCTAGATGATACTGCAAATATTTATACAACCTACATAAACCCTTTCTTTAGATTATTGACACTTCATTTTCTGTTGACAGCTACAGCAAGAATGATCTATCTGACCATCTCCAAAAATAGATTGAAGCAAGGAAAAGTCAAGTACAATACCTTGATCATTGGGGGAGATAAAAATGCTGTAGAGATTTATAATGAATTACAGTCTAAGGTATATGGAAAGGCACATAACTTCATAGGCTTCATAGATTCCAATGGAAATTCTGTAAACCATCTTGCCAAGGAAATTCCATTGATCGGAAAGCTGTCAAATCTATCTCTGATCATCGATGAAATGAATGTAGAAGAGGTAATTATAGCAATAGAAACATCGGAGCATAATAAGTTGAAGAATATCCTTGATGTCCTTTACGATTACAGCGACAAATTGTTGGTAAAAATCATTCCAGATATGTATGATATCATGCTCGGTAATGTAAAACTTACTCACATATATGGAACAATACTTATCGAGGTCGATCAGGAGATCATGCCTAGGTGGGAGATGATTGGCAAGCGCTTGATTGATTTGTTTGTCAGTGTGGTGGTGATGTTGATTCTTTCTCCACTCTATTTGTACATAGCGGTGCGGGTAAGGTTTTCTTCTGATGGCCCTATACTCTACAGCCAAGAAAGAATAGGGAAAAACAAAAAACCATTCCAGATATTAAAGTTTAGATCGATGGCGCAAAATGCGGAAGATGCGGGCCCTCAATTGTCCTTTGATGATGATCCGAGGATTACCACATGGGGTAGAGTGATGAGAAAATGGCGATTGGATGAACTTCCTCAACTGTTTAATGTGTTGAAAGGAGAGATGTCACTGGTAGGTCCTAGACCGGAGCGACAGTTTTACATCGATCAAATCATGGAGAAAGCACCTCACTATAAACACCTACTCAAAATCAGACCCGGAATTACTTCTTGGGGCCAGGTAAAATATGGTTATGCTTCCAATCTAGACCAGATGTTGCAAAGGCTAAAATATGACATCATCTATCTAGAGAATATGTCCATTGGCCTTGATATCAAAATTCTGTTTTATACTATCTTGGTGTTGTTTCAAGGAAAAGGAAAATAATGCAGAAAAAATATGGACTCATAGGATTCCCTCTCAGTCACACCTTCTCTCCTGGCTATTTTAAAAATAAATTTGAAGAAGAAAATATTCTTGATTGCAGCTACCACGCATTTGAGCTAGACTCAATTGAAAAAGTAAAAGACCTGCTAAAAGATGAACTTATCAATGGATTGAATGTAACCATTCCCTACAAAGAATCAGTCATGCAGTATCTAGATGAGTTAAGTCCTGAGGCCAAGGAAATATCTGCTGTAAACACGATAAAATTTGAGGATGGAAAAACCGTTGGTTACAATACTGATGTTATGGGATTTGAAGATTCATTGTTGGAATTACTAGAAGGAAAAACTATTGATAAGGCTTTGATCTTAGGATCGGGTGGAGCGGCAAAAGCTGTCGGCTATGTGTTGAGGAAGCAAGAGATTGAATATAAAGTAGTATCGAGATCAGATAAAGGTGATATAAACTATGCGGACCTTGTAGGGAATCTACACAATTACCAATTGGTGATCAACACCAGCCCTCTAGGAATGTATCCCAATGAAGATACTTGTCCTCAAATTCCTTACACTGAAATAACTGATCATCATTTTTTCTTTGACTTGATTTATAATCCAGAAAAAACTCTATTTTTGGTACAAGCAGAAGCCAAAGGAGCCAAGATCATGAATGGTCACAGAATGTTGATCTTACAAGCAGAAAAATCTTGGGAAATTTGGAATAGAAAATAATAATGGAAGCAAATAATATTGGACTGGATTTTTCGGATACACAAATAGCTTATGCTCATAAGTCAGATAAAGATTTAAGAAAAACTTATCGGTTGTTTCAACTAATGAACAATCCTTTCTTGGTAAAATTTGGATCAAGTCTTGGATTGGTCGCAGTGAAATTACGTTTGCCATTTGCGAAAGCGGCCGTCAAAAAAACCATCTTCTCTCAATTTGTTGCTGGCGAAACTTTACTCGATAGCCAGAAAGTTATTGGGCAATTGTTTGATAATGGTTCATTGACCATGCTCGATTATGGTGCGGAAGGAAAATCAACAGAAGAAGAACTCGATGGCGTCAGAGAAGAAACTATCAAAGCTATCAAGTTGGCAGCTTCCAATAATTGTGTGCCTGCGGTAAGTACAAAGCTCACCGGCCTTGCAAAAAACGAATTGCTTATAAAACTAAATAATGATGAAAGTCTAAATGCTCAAGAGCAAAATGACTATGACAAACTTGTGCAAAGGCTCGATGCAATTTCTAAAGAAGCGTACGATCTAGGAGTTTCAGTTTTAGTGGATGCGGAAGAAAGTTGGATGCAGATTGCTATTGATAGATTGGCGGACCAGATGATGGAATCCTACAACAAAGATCGAGTCACCATTTGGAATACTTTTCAACTTTACCGAAAGGACAAATTGGACTTCTTTAAGGAGAGTCATGACAAAGCCATGTCAAAAGGATACATGCTCGGTGCCAAGCTGGTTCGCGGTGCATACATGGATAAGGAGGCAAGACATGCAGCAGAAATGGGCTACGAAAATCCGATCCAAACTTCAAAAGAAAATACAGATAAGGATTATAATTTGGCCATCGATTTTTGTGTTGAAAATTACGAAACCATTGCGTCTATTTGTGCCTCTCATAATCTTAAAAGTAATTTGTATCAAGCACAACTTATTGACCAAAAAGGAATCTCCAAAAAGCATCCACACCTCAATTTTTGTCAGCTGTATGGAATGAGTGACAACATTACCTTTAACCTTGCAAGTGCAGGATATAATGTTGCCAAGTATCTAGTCTATGGTCCGGTAAAAGAAGTACTACCATACCTAGTCAGAAGAGCCAAAGAAAATTCATCAGTAACAGGCGACATGTCTAGAGAATTGAAAATGGTGCATGATGAGATGAAAAGGAGAGGGTTGTAAAGAAAGACTCTGGACTCGCTTCGTTTCACTTGCTGAAGACTCGAGACACGCTTCGTTTCACTTGCTGAAGACCTTAATTAGCTTTATACTTCTACTCGCCGAAGTATCCCAAGAAAGGCATCTTATTTATTTAAAAATTAAGCTAGTGTTGAATAACTGAGATCTTGGAAATAATATCGAGTCTTTCGTCTATAGCGAGCGAAGCAATGCGTGTCTGGCGTCTGAAAGTGCACAAAGTGCATGAGTCTTAGTACTGCTCGGTCGCGAGCAGTACTAACGTACAAGCATTCACAACCTCAATCCCAGCTTCCTTAGCTTTCATTAAAAACTCAGGATTTTCCGCTCCAGGATTAAAAATAATTCTCTTAGGTTTCAGACTCAGTAAATAATCAATAGACTCCGCAATTCTATCGGCCCCAACATAAACAGTTATGGTATGTATGTCTTCAAACATCTCTCCTTCCTTAGTAATTTCCACATCCTCAACCTGTCCTTCTCTCAGACCTACCGCAATAGTTTCAAGCCCATGCTTCCGCAAACTTTTGATCGCCTTATTAGAATACCTTTCAGGTTTTGTAGAGGCTCCCATGACCAAGGTCTTTTTTGAATTTTCCATTTTTATATAACCGATATTATACGTTAATTGTTTTACTCAGACTTCTGAGCAAAGTAAAAACAGAAGGAACAATGATTTTCTGATAGCTGATTTACCGAACCATAAATTTTTCAGATAAAACATAAGCTTATCGAAAGTCAATCTGTCCGCCAGGTGGCGGATGGAGGGAAGAATTTCAAGTAATCTATGATTACGTAGAAAATTCAGGGAGGAGTTCTCGAACTTAGCTCCTTGCATCCTATATTATAAAACAGTTAATAAAAATGTTAGAACATTTATTTGCTATGGATTGTGCATTTAAATAACTATATTATGTATATATTTTTTAACTTTTTAAATTACTTCCAATGAAATTCACTTATAGCTTTATTCTTTATTCTTTTAAGTGGTTGTTCAACTAACTCTAATGATCAAATAGTTGATCAATCAATCACCGTAGAATACCGCGATTTTGATTGTGAACTTAAAGAGGATATGGATTGTCATGATGAAAACTACAAAATACCAATTACTTTAGCAGAATATCCAAATTGTTTTATTACAGTTCGATACTTTTATGAGATTTGTGTAGGTGAAAATACTGGTACTGGAATTACAGTTAATGTTTTTGATTTTGTTATTGAAGGAGGGCTATGTCAAGAATTAATAGATGATTATACTCAAGCAAACAATGATGGTACAATCGATGAGTTTAATTATAACATTAACGTTCAAATTTGGCCCCAAATAAATGATTATATATTATCTTCTCAGTTGGCATTGAGTTCTCCAATTACAACAATACAATACTCAATTTCTCAATGTCAAGCTTCCTGCTTTATTATAAAAGAAAAGAGAGGCGGAGGATATGAATTAATTCAACAAAATGTTAATTGTGGCACTGAATGTTGTCAAAGATCAAATACATATACAGCAAATGCCGAAGGTGGGTGGGATGTTAGTACCACGATTTGGAATTTACCTGATACTTTTTGTGAAGAAAATGATGTGGATTGTCCGCATCAATCCGTTGCTTGGACTACAAGTTGCAGCGGAAGATGCGAAGAGCTAAATGGATTTTAATGAAATATTATATATTTCTTATACTACTATTTCTGCCTTCTGTGGTTTTTTTACAGGAGGCAGGAATTCCTCCGGTTTTAGATTTGCAAGGGGTAGAAATTAATTGGGTATATCTAGTAGAAGACACAAACTTAATAGAAGTTTTATCAAGTACTTCAACACGGTATTCTAATGGATCTCCAAGGTCACTTATTTCAAACGAGAACTACATTTACCTCTTTAATCAAAGTCGTAATTCAAGAATAGATTTTGATGGCTTTGACTTATATATGCTGGATAATTTAACAGGGGAACTTGTTCATACTTTAAATTATGATTCTTACAGTGGAGCAGGTAACTATTATTTATTCAACAACTTATCAAATATCAGTTTTCAGGGAGATGGAAATTTAGAAATACTTGGTTATCAATCATTGGATACATTATTACCTCTTTCTGAAGACGACTTTCCTGAATTATTTTTTTTCTCAACACCAGTGAGATTTGAAATTAAATCCGATGATCTTTCTATTATTGAAAGGCAGACCGGATTAAATACTAACATGGATCCTAATTTTCTATACAATTATATCACCCCAGGCAAAGGAGATCTAATGAAGGATAAAAGTGATAATTACATTCATGTAGAGAGAAAAGGAATTATTGAAGATGATTTTTTAAAAGAAGTCATTTATTTCAGTGGCTTAGATGAAGGTTTTTCTATAGATACTAGCTACGTTAATAGAATTGACTTTGAAAGTAATATACAGACAAATCTTTTACAATTATCTTCTCCCACAAGGTATAATCTCATTAATGATTCAACCTTGATGACTATAAATTTCAAGAAGACAATTCCTGATGTTACTCAATCACCTGAGGTTGCCTTGTTAAGTATTTATTCAATTTCATCATTTGAAAATATTGAATTGCTGCATACACGGGATATCACAGATTTTTTTGTCAAAGATGATGGTGTGCATTTCTTTTATCGAAATATTATATCAGATAAAATTATATTATCTCAAACTTCTTTTGATGAATCTCAAAGTCCTTCAGGTCTAGATGCACACTCCTGGCTTGCTGTTTTTGATTTGAATGCTGAATTAATATATTCTTATACTGACTTTGGCGATAATGAATTAAAGTATGAAAGACTAACTCCATTATTGATAAAAAATGAAGAATTGGTTTTTGGAATCACCTATACCTTAGAAACCGAGACTGGTTTTGATATATTTAAGGTTAACCTAGCTTCTGATGAACCACCCGAATATGTTACAAGAATTAGTCAGGTAAACGATCAAACTTTTAAGTTTTTTAGAATAGGAAAACCTTTAGAAATATCTGAAGATAATTTTGTATTTCTTATTCATGGTCGATATGACTACATTGATCAAAGAACGGCGGATATGACTTATGTTGTTAGTGTGGATCTAGAAAATTTAATTTCTAATTCAACTCAACAAAATCCTAAAATGTTTGACCTGCCATATAAGCTTTTCCCAAACCCTGCCTTAAATGATCTACATATCACTTTTGAAGAAGAATTTAGCGGCCGATTAGAGGTATTCACAAGTACAGGAAAATTATCATTAACAAAGGAAGTAAATAATCAAATCAATGTAGTTTTTGACACATCAAACTTAGCTAGTGGCCCGTACATTATTAAACTCAATGACCCAAATGGCAACATCCTTAAGTCTTCAGTATTCATAAAAGATTAATTGAATAAAAAGGGTGGAATTTTTTTATTTAAATTTAAGTTGCTTTTATAACCAAGGTTTTTTTTGATTTTATCATAATTAAATTCTTTTTAATTACAAGCCAGAATTTTGCCTCTCTGAATCAGATTCTATTTATTTGCGGGGAACCATCCCCGCAGAAGGTCTCCCAACCCAATGTCGTTTAGTTAAGCTATTTATTTTGCAATCGAGTAGCTTCCCCTTCTAGTAACAGGCATAAGTTTAGGTTT
>ENA-ORXT01003225-ORXT01003225.1-marine-metagenome-genome-assembly--contig:-NODE-3225-length-18277-cov-51.042033_pt1 | contig 18277 bp, 21 predicted proteins | sample MGYA00237868_ERZ511482 | MGnify/ENA metagenome assembly ERZ511482 | reverse complement strand
AGTGAATTGAAAGTACAGAAAGCGGCGCAAAAATTATTGATCCGTCGTTATGAGGGTAGATCCTGGGGAAAGCGAATTTTCTCTCAGTTAGAAGTTCGGACGAAAAAGAAGCACGGCGGAAAACGAGCCGATGGTTTATTGGCGTTTAAACATATATTGTGGGGAGAATTTGTGGTGTCAATGGAAGCCAAATCTTTTAAAACCCTGAATGCTATTCGTCCTTACAAAGACCATGGGAGTATTATTTTAGGGAGTTTGAAATGGGGTCTTTATTCGGTATTGGGTTCAGGAGCAGCCATCGCTTTTTTCCGTCAGGATGAGCCGCTTTATAAATTTGGATTTCCAGTACTGATGTTTCTGATTGGTGGAATCCTTTACGCACTTTTGACCCATAATCGGGTTTGTCACCAAATCTCTAATGTGATTGAACAAATTCGCCAGTATCCGGGGGATCATCAGTGGCTGGCGGTTTCAAAGGATAGCCTGGAGAAGCTTTCTAAAAGAAAAAGGAGGTTGCTCAAATGGACGTGCAAATATCAGGGGATTGGAATCATTGTGGTGAATAAAAGAGAAAAGGCCCGGGTTTGGGTTCGGCCAAAATGGAATTGGAACTGGTTTCAGAGTTATTTGCCTTATTATAGTCGGGAAAAGATGATTCGGAAGGCTATTTTGACGTAATTTACCAGACATAGTTAAATGAATACTCCTGTCTTTTTATCCGAAAATTGGTTTATTTCGTCGATTTTTTGTGACTTGAAGCAAATTTATCAGTATCTTAGATTCAAATTACCAATAAAATGAAAAAAAGATCAACAAAACTCTCTATTGCTTTCTTGATGCTGGTTAGTCTAAGTGCCAGTATTTACTTAAATACCATTTCCAACGAATTACCAAATCAAACAGAAATCTTAACTGTTTTGCCAGAGGATGCACCCATAGAATCTATTCTACCCGAAGTACAAGTTGTAAAAACCGTTCTAAGTAAATTTATTGAATTGTAACAGCTTACTTTTTTAGAACAAAAATAGTGTGATGTTTTAATTATTAAAATATTTGTTTTTTGTGCGTGAGCAATTTTTTTATGATATGCCAGCAGGGTAGTACCCCAATAAAATTTAGTATAACACAATAAATCAGCACTACACAGGATAAAGTTTGTTTTTAAGCAAATTATCTTGTGTAGTCTATCTATTTTATACTATTTCTAGATAAGGATTTTTTAACCTAAATTTTATTTTAAATTTTAAATTATCACTTGAATGCTTATATTTGAGCTATACAACAGCTACAAAAATAATAAAAATGCACGCCTTAATATATCTTAGCAATATTTCCCGGCCTCTGGACAAGGATGATGTAATCGAAATTGCCACCAAGGCATCGGCTAAAAACAAACGTATTGGAGTCACCGGGTTTTTATCTTCCCGAGGTTCTCAATTTATTCAATACCTGGAAGGTGAATCAGCTACCATCATGGAGTTGATCAAAACGATCGAAAATGATCCTAGACACGATCTACAGCATACAATTCATCTTCGTGACCAGCAACACAGGCATTTTGCCAATTGGTCCATGCGCTTGATAACTTCTGATGATGAATCAAGGATTCTGCCAGATGATACACTAATTTCAGCTATTCAGGAAATTGCCAAATCAGATTACGGGCCGACCATGATCGATGCCCAGATTTATACCATCATCAATCGAATCTCCAGAATTTTGTACATGCCAAGATACGATACTGGAAATCGTAATCCAATCAGCTAATTTGTTACTTTAACCAATTTAGGAGTAAGACCGGAAATCCTGCAGATTTCAAGTAAGCCCCTTTTTTTCCTATAATTAATATTATGTTAAGTAGGACTTTTTAAACAATCCCCTTCGCGGGAAAAATAAAAAAGCCACTGCCAATGGCAGCAGCTTTTCAATTTCTTCAAAAATCAGCTGTTTTATTGTTTTGACAAAGCAGCCTTCGCCATTCCCACAAACATTGCTATCAGGAGGATCAATCCAATGATACTTCCGATTGGATTAACGATCCAGCTGGGTTGATCGGTAACCAGTTCTTCGGATACACCAGATTCGTCGATTTGAGCCAAAATTGCAGAAGCAAAACATAGTATAATTGCTAGCGCAGGGATCATTTTTTTAATAAATTCCATATTTTTAATAGTTAAATGTTAGATATTTTTTTAAAATTTTAAAAGCGATTTCAATCCACCTTATGAAGCGTAAAATCAGGATTTTTTCTTCCAGCCATCCTTAAGCGTAACCGTTCGATTAAAAATCAATTTATTTTCTGTACTATCTGGATCAACACAAAAATACCCCATTCTCATAAACTGAAAACGATCACCGGGTTTGGCAGAAGCAAGGCTTGGTTCTACCATCGCATTATTAATCACTTTTAAAGAATCCGGATTAATCAGTTCTGTAAAGTCCTTATCCTCCTGGGCCAAGGGAGCTTCCACATCAAAGAGTCTATCATATAGTCGAATGTCCACTGGAACAGCTTCTTTTTGAGAAACGAAATGAATTACTCCTTTACTTTTTACTCCGGAAGAATCTGAACCACTTTTGCTATCTGGATAATAAGTCGCATGAACTTCGGTCACCTCACCATTTTCATCTTTTACAAAATCCTCACAGTGAATTATGTAGGCACCTTTAAGCCGAACATCTTTGCCCGGACCGAGTCGAAAATATTTTTTTGGAGGATCTTCCATAAAGTCCGTGCGCTCAATGTAAAGATACTTGGAAAAAGGAATCGTACGGCTTCCCATACTTTCATCCTCCGGATTATTAACCAATGTTAAATCTTCCGTCTTGTCTTCCGGATAATTGGTAATGACCAATTTTATCGGATTCAAAACACCCATGACGCGAGCAGCCGTTTTATTCAAATCTTCCCGAACGCTAAATTCCAGCAGGGAAAGATCAATTACATTATCTCTCTTGGCCACCCCTACCCTGGTAGCAAAATTTCTTACGGCTGCTGGAGAATATCCACGTCGGCGTAATCCGCTAATGGTAGGCATTCGTGGATCATCCCAGCCGGTTACGAGACCTTCTTCTACAAGTTGCAATAACTTTCGCTTAGACATAACCGTATAATTCAAATTCAGGCGCGCAAATTCAATTTGACGACTAGGAAAAATGCCCAGTTGCTTGATAAACCATTTGTATAAAGGCCGGTGATTTTCAAATTCCAGGGTACAAACTGAATGCGTAATCTTTTCAATTGAATCCGACTGGCCGTGGGCGTAATCATACATCGGATAAATACACCAGGTATCGCCCGTACGATGGTGATGCGCAAACAAAATACGATACATAATCGGATCTCGTAAATGCATATTAGGGGAAGTCAGACTGATCTTGGCACGTAATACTTTTGAACCCGCTGGATGTTTTCCAGCGCGCATTTCACGGAACAATTCCAGATTTTCTGCTGGAGAACGGTCGCGATAAGGACTAGGTGTCATAGGAACCGTAGGGGTTCCACGCATTTCACGGATTTCTTCTACCGTAGAATCATCTACGAATGCTTTTCCATCCTTGATTAGCTGCTCTGCGAAATCGTATAACTGCTCAAAATAGTCCGAAGCGTACAATTCCTTTCCATCCCACTTAAATCCCAGCCATTCCACATCTTTTTTGATGGCATCCACATATTCGGTCTCCTCCTTGGTAGGATTGGTATCATCAAATCGCAGGTTGGTTTTTCCGCCATAGGTTTCGGCCAATCCAAAATTTAGACAGATAGACTTGGCGTGACCGATATGGAGATACCCATTAGGTTCGGGTGGAAACCGAGTATGCACTCTACCCTCGTGCTTGTTCATTTCTATATCATCGTGGACAATCTGTTCTATAAAGTTAAGCTTCTTTTTTTCTCCTGAATTCATATTTTGCTTTTTAAATACTGCGTTTTTTTCCCAATTACATTCGATCCGGCATTTCGATACCCAGTAATTGCATTCCATCTTTTAAGGTATCACTCATTAATTTGCTCAGTTTTACCCGATAAGCGACTGTTTCTGGCTCATCAGCGTTCAGGATTGATGCTTCGTGCCAAAGCTTGTTAAAGGTCCGTGCCAGCGAATAACAATAGTTAGCGATAAGCGACGGATCATAGTTTTCGGCTGCTTGTAAAACCAAATCAGGATATTGACTAATCTGGAAGATCAACTCTTTTTCTACGGGTTTTAAGATAGAATAGTTGTCAGCGAGTGGTAAATTTATGTTATCCTGTAACGCTTTTTCATAAACTCCTTTGGCTCTTACAAAAGCGTACTGGATATATGGTCCCGTTTGTCCCTGAATATCTACCGCTTCGTTGGGATTAAAAACCATTCGCTTTTGGGGATTAACCTTAATGATAAAATACTTCAAGGCGGACATTCCAATTCTGCGGATGATTTCCTCCATCTCGTGGTCTCCTTTCCCGGTGACTTCATTTCGCTCCAGCATATTTTGTCGAGCGACTTCGACCACATCTTTTATCAATTCGTCTGCGTCTACAACGGTGCCTTCTCGCGACTTCATTTTTCCAGTAGGTAAATCCACCATTCCATAAGATAAATGATGAAGACCATCTGCATAGGGAGCCTTTAGACGTTTCATCGTCTCGAATAAAACCTTGAAATGATAATCTTGTTCATCCCCTACCACGTAGACCATTTTATCCATCCCGAAATCCTCGTATCGCAACTGCGCCGTTCCAATATCCTGGGTCATATAAACAGAGGTTCCATCACTTCTGAGAACCAGTTTATGATCCATCTTGGCCGATTCTAAATCAATCCAGACAGAGCCATCTTCTTTTTTGTAAAAAACAGATTTTTCTAATCCTTCCGTAATGATTCGTTTACCTTCCAGGTACGTGTTTGATTCATAATATAATTTATCAAAATCAACTCCTAGCGCTTTATAGGTTTCTTCAAAACCATCATATACCCAACCATTCATGGTCGACCATAATTGTCTTACGGCGGGATCATTGTCTTCCCATTTTAGCAACATCGTTTTGGCCTCCTGCCCCAATTCGCTATAATCATTAAAATAGGTATTTTTATAAGTCTTCCAAAATTCCGCAGCAGATTGATCGGATTTTTTTCGCTCTGCTAACAATGATTTTGCATCGTTCGTTTCCTGCCAGGATTGGTATTCTGCTTTAAATTTTTGTTCAAATAATACATAGTATTTTCCAGCTAAAAAGTCTCCTTTGATGCCGCTTGAGTCGGGGGTCTCCCCTTCTCCATATTTTTCCCAGGCCAGCATACTCTTACAAATAGCAATTCCCCGATCGTTAACGATTTGAGTCTTGATCACTTCATAACCGGCTCGCTCCAAAATCTGAGCACAAGACCAGCCTAAAAGAATATTTCTAATATGGCCAAGGTGCAGCGGCTTGTTGGTATTCGGGGACGAGAATTCGACCATTACCTTTTTGCCGTTGGAGGGTGCCTGACCAAGCTGTTCGGTTTTAAATAATTCCTGAGAAAATGCCAGCCAGTATTTATTATCAATCGAAAGATTTAAAAAGCCTTTGACTACATTAAAATCTGCTATGATGTCTAAATTCGCTTTTAAGGCTTCGCCAATCTCCTGACCAATGACGTCGGGCTTCTTTTTCGCCGTTTTGGTGAAAGGAAAAACTACTACCGTATAATCTCCGCTAAACTCCTTGCGGGTATTCGTGATCATGACGTCGGCCAGGTCAACCTCGTGGTCGTATAATTTAGCAACGGCGGCTTTTACGCTTTCGGCAATTTTCTCTGTAAAATTCATAATCTTCTTGTTTACAATAAGTTGATCCTAAAGAGATTGGATCAACTCAATTTTCCCTGCTTGGATAATTTCAATCACTTAAATGGATGTCAAGAACTTCCCATTAATATTTATTCTGACTCATCTGATATTTGCTCAATAACAGTTTTTGATATTAAAAAATTCCTCCTGCTTAATTTTCCGCAAAGAAACAAAAAAAACAGGACTCCGAGTTAGAATATTGAATCTTGAATATCCAGTAAACTCAAATAACGAATATTGATTTTAAGGCTATCTGCCGGGACAATTGTATACCCTATTACTTAAAAAAGCTAAAGATGGTTTTACCATAATTTCGCGCCTCTTTAAAGTGTGGATGATTCGAGTATTCGTGGTTGGGATTGTGTTCCATGACGAATAGCCCGTCGGGCTTCAGGAGCTCAAATTTAAAGATTTCGTCGGGAATGGTATCAATGGTAGGTAATTCGTAGGGCGGTCCGGCGAAGATGTAGTCGTATTTTTTAGGACTCATTTTAATAAAGCGAAAAACGTCGGTCCGAAAGACAGTAAACTGCTCCTCGATCTCTAGTTCTTTGGAAGTCTTTTTCACAAAATTGACCGCAGGACCAAACTTATCTACGTAAGTGACATCGTTACATCCTCGGGAGATAAACTCGTATCCGTGTGAACCCGTCCCGCCAAAAAGATCCAATACCGAGATAGCTTCAAAATCAATTCGATTTTGTAAAATATTAAAGAGCCCTTCTTTGGCAAAGTCCGTTGTCGGCCGGGTGGGCCATTTATCTGCTGGTGGATAAAATTTACGGCCTTTAAACTGGCCACCGATTATTCGCATAGTTTAAGACTAAAAAGATCAAAGTATTGGTAATCGTGCATTTTATTTCCCTTTATTCCTAATTTATAATAATCAGGAACGGGCATCATTTCGAGGTGTCGAATATAACGAAAAAGCAGGTGATAAATCTCGGAATCCTGAATGATTTGTCCACTGATATGTACTGTATTTCCTTCCGGTTTCAGTTGAAACTGATCAAAAGCCAACATGACGTAGTAAATAAAATCCTGAGAAGACTCATAAATAAAAGTATTGTAAAAAAGCAGTTCTTTATTATCAAACAAACTAATTTGTAGCAATCCCTGTCGAACGTTAAGACAGATTTGACGCCCCGTCCGGTTTTCCGCAATTTTCCGATGACCAAGAATTAAGCTGGCCGCAGCATGGTGAATTTTTGCGTTTGGAAAATAACCGTGTAATTGATTTACAAAATGGGTATCAAAAGCGTAAACATTGACCATTCCCATTGGTTTTAAAGCATCAAAATAGATCGTATTTCCCTTTAGATTTGGAACTATATTTTTTAGATAAACCTCCTTTTGATCCGCCACAAAAAGATCACTGGGAATCAGGGTATTTTTTTGATTTAGGATACCGATCCTGACCGTGCGATAAGTTTGTTTTAACAATTCGTCATTAATGTAAATATCCTTTAAAGGATTACTCAGTTCTCCCAAATCTTTAATCTCGGGTGCAAAAGGATAACTCCGCAACAAAAGTATGTTTTGTTGTGGGTCACTGACTAAAAAAGAAAACCTATCCATTCCTACAAGAATGGATAGGTCATAGGTGTCAGCATATTTCTTTATGAAATTATTTTCTACAATTTCGAAATCTACCGTTCCCAATTTCCAGATAAGTTTGGTGCGTACATATTTCCAAATTTAATAATTTTTTTCGGATCATAATTGGCATCGTAACGTTTAAAACGGATATCTGCGTAAGGACCCATAAATTGTAATCTGTCTGTTCCAACTTCTACCACATTTACCAATGTACTTTGGTAAGTAAGGGTATCCGCTTGAACGGTAAACTTCTGGTCCTTGGTAAATGGGACATACCTTAAGGAATCCAGATTAACTTTACGTTTGCTTAACGCCTCATATTCTTCATAATACTCCATGGCAGGAACAAAAGTAGTATCGTAACGGATCGCATCTGTATTGGTAGGATCATCCGGGTCACCAATTACTTTTACCACAGGAATTTTTCCAGTACGAATTGTTTCTTCCAGGGAATCGAAATCTTTGGCATATTCACCCGTTACTTCCCGGTATAATTCCTGTGCTTTGCGAATATCAGTCAGACGATTGATAACCGCACCTTCCCGGCGGGCTTTTTCGTTCTGGAATTCAATTGGTTCGTTGATGCTATCGTATAAAACGTAGATCAATAAAAAAACAAGGGCAACTAAAACTAGATTGATGATTAATCTCATAAGAAGAGGTTTTTTATTTTGTATATCGCAATAATAGTAAAATTTATTAAAATGCAAGATAGAAGTTGTTTAAAAACTTCATTGTTTTAATAAAAAGATGCAATTCAAAGTAAAAATGGTGTCTTTTGGCAGATTACTACTTAACGTGTTTTTCTCCGATCAGGCATTCTCCACTGTAAGAAGCACCTTCATCCACGACCATTTTTTTAGCCATAATCTTTCCTTCCAGACGAGCAGTCGCCAGTAAATGAAGTAAACCTTTAACTTTTAAGGTTCCCATTATTTTACCTTTAATACTGGATTCTTCACAGACTACTTCACCATCAATCTCTCCATTTTCCCCCATGACAAGTTTTTGGTAACAGAGAATCTCTCCCTTGATTCGCCCATCGAGTCGTAAGTCTTCGGAAGTAATAAATTTCCCTTCGATATGCGTACCAGGAGCAATATTGTTGCATACTTGATTGGTCCCTTCTACTTCTACGGGAACAGATTTTTGGCCAACGACTGGCCCATTAGCTTTCTTTTTGAACATATTTTGTAGTTTAGTATCAGTTTAACAAGTCTATTAATAAAATACCATTACACGTTTTGGATGTGTAATGGTATTTTCTCAAAGTCTATGCTAATTTATGGATATTAGCGGTTGTTTTTGTTTTTTGTGAACATTTTTCAGTTCTCTGTAAAGGTACAAGAATCAATTGGTTTTACTATATTATTTTTTAAAAATATATTTTTAAAATATGAGTGTTATTATATTAGCCGTCGAATCTTCCTGTGATGATACTTCCGCAGCGGTTATCAAAGACGGGGTCATTCTCAGTAATGTGACCGCAGGACAAGAAGTTCACAAGGATTATGGCGGCGTTGTACCGGAGGTTGCCTCGCGCGCGCATCAGATAAATATTGTTCCGACGGTAGATCAGGCGCTAAAACAGGCGGGTGTAAAAAGAACGGAACTGTCAGCGATTGCTTTTACCCGTGGTCCTGGGTTAATTGGTTCTTTGCACGTAGGGGTTTGCTTTTCAAAAGCGATGGCGTTGAGTCTGGGTATTCCAATTATCGAGGTGCATCATTTACGGGCACATGTACTGGCGCATTTTGCGGAAGATCCAAAGCCTGATTTTCCGTTTTTGTGTTTAACGGTTTCTGGTGGACACACCCAGATCGTAAAAGTAAGTGATCCCTATACCCTCAAAGTACTGGGTTCTACGATAGATGACGCGGCCGGTGAGGCATTTGATAAAACTGGAAAGCTGTTGGGGCTGGATTATCCAGCGGGTCCTTTGGTAGATAAACTGGCACAAGCCGGGGAACCATTATATGAATTCACCGAGCCCAAGGTGGATGGACTTGATTTTAGCTTCAGTGGTCTGAAGACATCAATTCTATATTTTTTAAGAAATAAACTAAAAGAAAATCCTGACTTTGTAAAAGAAAATATGAACCATATCTGTCGTTCGGTACAAGATAGAATTGTCAGTATTCTTTTGAATAAACTAGAGACGGCTGCGCTTGAAACAGGAATTAACCAGATAGCCATTGCTGGTGGGGTTTCAGCCAATTCGGGATTAAGAAGAGCGTTTCAGGAAAATGGAGAAAAGCGGGGCTGGAAAACTTATGTTCCTGATTTTCAATATTGTACGGACAATGCGGGAATGATCGCCGTCGCTGGATATTTCAAATATTTAAAGGGAGATTTTACAGAGCAGGATGTGGTGGCTACGCCGAGATTGGGTTAACTATTCCGGTTACCGGTTGGAAAATTCAATATTTCTAAATCAATATTCAATGTAAAGTTATTTTTAACTCATTCCCTAAACAAGTTGGGATCGTCTATTTCTATTTTTCTACAAGCTTTATTGGCTTGAAATATTTATTAAGTCCTGGAAAGAAAATTACGACTGAGTAAAATAAAACTACAACTATGGATATTAAATTTAAACGAAAAAAGCAGGTTATTTAAAATTCTCCGATGATGACCCTTTCGAGATAAGTTTGTATTTCTTCCACCTTTGTATCGGCATCAAACTGGATTGGTTCACCAAACTGGACGGTGAGCTGCGTACCACGACTCTTTATTTTTACCCCTTTTTTGGCGAACGCCTCATCAAATCCTGTAAGCTTAACCGGAACAACGATAGGACGGTATTTTTTTATCAAACTAGCAGAACCTTTGCGTACCGGTGCACCTGCGGTGGTCGTCCCTTGTGGAAAGTTGACGACCCAACCATATTCTAGAGCAGTCTTTATTTTGGCAGGTGCCTTTATATCAGAACTTCGAATTACATCCTTTCCTTTACTTCTCCAGGAACGCTTAACAGTAACGGCCCCGGCGTAAGAGAACAACCTTCCGAGCCAACCACTATCCTTCATCGTTTCCTCGGCGGCAATATAATAGGCTTTCACCCTGGGTAGCAGCAAATACAAAGGATTGTTGATGTTCTTGAATTTCCATTTTACACTGCCAAAGATATGGTAAAGAGCGATTACATCCACGTAGTAAGTTTGATGATTGGCTACGAAGAGGACATTCTTTTCCGGTAAATCCATAAGAAAATCTGCTCCAATGACCTCTGTTTTGTTAATAATGTTAAGGTGGCGGTAAGTGGCAATACCCAACCAACCGGTGAGCGCTCTTTTAAAGAAAAGAATATTCCCGAATGGATCGAGAAATATACTAGACTTATTCTTTTTCTCCAGTGGAGATTTATCGGTCATATGCAGTAAATCTAAAGCTTTTTTATGTGTCTAAAATAAGCGGAAAGGCACAAAACATTTATCTGTTGAGTTGTTGATTGCTTGTAATCGGTAAAACTACTTAATTTTGACCATTCATAACAAGTTAAGCTTTTTTTAGCGTAAATCCGAAAGTTGAACCGATTCCCGGGTTTGATCGGACATTAATGGTTAAACCGTGAGCTTCGATAATATGTTTAACAATCGACAAACCAAGACCGGAACCGCCCTGAGAGCGATTACGGCTTTTCTCTACCCGATAAAAACGATCAAAAATATGAGGAAGGTGTTTTTGATTTATTCCAATACCATCATCTGCTACCTCCACCAAAATGTATTCATCCATATCATAAAAGGCCACTTTAGTGGTTCCATCCATTTTACCATATTTGATAGAATTGACAATAAGGTTAACCAAAATTTGCCTTACACTTTCCTGATCGGCCTCCACCTTTACGGGTTGAGAAACCTTTTCTTTATAAACAATGGCGATCCTCTTTTCCCTGGCTACCAGTTCCATTTCTTCGATCACTTCATCTGAAATTTTTCGCAGATCAAATATTTCAATATCTAAAGGATTTTCTCCCGATTCGAGTCGGGAGATCACTTCAAGATCCTCGACAATGAGGTGAAGTCGATCCGTGTTAACGGCAGCTCGTTTCAGGTATTCCTGATTTATTTTTTCGTCGTATAAAGCACCGTCCAAAAGCGTATGAATATATCCTTGAATATTGAATAACGGAGTTTTTAATTCGTGAGAGATGTCTCCCAAAAAATTACGGCGATACTCTTCCAAAGACTTAAGGTTTTCAATCTCTTGTTGTTGCTGAGAAGCCCATTCTGTTACCTCCTTTTCTGCATCTTCAATAACGTCTTCACTAAAATCCATACTTTCCATTTTTGAAGAAGTATTGGTTCTTATACGGTGAATACTTTTATATATTAATTTTATTTTTCGGGTAATGTAATGTTTTATTAAATAAAAAAAGATGAGATAAGCGGTAATGAAAATAATAATAGCCATAGCGATTGCGTACCCTGGCAGGAAGGGATAACTTGAAAGCACAGCCAACAGTAGCTGCAATAAAAATACAATCCCGGCAATGGAGGCTGCGGAAATTAGGGCGAGTTGTCTAGGTGTAATATTCTTTTGCATATATACGCGTTATAGCCAATGTCTAAAGTCGAGTTAAGCAATAGCTATTTTATACCCCACCCCTTTTACGGTCTTGATATATTCGTCTCCTAATTTTTCTCTAAGTTTACGAATATGAACATCGATCGTCCGGTTGCCAACAATAACATCCGCACCCCAGATTTTTTTAAAGATTTCTTCTCTGGTATATACTTTACCAGGACGAGATAATAATAGTGTAATTAATTCAAATTCTTTTTTAGCCAAATCAATCGTTAGACCATCTTTTTGAACCAACACCTTTTCCCGATCTATCAACAAATTTCCGTGTTGAATAATATTGTCACCTGCTTCATCCACTTCTCGATTGGTGCGACGCAGCAAAGCATTGATCCGACTCACGAGTACACCGGGTCGGATTGGTTTTTTGATAAAGTCATCCCCTCCAACGTCCAAGGCGGCTATCTGGGTAAAATCTTCACTTCGTGCAGTCAAAAAGGTGATAATGGTTTTCTTAAATTTCGGTTGTGTCCGTAAATATCGACAAACCTCTACTCCATCCATTTCAGACATCATGATATCCAGAATAATTAAGTTCGGATTCTCCTGTTCTGCCTTCTCGATAGCCTGCTTGCCGTTTGAGGCAGTAATTACTATATAATCATGCTTTTCAAGGTTGTAACGAATAAACTCCAGGATGTCATCGTCATCATCCGCTACCAAAATTTTATGCTGCCCTTCCATTTTTTTTATCGATTTATCGAGCATGGATTTGAAATATTCAAACTTTTAAACTCGCGGGTTGGTGAAATTATTATTTATGTCCAATTCCTATTAATTCAATAGACTTTATTAACGGATCGTTTAAAAAATAAGTTATAAGCGTAAAGTTACGCATTTGAGGGAGCCTCTAATGGAATCAATATTAAGTTAACATTAACTTTATACAACCTGATACTATCATCTATCAATAACCAAATAGCAGTCATTAAAATGAAAAAGAGTTGGTTTGCAAGTCACAAACATCAAAAAAAAATAGAAAATAATATAATAAACATACCCGTTTCTGGTGATAAAACTGATTATTTTAAGTAACTTTGTAGTAGCCTTTTAATTATTCTCTCATAAGTCTTTGTGAAATTTTCCTCCTCGGAAAATTTCACTTTTTTTGTTTAGGAATGGCGATTAAATAAATGCAGATGGACGAGTAGGATGGCTCAGCTTATTTTTAACTCATTCCTTAGGATCCTTAACCCTATTTTTATGATGATCAAGCACTTTTTTATAGATTTTATGTGCCTTCTCCGGACTGGTTTTGAGGGTTTTAATATTTTCGTATAAAATCGCCTGGTCAATCTTGTGTATTTCAAAAATTTGGTCGTAATAGACTGTTATGACAGAATCCTTAATGTTGCTGTGTACCGTCTGTAAAGCAGCTTCCGCCGCCTGAATATCATAGAGCAACTGTACTAATTCGTCTTCAGGCATCGTAAATTTTGCCTCCTCTTCTCCACATGAGGCGAAAGAAAAGCAAAAAAGGAATAAAAAGAAGCGTTGTTTTAGACTCAAGAGAAATACTGTTTAGGAAAATAAAAATTCGCAATTTTACCATTTGTTCCACCTAATTCCTTCCACCTTTCAATGTCCGCCTGGATTTCCACGATTCCGCAGGTTGGTATATTAACGATATAATCACCGTCAAACATATTGGCCAGATAAGTAAATCCGGGATTATGACCAAACATAAAAACAACATCTACTTCATCAGAGAATCCACGAACTAACTGCAGAAGAATCTCCGGATCAGCCTCATAGATTTCATGTTTAATTATCAGGTTTTCGTGATCCATCTCTTGTTCGGTAGCAAATTGTTTTGCGGTGGAAATAGCCCGATTGGCGGGACTAGTCACAATTTGATCAACTTTAATCCCTTTACCTACCAACATTTTAGCCATAAAAGGGGCATCTCGGATACCGCGCTTATTGAGCGGTCGATCAAAATCCTGCAGATCAGGATTTGACCAACTGGACTTACCATGTCGAATTAAGAATAGTTTTTTCATTATCTAGGATTTTGATTATATTAAACTGAATTGTTCTAGTGCCAAAGCCCTTAAGTAAATGATAGGTTAGGCACCGTTATTTTTGGTCTGATTGAGGCAGGAAATCCGGAGCTATGCCGTAGCATAGTGAGGAATTTCCTAACGAAAAGCAGGCAAAAAAGAACAAGCATAACCTGTTATGTATTTATGGACTTTGGCATTAGTGCCTCATCAACGATTTTTTAGCAATCACTACGAGACATTTTCGTATTATTGTTCCTCAAACTAAAAAGATCTTACGTGACTATTGATTGCTGCTATATTGGCAAAACAAAAGCGGATTACCTAAAAACAGGGATTGCGCTGTACGAAAAGCGTTTGGGACATTATCTCAAGCTAACTACTACCGTCCTACCAGACCTCAAAAATGCTAAAAATTTGGCAATTTCTGAAATAAAAAAAAAGGAAGCTAAAATGATTCTTGATCGTTTAGGTCCATCCGATTATTTGGTAGTGCTGGATGAAAAAGGAAAATATCCTACTTCTGAAAAATTCGCCAGCTGGTTTCAGGAAAAAATGAACCGTGGAACCTCCAAAATTATTTTTCAAGTGGGAGGAGCGTACGGTTTTGACAAATCTGTTTATCAACGGGCCAATGAAAAAATCGCGCTATCTGCCATGACCTTTTCCCACCAAATGATCCGACTTTTATTGGTAGAACAAATCTACCGGGCCATGACTATTTTAAATAACGGACCTTATCACAATACCTAAATTATGAGCTTAACTTTAATCATCGTCGTCCTTACCTGTTTAATTTCCTACAACGCTTTTCAGGATCAAACACGATTTAACAACCTAAAGCATTTCCCTTTTCAGGAAAAAAAATCCAATCAGTATTATCGGATGTTGACCTCTGGTTTTCTACATGGCGGCATGGAGCATTTGATCATTAATATGTTTGTTCTTTTTATGTTTGGGGAGTTAATCGAAGGATATTTTGTAGCCATGTTTGGAGAAGCGATGGGGCGTTTAAATTACCTGTTACTTTATTTACTGGGTATTATATTTGCCAATATTCCTACCTTCTTACTGAATAAAAGCAATCCCTATTTTTCGAGCGTTGGTGCATCGGGAGCGGTCTCTGCGCTGGTTTTTGTGTTTATTCTTTTTCATCCATGGGAGAAGCTATTGTTGTTTTTATTCATTCCTTGTCCGGCAATTATCGCTGGCGTTTTGTATTTGGTCTATTCCAGCTATGCGGCAAAGAAAGGGACGGATAATGTGGACCATGTAGCCCATTTCGGTGGGGCTGTTTTTGGTTTTCTTTTTACGATTATTTTAAAACCAGAACTATTCACCATGTTCTTGGATTCACTGGTTAATAATGGTCCGTTTTAATTTGTAAAAAATTTGACAATCCAGTTTTCGTCCCCAAGATTAAATTAAAATATGAACAACGATTCCGAAAAAAATCCATGGACTACCCTATCGGTTAAAACCGTTTATGACAATCCGTGGATAAAAATTACGCACGAAGAGGTGTTGACACCCGCTAATACGCCCGGCATTTACGGGAAGGTCCATTTTAAAAATACAGCCATCGGGATTGTTCCTCTGGACAAGGAGAACCATACCTGGCTGGTTGGTCAATACCGATATACCCTCAACGAATATCATTGGGAGATTCCCGAAGGTGGTGGTCCACTGGGTACGGACCCATTGGATGCTGCGAAGCGGGAACTGCTGGAAGAAACAGGTATTACAGCTCAGTCGTGGACCAAGATATTGGAGCTGCACACTTCTAATTCTGTGACGGATGAACATGGCATTGTGTACGTAGCACGGGATCTTGACTTTGGGGAAGCGGAGCCGGAAGAAACGGAGGATTTGAAGGTGATTCGGGTTCCCTTTTCGGAGGCAGTGGCGATGGTGATGGATGGCAGGATTACAGATGCTTTGTCAATGGTATCAATTATGAAGGTGGCGATGATGGAGCGGTGAGCTTTTGATTTGAATATTAGACTTGTTACCCTTTAACAAATTGGCTCTATAAATAGCCTTTTGTCCTTATATTTCGTCTATTTTTCGCCCCATAGCTAGGCTATGAGGCTCAAAATGAGACTCATCTAAGAACAAAATCCTTATTTATAGATCTTAATTCTTAAAGGGTAACAAGTCTATTCTAAAAAACACTAGAAAATAACACCGTCCGTAAACGCCACAATAACAATACTAACCCAACACCTAAACATATGAAATATACCACCTTATTGTTTGATGCGGACAATACACTTTTTGATTTTGATGCGGCGGAGGCTGGTTCTTTACGGGCAGTTTGTGATTCACTGGGGGTAGCAATGGATCGGCAGATTTATAATTTATATCATCATATCAATAAAAAGTGCTGGTCGGATTTTGAGAAGGGTAAATTACCGCAGGAACAGATTCAAATTACGCGATTTAGTCGTTTTCTGAAACGGCTGGAATCGGATGCCGATCCGGTGGCTATAGGTGAATTGTATCTTTTGGGATTGTCAAAGAGTAAGACATTGATTGAGGGAACCGTAAAAATGCTGGATCGTTTAAAAGCAATGGATTTAGAATTGGTGGTGATTACAAATGGATTAAAGCAGGTGCAGCGGGCGCATTTTAAACACACCGGATTAACAGATTATTTTTCTGAAATTATTGTCTCGGATGAGATCGGGGTTTCAAAACCACACCAGGCTTTCTTTGATTATACATTTAAAAAAATCAAGCAACAGGATAAAAGCAAGGTGCTGATTGTCGGAGATGGTTTGTCTTCGGATATCAAGGGTGGAATGAAATACGGGGTGGATACTTTATGGTTTAATAAACGAGGGATTGAACTACCGAAGGGTTTTAAGCCGACCTATAAAATGAGAAGGCTGGAGGAAATTTTTGGAATTTTGGGGGTGTAATTTCACTGCTTTAGATTTTCCAGAAAGCGCTTTTCCCTGGCGGTGACGAAGGTAAATATTTGTTGCTGTTCTGTTTCGGTGAGGAGATCGAACAGGTCGTTTCCTTTTTGAATAAGATCGAGACCAAGCTGCAGGGCTTCACGTTCAGTGCTGGAAAATATGTCGGGCTGTTTATTCATTTGCTCCAACAGATAGGCAATGACGGCGATAATGCGACCCACCAGGGTACGATCGTGCAGGATGCTAAAAAGGGATTCGGTGCTATTGATAAAATCGGTCATTTCTGCTAGTGAAAGAGCGCTGATCAGGGTTTTGATTTCAGTAATATCAAAGGGGGCGGTCATCTTCAGACGGACCGCTTCCCGGGTTAGCTGTTCTTCAAAATTATTGGATTTTCGAAAAGAACGGAGCGCTTTTAGTCCGGCTTTGAGCATGCCGGGAAGGTGTCTTCCGTATTTAAAAAGCAATCGGCTGGACATGGAGACCATCTTCATCAGTTTGACAGGATCTTTTATGTATTGGTCGAGCTGAAGGAAAGCATCATCGAGTTCTTTGCGTCGTTCTACAGTTGGATAAAGATAGGTCAGGGCGTAGTCTTTAAAGAGGGCAGTTCGTTCGCGATCAAAGGTTTCGGGGAGGTCAGGTTCTTTAGCCATCTCTGCGTATTGGTAGCGCTGGCTGATAAGTTTACGGTAACCGGTAATGACTGCATTTTTTGTTTCCTGGAACGTCATGATTATTTAAAAATTTTGTTGGCTGACTGTCCATCAACACCAGATGTAACAATGTGATAGAAGTTTTACAATCCTAAACTTAAACAAATATATTAACAACTATATTACAAATACAAAAAATTATGAATCAAGAAAACAAAACCCTATCAGATCGTGCACAACCACTAGGGAAATATCCCCATGTAAAGCGTGTTGGAAAATTTATCTTTGTCTCCGGAACCAGTAGCAGACGGTCGGATGACAGCCATGAGGGTGTGGAAATACACGCAGATGGTAGCGTAACACTGGATATCCGAAAACAAACAAAAGCAGTTATTGAAAATCTTAATACTTTGCTGGAAAGCGTTGGCGCGAGCATTAAAAATCTGGTAGACGTAACAACATTTTTGGTAAACATGGAAGATTTTAAAGGGTATAATGAAGTTTATGGTGAGTTCTTTGATCAGACAGGACCGACTCGAACGACGGTGGCCGTGAAGGAGCTTCCGCATCCTAATCTGTTGATTGAAATGAAGGTGATTGCGATGGTGGAGTAATGAGGCACTAAGTTGTTGATTAGTTAATCGGTGGATCAGTCACATAGTACGCAATGCGAACGTAACCATCCTGGTTGCGC
>ENA-ORXT01003223-ORXT01003223.1-marine-metagenome-genome-assembly--contig:-NODE-3223-length-18285-cov-4.911028_pt1 | contig 18285 bp, 5 predicted proteins | sample MGYA00237868_ERZ511482 | MGnify/ENA metagenome assembly ERZ511482 | reverse complement strand
AAATCTGTTGCATCATATAAGTTTACAACAACATTTACAATACCATTTTCAGAAGCATCTTGAATGCCATCAGCATCTTCATCGAACCATACATAGTCACCTAGACCAGCATCGTCAAATCCGAAATCAGCGTCAACATAATCTTCACCAGCACCTAAGCTTACATTATCAGTACCTGCAGTTGTTAAACCATAATTCTCTGGTCCGTCACCAACAGTCACTACATAGTCACCAGCAGGAAGATCATCAAATAAGTATAAGCCATCAGCATCAGTCGTTGTCGTAATCATTGTTACTCCATCAGGCAATGTAAGCGTTACAACAACACCTGCGATACCTTCTTCACTTGGATCTTGAACACCATCATTGTTTTCATCAAACCAAACATAGTCTCCAATAGAACCCAATAAAGTAAAACCAGCATCAATGGTTGGATCAAACTCACCAACGTTCAAGTCAATAACATCTGTTAAACCAGTAGTGGTGTCTGCATCACTGTCATCGGCACCGCCATCACTAGCATTACCTGATTGTTGTGTCGCTTCATATCCAGTTGGTGTTTCAAACTCAACAACATAATCCAAAGCAGGATCAAGGTTTGTGAATTCGTAATAGCCCGTTGCATCTGTAGAAGTCGTTGCAATAATGTTATTTAAATCTGTTGCATCATATAAGTTTACAACAACACCTTCGATAGGCATTTCAGAAGCGTCTTGGATACCATCCGCATTTTCATCGAACCATACATAGTCACCTAGACCAGCATCGTCGAATCCGAAGTCAGCATCACGGTAATCTTCACCTTCTCCTAAAGTTACATTGTCCGTACCAGCAGTAGTTAATTGATAATTCTCAGGACCGTCACCAACAGTAACCACATAGTCACCAGCAGGAAGATCGTCAAATAAGTATAAACCATCAGCATCAGTTGTTGTAGTAATCATTGTTACTCCATCAGGAAGTGTTAATGTTACAACAACACCAGCGATACCTTCTTCACTTGGATCTTGAATACCATCAGTGTCTTCATCAAACCAAACATAATCACCAATAGAACCTAATTCTTCGATGTATATCGGTGCACTGTCCTCATCATCTTCCGATTGGTCGCCATCATCGTTGGCTGGAGTAGAATCGATGTCTGGTTGATCGGCAGCCACCACTTGTGCTACATTGATCACATCACCACAAGCCTCAATTGCTTCAACAGTCAATGTTAATTCAGCAGATTGACCAACAGCCAAAGCACCAACAGTCCACAAGCTTCCGCTATAGAAACCTTGATTGGTTTGTGCATTAACAAACTCCAAACAAGCAGGAATTTGATCCAATACTTCAACACCAGTTGCATTAGCAGGACCTTCGTTTGTAATGGTAATGGTATAATCAAATTGATCACCAATGAATACACTTTCATCAGTACTCACCTCTTTATTTAATTCTAAATCAATCAACTCAGCAGCAACAACTTCGCTGTCCTCATCATCTTCCGATTGATCACCATCATCGTTATTAGGAGCAGAGTCAATATCCGTTTCATTATGAGATGCTACTTGCGCAACATTTACATAAGGACCAACACCATCAACAGTTGTTGTAATGGTTAAAGTACGTGTTACACCTACAGCCAAAGTTCCGATATCCCAAGTAGAACCTGAGAACGTACCTACGGCAGGAGAAGCTGAAACAAATGTCACGCCCGCAGGAATGGCATCTTCAACTGTTAAACCAGTAGCAACAGAAGGACCATAGTTCACCACTTGGATGGTCCAAGTAACTTCGTCCCCTACATTAACAAGATTTTGATTAACAGATTTTGTTAATTCAACATCAATCAATGGCTCAATGGTAACAGGAGCGTCGTCTTCATCATCCTCAGATTGGTCACCATCGTCGTTGTTAGGTGTAGAGTCGATGTCTGGTTGATCAGCAGCAGTAATTTGAGCAGTATTGATGATTTCACCACACTCTTCAACAGCTTGAACTGTAATGTCTAAACTCACTGTTTGGTTAACAGCTAAATCACCAATCAGCCATTCATTTGTACCACTACTAAAAGATCCATAATTGGCATTTGCACCAACAAACAAGATACATCCAGGAAGATCGTCAGCCAATACAACACCTGTTGCATCAGAAGGACCTTCGTTGGTTACAGTAATCGTATATGTAAACTGCTCACCAATGAATACAACATCATCGTTCACCGTTTTACTAATTTCCAAATCAATGATTTCTGCTCTTACAGAAGCATTGTCTTCGTCATCTTCAGATTGATCACCATCGTCGTTTCCAGGAGCAGAATCGATGTCTGTTTGGTCGTGTGACATTACTTGCGCAACGTTTACATAAGGACCAACACCGTCTACGGTAGTTACTACTTCTAAATCATAAGAAGCGCCAACAGGAACAGTACCAACCGTCCACATAGTTCCAGCAAAAGATCCTACTTGAGGATTTGCAGAAACGAATGTTACACCAGCAGGTAAAGCATCACCAACGGTAACACCTGTTGCAGTAGAAGGACCTTGGTTTTCAACCGTAATGGTCCAAGTTACTTCATCGCCTACATTTACAACAGCTTCGCTTACTGTTTTAGTTAATTCAATATCAATTTCAACACCACCAATATTTACTTCATCTTGATCGTCTTCTGTTGGATTGTTGTTGTCTGGTTCAGAATCAACATCTGGTTGATCGGCAGCAGTTATTTCTGCTACGTTTACAATCATATCGTCAAATTCTAATAAAGTAACTTCTATGTCTAAAGTGGTACAAGCACCATTAGCCAATGAGCCAATGGTCCATTCACCAGTTACAGCATCATAAGTACCAGAAGCACTTACGAACGCCACTTCAGCAGGGAGGTTGTCTGTAACAACTACACCTGTTGCATCAGAAGGACCTTCATTACATACCTCAATGGTATAGGTAAAATTGTCACCAACGTTTACATCAGTTGCATCAGAAGTTTTGGTTAATTCCAAATCAATTTGATCACCAGTAAGAATGGCATCGTCTTCATCATCTTCAGATTGATCGCCATCGTCGTTGTTTGGTGTAGAGTCGATGTCTGGTTGATCAGCAGCACTTACTTGCGCTACGTTGATGATGTCACCAGGAGCAATAACTTCGGCAGTAATGGTTAAGGTTTCAGAACCACCATTTGCGATATCACCTACAGACCAAGTAGAAGCACCTGGGCTGTAACTACCAACAGAAGCAGAAGAGCTGATATAAGCCAACTCACCTGGTAATTGGTCATAGATTGCAACACCTGTTGCATCAGAAGGACCTTGATTGGTTAATACAATTGTGTAAGCAATAACATCGCCTACATTAGCAGAAGTTGCATCAACTGTTTTCTCTAATTCTAAGTCAATTATTTCAGCAGAAACCACCTCACTATCTTCATCATCCTCAGACTGGTCACCATCGTCGTTGCCAGGAGTAGAATCAATATCTGGTTGGTCGTGCGTTGCAACTTCGGCAACATTTACATAAGGACCAACGCCATCAACGGTTGTTACAACAGTCAACGTACGAACGATCCCTACTTCTAAAGTACCGATTGTCCAAGTTGTTCCAGCAATAGTTCCAACACTAGGCGTAGCAGAGACCAAAGTAAGGCCAGCAGGCAAAGCATCTTCTACCGTTACACTTGTTGCAACAGAAGGACCTTGATTGATTACCTCAATTGTCCAAGTTACTTCGTCGCCAACATTTACTAAGTTTTGATCAACGGTTTTAGTCAATTCAACATCAACCAAACCTTCAGTTGTAACAGGCACACTGTCCTCGTCATCTTCAGATTGGTCGCCATCGTCGTTACCAGGAGTAGAATCGATGTCTGGTTGGTCGGCTTCGCTAACTTGAGCGATGTTGATTAACGTACCACAATCTTCGATTAGTTCAACTGTAATTGTTAAGGTAGCAGCATCACCATTTGCCAAATCACCAACAGTCCATTCACCTGTTGAAGCATTGTATAGACCAACAGAAGTCATATCAGAAATGTAAGTCAGGCAAGGAGGTAAATTGTCTACAACAGAAATTCCAGTACCATCAGAAGGACCTTCATTTGTTAGTGTAACGGTATAAGTGAATTGATCACCAACCGTAACAACTGTTGCATCAACTGTCTTTTCAATTTCTAAATCAATTAATTCAGCTCTAACTTGAGCATTGTCTTCATCGTCTTCCGATTGATCTCCATCGTCGTTTCCAGGAGCAGAATCAATGTCCGTTTGATCGTGTGACATTACTTGCGCAACATTTACATAAGGACCAACACCGTCAACTGTTGTTACAATCACTAAGTCGTAAGAAGCACCTACTGGGATTGTTCCTACTGTCCACATAGTTCCAGCAAAAGTACCTACTTGAGGATTTGCAGAAACGAATGTTACACCTGTAGGTAAAGCATCACCAACGGTAACACCTGTTGCAGTAGAAGGACCTTGATTTTCAACCGTAATGGTCCAAACAACTTCGTCTCCTACATTTACTACAGAATCAGAAACTGTTTTAGTCAATTCAACATCAATTTCAACACCACCAATATTTACTTCATCTTGGTCGTCTTCCGTTGGATCATCATTGTCTGGTTCAGAGTCAACATCTGGTTGATCGGCAGCAGTTACTTCTGCTACGTTTGTAATCATTTCATTAAATGCTAATAAAGTTACTGTAATGTCGATAGAAGTAGTTGCGCCAGCAGCCAAGCTACCAATGGTCCACTCACCCGTTGCTGCATCATAAGCAGCAGGAGTTGCAGAAACGAATGCTACTTCCGTAGGAAGGTTATCCGTAACAACTATTCCAGTACCATCAGAAGGACCATCATTGGTCACTGTAATGGTATATACAAAATCGTCACCCACATTTACTTCTGCATTACTTACAGATTTTTCTAATTCTAAATCAATTTGCTCACCAGTAAGCGGCGCATTGTCTTCGTCGTCTTCAGACTGGTCACCATCGTCATTGCCAGGAGTAGAATCGATGTCTGGTTGATCGGCAGCACTTACTTGTGCTACATTGACGATGTCACCAGGAGCAATTACTTCAGCCGTAATGGTTAAGGTTTCAGAACCACCATTGGCAATATCGCCTACTGTCCAAGTAGAAGCACCTGGGCTATAAACACCTACTGAAGCAGCAGAACTGATGTAAGCCAACTGACCAGGTAACTGATCAGATACTTCAACACCACTTGCATCCGAAGGACCTTCGTTTGTTAAAACAATCGTATAAGTAACAACGTCACCTACATTTACAAGTGTTGCATCTACAGATTTTGCTAATGCCAAATCAACGATTTCAGCAGAAACAATTTCACTGTCCTCATCGTCTTCAGATTGATCGCCATCATCGTTTCCTGGTTCAGAATCGATGTCGTTTTGATCGTGTGTTGCCACCTCTGCAATATTTTCATAAGGACCAACCCCTGTAACAGTTGTAACAATGGTCAACGTACGTGTAACACCAACAGCTAAAGTTCCGATGTCCCAAGTTGATCCAGCAAAAGTTCCGACGCTAGGCGTAGCAGACACTAAAGTAAGACCAGCAGGAAGTGCATCTTCTACTGTTACACTTGTTGCAACAGAAGGACCTTGGTTTACCACCTCAATGGTCCAAGTAACATCGTCTCCAACGTTTACTACATTTTCACTAACTGATTTGGTTAATTCAACATCAATGGTTCCTTCTGTAGTAACAGGAACACTGTCCTCATCGTCTTCAGATTGGTCGCCATCGTCGTTGCCTGGAGTAGAATCGATGTCTGGTTGATCAGCCGTACTCACTTGAGCAACATTGATAACCTCACCACACTCTTCGATTACTTCTACTGTAATAGCCAAAGTAGCAGCGCCACCATTGGCCAAATCACCTACAGCCCATTCCCCTGTTACATCGTTGTAGAAACCAACTGAAGCAGCGTCAGAAACATATACCAAACAAGGAGGTAAATTGTCAATAACAGCAATACCTGAACCATCAGATGGTCCTTCATTTGTTAGTGTAAGAGTATAAGTAAACTGATCTCCAACCGTTACAACAGTTGCATCAGCAGTTTTATTTAATTCTAAATCAATCAATTCAGCTCTAACTTCCGCATTGTCTTCATCATCTTCCGATTGATCTCCATCGTCGTTACCAGGAGCAGAATCGATGTCTGTTTGGTCGTGTGACATTACTTGCGCAACGTTTACATAAGGACCAACACCGTCAACTGTTGTTACAACTACTAAGTCATAAGAAGCACCTACTGGGATGGTTCCTACTGTCCACATAGTTCCAGCAAAAGTACCTACTTGAGGGCTTGCAGAAACGAATGTTACACCTGTAGGTAAAGCATCACCAACAGTAACACCTGTTGCGGTAGAAGGACCTTGGTTTTCAACCGTAATGGTCCAAGCAACTTCGTCTCCTACATTTACCACAGAATCAGAAACTGTTTTAGTTAATTCAACATCAATTTCAACACCGCCAATATTTACTTCATCTTGGTCGTCTTCCGTTGGATCATCGTTGTCTGGTTCAGAATCGATGTCTGGTTGATCGGCAGCAGTAACTTCTGCTACATTTACAATCATATCGTCAAATTCCAACAAGGTTACTGTAATGTCAATTGAGGTCATTGCCCCAGCAGCCAAGTTGCCAACATTCCATTCACCCGTTGCAGCATCGTAAGTCGCAGGATTTGCAGAAACAAATGCTACTTCAGCAGGAAGGTTGTCTGTAACAATAATTCCAGAACCATCAGAAGGACCTTGGTTGGTCAATGTAATGGTATATACAAAATCGTCCCCAACATTTACGTCAGTAGCAGAAACTGCTTTGTCTAATTCTAAGTCAATTTGTTCACCTGTGATGGGTGCATTGTCTTCATCATCCTCAGATTGGTCACCATCGTCATTGCCAGGAGTAGAATCGACGTCTGGTTGATCGGCAGCACTTACTTGCGCTACATTAATGATGTCACCAGGAGCGATTACTTCAGCCGTAATGGTTAAAGTTTCAGAATCACCATTGGCAATATCGCCTACTGTCCAAGTAGAAGAACCTGCACTGTAAGCACCCAAAGTAGCAGCAGCACTGACAAAAGCCAACTGACCAGGTAATTGGTCGAATACTTCAACCCCTGTTGCATCAGCAGGACCTTCATTAGAAACAACTACTGTATAATTGATGATGTCACCAACGTTTACAGAAGTAGCATCTACTGTTTTTTCAATATCTAAATCAATCAATAGTGCTCTAACTTCTGCATTGTCTTCATCGTCCTCAGACTGGTCACCATCATCGTTTCCTGGAGTAGAATCGATATCTATTTGATCATGTGTTGCTACTTCTGCAACATTCAAATAAGGACCCACACCATTTACAGTAGTAACAATTTCCAACGTACGAGTAATACCTACAGGTAAATCACCAATAGTCCAAGTAAGCCCATTAACAGTGCCCACACTAGGAGCTGCTGAAACAACCGTTAACCCTGGAGGTAAATAGTCTACAACCGATACATTGGTTGCATCAGAAGGACCTAGGTTTATCACCTCAATAGTCCAAGCAACATCGTCACCAACATTTACCAATGAGTCACTCACTGTTTTAGTCAATTCAATATCAACCAAACCAAGAACAGTTATTGGTTGACTGTCCTCATCATCTTCAGATTGATCACCATCATCATTACCAGGAGTAGAGTCGATGTCTTCTTCATTAGCCGCACTTACTTGCGCAACATTTAAGAAATCACCTGGCTCTGTAGGAATGGCACATAATTCTAAGGTTTCAGAAGTACCAGCAGGTAAATCACCAATGAACCAATCGCCATTTACGCTATAAAAACCATTCGTAGCAGTAGCGTTAGTGTACATTAAACCACCAGGCAATTGATCAAAAACCATTACTTCAGTTGCATCTACAGTAGAAACATTTTCTACAATAATTTCATAACAAAACTCTGTACCAATAGCGATAACAGGTGTTTCTGTACTTACAAAAATACAATCTTCGGCAACAAATAATGAATTTGATGCACCAACAACAACCGTTACTTTGACAGTTTCTGTTTGAGAGCCATCTGCATTTGAGATGGTATAGTTAAACTCATCGACACCTTGATAACCTGTATTGGGCGTATAGAATATCACTCCATTTCCTATGGAAACATTACCATTGATAGGCGCAAAAAGGATGTTAAGAGAACTAACATCAGCTTCATTGTCATTTGCCGTTACATTGATAGGATAAACAGTATTGGCTCCTGTATTTACAGGAACACTTCTAAAATCAGGACAAGCCAAGAAACTATTTCCACCATCTACAAAAATGCTTACTTCCACATTTTGACAGTCAGCAGGATTGTTGTTACTACAAATTTCATAAGTAAGGATATCTGTAAAAGGAGTTGCAATCGATTGATCGGCAACATAGGTAATATTTCCATTGGCATCCGCTGTGGCAACACCATTTGCAGGAGGGAAAACGATGCTTAAAGAAGCAGGATTTGCATTGTAATCGTTTGCTGCCACATTTACTGTTACCGGAGCAGAAGCAATGTTTTTTATTAATTCCAAATCAACAAATTGTTCAGGAACAATTGTTATGGTTTTGTCTTCATCATCCTCAGATTGATCGCCATCGTCATTGGCAGGAGAAGAATCAATATCTTGTAAATCCCCATCAACCGTAATTATTTCAGCTACATTACAAATTTCACCAGGCGCAATAATTTCAGCAAGAATGGTAATGGTTTCACTTTGGTTAGCCGCTAAATCACCAACTATCCAAATTCCACTACCAGGGCTGTAAGCACCAGATGCACTTATGAATTCTAACTGACCAGGGAATTGATCAAATACTTGAATACCCGTTGCATCGGCAGGACCTTGATTGGTCACTGTAATGGTGTATTCAATAATGTCACCAATTTCGGCCATTTCCAAATCAACTTCCTTATCCAATTCTAAATCAATACCACATTCTTTTAATGTAATGGTAATAGGTAACGAAGGAGAATCACAACCATCATCGGTTGTTTCTACAACATAGTAATCACCAGAAGTATTTACCTGAATAAAAGAACCATTTCCTACAGAAGCACCACCAGGAGGAGTTCCTTGGAACCACTCATAAGTAGAAGTAGGCGATCCAATAACTTGTAATTGCACCCCTTCATCAGGACAAACATCAGCAGGATTTCCTATTACTGTAATGTTAGGTACAACCTCTTGACCTGATAAGATCTCAACATTGACCATAGTCATACAGTTATCGGTATCAGTAATAACTACGACATAGAAGCCAGCAGCCAAACCAGCAGCCATAGGACCAGTAGCAACTTCAGTACCATTTAACTCCCAAGAATAAGAGTAAGTACCTGTACCACCCACAGCAGAAACTGCAGCAGTTCCATCCTCAGCACCTTCACAAGACTCATCTGTTTTCATTTCAACAAAAGCCTCAACAGGACTTCTACCACCGATATTGAATGCACCTTCAGCTGTACAGCCTTCAGCATCTTCAATCATAATGGTATATAAACCAGGTTGAAGCATATCAATAGTAGATGTACTAGTAACAGATTCAGCAGCACCAGTACTCCATAAAACCATATAAGGAGCAGACCCTCCTGAGATGGTCGCAGTCACACTACCATTTTCACCCAGACAATCAACACCATCAGAACCAAACTGGACAATAGGTTGTCCTGGTCCAGCAATCATTACATTAGGAATAATGGCTTCACAACCCTGATCATTGGTTACTGTTACCGTATAATTACCAGCCCCTAAGTTTTGGAAAGTATATGAATCGGGTTGTCCAGTAACAGAAATACCAGTAGGCGATAGAGTATAAGTATAAACACCAGGCGTACCAGCATTTACTTGAATAGAACCATTTTCCTCACCACAATCAGCATCAAAACCAATGGCAGCAGGATTAAAGAAAGAACTGGCATCCTCTAACACGATGGGCGTTAATTCTTGAATACAACCTGCAATGTCTCCAGCCAAACCTTCGACCAAGATGCTGTAAGTACCAGGGCATAATTCATCAAAAACATCGGGAGGATTTAATGTAGCATTTAATTTAATAGGGTCACCACTAAAATCAGGATTGTCATATAAACGGAAGAACCATTGATTGACACCATTTACCAATGCACTAGGGGCATTTACGGTAATAACACCATTGCAGTCACCACATTTAGGTTGCTCAATAGTGAAGAATGATTGACATTCAGGATCTGCTTCGATGAAACCAAAATCGATGGTGTGGTCGTTTTGACCACGAGCACCAGTAGTAACGATAATACTTGGGTCACCTTGAGCATCTAAGACACCATCGTTGTCAAAAGCATCATTAGACGAATTGGCAGTTGTTAAAGACAAACCATCTAGGTTACCACCACCAGCCAATTCGGCAGCAGGGATACATACTTTATAAGCGGTATTAGGATCTAATCCTCCAGGAACATTTGAATCATTGAAATAATAAGTACCATCAGCAGCTGTAGTAGTCATACCTACTTTCACACCATTTTGATAAATTTCAACCATTACACCAGCCAAAGCAGGTTCACCTGGATCTTGTTCACCATCTTTGTCTGAATCCAACCATACATAGTTACCAATCTCAATAGGTGCAAATCCACATTGTAATTCAACATCACCAATACCATTTGCTTTACCAAAGAAACCAGCCGTTGCATTATAATAAACGTTGTAATCTCTTACGTTGTCACCATTTGCGAGGTTAAATACTTCAACACCACCTGCATTAATTAGATTTCCAACAGGATCAACTGCAGTAGACATTACCTCACCAGCAGCTAAGTTTACTGCCAAACCACCTTGAGCACTTTCACGGTGATTACAACAACCTCTATCGAAGAAGAACTCAGTACCTTCACCACCACCTTGACCAGCACCATTGGCAATAACATTACCCGCAGCATTTACCAAATTATTATTGGCTTCAGGAACAAAGGTTCCATTGTCATTATAGAAATAACGAATATCACCACCTGTAACGGCATTTCTCAAGCCACCACCATAAGTATTTGCATAACCAGACTGGTTACCCATACGGTCAATGAAACCTAAGATCATATTTCCGCTTCCATCAAATTCGATATCAGATAGAATAGGTTGAGGATATTCGACCAATCCACCTGCTTGGTCTTCACAAAAAGTATCACACCAAGGATTCCAACTACAACCTGCACTACCAGCACAGCCTTTATTGTAATTTAATGGATAAGCCAATATTTGAGTAAAGTTTCCGGTGTTTGGATCAAACTCCCAAACGTAAGCACTTGATGCATCTTCACAGACTGCACCAACATATACATTACCTCTATAATATTTTGACGCCCAAGAACGTGTTTGTGCTCCACAAGGAGATGGAATATTATAAGTAGTGACATCACCACAACCTGGAGACTGAATGGCTCCACCTTCGTTGTTTCTGATGTCAATTTTTACTAATTGATTGGTATTTATGTTAACCGTCCAAAGTTCGGTACCGTCTGTAGAAATATCCAAATCACCCAATCCTTTTCTACCTGTTTCGGTATAAGCATCAGCATCGGTATTTGGTTGACGACGGTCACAGCTCAAGTCATTTCTAACTACTGTACCAACATTGGTACAAGCACCTAAATCGAAGAAATTATTGATGGTTCCAGTATTAGAAATCTGATAGATACCACCAATCCCCAAAGGACCGAAACCTGCGTGCCTTTTTACAATGGTAGAAGCAAAGTTCGTAGAAGAGTACTTATCGTAAGCAACTCCCCAAGTAGAACCGATTTCTGCATTGTTTGCAAGCATAGTAGGCATATTTCCACCTGTAGGAGGAAAACCAGCGTAATTGGCACCTCCACCGGTATCGGTATAATCAAAGCTGACAAAAGCAGCAGGTTGGCCAGGATATGCAGCAGGATTTCCTACATTGTCTAAACAAGTAGGATCACCATTAACATAACAAGGAACAACCGGAACGGGCTCTAATTCACAATAATCTTCTGGAGTATTCACCCCAAAGTTGACATTGGTTGCATTACAGCCTTCAAAGGTTACAGAAGTTGTAGATGCGTTACCTGTACCACCACCGCCTTGATCGGCAAAGCTTTCATAAACATGGTATTCAGGACTGGGGAGCGAATTGTTGTAAGCGTTAACATCAAAAAATAATCTTACAGGACCAGTACATCCTGTAATATTAATAGAGTAGTCTCCGTTTATATTAGTTGTGGCATTCGCCGTGTTTCCGTTTGCATCCACAGCAAGGATGGGGAAGTTGGGTACTCCAACATCTCCTCCATTGAGCATACCATCACTCACAAAATCCCGGTAAACCTTACCAGTTACTTGTGCATTTAGGTCCATTATTGCTATTTGGAACAATACAAAAATCAATATAAACGAAGCTAGAGAATGAAATAGGTGATTGTATCCCCTATTTACTCCCTTCTTCCAGAAGTAATTAATAATCATAAATTAGTATTTTTTATAATATCGTTATTTGTCTTAATTATATGTTATATACAAAAAACCATTTAGTGGTTTTAGCAGTTAATAACTAAAAACACCTGGTTCAATATTTGGTCAATTAAAATTTTCCACCATTTTTTAATAAATGGCAGACGCTATGTCATTTGACAAAAAAGACAATAATCTAATAGAAACCTTTAATAGAGGGGGGGGGATAAGGTTTTCTTTTAGCTTGGCTTACAAATTATATTCGGCATTACTAAAATATAATTTGCTAAAAATCTGACGTATGTTTTTATAAAAGTTTCATCAAACTTAGTTAAAAATAGGTCGCTACAAACATGTAATTGTTTTTTGCAACTGTAAGCTATATTCATTTTTTGTTGTACTTCTTCTCTTTTTCACCGTAGTTCTGCTATGATTCAAAGAAGCAGACTTGTCCAACAAAAAATAGTTTGCTTTTCAATCTAAACCGCTGACCTAGATAGGTACGTTTTATTACGAAATAACAATTCTATTATCGTTTTATTAATGTGATTTTAATTTATTAGGGGAGAGCTTTTTTGAATAAAAGGGGGAAGTATCTATATATATAGAGTTGAAAATATTCAATAGTAACATAAAAGTACTCATTTTCTTTAGTTTTCTTGTAACATTTAGCTATTTATAAACGTATTCATATAGCTTTTAAAAAATAAGCTGTTGATTTCCAAATATTTATCATGACATATTTTTTTTCTGTAATTTTGCTCTTAAGACCAAGAATTTAGTCTTTATGTATTTGTGTGGAAATATTGGATTCCAAACTTTGAGGAGTTAAAAAAGAAATAATGTCAAAAAAATCATCTTGGGTAAATGTACCCAATCATTCAGACTTTACCATATATAATCTTCCTTATGGAATTTTTAGTACTGAGGGCGGAAGCCCAAAAATTGGTGTTGCCATCGGTGAACAAATATTAGACCTGAAGGCTTTGGCTGAATTGGGTTATTTAGATGAACTGAATATTGATAAAACGGTTTACGCCCAATCGGTTTTAAACCCATTGATGGAAACAGGATTTTCCAATTGGGCAGCTTTAAGAAATAAACTAACCGATTTGCTTTCTGAAGGACATACTCTTCAATCCCAATCTGGTCAAATATTGGTTGCACAAACGGCTGCGCACATGCATATGCCTTTTTATGTGAGAGATTATACCGATTTTTATTCAAGCAAAGAACATGCGACCAATGTAGGAACTATGTTTAGAGATCCTAAAAATGCTTTGTTGCCAAATTGGAAGCACCTTCCTGTTGGTTACCATGGGCGGGCTTCGTCTATAGTGGTTTCGGGAACAAATATTCATCGACCAAAAGGGCAAACTCGTCCTGATATGGAAAAGCCCCCTATTTTTGGTCCCAGTCGCTTATTAGATTTTGAGTTAGAAATGGGATTTGTGATTGGGCAAGCCAGTAAATTGGGTTCTTCCATTACAACTGCCAATGCAGCCAAACATATTTTTGGCTTAGTGTTGTTCAATGATTGGTCGGCACGAGATATTCAAAAGTGGGAATATGTGCCATTGGGTCCTTTTTTGGGTAAAAGTTTTGCCTCTTCGGTTTCTCCTTGGGTCGTGCCTTTGGCTGCACTGGACCCGTTTAAAATTGCTGGTCCAGAACAAGATACGCCCATTCTTCCCTATTTAGAATATGAGGGCAACTGGCGAATAGATATGCCTTTAGAAGTTTTATTACAACCAAAAGGGGGCAAAGAACAAGTCATCAGTCGTAGCAACTACAAATATATGTACTGGAATATGGCGCAACAACTTGCGCACCATACGGTCAATGGTTGTAATGTGAATGTGGGTGACTTAATGGCTTCGGGAACCATTAGTGGGACGACGCCCGATAGTTATGGCTCTATGTTGGAATTGAGTTGGAGAGGAACCAAGCCCATTCAGTTGAAGGATGGCTCTGAACGCAAGTTTATTGCCGACTATGATACCATTATTATGAGAGGAAGTGCAGAAAAAGATGGTATTCGTGTTGGGTTTGGGGAAGTGTCTGGAATGATTTTGCCGGCTACTTAGTGTTCAATGAATGAATGTGAGAATGTAGGAATGTTTTGTTACTCAGGAACTCTAGTGCTTCATCCAGTTAATTCTGTTGGTTGATTTTGCGATATTTTACGTTGACCTTCGTTGAAAATACTCGGCGTATCGCTGCTATGTCGAAGTGTCGAACCACTCCGTTTTTCGCCTTGTTCAACGTGAAAATCTCATCAAATCCTACCCGACACTATTAATTTGATGAAGCACTAGCATCTAATGTCTAGAAATAACCTTTCTTCTTTCTGTCCTCCATAGACGTTTCAGAACGTTTGTCATCGGAGCGTCCGCCTCTTTCTGTCAGGCGAGTTGTTGCAACTTCTTGAACCACTTTGGTAATGTCATCGGCATCAGAAATAACCGCACCAGTACAAGTCGCATCTCCAATCGTTCTAAAACGAACCATCATTTTCTCAGGAGTTTCAGTAGGCTTTAATGGAATAAAATCCGTTGTTCCCAGAATAACACCATCTCTAACAATGCACTCTCTCTCGTGTGCCATATAAAGGTGAGGAATTTCAATTTTTTCAGAAGCAATATATTGCCACACATCCAACTCCGTCCAATTACTAATAGGGAAAATACGGAAGTGCTCACCCATATGTCTTAGACCATTGAATAGATTCCAGACTTCTGGACGTTGGTTTTTAGGATCCCACTGCCCGAATTCATCTCTATGTGAGAAGAAACGCTCCTTGGCTCTTGCTTTTTCCTCATCTCTACGAGCACCACCCAAAGCCGCATCAAATTTGTGGTCTTCCAGTGTTTCCAACAATACGGCTGTTTGTAAGCCATTACGAGAAGCATTGTATCCAGTTTCTTCAACTATTTTTCCTGCGTCTATGGCTTCTTGAACAGAACCGACAATGAGTTTAACCCCTAGTTTTTTCATGAACTTATCACGAAAAGCGATGGTTTCAGGGAAGTTGTGTCCGGTATCAATGTGGACGAAAGGGAAAGGTATTTTACCAGGGGCAAAAGCCTTGTGCGCCAAGTGCGCCATAATGATGGAATCTTTTCCACCAGAAAATAAGAGGGCTGGATTTTCAAATTGAGCAGCAACTTCACGAAGTACGTACATACTTTCTGCTTCCAACTCTTTTATATGGTTTAACGTTTGAACCATTAATATTCTTTTTTGAAATTAGAATGGAAAAAGAGAACAAGTCACGATATTATTCTCTTTTGAAGGCGCAAAGGTACTATAAAATGAGGCATTTACGAAAAAAACGCTTTTGACTTGGTTTTTTTATTAATTGTAAAAAAAACACTTTTCAATAATCAACATAAACACATGTCAGGTTTTACAAAACCTGACAGATGTTTACGTTAATTATTAAAGCTCCTTCCATTTTTGCATCAACCAAGGAAGGTTGACCATTGGTTTTTTGGTGGTGAGTAATAAGTGGGTTTTCTCTTTTTGGTTATCAATAAAATCAGTCGATTTATGGCTTTTCCATTCTTTTATTTTTATCATCCTTTTTAATGCTTGAAGGAAGTGTAAAATGCCTTGCCTGTTTTGGGTTGAAATGTCTTTGTTTCGTCTAATATAGCGATCAAAAGAAATAATCAAATATTGAAGCGGTCCCAATTCGTCTAAATCATAATAGACTTTTAATAAAATATAGCGAGAGCTAATTTGGTAATACACATCTGTAAATTCTACTCTGTTTAATAAATCAACTACTTGATCGTAATCATGTGTTTCGTAGTACCAAGTAGCCAAATTAAAATGATAGGCATTGTCTCTAATTTGGGATTCAATATAAGAACGATAGTTTTCAATAAAATCAAGTGTCCATTTATTTTCCCCCAATCGAAGTCCTACTGTAACAATGTTTTTATAATGAGGGTGTGCCAATTGTCCATTTTCCAACATCAGATTGCTGTCTAATAGTTGGCGATAAATGTCGAAAAGTTCACGCATATAATGGCTCTCTCCTTTGTTGATTTTACCAATACAATAATTTTGTGCATATCTATAGAGCGAAGTTGCTTCTTCTTTTGGGAAATCATTGTTGAATTTTGTCAACATGTCTTTTAGTAAAACAAAGTGCTGTTCTTCGTCGGGTTCTTTGAGTGTTTTATAAACTTGATGATAACTTTGAATAATGGGCAATTGTAAATGAGCTGCATTCAAGGTGTTCAGCAGTTCTTCAAAAAGGGTAAAGTTGTAACTTTTATTGATGATGCGAGAACGGTTCAACATCTCGCATGTCCACTTGAGTTTTTCAAAAGCATAGAATGCATCTAAGCGATCGACAAGCGTTTGTAGGTTGTCCCCTGTCTGACGAAGCTCAAGTTGGTCGTTGAACAAAGCCGATTCTTTCTCTAATTGATAAGAAAAAAGCAAATCAGAAGGTTGGTTGTTTATTCTTTTTTTTAGATTCTGAAAATGGTTTTTATACCCTTTAGATAATCCTCTTTCTCTTAGTTCTGTTAAAATTGATAAGTCCATGGCAGTCTCGGACTGCATTAATTGTTTTATGGCCAAATAGTTTTTTAGCAATCTAAAAAGCAAAGAACGAACGTCTTTTAGCTGTTGTTGATCCAAGGGTTTGTCGCCCTCAATTGCCTGCCAAATGGCTTGTTCGTTTGTGTTAAAATTAGGGTAGGACTGGTCTAAAAAATTCAAGAAACGAAGGACTCGCTCATTTTTATTAAAAGTGGGTTGACGAACAAAATCGAGAAAACCCAACCAATCTTTAGTTGATAGGGTTTTTAGGGTCTGAAAAAGCAATTGGTTTTTAACTTTTTTGTTCATTTTATCAATAGATGATGATTTTATTCAAAACTACACCCTTTTTGTCAAATGCTTAGAGACTGAATAAAAGACAGTTTTTTATTTTTATTTTCATTTTCCTTTAGGCTTATCATACCTTTGTCTGTTAAATGGAATTAGAAGTTGTTTTTACTGAAATTATCAAAGCGGCAACGGCCTTAACCTGGCACGAAGTTAGTGCAGTCTTTTTTAGTTTGTTGTATGTGATTTATGCAGCTAAAAACCATGCAATTTGTTGGGTGTTTGGTATTGTCGGTTGTGCTTTTTGGGCGTATTGTGCTTTCTTTTTGTATGATTTGTGGTTGGATGCAGGTCTGCAAATATTGTATATTGGCATCAGTTTTCTTGGTATTTATCGTTGGCTTTATGGAAAGGAGAAAAGCGAATTGCCGATTACTAAATGGAGTTTTAAGACACATCTAGGATTGATAATAGGAGGCGTTTTCCTTTCTGTTTTGGCAGGGATGTTGTTCAAAGAATACACGCCAGCGGCTGCGACTTATCCAGATGCTTTTACCACCGTTTTTTCAATAATTGCCACCTTTATGGTCATCCAACGAAAGCTAGAGAATTGGATTTATTGGATGGTCATAGATGCGGTTTATGTGTTCCTTTATGCTGCTCGTGGAGGCTGGTTGTTTAGTGTGCTGTTTGTGCTATATTTGGGAATGGCTGTTTATGGATATTTTAATTGGCGAAAACTGCATGTTGGGAATCTAGATTAATGTACTTTCACCATTAAACAGTTTATTAAGGTGGTTACTCAATGATTTGAATACAAGTAAACATAATGACTATTTTGAAAAAAAACACAGAAAGATTGAGCACAAACCAAAATCAGCTATTCTCGCTTTATAATCCAAATATCAAAAAAACATGTCATTCCTGAATTTTTTGT
>ENA-ORXT01003222-ORXT01003222.1-marine-metagenome-genome-assembly--contig:-NODE-3222-length-18289-cov-5.600264_pt1 | contig 18289 bp, 9 predicted proteins | sample MGYA00237868_ERZ511482 | MGnify/ENA metagenome assembly ERZ511482 | reverse complement strand
GTCTTTGTTTTCATCTAGCTTTCCATAATTTCGTAGCTCAAATCCAAAGCCAGCCTCTCCTTGGTTTTCATGCCAGCTGAGTAACTCATCATTGAGAATTAGTATTTCTGGTTTTCCATCACCATTAAGATCTAATCGACGGACCTTTGGGTCTTCGAGATTGACATTAATATTTTGATCAAAGTTTCTATGTGGGGACCATTTTCCATCATGTGCTCTTTTAGAATAGCCGCCAGATTTTCCTACTTGTGACAGATAGACTTGTCCATTAGCTTCTAAGTTACTTAGTTGGGTTCCTCCATTGAGATTACTCCAGTCGGGTCTTTCTGTAACCAGTTTCATAGCATCAAAACTGCCTTCTCCAAGATTTCGCTTATAGTACCAAGAGTTGGCTGTTTCAATTAGGATACCACTTAGTCCTTCTGCATTTATATCTGTGAACTGATAATTACCTGAAAGCCCCTGAGGAAGGTTGTCATAACTTTCATCTTTTATCTTCCTAATGTTATCGTCTATTATCGCTTCAGAAAATTGCAATTCCAAAGGGGGCATTTTGTGCTTTACATAAAGGCCACTTTCTTTTTCATAGCTTACCAAGCTGATGGCTTCCATCTGACTTACTATGGAATTTTCTTTATAAGAAAAATCAGTACTGGTAATAAGCCTAGGTTCTGGCCCTAGTCTAAATTCAGTACCTGGGAAATGATGAAACATTAATACTCTTCTGCAAAGACGTCGAGTTCTGATCTCAAACCCTGATCTATAACTGGAAAAAGCATCCTCTCGTGCTGGCCAAGAGTTCACTTCCGTTAAAGTTGGTTGGTCAAAGTCATGTTCTCCATAATCAAATACAACTTTGAAAAGGAAATCAAAAGTGTTTATATCATCGCCATAACTATACATCGTCGTATTTCCATACCAAACTTCTTTCAAATATTTTTGAGCTTGAACATTTCTCTTTCTCTGCACCTCACTTAGATCATCAGCAACATTTTCATTGTCCTCTTCTTTATAGTTATATACGGTGACATTACCCTTACTATCAGAGGTCTTACACAGCAACCAAGAGAATATTCGAGTTGGATCTTTTGGATCATAAATTTTGGAACTTAAGTCTTCACCATATATGCTCGTTATATTCTCACCACTTATAGATCTCCAATAGACTTCACCATTTGAGGTATCAGTAATCTTTTCTATTCTTGCAAACAAGCCTTCTGTTCGAGGTCTATATCTGACAATGTTTAGATTACCCTGGATGAGAGTTTCTTCTTCCCAATCATCTGTAGCAGAATTGTAATTAAGTTTTCTGACCAAGTCTTCAGCTCCCGATAAGATAAAAGTATCAGACTCGTCAAAGTCCTTGTATTGAGGCAATTGATTTTCAGTCTTTCTAGTAATCCTTGGTATCCCCATTGAGAAGCCCATTCCAAAAGGACCATTACCACCGCCAGAACTATATGATATATTTATTTGCGGAGCCCCTCGTCCAGCTGTTACAGAAATTGGAACTGAGAAATTAGCACTTCCAGTTGCAGGGTTGGCTGTCATCTTTTCTCCAATGCCCTTTATGGCTCCTCCTGATTTAGGTAGTTCGAGTTTGGGGACTAGATTGGGTTGTTCTATTCCTTTGTTTTCCTCTTGGGGTTGGTTGTTTTGTTCAGAGTTGTTCAAATTGAATACATTTAATCTTATCTCCTCAGTAAAAGGTGAAGGAAAATCACAAAATGTAACCTTGTAAGACTAAATTAAATCACAATTGTCAACATTGGAAGTGTCTCCATTCATTCTCTTATAGGAAAATAAGAAAAATGTTTAGATCTGCAAAATGTTATATGATGAAAACCTTGTCGAAGCGTTAAGTTATATTACAAATAGCTATGGCAGCTCCTTCAAGACTGTAATCTTAGTTTGAAGCTAGTATTTGTATTACAAAAATAATCTCTTGCTGTAATCAAGTTATTGGCAACTATTCCTACGATCTTTCATTAAGGCTATTCTTGTTATCTTATTAGGAAACTAATAATAGATGAAAAGAATCGAAATCTACAATTTGCTTTGGTCTAAAACATTGACTGAAGTCGCTCAAATGCTTGAGGTAAAATATTACACTTTACATAAAATCTCAAAAGAGTATGATATACCAAGACCAAAGCCAGGTTATTGGGTGCAATTGAAATATGGGAAACAACCACCTATAGAAAAATTGGAAGGAGACCCGCAGCTGAATATAGATTTAAAGGTATACAGGGAGCTAACAAGATCTTCATTTAAGCATCTATTAGAAGAAAGAATAAATAACATTCAATCGGAATATGATAGAGATCTCAAAGTACCCAAACGATTAAAGAATAAGCACCCTTTAATCATAAAAGCAAAAGCAGAATTAGATAGTTCAAAAGCAAATAGTTACTGGAGAAGTGAAAGTCTGATCGGCTTCTATTCCGGCAACTTGAGTATCTCGGTTTCCAATAAGCATGCAAGTAGATTCTTAAGACTTATCGAGACCTTTATATTACTTATAGAAAAGAGAGGACATTCCATCAAAACACGAGATCATAAGGTTTCGATACTGACAATTTACGGAGAGAAGTTTGAAATAAAATTCAGAGAAAAGTGTGTTAGAAAAGATGATCCAGATTCCAGATGGAGTTCAACCATGTTAGTCCCCACCGGAAAACTATCCATAAGGGTCAAAGTCAAGTTTAACGATAAACATTGGAATGATGGCTATACCTTGTTAGAGGAACAATTGGCTAAAATTGTGGCTTACCTAGAGCTCAAGGCTAAAGAAATCAAAATAGAGGATGAAGAGAGAAGAAGGAGAAATGAAGAGTTGGAATACGAAAGAAAACTGGAATCCTTAGAGCTGTACCGAACCCAGTGGGAGGAAGATAAAAAGACAAAAATTCTTAAGGATGCTGCTTTGTGGGAAAACTGGATGAGATTGAATAGTTACATTAATTATATAAAGAAGCTCGGCATAGATAATCCCAAAGTTAACAACTGGCTTAACTGGGCGGATACTGTTTCGAATGCAAATGATCCTCTCGGGATGGGCTTATTATCATATATCGATAGTTATTGATTTGATGAGGAGAAGGTAAAGGTTGTGCTTGGGATTCCTGGAAAATAACGTAAATAATACTTCTAATAAGTTAATGTAGTTAAGGGTACTAATTAAAAGCTATGAAAGCAGAGCAATTAGAAAAAGGAACACCAATGGCATTCCTTTTCCAATTCTACAGAGATTTTTATTCTTTCAATTGATCTGCCCTAATTGAGTTTGGAAAGACATCGCAACCATCAATTTTCAATTCTACTTCAGCTCCTAAATTACATTCAAAGCCTGGGTAGAGAATTATTTCTCTACCAGAATCATAGACAACATTACCATTGAAGATTTTTGCATCTGAATAGACTAATGTGTCAGCTTCTAAATAGAGTAAGCTATTATTATTATAAGATCCCATATGACTTCTCCACGGTGCGCAAAAGTCGTAAACGTGAAGTCTATCTAAAGCTATATCACTTTGATATCCATCACTCATTGTACCAGTTATTCTGAATCGAATCTTTTTATCTAAATAATTGATTCCTAATTGGTTGCTTGAGGAGTACCAGCCATTCGTTTGAGTATGATTATGCTGACCTATCAAAAACCATTGGTCAGACCCCTCTATTGATATTTCAATCTTAAGTGTGCCAATGTCATCCCCTTCCATATGATAATAATATAAGAATGCAGGATTTGCCAACCCAGCCAAGTCAAATGTTGGAGAAAGTATAATTGCCTTCTTATTGGAATTTCCAGAAGCCTCTGTATATATATATAAATTACCATCTTTAGCATTCGATGGCCCGGTGTTGTTTGAAGGGGTTGTTCCAGAATGTATCGTCCAATCAAAATCATCATTGCATGATTGAATCCAATTCCCCAAATCACTATTCTCAAAACTCTCTTCAGCATCTGGATACTCAGTTATAATTTCAGCATTATCGAGGAATTCAAAATCAAAAAAGAACTCTTCTTCTGCCCATCTACTATCCCACTCAAAATAATAAGTCTGCCCACATACAACCGGAATATTGTCTATTCTTGATGCCCATCCTTGCCCACCAACAGAAATAGGACAAGCATCATCATTATTATCAATGACATTGTTACAGCTTCCTTCATGGACGAAAAGTCTGGAGTCTACATTATTATAACAGGAATTTATTGATATGAATCCATCCTCTTCTGGGGTGAAAACATACCAGTCAGCATGTGTAGCATCACCTGCATTTGCAGAATCTCCAAAAGAGGCACCATCACAAAAATACGTTCCATTATAGCTAATTTCTTGGGCTGTAGAACAAGTTTCTCCTTCACATCTCGTACTTAGGCAACCATTATCTGTCAAATAAATATTTTGAATTTTCGTAACTCCTATTCCACATTCATCATCTTGAAGTTTCCAGAATCTTATAATATGTCCTGTATTAGAGCAGTAGTTAAGGTTGTCAAGATTATCGTTATATGATATTGTGCTAGGTCCACAAGCTCCAACCCAATTAGTTGGGGCACCTGTCAAGGTAAGGTCATGATGATTCTCATCGCATCCAATCACAATATCTATTGGAACATCATAATCAATCAAGCTAAAGTCAGGCTCTATGGAAATGACTTGATTATACGTATTGCTAATTCCACATTCATCGACATAAGTCCATATACGATTGATCGTACCACCTCCGCAGTATGTGTAGTTATCTGTATCCGTATAACTGGCTTCATTACATGAAGGGCATAATGTTGACTCCCCTAATACATCTCCTGTAAAAGTAAGGTTGTTAGATATAGTTGCACAATCGATAGTCACATCTGTAGGAAATAGAATACTTTCTCCACTACAAACTTGGGGTTCGTAGACACATAGTTCTGCATTATCAGGCAAATTGTCAATTGTGTAAAACTGAATATACATTGTTGATCCCACTGGTAGATTTTCGAAAAAGCCTTGTGAAGATGTCGAGTTGTTTGAATCCGCACAAGAATATAGTACTAAATTGGAGCAAGGACCGCTATATAATCCATATTGATTCCACGATACAGTATTACTAAATGTTTCTATGCTTACTTTTCCAGAACTTGGGACTGTGAATTTGAACCAATTATCATACGTTAAGGTACCACCACAACCTTGATCACCTATATAGGATAAACTTGAGTTACAATTACTGAAATTATGATAATTACAATTGTTATTATTTCCGACTGATAGATTCGTTGCTCCGCATGGAGTGTTGTTATTAGGTGGAGTACCTCCACAAGTAGTAACTGTGGTTGTACAAGAAGTGATAGTATAGTTAGATGGATTATTCACACAGACGAGTTTAAAAAGCAAATCACCTTGCATGTAACTTGAAATACCTTGAAAATCGACTTCTCCATCATTAGTAATACCAGTTGCTTGGTTAAAAAATATTTGCCAGTTTTGTCCACCGTCATCTGAGGCATAAAAGAAAACGTTTCCACATGCATTACTTCCTGGATCCCATGTAATAATAATATCTTCATCCCAAGCATATATCCCGTTACAAGTGTTGTTATCAAATTGAATACTATTTCCTGGATTACAAGGTGTACAAGCAGGATTTGATCCGCCACAATCTATACCACCTTCATCACCGTTTAAAACACCATCATTACAAGTCTCACATGTGCCATTATCATGAGTCACTGCTGGATTATAGTTATGTCCGGCCTGATCAGAACATCCAAAAACAGAATCACCAAATATTTTATAATTACAAGTCTCTCCACAATATGAACCATCAGTGCACTGCACTCTCACGCGGAACTGATTTGATACATGGTTTTGAGTAACATTAAAAGTATAAATACCATCATCTGATTCATTAACAGCCTGGGGTATCCAAGACGAACCTCCATTGATTGAATACTGAATATTTACTAGCCCGCTACCACAATTCAGAGGAGACCATCTTATATATTTTACTGAAGTTACAAGTGCTATTTGCTGGTTGCAGCCGTTTGGATCAGGCCAAGTAATCTGCAGTGAATTGCAACTAGCTGATGGACAATTAGGACATGATCCACCACAGTCCACTCCTGTTTCATTACCATTTTGAACACCATCAATACATGTTGGGTTGGAAAAGCAACCAGATGTAGTTACAGATGCAATAGTTGACCAGCCGCTTGTAACGCAGTTGCAAATCGATCTTATTCGTGCCTCATAAAGCAGACAGTCGTCTGAAGGGTATAAATTACTGTTACTATTGGCAGTCATCGTAACACCAGACCAACTACCTCCATCAACTCTATGCTGAAGTTCATAGCCTGTTTCTCCACTTACATTATTCCAGTTTGTTTGAACATAGTTGCCATTTTCAGTAATTGCTAGCGAAGGAGTGGAACAGCCTCCATTTGATCCATTTGAGATATAGAATGAATGCCACGGAGACAATGAACTAGATCCATTGGTGCAGTTTGATCTTACTCTAAAATAATGAGTGTTGCAACTGGAGAAGTTCGCTGAAATACTGGTTAATGTGTATCCATTTGAGCCGCCATTATTATGATTGATACCATCACTGCTATATTGGATATCGTATGAAGTTGATAAGGAGACTTGTGTCCAGGACATGGTTACTTGGTTTCCGCTTTGAATTGTCCCAAGGTTAGTTGGGATTTCGCAGGTGGTGTTGCTTACTGGGCAAGAGCTACCATAAATAGTCGCAGTCTCATTGATTGAACATTGGTTATCAGAATTGCCAGATATATCCAAGACTATATCCTCTTCAAATGAAACATTACTAATTACAGTTAATGGAAAGTTCGAATTCTGACTGTATGTTTGATTACCTAAATAATTACCATCTGAATATACATCTAAAGATAAATTGTAGTTCTGATTTGAATTGATATCTACAACTACATCATAGTTATTTTGGTCACATTCTTGTAAAAGAGAAATATTCAAGTCTTGATTACTTACCGATTTTAGTATTCGTCCTACTAGTTGAGCATTTTGATTTGAGGTTGTATTCACCTCACACACATCTCCAGTAGGAGTATTATTACCAATCACTTCAATTGTTTTTACTGTGCAATCTGACTGTGAAGGATTCCCAGACCTTACGATTTTAAGATTATATGTACCGTCATTTAAATACCCATTAATAAATAGTGATTCTATATTTAATGAATAAGGAGTTACGCTTAAATTTTGTTCCAATAATTGATCAGAATTGCAATTACTTGATGAAAGATATACATCAACTGCAGAAATATCTGTTACATAGAATTCAATTTGAATATTCGTGCCGATTTGAGCAGTATTGGGCAACGAAGATTCATCTATAATAATAGGAGGAGTTGATGAAAGACCGATAGTGTTTGTATCAGTTCCTAATATCATACTAAGGCCATCTTCAAAAGCAAATGCAAAACTACCATATACTGCCAGTTGACCTAAGCCTTTTGATTGAATTCCGATGACTTTGTTATTGTAAAACAATGGGGCTCCAGAGGAACCTACTTCGACAATACCTGCTACAAAAGAATTGACAACAATTGGGTTTGAAATTTGACTTTGACATCCTGCTGTACTAATTATGCAACTTGCTTGATTAGTTATTGAATTACTTTCTATATATTTTTTTAAAGATCCACCCGGATGGTGAAATGAATATACATTCGAATAATCATCATTTAATTCTGAGCTAACCAAAATTGGGTTGGAACTGTCTACACAATAATCATATGTTTGTCCATATGAGGTACTAGTGTATTTATAACCAGCGTAAGCATATCGGTCTGGTGGGAGTTCGCTTAGTTTTAATAAAATGATATCATATTGCTCGCTTTCGTACAAAATTTCAGCTGAGGAAGTAATTTTAGTTACATTAACTTCATCATCGTTATATCCAAACCAAAATGAAAATCCTTCGATAATATTACCAGCAGATATGATTGGATTATTAGATGGGTTGCATATGTCATTGCAGCTAGAGTCCTTTAAGTCAAAATTATGTCTGGCCGAAAGCAAATATGGTATGCCAGGGTCTTTTGAATTATTGATTAATACTGCTGATCCATGTGGTTGATTAGTCCAATCCTGAGTGCAATTATCTAGTTGAACAGCTACAACAGAATTTGCTAGATCTATTCTATGCATTGGAGCTGTGCTCCAACTAAGGTTTGATGGATCAGAACAAGTTGGACAAAAGTCCTGTGAATAGCCACCAATATAACTGAAGCCAATTAGAAATACGACTATAAATATGTTTGAATTCTTCATGTTATTTATTGTGTTTGAAATTAAAATTCAATTTATAATATTATAAAAATCTATGTTCAATTTATTTTCGAATGGTATGATATTCAGTATGAATGAATAGAAATCGCTCTTTAAAGAATTAGATAACTGTCACTTTACTTTGCACACTCTTTTGGTATTTCTTTGAAATTGGTAAAGGAACATTCTTTTTAAGTGCACCTTTTATACGTAGAGATCTAAGATTTAAGGCAATTATCCAATTCAAGTTTACTGCGTAAGATCTATGAATTCTTACTATTTCAGCCCTATTAATCTTGGTAAGTAATACTTGAAGATTACATGAAGTAGTTAATCTTCTGTTTACAGTATATAGCATTGTATTAGGGCCAGCTGCTTCTATGTATATAATATCCTTGATAAGGATCAGTTCATAGTAATCTCTTACTTTTATAAATATTCTGTCTTTCATTTTGTATATATTTTTTCTTATAAGTGCGTTCAAATAGAGATTGTGATCAGTATAACATCTGTTTTTATAAGTTTAAATCAAAAAAAATGGAAGAAGCCTAAATCAGACTCCCTCCAATTAAATGAAATAAAAGCATGTGTTAATCAAACTCGCTTCTTCATCTTAATGATATTTACGAATTTGCTCTGTGACGATTGATTCAAAATGGACCAACTGTCGATCAAGAAAGTCAAGATACCGATGCTCTTCAGTGACTAATTGATCCTCAAATCGTTGATAGAGTGTTGCTGACTTCGTCAAGGTTTCCAAAAAATCGTACTTGTCTAGCATCATCGAAGCAAATCTGAATTGCCTGTCTTTTACTTCTATAGCCATCTCTTCCATCTTTTGCATCAAAAAAGAACTGACTTCTTTTCTGTAATGCCCTTTCATCATTTTCAATCCAGCATTTGCTTTTTCTGATAAACTTTCCAATCGGGCTTCTAAAACGGTTGAGTAATAGGCGATTCTGAAATGTCCAGATTGTTTGATTAAATCAGACTTCACAGCACTTACCTGTTCGAACATACCTCTGTCTTTGAATTTGTCCATGAAACTCCACTTCTTATCAATTTGAGCTTGATAAATACGATCAACCTCATTTGTATTGCGCTCAATCTGGTTCAATTCTGCTGTTTCTTGATCAACTGTTGAAGATTGAGTAGCAAGTTCAGACTTGGTTCTTCTGATTAAATTTGTTCTTTTTTGATTTTGAGATTCAAAAATATTTTTAAAGTCTACTTGTTGAAATTCTTTTTGTGTTTCCATTTTTATATTTCTATTTATTTAATTAAAAATAGTGCTCGATTAAACTGGGGGATTCTGGAATTACAGTATTAGGGCTTTAATGAATAATATAACTAACCCTAATCCAATGATGGATGTCGCCACCACCCTCGTCGTTGGATGTAAAATGAAATCGCCTGCAGTGAATCGTTTCCGATACTTTAAGGTAGACTCTTGTATAAATACATCTATCTTCTCCATAATGTTAATAAATGCCCGTTTAGGAATATTTCTTCTTTCTCCGAATAACATAGAATGATCTTCATTATTCAGAAAGAGTGAATCCACAGCTTCAGGATTTATACTTACCATTCTATTTACAATCGCTCTAGATCCAAAAATATCGGGTATGATTAAATCTTCAGCAAGCTTATCCGGTTCAAACAGATCAACCAAAGCTTCTGTCAATTCTGTCCTATTTCTATTAGAATAGTTTGATCGAAATCTTCTCAACCCTTCATTAAATGAATCCCCTATAGCACCAAATGGGGTGTCCTCATCTATGCTTACCATTTCATCCTCTTCTCCATGGATCATTAAAAAACTAGTCTCCTCTAAATCAGTAAAATCAATTATGTCTAAAGAAGGCAATGCTGAACCAATACTGACAACTGCAGCTGGTTTTACCTCAGTAGAAATAAATGGACTGTTGCTATAAATACCACCAAACTGATCTTCAAGATCCTTAAATAATGAGTATTCCTGATCATTTAACTCGTCGTATAAGCCTAAGAAAAGCGACGATATGCCTCCAGCACTAACACCAATCAAGGTTGCTTGATCGGGATTAATTGCAAACTCATCGCTCATCGTAAGGACATACTTAATTGCTGCGGCAATAGACTGCGTAGCTTTATATCCCTTTTTCCTTAATCCTAATGGGAGAAAACCTCGTCCTTCGTATTCAATGTTAAATACGGTGTACCCTTTGTGTCGCAAATATTGACAAATAGGTTCCATAGATCCCTTATCATACCATACTGTATATGCGCAACCATGAATAAGGAATACTGGAATTACATTTCGTTCATCATCTTTGTCTGGTATAAAAATGTCTAGTTTACACATCATTTCCATTCCATCAAGGATAGGGTAATCCTCATTGTAAATAATGTTATTCAATGTGTCTAATGTGCCAGTAGCTAACCCTGTCATAGGGTTAGCCAGGGCAATGAAAAGCATTACCAAATACTTCATAAATTAAATTGTTTAATAAGTGATTAAATATTTGCTGGGTTTGGCCCAGCACTGTTGTTTCGAATTAGGATATCAATATTGTCTGATATGCCTTTGAAGAGCTAATTTAATTTCCTAAGAATTTCATCTTTGTCCGATGTACTCATGTTGGAATTTTCCATTTCTGATATAAGTTTTAATTTATCCTCTACAGAAGACTTCATCTCATTTATAAGAAATGAACTTCGCTCCTTTTGTCCTGACAGTACAAGTTTCAATTGCCTCAGTTTTTCCTCCTCTCGCTCTTTCACTGCGATTGTATCTGCCCTCATTCTCAATATCTCCATTCTAAAAGAAGAATTTTCAAGCTCAGCTTCTTGTGCTAAATTATTTTCCATGGCTGCTATATCATGATAAACACTTCTAGAGTACCTACTCATTTTTAGCAAAACAGGCGTCAATTCAAAAAACACCAAGAATAATCTTAGTCCCCATGAGACCCAGATTACGGCAGGATCTTTAATAGAATGTAAAGCTCTAATGCGACTCAATAATCCTGTTCCAGTCGCCTCAGTTAAGTTCTTTATATCTGATTCTCTTGACACTTGGATAACATGTTTCTCCAAATCAATTTGTTCTTTAGCTACCTTGAATGCATTAGTTTCAATATTGAACTGCTTTTGCTTTTCAATACCTACTGGACCTAAACCTCGAATTCCAGAAGCTGCTCTACCATCTATTTCATCTTGCAATATTTTCCATTTATCGTCAACTCTGGATTGAGCTAAGGACAGTTTCAAATCTTGGTCAGCTAAATGTGCATCATAAACAAGATCTATTGAGTCAATTTCAATCTTTAGATCTTTATATAAGATTTCTTCAATTTCACTATCAAACCATTCTAATACTAGAAATTCTCCAAAGAGGAATGAAGCAACAACTATACTGATAATTCTTGCTGCCATAGGTAAATCGAATTTTCCAGGTTCTCCAATATTTGCTAAAGCTTGTTCAGCCAACAACACTAGAAAGCCTACCACACATCCAAAGAGTATCGCTTGCCACACTTCATCAAATATATACGTGCCTGCAAAACCAAAGGAAAATGTTGCCACAATAACTGGAATGAGTAGTGCACCTCCTAGGACTGACATTTTGTTTACAACATTTGAAGGGACACGCGAAATAACTTCTTCGTCAAATCTTCCTATTTTTATAAATAGTCTCTTAATTCGACTTATTGAATTTTTCATAATTAAGTTTAATTAAAAGGGCCCAAGCAATTAAATACTTGGACCCTTAGTGGTTATAAAATGCAGAGTGTGTAAAGTCTATTTGTATAGATTTCTGCTTTTAATCTTATACTTTATTACTTAATCTTTTAAATCAGAGAATACCTGTAGACTGCACTAATGGTAAATTAGATAAATCATTGCCAGATGTTTGCGGTACTTGTGGAAACTCATAATTTTTAGATGTGTATGAATGAACCCTTCTCGTTGTATAACTGACAAGCTCACCATATTCTATAATTGAATTTCTATTTTTATCAGCACTCCCTCTTAATCCAAGAAGTAAATATTCAGTGAATACGCCATTTCTAAAAAGGGTGGATTCATAGGAGTAATCCTCAAATCCAGAGGAAGAGAAGATGCTGATATTATCAGCAAATTCTTGCACTGCAGTATCAAAGTCATTTGACTGATTTACTTCTTTACCCGAATGACAACTATCTAAAAACAACAACTTCTTAACAGCTCTATTTTCTTCTTTCAACAATGGAAATAATTCAGTCAAGATGTTGATACTTCGATCAATCATGCAAAGGCTATTTTTATTGCCATGTCCTGAAAAGTTTAGGATAAAAATGTCGAGTGGATTAGCGTGTTTCAATTGTGCCGTAATAGCACCTTTCAAATTTTCACTAGTCGCGTCTTCATCAGTCAAGATGATTGATTTCGAATTTGATGAGTCTCGTGAGAATATTTTTGCAAAATCGATTGCGTCCCGATGTGCGTATTGCAAATTTTTGGGACTCGATTCTGATTCTTCATATTTTGATATACCAATACTTATAACATAAGTCTTGGGTTTATAGGAAGATAGATTCTCTATTTCGTCTCTATTATCAATATCATCAAATTCATCTTGCTCATACAGTATGCTTAAATATGTAGGGATATTATTAACTACGAAGTTTTCAATTTGACTGTCTTCAAATTCCGCACTGATTTTAGTCAAATACTTTCCATAGACATATCCAATCGTCTGTGATGATAATTGTTTTACTTTAATCCAATGGTAGTACACGCCATCGGAATATCTGAAGCCTACCTTTGTCTTTTCAAGTAAACAAACTGTATCTTTTGGAGTAAGTAGGCCAATTTTATGTTGGTAAAGTCCAGGGCCTGATCTAAAATTGACCGCTCGATAATTTATCACATAGTTTGTTTGTTGTGATATACTATTGGCTTGAATCATCAAAATGAAACATAGCAATATCATGATTTTTAATTTCATTTACATATAATTTTTTTGGTTAAAATTGCTAATTCAATAACAGCATAGCTCAGACTGTCGAGCTATGCCGTTAGTAAATTCTATAAAGCCACTTGGTCAGCTTGTCGCTGCAAATCCATTAAAGATTCTCCAAGGTTTTGTAGTACCTCATTTATTTCATGAGTTTTCTGTTCGATATTCATGATGCCTTCTAGGTTATTCAGTAGCCTGTCTGATTCTGCATCTATGTGAAGCAATGCTAACATTGACTTGGTAACATTACTCGCTTCAGATATAGTGTCAAGAAATTCGTTGATTTTATCTTTAGCTCCTTCACTTATATCGCTAAATTGCTGAATGCCTTGAAAGAAGTCTGCAAATCTTTGAGAGAGGACTTTTTTAAGCTCTACATTGGTCTGCATTAGAGATAGTCTTCCTTCTGAAGCCTCTCCAGCTCTTACCGCTTCCTCATATCTCCTTTGCTCCTTCACAGCATCCTTGTCATACTCTTTTGCTTTATTAGCTCCAGTTCGTAGCAAGTCCACTGTACTGTCATAGGTTTCTTCTAATTCATTTTTAAGACCTTCTTTGTCCAAACTCAACTCATAGAAAACCTCATGAATTTTTTCAACAATTTGAACTACTTTGGCTTTATCAGCTGCGCTCATATTTCCATTTCTGGATTTTATGAACTCATCTGTTTTGCGCGCTGCTTCAATCGCTGGTTCTAATTTTTGAAAAATTGTTTGGCGTACACCATCTAACTCTGCATCTCTAGCTCCAGCTTCTTCACTCATTTCAATTAGATCCTGAACTGGTTGCTCAATCCCTTGCAACCCTGAAGGTGATTGAGAATAAATTATTGGGTATTGGATACCACAATAAAAGATGATTATTATCATCAATCTGATCATATTTATAAATTTTGGTGAGTGCTCGGCTAATCTGGTGCCGAGCGAAAAATGATTTATCAACTAGCTACCCAGACAATAACTAATAAAATAATGGGCAAAAGCTTTAAGCATAATACCCATGTTGGAATCAATCCTTTCGATTGATTGACGTGTTTGTACATCTTGTTTAAATTTGTAGTTGAAAAATAATTTCAGATTTAGTCTAAGGCACAAAATCTATACTTAAACATCAGAGTAGTAGTGTACGTCTTCGCGGTCTATATTCGCTCGATACCTCTGATTGTGTGTAAGCCCTTATCGATGTCTTACACCAAGTCCAATTCTTGAATTGCTACTAAACAATAACTAATAGAATTGTCCATCGCCTTCTTTTTGTTAAAGTGGATACCGTCGCTTTTGATAACGTCGGACTGTGAAGGAACCACCCCTGGCAGGCATTCATCTTTACGTCTTTCATGTGATTTGTTAAATCCAGATATAAAGAATATGTCAAAGAACTACACCAATTAGTGTAGTATCTTTCGATTTGTGATCAGCTCAATGAAAATTTTATAAAGTACTTCTTTATCGAAGGATAGAAACCCTTCCAGTCACCACCTCTTCCCCATTGCCAGGATCCCAGTGATAGTAATAAGTGCCTTGTACTAAAGGACTCCCAGACCTATACGTGCCTTCCCAGTCATTAGTGTATGGCTGAGCGTTGTAAAGGGTCTGTCCCCATCGATTGATGATTCTCAATTGATTATTTTGGTAGTTCTGTGGAAAGGACTTTAAGATGGGGATGACGAATGAATCATTGACCCCATCACCATTAGGTGATATGCCTGTGGGTATGAGAGCCGCTGCATCTCCAGCAGCAGGGGTGATATTGATGATGATTTCAGATGTGCTGCATAGATCAGTACAAGCTTCATTACAGACTGTATAAGGCAGTCTAAACTCGCCTAAGCAGCCTGGTGCTGGTATCCAGTTCCATTGATTCTGGCCTGTCGATTCTAGATCACCTGGTAAGCTTGCTTGATCTACCTTGATCGTATAATCATCTGAGATAGCAGATAAATCATCATTGATTAGTGGATCTGATATACTCACTGGCTGGCCGTAGATGGCTTCTATAAGGTCTTCTTGTAACACCGGGAGATCGTCTACGAAAATGGTAAAATCTATTGAATAAACAAATGAGCAATCATCTAATGTTGTGTAGGTATATTGAATTATATTTTGTCCAGAAGCTAAATTTATTATCTCAGTCATATTTTTATCTGGATCAGTAAATTCAGCAGTTGCACTTTCCCAGCTAAAACTATATAATGAATCATCTAATTCTATAGAATGAAAGTCTGTTTCATTCGGACACAAAAATTGATCAGCAATCAGAATAAATATATTTCTACGAGGTATTACAGTTAAATCAAGATTAATGATGCTGTCACAGCCTTGTTCAGAAGTAAGGGCCACGCTAAATTGTCCTGACTGTGTGAAATTTGATTCTCCTATGTTTATGAATTCTCCTTCGCAGATGGTTAATACTTGATTAGAATTAGATGCACAAGCTGTTCCACAGGAACAGTCTTCTTGGATTTGTTCATTATCTGTATTGGGATCGCCATCGTCGCAAGAGTCGCCTGTATTTAGTTTGATGTCTCCTTCGATTGTCCAGCCTTTTTCAATGATCAATATATCTCTTCCTTCCTCGTCACAATACTCAATATTGAGTGCACCTAAATCAAGATTATCTGGAGTATTGGGATTTTGAGCCCAACCAAGTAATGTAGCTTCGTAAGTTTTTTGAGACATGCCTGAATTTTCTAACATGAAGTTAAGTGTAAATTCATCTTCACTAATTTCTATTTTGAAAAGATTCCATCTTTCTAAACTTCTATTAAATAATATAGCTTTGTTAAACATTCCACCCATTGTTTTAACATTCGAAACATCCCAATCAGATATATTTCCATTAAAGTTATCTGTCAGTGCAAACATTCCTGACATATCTGTAACATTCGAAACATTCCAATTTGCTAAGTCACTTTTGAAGTTGTCACAGCCAATAAACATCGATTTCATATTTATTACGTTCGAAACATCCCATTGGCTTAAATCTCTATCAAAATTTTTGGCATCCGTAAACATTCCGAACATATTCATAACATTTGAGACATCCCATTCACTTATATCACCATTAAAGGGTGATACTGAAAACATACTCGACATATCTTTAACACTAGAGACGTCCCAATTATTTAAGTCCTGATTGAAAGAAGATGCGCCGCGAAACATACTTGACATGTCTGTAACATTAGAAACATTCCAATTACTTAAATCTCCATTGAATATAATACACCCTTGAAACATAGATTGTAAAGAATTTACATCTGATAAGTCAGGTATATCTAAAGCAGTCATTTCAAGTGACTCGCACTCAATAAATGCATCAGCCATAGAAGTCCATTGTATATCTCCCCATTGAAGGATACCAATAATTTTTTCATTATCTGTTTCTTGTTCTAATTCTCTAAAATAAATCCTCGGAAAATCACCTTGTATGGCAACTTCATATTCACCAGGCACATCATACTGATGAAACGCATCTCCAGTGATACCAAACTCATCAAAGACTCCATCATTATCCCAATCCACATCATAGGTATATCCATCACCAGTCGTAGGAATTTCGATACAAGAATCGCAGGTCTTCCCAGGATTATCCGTTTTCCATTTGGTGATGAATGGGCGCATTTGGGTAACTGCTGAAGGTGCACATTCGCAATTATCTTGAATTTGAGTGTCCGATGTATTTTGATTGCCGTCGTCGCAGGCATCTCCTATATTGAGTTTGATATCTCCTTCAATTGTCCAGCCTTTATCATTGATTAGAATATTTCTTCCAGTTTCATCACAGTATTCAAGATTTAATGATCCCAAATTGAGATTGTCAGGAGTCGAGGAGTTTTGTGCCCAACCAAGTAATGTCAATTCATAATTCCTTTGAGATATTCCTGAATTATTTAGCATTAGCCTTATAGAAGAAGCATTTTCTAAATTCCAGCTACCCAAATTAGAGTTGAACGAAGACGCGCCATTAAACATTCCAAACATACTAGTGGAATTTGAAACATCCCAAGTAGCCAAATTGTTACTAAAAGACGATGCATCTGCAAACATAGCGGCCATACTAGTAACACTTGAAACATCCCATTCACTTATATCGGAATTGAAGGAAGTCGCTTCACTAAACATAGATGTCATATTTGTTACACTTGATACATCCCATCCATTTAATTGCTTATCAAAACTATCAGCATTTCCAAACATACTTAGCATATTATTAACACTTGAAACATCCCAAGAGGTTATATTCCCATTAAAAGAGGTGGCACCAATAAACATTCCTGACATATCAAAAACATTCGAAACATCCCAATTATTTAAATCTTGGTTAAAGGAAACGGCATCTGCGAACATAACGGCCATGGATATTACATTTGATACATTCCACAAACTGATATCACTATTGAACACCGTAGCAGATTGGAACATACCATCCACGTTAGTTACATTAGAAACATCCCAAGATGAAAGATCTCCAGTAAACATTAAACACCCAGAAAACATCGAGTTAAGAGATGTTACATCTGACAGATCTGGATTGTCGTCTGCAGTTAAAATCAATGAATCACATCCAAAGAAACCAAATGCCATAGAAGTCCATTGTATATCACCCCATTGAATTATATCAATAATTTTTCCATGATCTGTTTCTTGTACTAATTCTCTAAATAATATCCTTGGAAAATCACCTTGTATCGCAACTTCATATTCCCCGGGCTCTTCATACTGATGAAACGCATCCCCTGTAATACCAAACTCATCAAATACTCCATCATTATCCCAGTCCACATCATAGCTATATCCATCACCAGTTGTAGGAATCTCTATACATGAATCACACGTAAATCCAGGATTATCAGTTTTCCATTTGGTGATGAAGGGATTTTGCCCAAGAACGAAAGCTGGGAAAAGAGCTAAAAAAAATAAAATAGTTACAAGTCGTCTCATCCTATTCTTTTTCAATCTGATAAATAAACTTGCTCGGCTGCTCTAACTGAGCTTCT
>ENA-ORXT01003221-ORXT01003221.1-marine-metagenome-genome-assembly--contig:-NODE-3221-length-18294-cov-3.214360_pt1 | contig 18294 bp, 16 predicted proteins | sample MGYA00237868_ERZ511482 | MGnify/ENA metagenome assembly ERZ511482 | reverse complement strand
GCATGGGCATTGGGATGGAAGTCCGCAAATCTGCTGATCGAAAAACACTTGCAAGACCACGGCGACTGGCCCCGTACGATGCTGCTGACCGCTTGGGGCACAGCCAACATGCGCACCGGCGGCGACGACATCGCGCAATGCCTTGCCCTAATGGGCGTCAAACCCAAATGGGACAGCGCCAACCGCCGTGTGACGGGGTTCGAAGTGATCCCGCATACTGCATTGGGTCGCCCCCGCGTCGATGTCACCTTGCGCATCTCGGGTTTCTTCCGCGACGCATTCCCACAGCTGATTGCCCTCGTCGACAGTGCCGCGCGCGCCGTCCAAGCCCTTGATGAACCCGCTGACCTGAACCCCGCCGCCGCACGCACCAAACAAGGCGAAGACGTAGCCCGCGTCTTTGGGTCTAAACCCGGCGCATACGGCGCTGGCCTACAAGCGCTTATCGATGAACGCATCTGGTCGGACACATCCGACTTTGCAGACGCCTACCTGACATGGGGGTCATATGCATACGGCGCAGGCCAAGACGGGGTCGCCAAACGCAACGCCTTTACCCAGCGCCTTAGCCAGACCGAAGCCATCGTGCAGAACCAAGACAACCGCGAACACGACATCCTCGATTCAGACGATTATTATCAGTTCGAAGGCGGGGCCGCCGCCGCGGTACAAACAATCCAAGGGCAAGCGCGCCCGATCTATCACAACGACCACTCGCGCCCCGAACGCCCTGTGATCCGCACGCTAGATGATGAAATTGGCCGCGTCGTGCGCAGCCGCGTCGTGAACCCTAAATGGATCGACGGTATTAAACGCCACGGCTACAAAGGCGCGTTCGAGATCGCAGCAACCGTCGACTACCTGTTCGCATTCGCGGCCACAACAGGCATGGTTAAAAACCACCACTTTGATCTCTGTGAAGAAGCGTTTCTTGAAGACGACGCAACCCGCGCGTTTATCGCAGAACACAATGCGCCCGCCCTTTTGGAAATAGCGCAGCGGTTTCAAGAAGCGATTGACCGCGATCTGTGGCAACCCAAATCAAATTCGGCCCGCGCACGGATTGCAGGTCTGCTAAGCGCCAGCGGCCAAAGCAGCGACACCCAAATAACTAAAGAACAAAACTAAAGTAAAATATTTCATCATAACACGTCCTTTTCTTATCCCCTCGATAGCTTGCAAAACTTTTGATATCATGGGGAAAAACCAGACACTTCGCCCCACAGGAGAAAAATCATGACCGACGATCCAGACCGCCACGCAATGAAAATGGCCAAGAAGAAAGCCGCGCGCGATAAAATCATGGCGACCAAGACCGACAAGCGCGGTTTAATTATTGTTCACACTGGCAAAGGCAAAGGCAAATCCTCCGCCGCCTTCGGCATGATCTTCCGTTGCATCGCCCACGATATGAAATGCGCCGTGGTCCAGTTTATCAAAGGTGGCATGTCCACTGGTGAACGCGATCTGATCCTGTCGAAATTTGAGGACACCTGCGCCTTTCACACAATGGGCGAGGGCTTTACGTGGGAAACCCAAGACAAATCCCGCGATACCGAGATGGCACAAGCCGCATGGGCCAAAGCCAAGGAACTGATCTTGGACGAGACCAACCACATGGTTCTACTGGACGAGATTAACATCGCAATCCGCTACGATTACGTCGATATCGCCGAGGTCGTGGAATTCCTGGCAGAGCATAAGCCCCCGATGACCCATGTCGTCCTGACAGGCCGCAACGCCCACGCTGACTTGATCGAGATTGCGGATTTGGTGACAGAGATGGAACTCGTCAAGCATCCGTTCCGTTCAGGGATCAAGGCGCAGATCGGGGTAGAGTTCTAGGCCAAAGAAGCTGCTGAGCGCGCCCGTCGTGTTTGATGAGGTCATGAAGTCTGGGAAGATTGTAATACGGCACCATCGTGAACATGTGGTGTTCCAGATGATAATTCATATTGAGGTAGATGAACCTGCTCACAGGGTTCATCAACACGGTGCGCGTATTCTGCCGGTGGTCGGATACGTTTTCAGCTAATCCCAGATGTTGCAACAGGCCCGTCATCACATGGTGCCATGCCCCATAAATCCGCGACAGCCCCACCAGCATCAGCGGCAAAATTGAACCAAGCTGAACCGACCACCATGTTGGCCAAAGTGCGACCGCGATTACGCCTGACAGACACAGCGCACCAAGCCAGATAAGTGTGTCACGCAAAGCAATTTTATCAGACTTTTGCATCAGCATGCGGATGGCCGCTGGGTCAACACTTGGGTGAAACCATTGCGGATTATCTGTTCCCTCTGCAACAGCCGCGCTGGAAAGAGAATAATCCTTGGGCATGCAAAAATGGTGTCTGCGCGGATTGCCATGGTCAACAAATCCACAGCTTGACGGTTTTACAGAAACTCTTGCTTGAATTCATTTAGGTATAGGATAATGTCGCGCAGATCATTGTCGGGAGAACCATTCATTTGGTGCCGAAGGAGCAACCGCCCCGGAAACTCTCAGGCCAAAGGACCGACAGTGATACGACAACTCTGGAGAGTGGCACCAGTTTAAGTGCCCGCCGAAGGGATAGCATTCTCAGGCGCAAGGACAGAGGGGGCATCACGCGGCAAGGCTTTGGCCTTGGCGTTCATGTGGTGCCGCAAGATATCTTGATATCGGATCGGCCAACGAATTGAGAGGCCGGTTATGTCTGATACGCTGCAAACACCGCTATACGACCTGCATGTCGCACTTGGTGCCAAAATGGTGCCCTTTGCGGGGTATGCCATGCCCGTTCAATACCCGATGGGCGTGATGAAAGAACATACGCATACACGCGAAAAAGCGGGGCTGTTTGACGTCAGCCATATGGGGCAAGTCATTGTCAAAGGATCCGACTTTGCCACAGCAGCCAAAGCACTTGAAACACTGATCCCTGCCAACGTTCTGGATCTTGAACAAGACCGCCAGCGTTACGGCTTTTTCACCAATGATACTGGCGGAATCATGGACGATCTTATGTTCGCCAACCGCGGCGACCATCTGTTCGTTGTGGTAAACGCCGCCTGCAAACAGGCTGACATCGCCCACATGCAATCCAATCTTGACGGCGTCACAGTCACTGAAATTACAGATCGCGCTTTGCTTGCCCTACAAGGGCCAAGCGCCGAAGCGGTCTTGGCATCCCTTAATCCGCGTGCCGCGACAATGCGGTTTATGGACGTCGCAACGCTATCGCTATGCGGGGCAGAATGCTGGGTGTCGCGGTCAGGGTATACAGGCGAAGACGGGTACGAAATTTCTGTCCCGTCCGATCACGCAACCATCCTCGCGCAAGCTTTATTGGATCATCCAGACGTAGCGCCCATCGGACTTGGCGCGCGTGACAGCTTGCGCCTTGAAGGCGGGCTTTGTTTGTACGGGCACGACATTGATACACACACGACCCCGCCCCAAGCAGCATTGAATTGGGCCATCCCGAAGGCCCGCAGGACAGGCGGCGCGCGCGCAGGCGGGTTCCCTGGTGCGGCGATCATCCTCGACCAGATAGCCAATGGCGCGTCCACAAAACGGGTCGGGTTACTGCCAGAAGGCCGCGCGCCAATGCGTGAAGGCGTACAGTTGTTCGCAAACCCCGATGATGATGCCGTCATTGGACACGTCACATCAGGCGGGTTTGGTCCAACCGTCGGTGGCCCTATCGCCATGGGGTATGTGCCAACAGACAAGGCCGTCGTCGGCACAACGATCTTTGGCGAACTCAGGGGCAAGCGTCTGCCAATTAGGGTGACCACCCTGCCCTTTACGCCTGCAAATTTCAAACGCTAAAACACATAAATCAACGGAGAGAAAAGATGAAATTTACCGAAGAACACGAATGGCTTCTGACCGAAGGCGACCTGATCGTGGTTGGCATCACAGAACACGCAACCACGCAACTTGGCGATATCGTTTTTGTTGAACTGCCAGAGGTCGGCACCACGGTTACAAAAGACGACGAAGTTGTTGTGATTGAAAGCGTCAAGGCGGCGTCTGACATTCTGACACCCATCGATGGTGAAATCGTCGCGGTCAACGAAGCACTTGCTGACACGCCTGCACTGGCCAATGAAGACCCGCTTGGAAACGGTTGGTTCTTCAAGATCAAACCATCCGATCCGTCGCAGGTTGACGCGTACATGGATGAAGCCGCGTACAAAGACATGATCGCCTAATTCTTCGGAGACTGATATGACCTTTACCCCATCTGACTACCTGCCGTACGACTTTGCCAATCGCCGGCATATTGGACCGTCACCCGCTGAAATGGTGGACATGCTCGAAGTGGTCGGGGCAAAGGATCTGGATGCGCTGATCGACGACACGCTGCCTGCCAAAATCAGACAGGCAGACCCGCTTGATTTCGGCAAGCCCATGTCAGAACGCGAAATGCTGCGGCACATGAAGGTCATTGCATCCAAGAACCAAGTGCTGACCTCGCTTATCGGGCAAGGGTATCACGGCACGGTGACACCACCTGCAATCCAGCGCAACATTTTTGAAAATCCTGCATGGTATACCGCATACACGCCCTACCAGCCCGAAATTTCGCAAGGCCGGCTAGAGGCGTTGCTGAATTTTCAAACGATGGTGTCAGACCTCACGGGGCTAGAGATCGCGAATGCGTCATTGCTGGACGAAGCCACCGCCTGTGCCGAAGCAATGACAATGGCCCAGCGCGTCTCTAAATCTAAAGTGCAGGGTTTCTTTATCGACGAAAACTGTCACCCGCAAAACATCTCTGTCATGAAAACCCGCGCAGCACCGCTTGGGATTGAAATCACGATCGGCAATCCTGACGATCTTGATCCAAATGCCGTTTTTGGTGCGATCTTTCAATATCCAGGCACCTATGGCCACATCCGCGACTTCACGCCAGAGATTGCAAAGCTTCATGACACCAAAGCGATTGGCATCATCGCCGCTGATCCGCTGTCATTGACCTTGCTAAAAGAACCGGGGGCGATGGGGGCTGATATTGCCGTTGGCAGCACGCAACGGTTTGGTGTTCCCGTCGGTTACGGTGGACCGCACGCCGCCTATATGGCCACCAAGCAAAGCTACGCACGGTCCATGCCCGGTCGTATTGTTGGCGTCTCTATCGACAGCCATGGCAACCGCGCATATCGGTTGTCCTTGCAAACACGCGAACAGCATATCCGCCGTGAAAAGGCGACGTCGAACGTCTGCACCGCGCAGGCGCTGCTTGCCGTCATGGCGGGGTTTTACGCGGTGTTTCACGGCCCCGAAGGCCTGCGTGCCATCGCGCAGCGCATACACCGCAAAACCGCGCGATTGGCCGAAACGATCAAGCACGCAGGCTTTGACGTTCGCCCTGCGACGTTCTTTGACACGATCACGGTTGACGTAGGTCCGCTGCAATCCGCTGTCATGAAATCAGCTGTCACCGAAGGTATCAACTTGCGCAAGGTTGGCAAAACGCAAGTTGGCATCACCTTGGACGAACGGACCCGCCCCGCAACCATAGAGGCCGTTTGGCGCGCCTTTGGTATCCACCAAGATGACAAAGACTACACGCCGCATTACAACATGCCCGAAGGCTTGATCCGCACATCGGATTACCTGACGCATCCCGTCTTTCACATGAACCGCGCCGAGACGGAAATGATGCGCTATATGCGCAGACTTGCCGACCGTGACCTTGCACTTGACCGTGCGATGATCCCGCTTGGCTCTTGCACGATGAAGCTGAACTCTGCGGCGGAAATGATGCCCGTGTCGTGGGACGAATTTTCGCTGCTACATCCCTATATTCCTCGTGATCAGGCGGAGGGTTATCATGAAATGATTGATGATCTGTCGGCAAAGCTATGTGACGTCACCGGATATGACGCGATTTCGATGCAACCCAATTCTGGCGCGCAAGGCGAATATGCGGGTCTGCTGACCATCGCGGGTTATCACCGCGCTGCGGGTCAAGGGCATCGCAATATCTGCCTGATCCCGATGTCAGCACACGGCACCAATCCCGCCTCTGCGCAGATGGTTGGTTGGAAGGTCGTACCTATCAAATCAGACGATAAAGGCGACATCGACCTCAAAGACTTTCAGGCAAAGGTGACAGAGCACGCCGAAAATCTTGCGGCCTGCATGATCACATACCCGTCGACCCACGGCGTGTTCGAGGAAACCGTGATTGAGGTTTGCAAGATCGTCCACGATCATGGCGGGCAAGTCTATATTGACGGCGCCAACATGAACGCGATGGTCGGCCTGTCGCGTCCGGGTGATCTGGGCGGCGACGTCAGCCACTTGAACCTGCACAAAACGTTTTGCATCCCGCATGGTGGCGGTGGCCCCGGCATGGGCCCGATAGGTGTTAAAGATCACCTCATCGCATATCTTCCAGGTGATCCGACGTCAGGCGAAGGCGCTGTTTCAGCGGCGGCTTACGGTTCTCCATCGTTACTGCCAATCTCTTGGGCGTATTGCCTGATGATGGGGGGTGACGGTCTGACACAAGCCACACGCGTCGCGATCCTGAACGCCAACTACATTGCAAAACGGCTCGAAGGGGCGTTTGATGTTCTCTACAAAGGGCCAACAGGCCGTGTCGCGCATGAATGTATTATCGACACCCGCCCCTTTGCAGAGAGCGCACATATCACTGTAGACGACATCGCCAAACGCTTGATCGACTGCGGTTTTCACGCGCCAACGATGAGTTGGCCTGTCGCCGGAACATTAATGATCGAACCAACCGAATCTGAAACCAAAGCCGAACTTGATCGCTTCTGCGATGCTATGCTCGCCATTCGGGCAGAGATCGCACAGGTTGAGGAAGGTCAGATTGATGCGGATAACAACCCGCTCAAGAATGCGCCGCATACAATGGAAGACCTCGTGCGCGATTGGGATCGCCCCTATACGCGTGAAACGGGCTGCTTTCCAAAAGGCGCGTTTCGCGTCGACAAGTATTGGCCACCGGTCAACCGCGTCGACAATGTCTTTGGCGACAGAAACCTTGTGTGTAGTTGCCCGCCAATGGAAAGCTACGAAGCTTAAACAAGCTTTGGCAAACTGCGCGCCGTTCATGGGCGCGCAGTAAGCTATGCGCGGGGCAGTCCAAGCCCGACGGCCTGTGTTTGCGCCAAACAAATAGTGTCCATGGCCCAAGAGGAAATCCAAAACAATATGGCTGACTAACAAGGCCAGCATGGCGCATCCAAAGATTGGTATTCGTCATCGTCGCGGGTGATGACCGCGTTGTGATTGCACCTCTCTTCTAACGACCTTTGCAAAGGGTTTGGCTCGCCCACTCTAGAAACGACGAAACTTGTGCGTTGGCTAGGACGATTGTATCCAATGGCAGTCGGGATCAATTCCGAGACACAAATTGCAACCGCTGGATTAGATACGATCCAAATCGCACTGCGCTGACATAATCAAAAGCGTATGCTCTGCGTAAGTCCTGCACAAATTCAGCGTGTTTCTGTGCGGATGGCTGAACAAAACGAATTTGGCACCACCGAGGCTTTTATCAACACAGGTCATCCATTTACTGTCATTTTTGTCCTCTTTGTCATTGCTATTCCTTTTTTAATCGCAGGTACGCAGCGCACGACATCATTCAGAAAATGCGCTGATCTTTTTGATGGTGCATGGGGCCCGTGACGCGCGTTGCTGTGGCGCACGAACTAGCAAGCATAATTTCACCGCAGTTGATCTTGCGATTACTGCGCCTGTTAATGCCAATGATAACGATCGTCGTGGCCATCTTTGTTATTGCATTGCCATTTCGCGGGCATCGTATTTGCCTATGGGCTTGCCTACGCGGGATCGATCCTGATGAAAGGCGATTGGGGGCACCGTCTAAGACAAGCCAACATCGCATTAGCCTTGGTTGTTGCGGCAGTTATGGCACTCTGGCTTACACCTTTGCTCAATCCGCAGGCCATATCAGTTCGGTCACAAATGGTACGACATGATGCAAATGTTGCTGTCACAGACTTACCACTTTCCGAAATGGTCAAAGAATGGGGACATCCGGGCGCATAGGGAATTGCCGTAATAAGTGCGGAATTCGAAGTATCTGACAGCGCGCCCTCAAACTTGATGATACTATGATCGTTCATCCAAGTGGCAGCGTCGTCCCATCATCGCTTTTTGCCAAAACGCATTCGCAACATAGCTGGATGATAGACCAGTGCTTGGAGGTAGATTGTGTTTTAATTTCGGTGCCAGAACTTAACGGTTACGCCGCTCATTTTGTTCTTTTGCCGACGTCGCTTCTGACCGAACCGTAATGTGGCGATTTACATACAAAAGCATATCGGGTGGCCGTAATACCCCAAATTGGATCACACTCAGTGAGACCACAAAACAGAACCTATTAAATGACACCTACACACTTGCACCACAGTGTTGGTCGTCTGTGCAAGTAAATGGCGAAGACCTGCAAATGCCGCCATGGCAATTAGAAAACGAAATGCATAATTAGTGCGATCACGTAAATTGGCTGCGAGGTGCAGGAAAGAGCGGGCTCTGAACTTCATTTAGAATGGCGCATTAAAGCGTTTCCAATTCACGGCATTACAAACTTTGGGGCACACGCAGTATGGACGATACCGATCAAAGTGCTTCCGACTTTATCGCGATGCCTCGACAGCGCCTGATCGCTGCTATTCATTCACGACGCAAGCAATGACCAAAAGTGATGATATTTTCACTGGGACGGTCTGCGCCTGACCAAAGGCATGCGCATTTTGCGACGCTCTACATCAACCGTAGTATGCAAATTTTCTGCAATGACGATAACTTGTACTTATGAGCAAGTCGAAACCTCCTATTTCCCAAGCGGACCTTATCAGCGCGCTGCAGCAAGTTGACGACGATCCGCAGTCGTTTGAAACGTTGATGCAGACGTGGAATGCTATCTTTGAACTTAGCCAGCGTAGCAGCGAACGCACGTTTGCTGATGTAGAACAGGCGGCGATCGCATCGTCTCACGCGACCCAACAGGCTTCGCCCCTTACTTCGGTCGGGCGTCAGGTTGGGCACCTGCTAGAGCAATTTACAAACCCTGCGTTTCTTGTTCGCGAAAACGGTCGGATCATGGCGCAAAATACCGCAGCCCTTAGTGCGTTTCCCATTGGTCCGAACGATATGCTTGATGATCTACCGTTTGATCTTGAAGCGGACGAACCCATTGCAGATGTGGTGCGTGCAACACTCAACCCCAAACGCAATTTGCATGACGCCGTTCTTAAACGTGCATTCTCAAATACAGACAACAGCACAGTTACGCTATCAATCGCGCCGTCCAAACCGCTTGTCGATGGCAAAGGAGAGGCTTTGGTTTTTGTCGTCGATGCTCGCTGGAAAACAGCCGCGGCTGGCCTGATCAAGAGAGAGTTCGACTTGACCGAAGCCGAACGTGCATTGCTCGTCGGTTTTTTGGACGGACAGTCGACCCAAGATATGGCGAGCGCGCGCAACAGGTCGCACGCAACCGTGCGAACGCAATTTCATAGCCTCATGACAAAGATGGGCGCGCGTAGCCAGACAGAGCTGTTTCGCAACGCTTTGTCGATCTCGCAGTTCGTCGATAAAATTGACGACATTGCCAAGATCCTGCGCCACCCGCATCGCAAACGCGTCGATCTCATCCGGCCCGGTGGGCGCAGTGTGCAAGTGATTATAAGCGGCGACCACGCAGGCAAACCGATGATCTATTTCCAAAGCATGTATTCGTACGCGTTCGAACCGCGTGTCGAGCAGATGTTCTATGATGCAGGCATTTGCGTCCTGTCCGTGTGCCGTCCCGGATACGGTGACACTGATCCCGCCCTCAAAGACTCGTTGTATTTTGAAACCGGAGCCGATGATATCTGTGCGCTGCTTGACCAGTTGGGCCATCAAACCTGTCTGCTTGTCGCCGCAACCATTGCCCCGTCAGCGATGTACTATATGGCGCCCTTCATGGCCGACCGTGTTGCAGGTTTTGTCCAGATCAGCGCCAACCTTCCACGTCACTACATGTCCGATGATGACGTGGCAGTCCCGTGGGTCAAAGGATTGTTCCGCGCTTCAAGCAAACATCCCGCAATGATGGCGTTCCTGCTAAAAGCTGGGCTGCGGGCCTATAAGGCCATGGGGCAGGCAAGGTTCGTCGCATTGCAATTCAGGGATGACCCAGAAGAGCTTGTATTCCTCGCCAGACCAGAGGGTCGTGAAAAGTCACAGCTTGCTTTGGATACCTGTACCAAACAGGGATACGACGCGGCCGCCTTTGATCTGGCGCTTAGTCTTGGCGATTACCGCGCGCAGATCGATAAGACAGACAAACCGATCCTCGTTCTGCATGGCGCAAAAGATCAATTATGCGCGGTCGATGCCGTGCGCAAGTTTGTTCAAGATTACAAAGACCGCACGACGTACGTCGAATTTGAACATGGGACAATCACCGTTTTTGATCGCAATCCACAAGAGAACATTGATCATATCGCAGCCTTTTACGCACAACTCTCTGAAGTACCGCTAAAGACGTAATCGCAACGCCTGATCAAGCGCTGGGGTCAAGACGTTGGAAACTCAAAGGCCCTAGCCCCAGCCAAACCATCGGTCCGTTCACGCACTGCGCGATCATACCAAAGTCGGGATTTCAGACTTTCGGGTGTCATACTGGATATCTTTGCGCGGATATCTGATCCCACGGTGTTGTACGTAGATGTCGGCGTCTTGGATACCAAACGCGCGCTTTAGCCGGTCAATAACGCTGTCTTGGTCCAGATCATCTTGGCAGGTATATAAATCAATCGTCACAAACCCGCGTGCAGGAAATGTGTGAAAGCTGATGTGGCTTTCAGCGATCATGACAAAGCCTGAAAGCCCACCAGGGTCTTTGGCACAATTCGCACCAACCTCGACAACCACAGGGGTGCAAATAGGGTGCATCCCGATATCGTGCGGCAAGGTTTCAAGAATTGCCAGCAGCGCCACCTTGTCAGTCATAGGCGCACCATCAGCGACATAGCCATCAATCATCAGGTGAACCCCGAACTGCATGGTTTCTGGTGCGCTGTTATGTTGATCAAGCATAACCTACCCCTATTCGGCTGACGTCATTGCGGGCATCGCGTTGTGCTGTACGTCGCGACCTGCGTCGCTTGCCCAGATGCCAGTCCGTTGTGCCGCCTCGTAGATCACAAACCCCATCTGTGGTTCGACCTTCATCAAAACAGCCGCAGTGCGCCCCGACAAAGTGGTCTTATGACCAATATGCAGCTTATCGCGGAACCATTTGATTCCAAGCGTACATAACGCGCTTCTTTCCGCATCGTCGATTGTCACGGTTAACGTCTTGCGTCCCGACACAAGATCGCGCGCAAGTTTGCGAACGTCGGGCCATTGGCTGCGCACCAGCTTGCGTTTTTGCCACGCATCCATTGCTTCGGCAAAGGCGCTAAAAGGATCATCCGCCAAAGAATGATACCCGTGCTTTTTGCTGTCATGACGCACGTACCATAGCAATTCGCCCTTGTCGGTAATGGCGCGCATTGCAGTTGCCGTGTTGCAATCAGAACGGACGGCGTGGCTCCAATCGACCCACATCGGGACCCAGTTTACCGTCTCGCGTTTGACCTCGTTAGCAGCCAGCGCCATTTCGCGATCAATAAGAGACGTCATTTGACGCGTATTAATCAAGGCGTTTTGCAGGACGGTGATAGAAGGTTTAGAATGACTTTTCATAATGATGTCCTTAATGCGAATGTCGCAATTTGGATTGGATTTCTTGGCGATGGGCGGCAGTTACCTTGCCTGCCCTTGCACATCTGACGGCAGATTGCCTTCGCTGCTGCCACTATTTGATGTGGCCAATGCAATCAGCGCGATAAATATAATTGGCACGATAATGTTGGCCGCAGATGATGGCGCCGTCTCGACAATCTCGATTGGTGCGACTTCAATCGTCGGTGCAAGCCCGCCAGCCTGTGCTGTCGTTGTGGCAATCGCAAACGCTGCAACCGCGCAATAAACAAAACGCTTCATGTGATAATCCCCAAATTAGAACTGCGGCCCAAGGTATTATGCGCCGCTAATCCATCAAACCTACGACCCGTCAAAAATCGCCGCATACGACAGCTGTTGTATTTTCGTAAAAGGGTGATGTTTTTTCAGCCAGCGCACAAAATACAACAGCTGTCGTATGCACAAAGCGCACCGCACAGCGACACTCTTGAGATGACATAAACCAAGCCGTTTTCAGGAGGCGCAATGACACAACAAATGCACGGCATGCGGACATGGCGCGAACGCGCAATCCAAACAGTTTCCTACGAAATCGGTGGTATCATTTTGATTACGCCAATTTTTGCGCAAGCCACAGATCACGCGCTCACTGAAAGTGTCATCCTGATCGTTGCTTTATCAGTGATGTTCCTGCTTTGGACGTTTGCGCATAACCTGATCTTCGACATGATCGAGCGGTCTTGCGGCGGCGGCCCCAGCAGCACCCGCTCTCACAAGCGACGCATCTTCCATGCGCTTAGCCTAGAGGTCAGTTCCGTAATTGTAACATTACCCGTAATTATGTGGTCAATCGGGCTTTCGTTCTGGGACGCACTTCTTGTCGACGTTGGTCTTAGCTTTGGCTACGCCCTATATGCGTACGTCTTTTATCTGGCCTTTGACAGGCTTCTTCCCGTGCGCCTTGCCTGACTTGTAAGGGCGGCGTGACGCGGTCCAGCCCCACAACACGCTTCTTATTGTTCAGCGGCAGAACCGCAAACCTTACGGTATGTTCAATCAAATTTCGCGACATGCTGCATTTTTATGCGGCAGCTATCGAACCGTTGCATTTTTCATCAAAGATGATGCGCCGTTGCAGTCAAATTGCCCGATCGCTTTTACTTTGCCACGACAGGATCAAAGGTCCAGCTGTCCCACACCAGGGAATTCAATGCCACGCGAGGGTGCAATCCTGGCAGATAACGACCCTCGCATGGCTGCAACATCAAAGCTGCGTCATCCGCATATCATCACGGCTGGGCCTTGCCTAGTTGCGTAACCGCGCGCAGCAAAACTGGGGGTTATCCTTTGACACTTCGCAATACATTACTCACATCATTTTCCGCGCTGGCAATTTCCGCCGTTGGCACGGCCGCATCCGCTGAATGCGCAGCCCCGATCAAGATCGGCGTGCTTCATTCGCTTTCAGGCACGATGGCTATTTCGGAAACGACGCTCAAAGACACCATGCTGATGCTGATCGACCAGCAAAATGCAGCAGGCGGCGTCTTGGGGTGCCAGCTAGAAGCCGTCGTTGTTGATCCGGCATCCGACTGGCCACTGTTCGCAGAAAAAGCGCGTGAATTGCTGACGGTTCACGACGTCGACGTCATCTTTGGCAACTGGACATCCGTGTCACGCAAATCGGTTCTTCCAGTGATCGAGGAATTGAATGGCCTGCTGTTCTACCCTGTGCAATACGAAGGCGAAGAAAGCTCTAAGAACGTTTTCTACACAGGTGCCGCCCCGAACCAGCAAGCCATTCCCGCCACCGATTACTTTCTCGAAGAACTTGGCGTTGAGAAATTCGCGCTGCTGGGAACGGACTATGTCTACCCGCGCACCACAAACAACATCCTTGAACAATACCTCAAGGATAACGGGATTGCGGCAGAAGATATCTTTGTCAACTACACGCCATTCGGCCACTCTGACTGGGCCACAATCGTGGCAGATGTTGTCGCCTTGGGCGAAGATGGCAAACAGGTCGGCGTGATCTCTACAATCAACGGTGATGCGAACATCGGATTTTATAAAGAACTGGCCGCCGCTGGTATCTCTGCCGATGACATCCCCGTTGTCGCATTTTCTGTTGGCGAGGAAGAGCTGTCGGGTCTGGACACCACAAACCTTGTCGGTCACTTGGCCGCGTGGAACTATTTCCAGTCAGCTGAAAGTGATGCCAACACCGATTTCATCGCCGCGTGGAAAGCCTTTGCTGGCGAAACCCGCGTGACAAACGACCCGATGGAGGCTCACTTTATCGGCTTCAACATGTGGGTCAACGCGGCAACCGATGCAGGCACAACTGACGTCGATGCGGTGCGCACCGCGATGTACGGTCAGGAATTTCCAAACCTGACAGGCGGTACCGCCGTGATGTTGCCAAACCATCACCTCGCCAAGCCTGTGTTGATTGGCGAGATTACCGCAGACGGCCAATTCGACATTGTCAGCCAGACATCAGAAGTCCCCGGCGATGCGTGGACAGACTTCTTGCCTGAATCAGCGGTTCTTAAATCGGATTGGCAGGAATTGGGTTGCGGTATGTACAACACCCAGACCAACACATGTGTCCAGTTGACATCCAACTACTAACGCAACCGGCAGGCGCTATAACCCGCGCCTGCCAAGCCTTTGCTCAACCCGAAAGACTGCCATGCGCGCTGCCCTTCTTGCCTTGATCTTTTTGCTCGGCGGTGTTGCACCCGCCGCGGCACAAGACCTGCAATCAATTTTGCAAACTCACGCAAATGAAATCGCCAAGCCGTCGCGCGGGTCAGTCGGGCCAGCGCTTGATGATCTTGCGGCATCCGGCCTGCCGCAGGTCACGGCTTTTCTTGAACAATGGTCACAGAAAAACGTCTGGCAACGCACAGACGGGATGTTCTTTCTGGCCACGGCTGACGAAGACAACCTGACCTTGCGCGACGTCGATACAAATGTGCAAACCACTGCCGCGAAGTCCGACTTTACACAGCTCAAACCAAACGGTGGTGTCCGCCGTCTGATCGGTACAGCACTAGTGCAATTCCAGCTTTCGGACCCTGATCTAACCCGCCGTGAAACCGCCGTTGCATCTATTGCGCGCCGCCCCGAAGCAGCTCAGCGCGCGCCTCTTTTGGCATCAATTGACGGCGAAGTAGACGCAGCCCTCAAAGCCCGCAAAATCCAACTTGCCAACTTCCTCTCGGCACGTTTTGCCGACACGCCCCAAGACCGCATCACCGCGATCAACAGCCTCGCCACCGACACGTCGGTCGAAGCGCGCGCTGTCCTCAATCAGATCCTGACCACGACAAATGGCGTCGCCACGGTCGCGCCAGACGGCAACATAGCGCAGATCATTGACCCCTTCATTTCGGCCGATGCGTCATATCTTGCCTTGGTCGAAGCAGGCCTCGCCTCTGCCCGCCAATCACCGTTGGACATCAAGAATGCACTTCAAGCCAACATTGTCGATGGTCGTATCGGTGGTCTGCCTTTGGTACAAATGGACGACCCTGCAAAACGGCAAATGGCATATGCTGCACTTGCCGCCGACGGCAAAGTCCCGGTGCTTATGACCCAAACCATGCGTAACGCAGCCTTGGCAGACCACGTCTTTTACGCGCTCCATGACGAGGCAGACGTTGATATCACAACCGCAGCCGCCACCGCGCTTGCGTCCGTGCAAACCCGTGTGGCAGCGGCCCAAGGCGTTGACCTCACGCTTGACGCGTTGTCGTTGGCTTCAATCTTTTTCCTTGCCGCCATCGGGCTTGCGATCACCTTTGGCGTGATGGGCGTCATCAACATGGCGCATGGCGAATTTATCATGATGGGCGCGTATACAGGCTACGTCGTGCAATTGTTCATCCCGAATTATACCGTGTCGATCATCGTGGCCTTGCCTTTGGCCTTTGCCGTTACGTTCGCGGCTGGCGTCGTGATGGAACGCTTGGTGATCCGGCGCTTGTACCACCGACCGCTTGAAACACTGTTGGCGACATTCGGTATTTCCATCGCGCTGCAACAGATCGCTAAAAACATCTTTGGCACCCAAGCACGCCCGCTGACATCACCTGACTGGCTTGCGGGTGCATGGGTGGTCAATGACGTGATCCAGATCAGCTTTATCCGCATCGCGATATTTGCCATGGCACTGATCTTTCTGGCGCTGATCATCTATATTCTCAAACGCACACGGCTGGGGCTTGAAGTGCGCGCCGTCACCCAAAACCCCGGTATGGCATCCTCAATGGGGATCAATCCCAACCGCATCAATATGCTGACCTTTGGCTTAGGGTCGGGGATCGCGGGTATCGCTGGCGTCGCCATCGGCCTTTACGCAAAGGTCACCTCGGAGATGGGATCAGACTACATCGTTCAAAGCTTTATGACCGTCGTTGTCGGCGGTGTCGGCAACGTCTGGGGCACACTTGCAGGCGCCGCGATGATTGGCTTTGGCCAAAAAGGGATCGAATGGTTGAACCCGTCCAACACACTGGCCGCGCAGACCTACATGATCCTGTTCGTGATCCTGTTCATCCAATTCCGGCCAAAGGGCATCGTCGCCCTCAAAGGCCGCGCAGCAGGAGAATAATGATGCAACAGTCTTTCATCGCCAAAAACCCTTCGGTCCTTTGGTTCCTTCTGGGGCTTTCGGTCTTTACCATCGTCGTGTCAGTCCTCAGCGAGGCCGCAGGCAGCGCGATCATCTCGACCTCGTTCCTCAAGACGCTTGGCAAGACGCTTTGCCTTTGCCTTGTCGCCATCGCGATGGACGTGGTCTGGGGCTATTGCGGCATCCTCAGCCTTGGTCACTTTGCGTTCTTTGGCATCGGCGGCTACGCGATTGGCATGTGGTTGATGTATGACCGCACCAAAGATATCGTCGTGGCATCGCTTGAAAACAGCGTCCTGCCCCCGACACCAGACGAAATTACGGACGCAATCGGGACGCAAATCTTTGGCGTCGTCGGCAGTTCTGAATTTCCAGTGATCTGGGCATTCTCACATTCGCTTACGTTGCAATTACTGGCCGTCGTACTGGTACCCGGATTGCTCGCTTTGGTCTTTGGCTGGCTTGCATTCCGCAGCCGCGTCACAGGTGTCTACCTGTCGATCCTGACCCAAGCGATGACCTTGGCGCTTTCGCTTTACTTCTTTCAAAACGACACAGGGCTGCGTGGCAACAACGGACTGTCAGGCTTGCAGAATATCCCAGGGCTAGAGGCCGTTTCACAAGCCACCATCTCGCTTTGGTTCTTCTGGGCATCCGCAGTCGCACTTGGCGCAGGCTATGTGTTGTTCGCTTGGATTGTCTCTGGCAAGCTTGGCTCTGTGATCCGCGCCATCCGCGATAACGAGGCGCGCGTGCGGTTCCTTGGCTATCATGTCGAAAGCTACAAGCTGTTCATCTTCACAATTACGGCCATCGTCGCAGGTATCGCAGGCGCGCTGTATTACCCGCAAGCTGGCATTATCAACCCAGCAGAGATTGCACCGATCGCATCAATATATCTCGCCGTCTGGGTCGCGATCGGCGGGCGCGGCAGGCTGTACGGCGCGGTGATCGGGGCAGCCGTTGTGTCACTGATGTCGTCGTGGTTCACAGGCGGCAGCGCGCCTGACATCAACCTTGGGTTCTACGTGATCAAATGGACAGACTGGTGGCTGGTCCTGCTTGGCCTGACCTTTGTTGCGGTCACCTTGTTCTTCCCCAGAGGTATCGGCGGCCTGTTTGATCTGTTGCTAAAACGCAAAGAAGACACCGCATGAATACCTTACTCGAAGTCTCTGGCGTCAGCGTCAGTTTTGACGGTTTCAAAGCAATCAACAACTTGTCGATCCAGATCGGAGAGCCTGAATTGCGTGCCGTGATCGGGCCAAACGGTGCTGGCAAGACGACCTTTATGGATATCCTGACGGGCAAGACAAAACCCGACGAGGGCCGCGTGATCTGGGGCGAAAAGTCGGTGTCGTTACTTGGCATGTCCGAAAGCCAGATCGCACAACATGGCATCGGCCGTAAGTTCCAAAAACCCACGGTGTTCGAAGCACAAACCGTGCGCGAAAACATCGCTATGGCGCTTAAGAACCCGCGCCGTCCGTTTGATCTGTTGTTCAAACGCGGCGCGGATGATGCAGACACCCGCGTGCACTCCATCAGCGACGAAATCGGTTTGACGGCTGCACTAGACCAGATGTCAGGCGCGCTTAGCCACGGGCAAAAACAATGGCTCGAAATCGGGATGCTGCTGGCACAAGATCCGCGCTTGTTGTTGGTCGATGAACCCGCCGCAGGCATGTCCCCGTCAGAACGCGAACATACCACGGACCTGTTGGTGCGCGCTGCAAAAACCCGCGCCGTCGTGGTTGTTGAACACGACATGGAATTTGTGCGCCGTTTGAACTGCAAGGTCACGGTCTTGCACCAAGGGTCGGTTCTGGCCGAAGGCTCGCTTGACCACGTGACACAAAACCAAGACGTCGTTGACGTCTATTTGGGACGATAGCCGATGTTAAAGATC
>ENA-ORXT01003219-ORXT01003219.1-marine-metagenome-genome-assembly--contig:-NODE-3219-length-18299-cov-13.291186_pt1 | contig 18299 bp, 15 predicted proteins | sample MGYA00237868_ERZ511482 | MGnify/ENA metagenome assembly ERZ511482 | reverse complement strand
GGGGGGGGGGGGGGGGGGGGGGGGGGGGGGGGGGGGGGGGGGGGGGTTTGGCTTTGGCATGGCGTAGATGGGTCCCCCTGTGTGCTCGACAGAGCGGAGACGGAGGAGGATGCAAGAGAGGCACCGCTTCCCTCTTGTGTGCTCCGGCGCGACCGTCTCGCTGGTCAGACACGTGTCCAAAAAGGTCGAGAAATGGGCCGGGCACTCTTGCTCACAGCCAACCAAGGTCTGCTGCGTGGGCACCCAGCAACCTGGGCAGGGTGCAGGCGCCCTGACCCTGCCCGGCTTTGTGCCCCACGCTGGCACCGCGCTTGTTCCAGACCGTGGCGCTCGGCGCGACCGCGCTGGTCACGGCGACGGAGCGGCGGCGTTGCACCCGCCTGCTGGTTCCTCGCGTCTGGCACCCGCCCGACTCCGCTCAGGATGGACATTGGCCCCCGGTCTGGGGGTTTCCCCTCATCCGTTGGCGGTTGCGGCTCGCCGCCGCGCCTGCTGCCGCCGCGGTCACCGCGCGGCGCACACGCCTCCCCCGCCCGCCGCTGCATGCCGTCTGCACGTACAGGATGTGACACCTTCGACTGCCCGCTTCCCGTCACCCGCCAACGCGCTTTTGGCACCTCCGCCGCCCAGCCGCTCGGCCTGCCGCCTGACCGACAGCAATGGCGCGGGCGCCCTTTCCCCCACCCACGGCGATAGCAGCGTCTTGCCTCCCTCTCCCCCTCCTCCGGCCACCATCGCCACGGCCGTCGGGTGGTTACCGACACGCCGCGCAGCTGCCGCCGCCGGCCACGCCACCACCAGAGCACAGCGGCGGTGGCGCCGCTATATCGTCCCCTTTTCGTCGTTCCGTTGGTGCGCCTCCCGACCGACGCCGTTTCCATTGCGGTGGCCGCCGCCGCCGCCGCGTCAGACGGCACAGCGACCGCGTGCAGCCGCCGCCTCTACGGACCGCGCGCTCGGTCGGTCGCACTGGCTGGCGCATGCCGGTTGCGGCGGTCGACGCGGCGTTGCGGCCGCGGCCCCCGGCGGTGGCGCGGGAACGTTGAGGAGCGTGCCCGCGCCGCCGCGGTGACGCGCGTGCCGGCGGGCGGTGGGGGGGGGTCGGCGCCACCGCCGCGGCGGCCACCACAAGCTGCCTCTTTGTTGGCGACGGTCGCGCCACGCGCTTTCTTTTTCGCTCAACCTCACTTGGCCGGCCGTGCGTCTGGAAGCGACGATGTCGGCGATGCCACTGCCGCTCTGGCGGGTGGCGTGCTGGTCGTCCATCCAAGCCGGTCGGCGACGAGCTCCATGCATGGAGTAGACCATATGGTCTGCGTCGGGCACGGCTGGCCACGCGGCGGCGGCAGCGGGAGCGACGGCAACGATTGCGGCGACGGCGTGGTGTTCGGTGGAGGGGAGTGGGGGGTTGCTACCGGTCACGACGCTGGTGCGGCCGCGGATCCCACCTGGACGGTGTCGGCGGCCGCCAGCGCGTCGATGATTGGTGTGACCGTCGCTCTTCTGCGAGCAACAGGGCTACCGCATGGCGGGAGGCCCGAACCACATGCAAACACCCTGAGAGAGAGCCATGACAGCCGTCGGGGCGCGCGCGCCGGCTAGTGCAACCAATGTGACTGCCAATTGTGGTCTCCCGTCCTCTCGGCTACCTGTAGGTCCGTCAATTGAGGCCCGCCGTGGGATACCAATTGTAGCGCCCATCGTTACTGCCGCTGATGCCGAAGCCAGGGTGACTGACGCTTTCCCCACACCCGCCATCGCTCGCCGCCTGATCGGGGTTGGGGCCCAGCCGGCCGGCTGTACAGTTGGACACATTGATTCCGTGCTCGTAGCCAGCCCTGCCATGTGTAGCGCAATGGACGATGCCGAGATGGTGCGCACGCCCCTCCGTCGGAATCCACGTCAGTTGGCCGACCAGGAGGCACAGAGGACAACGTGGTACAACCAATTTTCTCCATTTTTTTGTTGATGTGGCGACGCTCCCTGTGGGCCTCGATCTCTGTACACCCGTTCATCTTGTCCGGTCGGCAACACACAGGCGGCCGCAGGCACGGGAACCCTACAAGTCCAGCGTCGTCCAGCGACCACCAGCCTCGAACAGACGCGGTGCCGGCCGTTGGACGAGGCCAAACAGTCGCCGCAGCTTGCCGGCCGCACCCTCGCGGGCTGGGCAGTCCCCGGCGCAATCGTAGTCGCCATAGCCGGCCGGGAGCACCGCGGCGGCGAGCGTGGCGGACCGCATCATGAAAACCTCCGACAGGTCGGCATCAGAGGTCGTATTCCGCCGGGTTGCGAGCTCGGGGGCGCGGTTGGTGATGCGACGCAGCGAGAAGGTGACGTTGGCACCCATTGTCGCCTTGGTGGGAGTGGAGGGAGGATGGCGAAGGAAGGAAAACCACGTGTGCGTGCGGCACAAAGAGGCACGGCGCGACGAATGGTTGTACTGGATGGCGGTCGCTTGGAGGAGGGGGTAGCGGGGAGGGCAGGCGCGAAAGAAGGTGGATGGTGGGGTATTGGCGGTGTTGCGGAGAGAGCAGTGTGATGTTGGAGTGGTGAGTGATGCTGATGCTGGTCGGTTTCTGCTTCCGGCGATGCGGGCGACTCCTCTTATGCCCAACCGCGGGGCGGAAGAACATGAGCAGCGACAGGCGCCCTGAAGCGGCAGGCCGGCAAGTTGCCCTATGGCTACCATGGCGGCGAGGCAAGCGGGAGCTGAGGCACGATGGCGGATCCGGGCCGACAATCAGGAGGTGCGTCACGCACGGCTGCAGTGTGCGTGGCCAAATACCGTTACGGCCCCGCCCGAGGCGTGAGCGCCCGACAACGCGCAGTGCTTGTTCTGTACCAATCAGAAGGGCCATGCAAGGAGGCTACGTGCAGGTCGTCCGTCATGTTGGCACGTCCTCAATGTGTGTCCTGCCATCCATGCGAAAAGCTCCCGTGGCAACACCTCTGGAGAAGGGTGCCGACCTCAGCACGCTTGCGGATATCAACCATTGGACTCTATCATTGGCCGGCACATTCCCAGGTGGCTGTGCCAGTGGACAACGTTCGCGCGTTTTCCCGACGTTGATCGCGTCACGGACCGGCTGCGTGCCCCTCCCAGCCGCCCATTTCTATCGCTATGATGCTTGACCCGATTGTGTACGGGTCTTGGCGACGTGCACGAATTTCTGGTGCTCCTTCCCTGCGTCTTCTCTTGCGAGGAAGAGCTTGAGCCATGCCTAAAAGTACCAGTGCCACGACAGACGCCAGCTCAACCACCCGTGGCGATCGTCACTCTTCCCACTGCGGGCGTGGCAGGAAAACCCAACGGCTCTCTCACACAATCGGCAATCCCCCATGAATGGCCGTGCGTCTCCCTTGCCCGACTCGCGCCAGCTCGAAAGCCCAACTCGAACTACAGTGCGAGAGACCTCGGAGGAATGAAGGGCTGAGCTTGAGGCTGGCGGCTTTTGTGCCCGCAACAGCCCTTTGACGCCGCGGTGCTCGCGCGCTGCGCCGCGCCCTTTCGCGCGACCCGAGCGCGGGTGGCCGCGCGAGAACTGGCCTCTCGGTCGAGGCCTGTGAGCGCTGCCGCCACTCCTGCTGCCCCTGTACTGAATCATCGTCTCCTTTGGACTTTATCCCCATCTTCAACACATCGAGGCTTCGATAGGGCATCGAACCATCGAAATATGCCCCCGATAGACAAATCGTAAGTTCCATCGTTCCCACCGCAGCGATGTGACTAGAGTCTGTACAGAGCGGTGACGACGCGACCCAGATTTCCCACAGTGCTTGTGGCAGCCCCACCCGTGAGTAAAGAAGATCGCACCCGCACGTGCGCCGGCGGCATCGAGCCGTGCGATTGGATGGACTGGGGCTACTCACGTGCGCACTAGCGCCAGCCACCTGGCCGCGGCCGAGGCGTCGCTTGCCCTCGCGTGCGGACGCCCGTGACTTCGTCGCTGCCGGGTCCCTCCGCGACCACGCGGTGCCAGGGACCAGTCCCCCCGCTGAGCGCGCCGGCCCCTTGGCCGCGGCCGAGGCGTCGCTTGCCCGCGCGTGCCGACACCGGTGACTTTGCTGCTGCCGAGTCCCTTCGCGGTCACCCGGTGCCAGGGACCAGTCTCACCGCTGAGCGCGTCGGCAACTTGGCCGCGGCCGAGGCGTCGCTTGCCCGCGCGTGCCGACGCCCGTGGCTTTGCTGCTGCCGAGTCCCGTCGCGGTCACCCGGTGCCAGGGACCAGTCTCCCCGCTGAGCGCGTCGGCAACTTGGCCGTGGCCGAGGCGTCGCTTGCGCGCGCGTGCCGACACCCGTGACTTTGCCGCTGCCGAGTTCATTTGCTGCCACGCGGTGCCAGAGGCCAGTCTCCCCGCTGAGCGTGCCGGCGACTTGGCCGCGGCCGAGGCGTCGCTCGCGCGCGCGTGCGAAAACCCGTGCCTTTGCCGCAGTCGAGTCCATTTGCTGCCACGCGGCGCCAGAGACACGTCCCCCACCGAGCGCTTCGGGCTACAAAGCCCGAGCTGGTCGAAGCAGATGCTCAGAAAAGTGAGAACAACGAATTCTATTGCACAGCAGGCGCGGTTCCCCCTTCTCCCCCGAGTCGCTGCGTCCCCCACGGATAGAACTCATTGAGGAAGTACCGCATGGCGTGCAGATCTGCGCGCGAGCCGTCATACCGAGCAGGAGCCACTCCCAAGCCCTTCCTTGAGGCCAAGTCCTTGAAGTCGGGCACCATGTGGATGACCCGGGTCACATTCCGCAGCGGGACAGCACGGATGACCGGCCCGGTTGAGGCGTGCCCCGCCCACTTGAAGCGCGTACAAAACCTGGCGCCGAAAGGGCAACCGGGCTCCGCGTCGACCACATCCATCTCACATGTGACGGCATAGTCGTCGTCCTTGCATCTGACTATAGCCCGCACCTCCCCGGCGTGGATGACGTTGGGGGCGACGTACCCGTCGTCGTGAACCGCGTTCTCGGTTTGTTTCTCAGCGTCCAAGGTATACAGGATGGCATCGTACCACGGCTTCCCGTTCTTGAACTGCGGCGCGGCACGCAGTAGCTGCTTGGTTCTGGTCTTGCAATCAAACGTGGCATCCAACTCGACCGTGGCCAAGACTGGCACCTTGCTTTCAGGGGGGAGCTTGAAAATTTGTCCCACGGCCCCGAGCCCAGGCCGTTGGGAAAGGTCCCCAATCTTGCACCACTGCAGGTTGTTGGCCGATCGGGCACGCTGCCGCTTCCCGGACGGCGCTCCACCGATGCCTGCCGTGGACAGCGCGTGATCCGTCGCCCGCGACACCGCCGACGTCGCCTCGCACATCGCCCCACCGCGGCCACCTGACGGTGCCGTGCTGCCGCCCGCGGCCACGCCAGCGGCGTTAGGCACCGTCTCGGCGGCTTCCGCCGCCGCCGCCGCCACCACCGCCGCCCCATCGCCCGTTCCCGGTACCGTTACTCTCTGGCGACGACTTCCGCGAGGGTTAGGGACCAGCGGGAGGGTACGGTACGCCTCGGCGTCGAGTACCGCGTTCTTTCGCAGGACCTCGCGGGCCCCCTGGGACTGCCGCACGAGCTGCTGCGTGAACGTGGCCAAGTTCATGTTCGTCCGGCGGTAGAAGGGCTTGTCATCCTTGTGCGCCGCCTCGTTGTCGGCAGTGTTTCCCACCCGGAGGTTGCCGTGGTAGCGGATGGCGTCCTTGACATGGCATAAGAGCTTATGCACCTTGCTCGTGTGCACGACGCCGAGGATGGGCGACATGATGTTGATGACAAAGTTCTCCGCTTGGTCAGCGATTGACTCGCCCTCGGCCAGCGTCATGGCAGATGGCGTGGCGGACGTCGTCCAGCCGGCGATACGGCTGTAGAGAGAGGCATACTCAGCAAACATAATGGTTACGGCGTCTTGAATGGCCGTCTCTCCAAACTTCTCTTTGTAGGCCTTCCAGTCAAACGAGAATCCGACGGGGAGCTCCTCGTCGTCCTCATCGCAGGCGCCCTGTTGAAATAGGAGGTCGCCCCCGGTGGCACCGTCTTGGGCGTGGGTGACGCTCGCAGCCTTGCGGTTCTTTTTGGGTTTGGCATGCGACTTGGGCCGACGCCTTCCGAAGCCGAAAATGCCGTCCACGGCGAATGGGAGAGCATAGACACCCGCCCTCTGCTGAGCCCCGGTGAAAGTGGCTTGTTTGTCCTTTTCTGACGCAATGTACCTGTCGGACAGATAGGCATGACAGGCAGGCGGATGCGGAAAAGGCGCACAACGTGCTGCAGGATCCTCGTCGCGGTCAGAATCGAGAGAGACAACAGGTCACCCTAGTTCGACCATCTAGCCTAAAGTGAAGAAGCATGAGGCGGTCAGTGTCCCGCAGATAACATACCCGGGGGGGACGTGGCTGGCCTTAGAACGACGCCCCATGTACTCGAGCCGCATGTTGGCCACGCGAAACGTAGCCGCAATCGTCTCGCAGAGCGGGTAATGCCCGTCACAAATGTGTGGAAAGACGCGGACCAGGCGGTGCACCAGCATCCTGGTGACACCCAAGTCCATGACCTGTGCAACAACACAACCAATGTGCGAAATGAACCGTGAAAGCAACACCAGGCAGGACGTCAGACCGGAGCTGCACATCAGCAGAAAACTCTCAATAGCAGAATGAGACGCACCCACCCACAAGACAGACCGGCTACCACGTACGTGCAAGCAATCGAATCCAACGGTCTTGTAGAGAAGGAAAGGATCTGTGGAGAGCCCGAACATGCCAGCTAAAGCGGGCAGTCGACTGTGCGCGCTATCGTGAGCCTCCAAGTCGGAACGGCTCTGCATTTGGTGGTGGAGCCTCTCTTGGGCCTCTGCGTTGACCTGTCGCTTGAGAGTCTCCACTGCACTTCGCTCGGTCGCCTTCAGGGCGGCCGGGGCTCCCGCAAAATCCGCCGGGACGAGGCATGACGAGCACGGAAACTTGCAGTTACCGCCCTTGATGCACAGCACCGCCTTCTCCTCGGGCTGATCGCAAACGTAAAGTAAGATGCGGGGGAAGGCCACGTACGTCTTGCCTCCCATCTCATGCTTGACGCCGTGCCGGCTGGCAGCAATGGTTGTACGGAATGCCATGTACAGCACCCTCTGAAGAATGCTGTGGCGGCGAGCACGCGCACGGCGCTCTGCCGCCGGCTCCTTCTGTTTCCTCACGATGGGGATGTATGCGATAGGTTCCCACTCAACGTCACCAGTCACGACATTGACAACGCGTACACGCAGCGGGTACAGCTTATGAGGTACGCGCGTTGCAGACACAGCGACATGCGATTGGCCCCACTGGCGCACAGAAGCAGACGGTGACCAAAAAAGAGTTAGCACAAGGCTCATAGCGTCTGCGAGTTACAGATGCAGACCCATCTCACACGGTCGCCCGCCACACGCTACAGACGAACGTACCTCCCGACCACGAAAGCTGGCTCGCATCGCTGTACACGTGCAAGCCGAGGACGAAGCAGGCGGGGTCCTTCTTATCGGCCATGACAGCGGCCTCGTTGAGGCGGAACGCGTCCCCGTCGAGGGGAGTCTCCCGTTTGTCTGTCGGCAATGCGGGCCCATTCTCACCGCTCCACAGCTGCACCTTCTTTCCCGCTCTCAGCATGTCCAACACGACTCGGAGAACGGGCCGGAAGAGCGCCGTGAAGCGCTCGCCGTCGATCACCAGAGTGCATTTCATCCACCCAGCCTCGAGCACCGCGTCGTCGACGTCATCACGTACAGCGTCTTTGAACGCGTTACAGGAGTTGAACGCCTTTCGGATGGGCTGCTCATGCAGGTCGTCGATCGGCATGCCGGGCTTCGTGCCGTCCCACGTGTCCAACAGGTCGAAGAGCTCTTGCAGCCACTGCAACGATAACCCGGCCCCGCCACTCTTGAGTGCAAAGCGTTGCACCGCCCGCAACCGGAATGAGTTGAAGCGGCCCGTCCTAAAGCCCTTTCTCCGGTTGACGGCGGCCTCGGCCCGCTCCCAGTCGCCGTACTCTTCGTACAGGGCGCGCACAGCCGTCGAGGTGGTGGCGTACGTAAAGCGGCGCTCAGCCGTGGCCCCCGTCGCCAGACGCCTCCGCTTACGCCCGGGCGCCTCCTCCTGGTCAACCTCTTCGCGTGTTGCCTCCATCAACGCGAGCAGCTCTTGCTTGACCTCCTCGCTGAGGTCATTGGCGGGGTCAAACGCTGTCTTGGCGGCGCCGCCCTCCACTGTGCCGTTAGCGTCCCCCCCGTGGCCACCCGTCGCGTTGGCTCCCGCGCAGCCCGCAGCGCCGCTAGCCGCACAGCGCCCATCGCAAGGAGCAGTTCCGGCAGCGTTGACGCCCGTGCAACCCGCAGCACCGCACGCAGAGTTTCCTCCCAAGCCCCCCACAACGCCAGCCCCATCTCTAACGGCTGCGTCGCCCGCCTCTCCGGTGGCCGCGACGCTCCTGTCCCCAAACGCCTGCCTGCCTCCGTCCCCAACCGGTGTGTCGCCCCCGCCCCCACCTGTCGCGCTTCCCCCGCTCCCGCTCACCGCGCCGCCCCGGTCTTCGCCCACTCCTGTGTCCCCGTCCCCACCCGTCGCATCGCTATTGGCATTGGCACCGCGAAGAGGGGAGCTGCGGCTCGAAATCTCGCCGGCGGCATTGGAAACACGTAAGTGGATTTGGATGCGGTGCCACACCAGCGCAGACCGAGAGGGGAAAGCGGCGTTGCAATCGGTGCATTCGCGCGGGTTTCGCGGGTTGCGACGCCGTGGTGGTGCGCTCGTGGAGTTTGGTGCCTGCCGTGTTGCCTTGTCGAGCGCCCTTCTCGAGGGGGGACGGTCCGACATTGCGACACGTGCCGCCGGCGGGAAGCCCCCCGGCGCACGACGCCAGCCGACGCCAGCCCGTTCTCAAGCATCCACGCGCGGGAGGGGGGGCGGAGGACGGAGCATGTGGTGGGGAAGCGAGGGGGGGGTTGAGGAAAGGAGCGAAAGCCGTGCGTTGGTCCGACACGACAATACCCAGCTCTCTGCCCCTCTCTTATGGGGTCTGCGCGACCGGAGGCGCACTGCTTGAGGGGCAAAAGCAAGTACCTCGGGAGCGAGGGACTGCCAAGCACAGGTCAGCACTCATGCCACGAGAGGTAGACCGGGAACCACATGCGTAGCGCTCGCCATCTGGTGATTTATTCACGTCACAAGACGATCCACGGGCACCTCCCCCCACACTTGGCCAGTCTCACGACAGCGTTGGCCTCATGCCGCCCGTCAGCTGCTAGCCGTGACGGAAAACGAGCCCACTGTCAACGGAGCAGAGCAGGACGTGTGGGGTCCCTCCCGCGTCGTCAGACGAGTGACGAGGGTGGCAAGCAGGGGCATGCATCGGAGCAAACGTTGCCAACCGACCGGGGCGCAAGCAGTGAAGCCCGGTACCGGCACGGTCCACTTGTCTAGGCAGGCGGCAAGTGGAATCGCGGAGACGGGCGCAGAGGCGAGCAGGCAAGAGGCAGACACCTGAGAGTCGACGTCGTCCATTTACCTTTGAAGACTATCCTAAGTACATCCAGTGTGTACAGGGACACTGTGAGACTTACCGTCTCAAGTAAACGTAGCCCCACGTTGGAGTGAGATGGGCGGCTCTCGGCAAGAACTGAGAGCCATGTTAATCAGATCTTTTGCTGATTTCCGCTCCTTCAGCATGAATGAATCGGGTGCTACAATTATACTGCCGAGTAAGCGAAGAAATATTGGCAAAGTGACATCAATCGGACAAAGGATACAGTGACGCGGGAGATTCCGCGACGTCAGCGCGCGTCGAGAACAGCGCGCTCTTTTCAAAAAAGGTGCGTTGACGTCGCCTCCGTCACCAGCGTTCTTGGTCGGCTGCCGCACTCTGTGTACCTGCCCCTGGCGCTGGGGCCCCTCGACGGCTGAGGTCATCGGCGTTCCTGCCGAGGAGTGTCGCCGTCGACACTTGACAACAACCGTCCGAAGGCTGACGGTTCTCGCTCCCGCCCTTGCACCGTGGCTTGTTTTCGGCTCCACCTGAGGGCACTCATGGTCGGTATACAGTTGTGTCCTTGTGTGGCTTCCTGGACTGAATGGTGCTGTCCTATGGTGGGGGGGCAGGGTGCACATATGGTTTTCGGGGCGCGACGCTTGTCGCAGCAGGCCGCTATTGGGGCAGTGGTATGAGGACCGTCGCTTATGGTCCTGACGATTGTCTCACCTGACCGCTGTTGAGCCAAGCGTCCGAGCAGCGGGAATAGATTCTATGCAATGACCAGCGCCGCTCCTCCTCGGTGCAATCGTTCTCTGGCGCGCTTTCAAAGCCTGCTTCACGATATAGTGGGTGCTGACTGCTGCCCTGTCCGCTTGTTCTGTCCGTTGTTTTTTCTTTGCGAGTTGCCCCCGTTGCGCGACAGCCGTGAGCGTTGGTTGTGACCCCCCCTGCTTCCCCATCCGAACGCGTTCACGCATCCCCTAGGCGCGTCGTGGGCCGTCTACCCACTCCGCGCCACGAGCGTGGATTGCGCCGGTCCCCGTTCCCGTGCCGGCGTCGTCGGCCTGCTTAAAGGCCTGGCTGCTGCCATGCCGTGTCGCTCCCGATGAGTCCACCACCCCACCCGTCGCTGGCCACAACCCGCTTGCGCTCCGTTCCACTCCCTTCGAGCGCTGCAACCCCCCCCCCCCCCCCCCGCCCCACCCCCCCACCCCCCCCCCCCCCCCCCCCTCTGCCCTACCCGCTATCTCTCGCTCCCCCTCATTGCGTCAGGCGATCGCGGCCCAGCCACCGTCATGGTGGGCCGAGGCGGCAAGCGCTCACTCCCCTCTGTCGCGTCCGCGCGGGCTCGCAACGTTCACAAGGAGGCTCGACGCGTCGCTGCATCTTGTACTCCAACAGGAGCCGACCGCCAGGCCAAGGACGAGATGCGTGCGGCCGCTGCCCGAGGGGCTGCCGCCGGGAGCGCAAGTGTCGGTCAGCCGCCAAGCTACGCGCCCGGAGCTCCGCTAGGGACAAGCGCTGGCCCCGAAGTGGAGCTCGTTTCCGCCGGGATGCATCACACGACGGGTGCGCCGTCGGCGCAGGTGGCGCTGGCGCCTCTGGTGCATGGGAGCCCCCCGGTTTACTTCAACGGCAACCAAGTGCCCCCGCCCATGGTGCAGTTTTCAGCTCCTCCGCCGCCCCCGTTGTTCGACCCGTCGACGTTCCTGTCTGGCTCGCTCGCCGGGGCCACGCGCCTTCCGCCTCTGTCGTTCCTCCCTGGTGCGCAGCAGGTCCGAGGCGTGATTAACTGCAGCCCACCCTCCACCGGTGCTCAAAACTTTGCAACGGCGGGAGCAGGTGCTCCGAAGGGCCTCATCCCCACTGCGCACGGCACAAACCCGGGCTCTGCGCTGCATTCTTCGGTGTGGGGTACGGCGACGGGTGACGTGTCGCCGCTTCTGAGCGCGCCACAGGCGGCCAATGACAACTTTCAGGGTCCTCCCGCGTGGTCCGCGGAGGCGGAGATGGTGCCGCCCACGGTTAATGCCTCCGATTTTGGTGCTGCCGTCGCTCGGCCGTCGTCGTCTATGCCATCGGCCCCTGTTCACCGCCCGGTGACCCCTCCTGCTCTCAAGCGTGCCGGCGCCCGTCGAGCAGCGGGGATTCGCCGCCCACTCATTTCTTCTGTGCCCGCTGGTTCATCGACGTGCGACACGGCGGCGGCATCCGGCACGGCCACCGCTGCGCCTGCCGCTGGGCAAGCAGCCATGCCGACTGGGGGGTCGGCCGCCACCCCGTCGACGCCGTGTACGCCTGACGCTGGTGTCGGTCGTGCGTCCGGTGGCGTGCAGAAGGACACGGCGGCCAGGTCGAGCGCCTTTGCTGCCCGTCGGGCCTCCCACCACAAGCCCGGCGGAAAGCGCCTCGCCCGGAAGCGATCGGATTCCAGCAGCGACGACGTTGAGTCTGTCCCGGCAGGCCCGAAGCCGAAGAAGGTGAAGCAGCCGGAGGAGGGGGGCGGCGGAGCGCTCAACGACACCAACATGCAGAAGCTGATGGACTTTTTGAAGCATGCGCCTGTGCTCATCGATGCCGTTGACAACCTGACGGGCAACATGCGGCTCATGTCCCGCGAGATGCAGTCGCAGGGCAAGAAAATGGAGGACCTGACCGTGTCTGTCAAGGGGTTCCAACAGAGCCCGACCAATTGTAAGCGCCGCATGGTCGACACCGACGGTGAGGAGTACTACGACCACGAGGAGATGAACACCCTTTCCGGAAACGGCACGGTGGGGAGCGCGGCGCTGAGTACCACGTCGGCGGCGGCGACTGCTGTCGGCAAGAAGCTGTCGTTTCTGCAGGAGGGTACGATCAAGATGCTGCGCGTGCGGGGGCGCGTCAAGTCCCGCACGTTTGGCAACATCGGCGGCGCGACGTACACCCGCGACGTGCTGCTCGACTCGGATGCAGACTGGAAGCTCATCGTGGACGAAACCAAAGAGGAGTTGTCGCTGAACGACGGCCACGCCAACAGCTTCTTGCTGTCGGACATCAGTCCCCCCACGCCTCGCAACAGCGCGCGTAAGGTCTCAAATAAGGGTAAGACCAAGGTGGAGACGCGTCGCGCCTACCAGCCTATCACGCAAGCCATCTCCCATGTCCTTGAGGCCATCAAGAAGCGGACTGTTGCAGCTTGGTTTTTTGAGATCAAGTCCACCCCCGAGTCGATGCTGCCGTCGGAGGCGACGGAGTGGCTGGGCAACCGCCGGGTGGAGGGTGGTGGAGAGCAGGCGGTCAAGCCGCGGTTTGAGGCGTCCGAGCTGGGACTTCAGGGGATGCTAGCCGCGGTCAAGGCCATGTTCAAGCACCTTGGGGTCCAGGACCGTATCCGTGAGCCGACTAACGTCGGTGACGCGGCGCACGTCGTACTGGCCTGGGGCCACCTCGCCCTTTGTGCGGCCTTTGTGCGGGCCGCCCTGGAGCAGATTGAGGCGGGTGGCACGCGCCGCCGTACCGGTATGGACAGCGGTTGGTACGACCGCTGGCGCTGGGAAGTTCTTGCGCTCAAGGCGTTTGTGCCGCAAAGCAAGACGCAGTGGCACGGTATGGTCATCTCTGACGCGGAGGATCCCGCTCTTTTTGTCTTCCCGATGGATCCGGTGCCGGTCAGTGGCGCCCGCACGCTGGTGGAGCTGGCCAAGTCTCTTGCGGGCGACGAGTCCGAGGACGATGCGGAGGCGGCGGTAGATGCGGGCACCGTTGCGTCTGTGACACAGGGCGCGGCTTCGGTGGGCGCCGCTGCGGCAGCGGACGCCGCTGCGTCTGGGGGCGCAGAGATGCCGGCAGGAGAAGTTCTCGCGCAGCGTGCCACGGCTGCGGCTATCGACATTGCTGTCTCCGCCACGGCGCGGGCGGAGATGGCCGCGGCGGCGGCCGCGGCAGCCCCGGCCGTGGTCTGAGAACCATACGTGCTAATCCCATTGCTCGACTCGGTGCCTCGTCTGTCGCTTTGTTCGTCTTCTCACCGAGTGACTCGTGCTCTGCGGTGCACCCCTTGTTATCGCTTGTTTGTCTGTCTGGTGGCCTGTCTCGCTTTCACTGCACGTCTGGCATTTGAAGTGCATGATCGTGAGCACGGGCGACCATCTTGTTGTAGCAGCCGGAGGGTGGAGGGACTGCTTGTGTGCTCATGGCTGGGGCGGTACAACACTGGCTGGTAGACAGGGCATTTGCTCTGGATGCTGCTGTCCTTCTTTTGTTCCTTTTGTAGCCAGGATCCAGCGCCCGTCGTGTGGCGGTACCGTACCGCGGAAGCGCGACGCATCGCCACGCACCGCGCGTGCTCACACCGCCCAGAAAGCGCCCACCCGCCCCCCCCGCAGACCAGCGAAACACCGTCGCACGCTGCTGCGCGCGCAGCGAATCCTCGTCCCTAGATACGCACGTGCGGACAGTCCCCAGACACCCCCCTGCTAGATTCATTGTCTGGTCAAAATTCCCCAGATACGGAGTCCATCGGCCGATGAAACAGTGGTCATCGATATAAGTTACATCGAAGGGCCCACCAATGTCCAACGAAACCCTCAACCCACGACCAGATCCTCCAAGTCCGGGGTTACATCGAAACCGGTTCCTAGATGGAGAAAACTTCAATGTAGACGACGTTGCCCACGCGACTTGGCCAAGGCCGATGGAGGTCCTCTCTCATCGGACACCTCGGCCACGCTGCGTGTAAAACGTGGCTCTGAGAGAGCCACGTACTTTCCAGACGGCATTGAGGGATACGTGCCGCGGTGAGACGGCACCGCGGACCGACACCTCAGGCTTTGACAGCCCGTGCTGTGAGCACGATGCTCCTGCCCATTCAGATGGCGCCAAGCTGTGGCGCGGCGTTGACAGGGAGTACTGTACGTCCGCACACCGCTTGACTCTTGCCCACACGAGACGGTCCGCTGTCAGGGGCCACATATGACCGACATTGTCACCGTCACAGCAGGATCTTGCGATCTCGCTCTTTGAACAGGATCGAAAACGGGGGCTACTAAGCGAGTGAGATACGCTGTTCAGGCGCGAACGGTCATTTCGCTCGCCAGATTTCTGCAAGCGTAGATACGCTTAATCGATACGCTTGGCTGGCATTTTCGCGACACTCGCTTCGGGCCCAGTCGTCGCCGGGCAGATACGCATTCGCTGACGAATTTCGGTGTCCAGAAATCATACGCTATTCAAAAAGTGATACGCTTGGGAACCTCTGATAAATACCATAGACCCAACGCTTCGAACTTGTTTTCTTCGGGTCCGTGCTTTTGGTCTGTCATCGTGATGGTTTTAGACCAGATTGCCCCAGGGGCTGTAAGTTAGCACGTGGGCTACAAAGTGCGCTACCCTGTTCTATGAGAGCACAATGACTGTAAGAAAAAACTGTCCCGTTTTGTCGGGAGATTGTGTCGTGGCCTGCAACCTGGAAATCAATCAGATCTCCTGCGGCCACACGCCGTCAGATTGGCCGGTGTTGATGGTCGCATACTCAGCTGTTGCAGGATGGGCGGCGGATGCAGTCGCGCGGGTCATGGCCCAAAATGGGACCTTCGGCGCAGTGTTCGCCGCTCGCGCTCGACGGGGAAGCCGCCTCCTCGTTCTGGGAGACTCGGGGGTGTGGCAGTCTGGGCGGCGCTCTGGCACCAACCCCTCACAACGGGCTTATGGGTGGTGGGAGATCGGGCGCGAGTTCCCCTTCTCTCGTCTCAAACACCGCCTCACTCACGCACCCGTCGCCTGTCGAGTTTGCTGGGTGCGTCTTTCCCCGCCCTCATCTCCCCCTCTCCCCGTCACGCTGCTCCATTTTCCTCCTGCGTCCTTCCTGCCTTCTTTGCCCTCTTGTAAATTATCCAGCCGCCCCTACCTCTGCCCCGTGCCGGAATCCACGTCTTCCGCCGGGTGCGCCCCCCGCACGGGTGCTCTGGCAGCCGCTCACCGCCGTGACGCATCCGGTTCGAGGCTGCTACATTCCCAAGCCCCCCGTCGTCGTCGTCATGGCGCCTCCCGTGGGCCTCGCTTTTGTCCCCATTGGCGCCCCGCGCCTGCTGATGACCCCCGCCCCCGTCACCACCACCAGCCCGATCGGTCGCCGCCAGTGGCAGCCGAAAACCGGTGTCATGGCGTCGTCTCTGGTGTGCGCCGGCGTGGGAGGCGCCCGCCGCCGCTCCGCCATGGCCCCCGCCATGTCGATGGACTACGCACGGGAGGCGGCGGAGCGCGCCCGTCGCCGGGAGGCCGCCGAGGCGGCGGCAGCAGCTGCCGCTGTCGCCGCCGCTGCCGCTGAAGCTGACGATCGGCGGCGCTCCGCTGCGGCCGTGTCAGCGGCTGTAGCCGCCGCCGCCGCTGCCGCGCCAATTGACCCGGAACGAGCGGCGATACTCGCCGCCGCCTCCGAGCGCGCGCGCCGCCGAGCGGAAGGCGAGGCGGCGGTGGTGGCCGCCACCGCCGCCGGAGTGGCCGCGGAGGTGGCCAACCGCAAGGCCGCTGCGGCGGCCTCCGCCAAGCAGGCAGCTGCTTTCTCCGCGAAGCTGGCTGCTGCTGCCGGTCGGCGGAAGTCTGTGGAGGACCAAGCGGCCGCCGCTGCAAAGGCCGAGCAAGCGGCGCTCGAGCTGCGCCAGGCAGCCTTTGAATGGGCGGCCGCCGAGGAGATCATGGCCAACCGCATCCGCCGAGCGTCTTCGTCGCGGTCTGCTTTGCCGCCGTCGCCAAAGCGCCGTGGCGTGTCTGCAGCCGCCCCCGTTCCCGCTAGCGTTGATGCAGCGACGGCGGAGCGGATGCGCCGCCGCGCGGCGCTCGACGCGGGCAAGTCGCCCGCCCAGCAGGCGGCGGTGCAGGCGGAAATGGAGGCCCGCCGCCGCTTGACTGCCCAGGCTATTGCGCGGGCGGCGGCCAACGCTGAGCGCGAGGCGGCTGAGCGGCATCAGATGGCCGATTCGGCGACGGCAGCGCGGAACAAGGCGGTGCTGAACGCCGAGCGCCGCGCGGCGCTGCGGACGGCAATGGAGGCCGAGGCAGAGATGGCTGCGCGCATCCGTGCCGCTGCCGCTGCTGCTACACGCGCGTCTTCGCCGCACACATCGCTGTCGCCGCCTTCCTCGATGGGGCGCACGGCGCCGTCGGCCTCGGGACCTGCTCCTGCAGCGTCAGTGCGGGCGCCTGCGCCGCCGCCGCCGCCTGCTGCACCGGCGGCACCGTCAGAACCTTCGGCGCGCAAAGGCGCGCTGGCTGCTGCCTCTGCCCTGACGGCGCCGGTGACGGACACCGGCCGCTCTTCGGTGGATGCCGCCTCTAGGCATGATCGCGATGCCGCCGCCAAGCGTGAGAGCAAGGCCGTCACCAAGCGCGAGCTGCAGGCCGCCACCATTGCTGCTGAGGCCCGCAAGGCCGCAGGGGCGGCGGTGGGGAAGCAGGCCGCCGAAGCTGTGACGGTCGCAGGGCAGGATAATAGTGCGGCGGTCGCGGCGACGGCGATTGAGACGCCGGAGCAGAAAGCCGCGGCCGAGGTGGAGCGCCAGCGCCGCCTCAAGGTCGCCGAAGCCTTCGCCGAGGTGGAAGCCAAGGTCGCCGCCAAAGCGACGGAGCGGGCGTGCAGCCCGCCGCCCGAGTCGGCGCCCGTCGACTTGTCGCCCGAAGCCATTAAGGAGCGGGAGCAGCGGCTGCGCAAGGCAGTGGCGACCGCACGGACGGCAATGGAGGAGGCCGCCGCAACACGGCGCAAGAAGGTTGAATTGGCCGCGGCGGAGCGGCGGAAGATCACGGCGACGGCCATTGAGGCGGCGGCGGTGGCGGCCACCGCCGCTGAGAAGCGCCGTGCCGCGGCCGCTGCACAGGCGGAGCGGGACGCGATCCTGACGCCCGCCCAGGAGGCGGCCAAGACGGCGGAGGAGAAGGCCGAGGCTGAACGCCAGGCCGCTGCCGACGCCAAGACGGCCGAGAAAGAAGCCGCCGCGGCCGTGATCCGCAACGAGCGCGATGCGCGGCTGGCAGCTATTGTGCAAGCCGCGCGTGATACCACCGAGGCCGCCGCCCGCGCACGCCGGGCGGCTGATGGGTTGGGGGTGGCGGAGAATGGTGATTGGGAGGCGACGGAGCGCGTGTAGCGCGTGCGCGGCGCGCCTCGAAACGATCGAAGATGCTCTCGTGCTATACAAGGCGGGGTGGCGTGACCTCGTAGCTTTCTGAGATGTTCAATAGATCGGCGATATACAGTCGTTCCACAGAAACCCAGCACTCCAAAATTTGCAACAGTGACACCACAAGTGACGCTTTCTTGTGACACGTGCGTCAACACTCGCACCGTGTCATCCTCAAACCTAGTTTCTGTGGACTTCATGCGGACGTCCTGTTTCCAAGAGCATGCACGCCTCGCGTGACCTCCGTATTCAAGGGCCCTGCGCGGTAGGGTTGTGCAGCACGCCCGGGGCGTGCTAGTCTATTTGCTCCAATAACGGGCCACCCCCACAGCCGACGGCGTTCCCGAGGTCACATGAAAAAATAAACACATCATGACAAAGCGCAGAGTGTGTTCATTCTGATGGTATGCTTTGTTCTGCTCTTCGACCAGTTTTCCTTCTGTAGGAGCGGCCGGCATATTGGCGTGCCACGTTAATGTACCTAAAAGGGGCTAGCTCCCAAATGACCATTCCCGGCCGGTCTCGTGTGTATCCCGAATCCGGACGGCGCACCACCTCCGTGCGATCACTCCCGGTCGTCTAAGGCCCGTTCCGTGACATGGGTCCGTGTTTGTGACGGTGTTTGTGACAAGCGTTGTCGAACGCTGGTTGGCTGAATT
>ENA-ORXT01003218-ORXT01003218.1-marine-metagenome-genome-assembly--contig:-NODE-3218-length-18308-cov-10.743733_pt1 | contig 18308 bp, 25 predicted proteins | sample MGYA00237868_ERZ511482 | MGnify/ENA metagenome assembly ERZ511482 | reverse complement strand
CACCTGGTCCTCCCCGGGGAGAAGCGGGTCGTCCCGGGCGACCCGGGACGAATAACTGTCTCGCATATAACATGCGGGGGCATTTCTTCAGTGAGTGTCCCCGCCTTGACGCGATGACAAAGGCTCTGTTGACCAAAGACTTTATGGAGCGGTGCCAGCAGCGCCGCAAGACGGCGGTGGAGATCCGTAAAGGACAACCGGTCGCGGCGGTGAGGGAACATTATGGTCCCTCGTGGTCGTCTTCGGATGACTCAACCTCCCCAGGGACGGATGCGGCCGAGCAGGACGAGGAGGACAACTCCCCCTCGGGAAACGAGTAGCGGGTGGGTTTGTCCCACCCGCCCGGGAGGTGAGTGGGGTCGACCGGAGATGCAAGTCATCTCGGGGGGCCGGGAGGAATCGGCCTAGTCGAGTAGGGCGGGCCTCCCAAGGGGGACCCCCAAAGGGCACCCCTTGCGCTTTCATGCCCTCGTTTAGTTACCAACTAGCCGTTCGGGTATTCCTGTCGGCAGGATTTGATCTCACTACCCGGGTTATATTGGATTCGGGCAGGGGCCCAACACTTATAGACCGGCGGCTATTGCCGGTCGACACCCCGCTACAACCGCTGGGTGATCTCGCGAAGATGTTCCATGACGTCAATGGGGGCTGGCTCCCCATTGTTGGAGCTGTCTGTCTTGGTGTGACCCTTGGGGGTCAGACCTCCTATATCTCCTTTGGAGTTGTGAACAATATGAGTGTCCCAGCTATTCTGGGCGCCTCCTTTATCGATGTCGCGACGAAAAATATTGCGACAAAGGAGCAACATGTGGAACTCCTCCATGGCACTAAGGTGCCGATGAAAAGAAGAAAAGCCCCTAGGGGATGTCCCGATCCCTCTATCTCGGCGGTCTGTGCTTGCCCCGAGGGGCTAACGGCTCATCTGAAGCCAACCCGGAAGACCTGAGTCAAACCCCGGACAATAGCCCATGTCCCCGTAAGGAGTACGTACACGGGGCATGGCCTCGTAAAAGGGCGACCGCCGTTGTACCACAAGCATGGTCTACAGGTCCCCCAAGGCTCTGCCATAATAATGGCAAACGAGCCCATAACCATCCAGGTGAAGTTCCTGGGCGTTACGCCGTTGCGGCTAACAACCGATATGACAATCGGGTACATCGACGCACATGAGGGGCCGACGTACGAGGTCTGAAGAGCGACCTCAAGGAGCTCGCTACGACCCCGAAGGGGGCACAGAATTCACGTCTGCCGAAGGTGGATGCTTCGTCGGTGCCGGCAGAGTGGTCGGGGCACGTAAAGGCCCTCCTCCAAAAGCATTCCTCTCCTTGGGAGGGAAAGCTCGGCTTAATCCGAAGTGTGGAACACCGCATCGGACCGAAGCCTGGGGCTGTCCTTGTGAAACAGCACCCATACAAGGCCGGGGCAATGGTCCGGGAGAGAGTGAAAGGGGAAATCGAGCGTGTGCGCTCGATCGACGACATTGAGCCCGCGAGCGAGGAATGGTCTAGCCCCGTGGTGCTGGTACCGAAGCCTGATGGTTCGGAACGCTTCTGTATCGATTAAATAAAGCTCAATTTGATGACTATCAAGGATGCGTACCCCATCCCACGGATGGATGAGTGCATTGACTCCTTAGGGAATACCAGGGTGTTCTCCACCCTGGATCGTAATTCGGAATTCTGGCAAATACCAGTAGCCGAGGAGGACAAACACCTCACAGCTTTTCCGTGCCACTCGGGCGCGTGGCAGTGCGTGCGCCTTCCCTTTGTGTTGTGCAACGCTTCTGCGACTTACCGACGCGCCATGGATATGATCCTGGCCGGTGTGAAGTGGCAGATATGTTTGGTATATCTGGATGATGTGATTGTTTTCTCGGGTTCCCCCGAGGAACACTTACAGCACCTTGAGGAGGTTTTGACCCTGCTCAGAAACGCAGGGGTCACCCTTAAGGCGTCTAAGTGCCACTTCTTCCCGGAGGAAGTGGAATACCTTGGTCATGTGATCCGACCAGGACGGGTACATGTCCTGGAGAAGAACGTCCGGGCGCTTCGGGGTCTCCGTTATCCGGAAACCCAGACACAAATGAAGAGCTTTCTGGGTATTTGCGGTGTGTACCGCCGCTTTGTAGCAGACTTCGCTAAGATAGCGAAGCCACTAACGGCGCTTACAAGCACAAAGCTTCCTTAGAAGCTTCCTCCACCCTCAGGGAAGGAGACGGAAGCCTTTGAGATACTCCGAGGACGTCTTTTAGACGCCCCTATCGTATCTCTGCCCAAGAGGCACGTGCATTATATCGTCGACGTCGACGCCAGCTATGAACAGCTGGGTTGTTGCCTCCAGCAACAACAGTCCGAAGGGGAATACCACCCCATAGGCTACCATAGCCGTGCGCTTCTCCCTACGGAGAAGAACTATTTCGCCACGGAAATCGAGGCGCTAGGCGTCGTCTGGGTCGTGACCTATTTACGGTCCTACCTAGAAGGTGCGGAATTTATGGTGCGGTGTGACCACCGCGCCCTGAAATCGGTTCTCACTAGTATGAGTCCAAATGCTCAGATTAACCGATGGCGACTCCGACTATCGGAGTACAATGATGAGTTACGGCATAAGCCACGTAAGGATCACAAGGTGGCAGACGCGCTATCGCGTCTCCCCACCGAGGGTTTGGACACCTCGCCCCTGGACGAGGATATCCCCGTCCTGGCGGTCGAGACCCGGGCCAATGACGCCTTACAAGAAGCGTCACCGGAGGAGGCCCCTATGGGGGCCATGACGGCCCAAGGGATCATCCTGGGCCAGGCTGAGGACGCCTTTTGCCAGGCCAGGCTTCAAGAGCTCGATGCTCTTTCGCCTCCCGACCCCGCGTTGAGTCGTCAAGCGTTCTTCTTCCGAGAGAAGAACGGGCTACTCTGCCGTCGCTAGAAGTACCGACGGGAAACCCAAGTGGTTATCCCCGAGGCGCTAAAGAAGCGCCTCCTGATTCACCAACACCATTCGGTGCTATCCGGGCATCCCGGCTCGAGACGGATGTATGACACCCTTCGTAGGTACGTGTACTGGCCTACGATGGTCGTCCACGTATACAAGCACGTGGAGCAATGCCCCACGTGCGCCAAGAACCGTCTCTCAGAGAGAAAACATACGACGGTGATGAAACTTTTCACCGCCGACGAGCCCTTCTCGGGGCTCGCCAAGAACCATCAAGGCCCACTGCCCACCTCTAAAGGGGGGCACAAGCACGTCCTGGTCTTCTGTGACCGGTTAACTATGGTGACAAGAGCCATCCCTATGAGGGAGGCCACGGCACTGACCGTGGCATCGGCCTTTTTAGATACATGGGTAGCCGCATATGGCATCCCCGACGCGGTCCTTACGTACAACGGACCGCAGTTTGCCTCGGTATACTACCAGGGCATCCTGGGTTTACTCGGTATAGCTTCGAACTACACCTCGCCTTATCACCTGCAGACGAACGGGCAGGTGGATGGATACAACCGCACCCTTGCTCGACAGCTCCATTTCTATGTGGCGGAGCACCAAGCCGAGTGGGACAGCCATCTGTCCCTTTTGACAACCGCGTACAATGCGCAGGTCCATTCTAGCACTGGGGAAATCACCTCTGCTTTCGTAGGCCCGAGGCGGCTCCAACTCATTGGGATTGAGAGAATGCGTCGGCTGAGACGAGCCGAGGAACGGCCCGTCGACGCCAGCTCGGCGGCGGAACAGTATGTTGAAGACCTGAAGGCCCTCACTCCCAAGGTCCGGGAGCATCAGGGGAAAGCCCAGGCAGCGTACAAGCGCGCCTTCGATGCGCGCGCTCGAGAAAAGAATAACCAGCTAACAGCTGGGGACTGGGTCTATCTGAATGCCCACTCCCGCTCGCCAAACAAGCTTAAGTGCAAGACCCAAGGGCCTTCCATGGTATTACAGACCGATGAATACCGATTCCTGATAAAGAGCACCAGGGGCATCAGGACGGTGAGCAGTGACCATGTCACTGGAGCTCCCACGTCCCCGGCGCGGGATGCCAAGTGGACCCATGCCCTTAGGGCACAAGCCCTCTTTGAGGAGGGGACCCACCTTAAGGATGGTCCCGAATACGTGTTCGAAAATTGTATCAAACATGGTTGGAATGATGACGGGCAATTGAAGCTCTTAGTCAAATGGTTTGGGTTTCCCGAAGGGGAAGCCACGTGGCAATTTGCCTCTTCTCTTCCGAGAGAAGCCCTCCGGAAATACTGTCTCCGGAAGAACATTAAATTCCCCGCCTTGCCACGGCAAGGGGTATAATTCTCTGACCAAGTCAAGAAAAGGGTGCAAGACCTGCAAGTCGCCCGGGCTGTCATGGAGACCAGAGTCACAAAGAAGAGGGGCTAAGCCCCTTTTTTCCCTACGGGGCCCTCTCGCACTCTCCCTCACAGTGCGGCACCTACCCTTAAAGAAGGCGGTGAAGGGTAACACAATCAATGACCGAGTGAAAGGGGTGCCAAGCATCCCCGGTGACAAGTCACCAACCCCCGGAGCGAGAACCAAAGTCAGGGTTATAGCCCTGACAGGGATCCTCATCGCGCGAGTCATACCCCGGCCCAGAGAAGGTCGGAGGTGTCGCCGAGGGACCGGTCGTCGTCCCATAAGGGACCGGAATAGCAACACCAGAGCCCGCCCCATAATGGGACGGGGTAGCCGAGCCCGAGCCCGCTTCATAAGGGGACGGGGCAACCGAACCCGAGCCCGCCCCATAATGCGGCGGAACAGAAGAGCCAAACCTCACCCCGTAGTGGCGTGGGGAGGGGGACGGCGGACGCTGGGGCGTTGCCGGCGAAATACCACCCCCGGCCGGAACCGGGGGCGACGCCAAGTTGCGGATAGACCTTCTCGCCAAAACGGTGTTGGTCTCCGCCACGGCAGCGCCATACTCCTCCGCCAAGAGGCGGCGGACCGACTCTACTGTACTCCGAGTGTACAGCACGTCCGCTTCTCGGTCACCTTAAGGGCGAGACACAATAACGGCCATCTCGTTGCGAAGCCGCACCAAGGTGCGGCTTAGGGTCATCATCAGGGTGGGATCCACCCCGTTGGTGAGGATCAGGGGGAGCTCCCTTAGGAAGCGGGCCAAGCCATCCCACACCTCGCGCCGCACAGGCCGAGGGGTCATCAGTTGGGCGGCCCCGTCCCAAGAGAATAAGGGAAGGGAAGCCAACGGCGGACCTGAAAGCCCCCCGAAAAGGGGGACCGACCCATCTCAGAGGTGCGCACGACCTGACCAACCATAACGCCCACCCCAACGAGGGTTATAGGGACGACAGACCGACCCCCGAAGGGGCGGAGCCGGATGCGGCACACCCGCGGAGCTCGCGGGAGGCGACGGCGGCAGTGCCACCGGGGGGGCCACAAGGGCCGCCGGACCGTAACGGTTCGGCCCGGACGAGGCCAGGTCCATATTAAGGGGACGAAGACGCAGCTCAAGAGTGATATCGCTCCTATAAGGGAGAGTGGAGCCACCAAGGTCATCCATGAGGACCAAGACCCCGTCGTCGTCCAGCCCCTTGGCGCACCGGAAGGCCCCTCGAAGGCTCCAATCATAGAGGAGCCACAACTCCTTCCCCAGCTCCTCCACCAGTCGGAGGAGCTCTATCCCGGTCTTCAAAAGAAGCCGAGCGGACGAGTCGACCGAGCGCAGTCGCTCCGCCGTGAGCTCAATGAAGCCGTACGTAGGACCAGCGGAAGACGCCACAAGTGGCCGTGGTGGCGGATGCTGCCGACGAAGACGTCGGCCACCTCGACGGCCCACAGGGTCGCCAACATTATTCGGTAGGGTCCCCCGAGGACCTCTCCAATCAGCTTGCTGCCACGCAGCTCCCTCATCTGGGGCATCCGCGCGTCCATGCTGCGCGGTACCTCAACTGACGCCCACCGCAGGGGGGCGATCGGGTACAGGGCCCTACGCCGGGTCACCGGCACTTCTCGTACCTGCCACTGCTCATGGAGCCCCGCGACGCCCAGGGTGTTGCGTACTGTCCACTCCCCCGGTGCGCCGGGTACAAAGTACCCGCGGTCCTCCTCCCCCATCTTGGGGAGTGTGCCAGGATAGTAGTCCCAAGAGAAGTAGGGCTTGTCGCCCACCTCCGGGGGGAGGTCTCGCTCCGACAAATGACAAAGCATCCGGCACACCCGCCAGTCCTTCTGATGGCGAAGAAACGGAAAGTCCGTTGCCGTCCCCTCGAAGACGGCGTACGACGGGCCGTAGCTGACCCAGATGGTCGTCCATAGACTGACCATGCGGCGGCCCCCAAGGAACGCATACCGCTGTTCCACCAGGGATCCCCCGAGGTCCCTGGGGATCCGGCGAAAAGAGTCGTCAACGACGGCGGGAGTCGGCAAAGAAGCCGACAGGAGGGAGGCCAAGGTGCCATCAATCTCCTTCTCCTCCCCAAGGACGCCACCTGAAACGCCGCCGCGACTGTCGACCGCCATGGCGGTCGTACCGTGGGCCGCATCGGCCGACGCCATCGGACTTCGCGAGACAGGGCACCAAGGAAGTTTGAAAAGCCCCACCCACGGGCGGGGCACGAGGTCGGCGAAGAGGGAGGAATAATCCCGGACACGCGCCCTCGGCGCTCTTCCACGTCGTGACGAAGAGATTGCCCACGGGATACCCGAGTCGTTAGGTCCTCCCAACAAAGAGGACCGTCTTGTGCGCCCAGGTGCGAGGGGCTCACCGGGCGCCGCGAAAGTCCGGGGGAAGGCCCGCAAGGGAATTTCCAAAGAGGGCCTCTCGAAAAGCAGGGCGAAACGAGTCGCCGGGGGCTCCCCCGGGCCAGTGTGGGGCCGTTAGACAGTGCCCAGGTCCAGCGGGACGCAGGCACTGAGATGAGGGATAAGTGGGGTAAACCCGCTCTCCTCTGATGACGCGATCACCCCGCAATGAGCCGGGGGAGGGGCCACGAGCACACACGCAATGCCCCTAGAGGTAGCGGTGTGCGGCGCCCGTTCGGGGCGCTTGCCAGATGGGGCTTGCGGCCGCCCCCGAGGTGTATCTTCCCCTCCCCCAGAGGCCGAGTGGGGCAGGGCCTGACGCGGATGAGGGGTCATGCGGCCCCTCGATCTGGGCCCCCTAGAGGGGTTTGGAAGCTTGTGGAATCTCCTGTGACCGAGAAAAATCCAGCGGCCAAGATTAAATCTCGGCCACTGTCGATATCCCACGAGGACTTCGATCGGAGACTTGATAATCCGGGGATAAGTCCCTAGTGATGTATTGGGCAATTTCAGTGCGAGCTGGCTTAAATCCAGGGACCATATGTCTCTTCCAGTGGAAGGGGGTCCCTTGATCCGTGGCAGGGGCCACCGGGACCCCGCATCAGGGACCTTGGCCTGCCGGGCCCCAGCTTTCCTACGACCGTCTCTTCCTGGGTCGGGATTGTGCGCGTCCTGCGTGTTCTTTCTTATGGTTTATGAGTGTATGATTTGGGGGCATTGTGCGTACTCGAATAAATCAGCGTCGCGTCTGCGTCAGTATCGGCGTTCTGATGCGCTCCGCGCCCTGTGATCCAGGCGCTTGTGTTCTTTCTTCTTTGTGTCGCTCCGCATCCTGTGCTGGGTTTTCTGACGGGGCCGTGCCCCGTCGGTTTTGCGGGCAGAAAGCACTTCATTTCGCTGTAAAGAGCCCCATGCTGCCGCCGAAGCCGGCCGGGAAGGTGGCAAAAAGTCGTAGTGGTCGCACTCGCACCGTGCTCACAACGGCCTCGCCGATGTCTGAGGCCGTGCCGTCATCTATTTGGCGGCGAATGTGGCGCGAATCCATGATGTTGACGCTGAAGCTGGCATTTTAGAGCTGCAGAAGTGCATGACGACGGCAACACCTCACTGCATTTGGGCATTTTTCCACAGCCGGCGCCTGGGGCGCGCTGTGGCGGATAGGAGCTGCCCAGTCAAAACGTCGACGGTCCGCAACGACATGAAGCCGTGCGGGTTCCTTTTTTGGGCACATCACACTGCCCGCGCCAGAGGGCGCTGCGCTGATCTTCTCCGACTACCGCGCGCACTGGAAGCCGTTTTGGTGCAAAGCTGGGCGCGGAGACGTAGTTCAAGCAGTCTGTTAAGGCTGACACGACCACGCGCGGGGGAAACCTCATGAAGCATACGGTCATCAACGACTTCAAGCGGAGGGAGCAAAGAAGCTCTCGGGCAGCCGGGTAGATGCGTGAGGCCAACGCTACCTTCACGGTGGCCATCATGCGCAGCCTCTGTCACAACAACATCACAAAGCACCTGGATATTGGCGAGCTTGACGACATCTCCGAGGCCTACATCTTCGACGTCAAGCCCAACTTCCTGGCATTTTCGGGTTGAGAGTTTAGCTCCATGACGCTGGGACGGCCCTAAGTGACATTGAGATTGATGCAGAGGGACATCAAATGAGCCATCGATCTTACAGCCCGAAAGATTTTGTTCGATGACGAGTAACCTCCCATTCCTGGTTCTCTTCCTGAGCTGGCTTCTTTCATTTCTGCCTAGGGCACAACACTCACCTCACATCGACGTGAGCTACAGAATCTTCAAGAGTTGCGACGCTCCTGACTACGTCATAACTGTTCGGATATTCAGCTTCTACGAGGATTGACAGGTGATGATGAGGCTGAGGTTGACGACGAAACGTGCATTCGTTTTTCTTCTGAATAGTTCAACCAGCCGGAGCTTGACAGAGGTCTCCTCGCAATTTACGAGCAAAACCTTGTTTGTAACGGGCTCGCGGGAAACCTCCGAGACTGACTCGTGTTTCTCGATTTGTCCAAAGATACCAGCGGAAAAACGACGACCAGTTCTCCCCCAATCGCTGACTCAGCCCTGACAAGACGGCTGGCGATCGATTTTCTTGTCGTTGCCCTCTACCTGACCTAGCGAGCCATCCTCAATGGATCCTGTGGTATTCGCCTCGGTGGCACGCAGGTCAAGGGATTGAGGCAGGTACGGCTGACCTTATCATGCGTCTTGGCGGGTGGACACGTCGCTCCCATAACTTACTGTTTTGCTTCACCATTGCAAGTGCTGGCGGCACGCTCTTCACCACGCTGCGGTCGTATGTACCAGACGACCTCACTCAAGCAACTAACGCCGCCATCGACACCAAACGTGACTGAGTGACGCTCTAAGTGCACCAGATCGTCGATTTGCTCGAATCAGCGGAGAACATTGAGGTGGTTCACTCGCGTGTGGAGTCGAATGGCGTGGAGATCCTGCGCAAGTCACTTTTGGACATCGCGGGGCTGATGCGCTGGGTCCGATCTTGATAGAACGTTTGTGGCACTCATCTGCAGAAGAAAACTTTTGCCTTTTTCAATGAGTGAGGCTGACTAGCACATGTATTTCGCCAATTCCAGCCGCACACTGTTCGAATGCAGTGAGGATCGGGATTGGGGGATCACGGTGAAGTGGTTGAGTGGCTTGAACTTGTGTGTGTGTGTGCAAACGTGCTTTGTCGGTTGTCCTAACGTTCGCCCGCCTCTCCTAACCGAGAGCACCTCTCAAATAGTCCCCACCGGCCCAAGTGCTCCCCACTCTCGCGCCCACACCGACGCCCACGCCCTCGAACCAAATCGAATCACTCACCAAAACAACAGCCATAAGAGCAAAGCGAAGATCAAATCCAAACGTGCCAAAATGAACGCCCCAAGATGACTCAACGCGAATGTGTGCAACTTGACCACGTCTTGCAAATGTACCATCTGGGGTACCATAGGGGTCACCGACCATCATTCATCCGCGAACCGCCAGTGGAGTCGATGACGAGCATCACAGTCCAACACTCCTCCTTGCTTGTTGCCGCGGCGGTTTTTGTTTTCAGCAAAACCCCATGGTATGGACATGCGTGTCGTGCTTGGTCTTTCCAAGCTCCTTCGTCATCATGTCCGCAACCGTGTCGTCCAATCCACCATTCTCCCTTTCACCTTGTCCTTCGTGATGGTATGGCACACGAAGTGGTAGCGTATGTCGATGTGCTTGGTGCGCTTGTGCCCTACGTGGTTCTTGGAGAAGTCAATGCACCCGCTGTTGTCGACCTTGATGTTGATCGGCCCGCCCGAGATCGCTGTCTGCAGCCTCTGAGATGCCAAGCTTTGCAGGAGCTTGTACAGCCGAACATCATCCTTGCTGGCCTGACACAGAGCAGTATAATTGGCCTTCATCGTCGACAGCGCCACCGTCTTCTGCAACTTAGAACCCCAGCTGACGGCTGCTCCGCCAAAGATGAAGGGGAAGCTCGTCGAAGAACGTCGCCTCTCGTGGTCACCCGCCCAGTTGGAATCACTTAAGCCTTGAAGAACTCAGGAAGAGTTCTTGACGAAGACCAGCCTCTTGTCCATCGAACCTTTGACATACCGTAAAAGGCGCTTGATCGCCGCCCAATGCTCCTTGCCGTAGTACAAGACAGACTGACTCAGCTTCCTGATGGCGAAGGCGATGTCAGGACGCGTCCCGGCCGTCAGGTACATAAGACTGCCGACGGCTTTGCGGTTAGGCAGCGCATCGTCGCTCTCGTAGCCCTTAACCAGCTGCAGGCCTTCCTCCAGCGGCGTTCCGATCCTGGTGCACACGGCCATCCCGAACGTGTCCAGCACTTGCGCAGCGTACTTGACCTGCGACGTCGTTTCGCGATTGCTCGTCCGCATATTTGCGGAGAAGCCAATTTATCAGTTCCAATTAGGAGCTGACCGTACCGCTCCGCGCTCCTAGGAGGGACGGCATGATCGTATACAACTCTTGCTTGGGATGAACCTTAGTGAACTCGGACATCATTGTCGCCACCCGCTTTTACGAAGCGGCTGCGGAATTTGAAGACGCCTAAGGCGGGCGTCGCATCCCACTGTGCGTCACGACCAAAGGTGGCCGATATGTCCTTAAGCAGACGGCAAAGGCCGTTCGTCATCGTCACGGCCGGCAGAATCCAAATCCGCCCCCATCCAGAGCCTATCCGTATCCAAAACTCTGATGGATGGGCGTTTTTGTCGTCTATGAGCGCCCCCCGATTCCCCATCCAGAGATTTACCGGGATGGGCTTCCTCGACCGAGGCCAGTCAAAAGTCACCGCACTCTTGTGCAGCACAGCCGTTTCTTTCCGGCCCTGGTCACGTCCGCGGAAAACTCACGCCATTGCATCAGGCCAGCATCATTTCTACTCTTCTGCCGGACCATTGCAAACTGTAGTCCCCGTACTGCTCCCATCTGGTCCGTCTGCTCAGCGGCGTCCGCGGCATGAGGTCGACCCTTGCTTTTCTGCGATACAACTCCTATATTTCTCAGTACTTGACATTCAAATCTTATAGATTGTGCCCACCCCGTCGACGTCACGACCAGACCAGCGGTCGTCGTGTTCACGCGGGCAGACAGCGACAGAAGATGACCTTGCCTCCAAAATTGCGATAAGTCGGTGACATCGCGAAACGCCGTGCTCCACTTTGCGCTCCGCTATTCTCTTTGAGAGTGCAAAACATGAGTCTCTTGCACAGCGTGTTGTACGACTGCCTGGAACGCCCGACTCCCGCAAGGACGCCCGCTCGAGCAACGCGGCACTGGACTCACGAACGCTGTAGCTCTGCTTCCGCCGCGATTTCACCTCGTCGGATTCGGAGGCAGTCGTGAGGACGGCCCGCTCCAACCGAGGCCTGTGCAATTGGTATGCTTTGGAACAGAATACCTATACTTTCAGAAGAGCAATTTGATTGGCCCAAACTGCTGCGCGGTGTGGCCAAACCACGTGCGACTGGTAGCCAATGACACGGCCTTTTGGTTTCACACCAGGTTTCCGATAACGAAACGGCCGAGCCTGCAGAGGATCACACTGTGTCTTTCGAAACGGCCACCTCGACACGAAGGACTCCCGGGTAGAACTGCGGACCACTCCGTCCGCGCAAAACGGCCATCCGAAGCCCATCCAAAGCCCAGCGATATCCGATCCAAAATCTGTTGGATGGGCTTGGATGAGCAGGAGGAGACCATCCGTCAACAACCAAAGAGTGACGATGCAGCATCGAAGGTCCATCTAAACACCGTTTGAATGGGGATTCTGCCGGCCGTGCATAAAGTCCGGTTGTACCGGATGTCGGTATTTGCCAAAGCGTATGTTGAGCAATCTACAACTCCTGCATAGCGATCATCCGCTGGGACGTGCTTAGGGGTAATCCGATGATTTGTTGTCCCTTCCAGCTCGCGCCCTAGGGCACGGGTCATCGAGCGACAGGGCACATGGTTGCTCCCATCTTCTGCGGAGCACTCTTCGTCGGAGAAGGAGGAGCTCATCCGCCGACACCGGGGCCGGGACCGTCTTGTGGTCCCGATAGCTGTCTCTTTGAGATACAGTTGATCGTGTGAGGGGCTCATCACAGCTTTTAACGACTTCCGAAGGTCGGCAGACAAGGCCCCTGCGTCCAGAGTCCCCGGGAGGGCCCGATCATTACCTCCCAGATGAGGCGCTCCGCGTAGACCAGCGGGTCTCGCCGGCCTGACCCGTCCATCACATGAAGCCAACGGCAGAGGGGGAGTCGGTTGGTTCCGCTCGCCGAGCGGCCGAGGAGGTGGAAGGTGAAATACAATTTCGGCTCCGTCCTCCACACCTGGAGGGGAAGAAGACGGGAATGCTCTTTCGTCAACGCCTCCTTCACCATTGGGGGGGATAGACGGGAATGCCCTTCCGTCCGAACCCCCCTGACGTTGAGGGGGGAGAGATAGTATTGCCCGCTCATCCGAACCCCCCTGAACTTAGGGGGGGGAAGAAGGGAATGCCCTTTCTTCCAACCCCCCCTGACCTTGAGGGGAAAGAGACAAGAATCCCCTTCCGCCTATACCCGCATCCCCCAACCCGCCGCGCTCTGACGCGGTCGAGCCGGCTCTATGCTCCGTCCATAGAGGGATTCCTCTGGGGTGTCACGCGCCTGAACTATCGCTGGCTCCGTCACGATCACCCCGCGAGGAGTTTTAGGCGGCCTCGGCGCCGAACCCCGCCACCCCTGGCACATCCATGATAAAATTATTCTATCCTCCTTCCGGAAAATCATTCTTCACCGAAAACCACAGCAGCTGAATTACACCCAAGGGTGAAACAAAGACACGGCGAAAAACAACCGTCACAATGAACACAGGGTAGGCCCGACTGATCAGAAAGGACCGAACCCTGTCCCCAGCTGATTCATCAAATGTAGTGGTTTCTGCCCGCAAAGCCGACAAAGCATGACCCCGTCAGAATACCCGGCACAGGATGCGGAGAGACACAAAGGAGAAAAAACACAAACGCCTGGATCACAGGGCGCGCAACACACCAGAACGCCGGAACTAACGCAAACTCAACGCTGATTTGTTCATTGAAGCAGGTCGATCCCAGCACTCACAGTCATGTACCCTCGGAAGAAGCGAAACGCGCACACGAGCCCTGCCCACGATGCGGTCATGGGGGGACCGGTGCCCAGAGAGCCACGGTCCTGGAACAGGAGCCTCCGGTGGCCCCTGCCACGGATCAAGTGACACTCTTCCGCTGGAAGAGGTATCTGGCCCATAGAAGTTTGGGTCAGCCTTAACTTGAAAGTTCATCTAAATGCCAAAGGACTGAGCCCCAGGATGTTCCAATTCTCCGATGGAAGTCGTTGGGATATATCTTCAATAACCGAGATTTGATCTCGGTTCCGGGTCCTGCGCCGAGTGGGGAAGCTTTGGAAAGCTTCCCGGCCCCTCCAGGGGGGCCAGATGAAAAAGGGGCCGGCGCCCCTTCCGTCTGTGTCAGGCCCTGCTGGGAGGCCCGATCAGGAGATGGTCCTTCGTTCACCCCCCAGGAAGAGGTGGTACGGGTGAGGTTGGGGGCCACTCCGGGCACCCACCCGAGGGGACGCCACACGTCACCCCCTTGTGGGGAACGCTACGTGGAAGCTCGCGACCCTCCCCCTCCGGCCGCGGCCGGAGGGTCGTGTCATTCGAGTCCAGGGGGATTCCTCCGCAGAACTCGGCTTCTGATTTGGCTCATGGATTTTTATGTAATTGAGTTGGACGACATCGGCCGGTGCCTTCGAGCAGCCGACAGATTTGGGCTGAGGCTGTCTTACGCTCATCTTCCATCTGTGCCACTGGCGACGTTGGCCCCGACGCTGTTTCTCGGCCGCTTTGGCCACGTACGATGTGCGCCGGGCGGCCTCGTCGCCGCTGCCAGCCTCATTCCGACCCATCGAAGGAGCAGCCGTGGCTGTCTGCGATGCGCGTGACGCTGTAGCTGGTGTGAATCCACGCCATTATCGTGCAGCTTTTGTCGGAGGGGGTAGCCGCGCGTCACTGCTACGACTCGCTGACGATGAAAGTCGAGGTCATACAAACCTGGGCGGCGGGAGGTTATCGCGAGGCCTCATTTGGCGGCGCAAGTGAAGCCTGCAGCGGCAACGCTGGCGGACGGGCAGACGTACAACTGGGCGACGGCAGGGGCGGCGGCGCCCGCGGCGGAGTCGGCGGCGGCGGCAAGGACGAAGGCGGAGGTTGCGTTGGTAGCGGCTGTGACGACACTTGCGGGAGCTGCCGCGCAAGCGCAATCTTTTCCTGCACCGCTTGTGGGGTGCCGCGCGCTGTTGCGGGCTACGGCTTCCTGCATGAAAACCGCCGCCGCGCAGTAACTTCCCCCTATGGGCTTTCATGAATAATTGGAAACTCTGATATAATGGATAGATAAACTCGGATATACTCATATTCTAAAGAAACGAGCCCGATTCTTCAAACTCTTCTGTGAATGGTATCGCCATTTAATGGCTCCAAAGTGGATGTAAGCAAGTCCAATGACTCAGCATAAGTGGGATACAGGCATCCAACTACCTCAGAAGGCTTCACTTGCCAAGCGTCTCACTGTGCTTGTGGCACGGACAAAGGACGGGAGTACATGTTCAAAAAGTGCTGAGCAGAAGTGAGAATACTCAGGGCCAATCTTCGATCGTAAACAGTTGTTACAAACGTCGCGCGCGGTCGCTCATGCAAGGCGCACAAACATCTGAACGAGAATCCAAACAAAAAGCTAACCGAGATACCAAGATGGACCCTAAAGCCAAAGCTCCTCGCCTGACATTGACTTTTGCAGGCTTACTGCTGGTCATGGTGGCGTGCGCCGCGTTCACATCTCGCGCCACATTCCGCTCTTTGTTTTCTCTTGGTAACGCGCCTTGAAAGGACATCCTGTCGGATTGACATGATCAATATTCGGATATATTCTGAATAAGATCCGCATTCTCATTGATACTCTTCTTGTATTGGCAGCGGATATGTATCTTATCCGTTTTCAGTAAGTTGCGGCAAAATTCTTATCTGATTAAAAAAATGCGGGTGTTGAGTATATCTGAGTGGTCACAAAGCGGATTCCTGAGCCCCTGTTTCCCCCCCTCATTTCCCTTCGCCCCATTCCCATGGACCACGCAGCGCTCGGCAACATTCGTAGATATGGCGAAAGGCTGACGGCGGCAGGCGTCCTGCGTCTTCGACGCGGCTTCGCAATCAGCGGCAGCCAAGCTGCCGGCGGCGCTTACTCTTGCAGCAACGCCGCCAGCTGCTGCACAAGCCGACCCCGCCCCTGTCCTCGCGCCTGCCGCCGGCGTTGCCGTCGTGGCCGCCGCCATCGTGCCCGGTGCGCCCGGCAGTGTCGACGGTGGGGTCGCGTGGGCTCACTCGCCGTCGCCGTCTGCAGCTGCGGATCTACAGCTCTGTGCAACCTGTGGAATTTCTGCCACCACGGTGCCTTCTGTCACTGGGCTGGAGGATTCGGGCCGGCGGAAGCTGACAGTGCGTTTGGAGGCTCGCGCGTTTGTCTGTACGCGGCATGCCCCCGCGGCCGACGGCCCGTGACAGAGCGGGGACAGGCCGGGCAGGAACTGCAGGAATTGTCGTGGGCGCTTTTTCGCAGGACACTGCACGTCGGGGGCATCTCATCCCCCCTTACCGTGGGACACTCACTCGGCCGCCTGGTACCCTTACGGAACCGTCCTGGTCGGCGCACTTCTCGTCCTCCCCGCCCCTCGCATGTCGGTGGCAAGTCCGAGGCTCCCTCTTGCCACCGCGGACGCCAACAAAATTGACCGTGGAACGACGGAAAAGCCGCGGCGTGGCGTCACCCGGCGTCAAACGGCGTCACAGCCGGGCACCGCTAGCTGGCCTGATGAGGACCACGCCTCATATTTTTCCCCGGGTGCCCATTGGCAACACGCCGTCGCCCCTATATGGGCACGGCCCAGGGCAAATCCCGACCGACCCATCATACCGGTCGATCGCCTCTTCAAACTCGCCGCCCCCTTGACACGCTGTCCTGGGAGGTCCCTCAAATCTACTCTCACGCAAGGACCCCCGCGGGGTCAGCCTACGCCGTAAAGACTGGCGGCTCGACACCCCCCCACGGCCAAGGCACACCCACGACGTATGGGAACACAGCCTGGGCGCAGCGCTCTCTACTCTTGCACCACTTGCACCCCCAGCGTCTCGCGGAACTTGAGGAAGGCGGGTTCGTCCAAGGCCTTAGTCAAGCCATCGGCAAGCATCTCCTGCGTCGGCGCATACTCCAGGAAGACCTCGCCCCGCGCGACATTGTCTCTCACCAGGTGGAACCGCACGTCCACATGTTTTATCTTGGTTCAGAAGAGCTTGTTGGATGCCAAGGCCATGCAGGCCTGGTGATCGTCCATGATGGTGACCGGGCTGGAGTCCTACCCCATAAACCTGACCAGCAGCCTCAACCAGAGGCTGTTCTTGACGCCTTTCGGCGCAACCACGTATTCAGCCTCCATGGTAGACGAGGTGACCGAGCCCTGTAGGCGGCTGCGCCAGGAAAGTGGCCCGCCGTGCAGGGTGGAGACAATTACAGTGGTAGACTTGAACGTACCCACGTGGCCCGCCCAGTCCGAGTCCGCCCATCCAGCCAGCCGCTTGGCCCGCCCATAGACCAGGCTAATGTCCGTGGTGCCCTTTAGGTAGCGTACCACCGCCTTGGCGGCCGCCATGTCCCCTTCCGTGGGGATTGTAATCCGCCTTGCCAGCCGACCCACGGAAAACGCAATGCCGGGCCGGGTCTGGTTGGCCAAGAAGAGGAGCGACGCCACAAGCTCGGCGTACCGGTTGGGCTACTCCAGCCTCTCACCGTCCCCGAGCACCAGCCCGTGCACCATCGGGGTGCTGTTGGGCTTGCAGTCCTTCATGCCGAATTCGGCCAAGATGCCCACCTTGTGGCGCGGGCTCCTCAGCGACACGCTGCCCGCCGCACGTTCCCACTTGACCGCCATGCCCAAGTAGTCGCTGACCTGCCCCAGGTCTCGGATGTCACACACCGCAGCGATCACGGCCTTCACCTTCACCACCGTCGCCAAGTTCCTGCCCGTGATGACGATTTCGTCGACGTGCGCCTCCAAAATGACGTTGTGCCCGTCCACCGTGATGAGGTAAACGCACGGGTCAGCGTCCGACTGAATGGCCCCCATCCCCGAGAGGGCGTCGTGCAGGTGGGTCCTTTAGAGGCTCACGGCCTTTTTGGTGCCGTACATCGCCTTGAGCATTACGCCCGCCTTCCCAGCGTCGGTGAACTCGTCGGGGATGATCAAGTAGACGGCCACGTCCATTGGTGCGTTGAGGTAGGCCGTCCGCATGGCCACGTGGTGGGCGTGCCACCAACGCGTAGCCGCCGTGACCAGCAAGGCACGGGTGGTGGGGGCCGAAGGGAAAGAGTCCCACGTCTCGTGATAGGCCCTTCCCGGCCGCAGCCCGCAGCCCAGCGCGAACAACTGCGCCTTGTACCAGTCCAGGGTCCCGTCCTGGTTAAACTTGTACTCCAGGATGACCTTGGTCCGCAACGCCCGGCGCCCGCTCGGCTTGTCGGCCACGCACCTCGCTGCGGTCATCGACTACTTCCCCGCCTCGAGGGCCGCCTTCAATTGCGGCCGGTCCAGTCGGGTACGCGCCTCTTGCACGTCCTTGGGCGGCGGGGGAAGCTGGTCACGGTGGACCACGTGGCCCCCCTCGACCGCTGTGGCTTTGGTCGCCACGTTGGCGCCACCCCCCCAGTACCGGGGGGGCATCCGGTCCTTCACCGGGTAGCGCCGCACCTCCTCCTCCTCGCTCCTCGCCTCTTCGTCGGAAGGGGGGAGGACAATCCGTCGGGCCGCGGCGATGGCGTCCTCGATGGGGCCGGGTGCCACTGCAGTCGGACCAGTACCCGAGAATGATGGCGTCAGTGCCGGTGACGTGCCCGGCGTGGGGGCAGGGGTGCCCCCGGCCGCAGGCTCACGCTTGTCGCCCGGTTCCCTCATCGCCTTTTGCCAGTG
>ENA-ORXT01003217-ORXT01003217.1-marine-metagenome-genome-assembly--contig:-NODE-3217-length-18313-cov-8.176903_pt1 | contig 18313 bp, 26 predicted proteins | sample MGYA00237868_ERZ511482 | MGnify/ENA metagenome assembly ERZ511482 | reverse complement strand
CCCCTCTGTCCTTCCGCCCGCCCCCCCGCCCCTCCACATCAGGGCGGACATGGTCGGCCAAGCGGTCACCTTCCTCTCCGACCCGGCCGTGCGGGCCGCCGACCCGACCGCCGCCGTCCGCTTCCTCGCCGCCAAGGGTCTTCACCCCGCCGAAATGGCGGCGGCTTTTTCTCAAGCGGGGCTCCCCCCCCCACCCCCGCCGCCGTTGGTGGCGTACCCACCGGCGCCCTCGGCGGCGGGGGCGGCGGCGACGGCGCATGGCACCGTGCCGCCCGGCGACGGCGGCGGGTCGTGGCGGTCAGCGGCGGTGGGTGGGGCCGTCGCCCTGGGCGCCTTTACGGCGCTGCGGGAGCTGGCCCGCCGCTACGTGGTGCCGCTCTACTTTCCCGACCTGGTGCCATCGCGGGTGGCGGCGACGGTGGCGGGGGACGCCGGCCGCCGCGGCGGTGGCGGCGGCACCGCCGGTGGCGGCGGCGCCAGGCTGCGTGGCCGCCGTCGGAGGGGTATGGACGAGGGAAGAAGCTCTGACGGAGCCGATGGTGGCAGTGGCGGCGGCGGCAGCGGGGAGGGCGGCCGCCGCCACCGGGACGGATCCGGCGGGGCCAGCTCGGACGGGGACGGCAGTTTGTCAGACGCGGCGCTGTCGTGCCGCCTCACCGACATGCGTGCGGAGCTGGACGAGCTCATGGCCACTGTCGCGCGGCGACAGCAACGACGACGGCGCCGGCGGCAGCAGGGCGGTACGGACCTGGCGTCGGGGACTCCCAACGGGGCGCGCGGCGGTGGTGACGGCGGCAGCGGCGGTGGCGGGACGGATGGTGTCCCCCCCCCCCCCCCCCCTCCGACTGCCGGCGTCGACGCGGGCACCGCGTCCGGGCCGGGCGTGGCGGCGTTGTGGGGCGGCGGCGACGCGGGCGTGGACGCTGACGGCGAGGAGGACGACGACTTTATGTCGATGGACCCGCCCGACGTGGCGGTTTTCACGTCCTCCCTCAACGCGTGGGGGCGGGGGGACGCCTTTGGTGCCGCTCCGGCCGTCTCTGGGGATGCAGACGGGGCCACGCCGGCGGCGTTGGGGGACGCGGACCGAGCCACGCCGGCGGCGTTGGGGGACGCGGACCGGGCCACGCCGGTCGACAAGGCGGGCCCGACAGCTGCCGTTGCAGTGGCGGAGGGGGGTGGAGATGGCGCTTCTGCGGCAGTGGCGCAGGAGGGGGCAAGCATCCAAGATGAAAATGCTCCCCCTGATGCCGCCGGGTAGCGGAACGGAGGGCGCTCTGGTTGTCGAGGGTACACCGCGAACGGCGCGGTGCTCCACTCCGTTGCGGTCGTGGTGGTCGACACGCGGTCTCTTCCGTTTCACATCGGTAATTACAGCGCTTTCTGTAGATTTGCTTCTTTTCCATCACTTCAATACACTCGATGGACAGCAAGACCAATGGTCTGGGTCCGCCTTTGGAACTGTCACCGCCCGCATCGGGGTAGCTCCAGGCCCGTCCGCTGCCGCTACAACCACCCTCGCCGTCCGCCGCTGCCAAGATCGGCTAGCCCCGTGATCCACCGCACCCTTCCCGGCTCCGTCTCGTACTCCTGGTGGCGTGCAGCACCTGCTACCCTGGTACCATGGACGCGTTGGGGCTCCTCCGGCCGGGCGCGTCTGTCAGCGGCCTGCCGGCCGCGCACACCCCCGGCGCCGCGACGGGCTTTGCGCTCGGCGATCACGCGGGGCGGGCGCAAGCTGCGCCGGCCGCCGAGCCTGGGGTGGTCGCTTCGACCGCGTCTGGGCCGCTGCAGCGCCGCTTTCAGCCGTACCAGAACAATGGCGGGTACGTTTGGGCCGCGCGGCTCTGTGCGCGACCGCACCCGCCCCGCCCTACCTGGTCTTGGTGCCCTTTGGTGTTTGTGCTTTTGCGGGTGGCGTTGCTGTCGCCGTCTATCTGGGCTGCTCGTCTGTGCAAGTCTGGGCGGCAGCCCGATGGGAACCAGTCGATGGGTGAATGCTGGCGTTTTGGCGTGGCTGGTCTCATCAGACGATGCCCAGACATATTGACGTTTACCGCATCGCTTCGTTGACTTCTGCACGCCCTGGTTTCCCCACTTTTAGGACTGTGCTGGCGGTGGCTGGCAAGGGTTTCTGCGTCGTGGCCAGCGACACCCGCTTGGGTCTGGGCTATTCCATCCCGTCGCGCAAGGTATCCCGCATTCTGAAGATGTAGGTTGTCAAGCTGCTGCTCAGAGGGGCTTGTCTGCGGTAGCTGCTGGAGTGATGCGCTACGGCTCTTAGAGGATGCGCTACGGCTCTTAGGAGTACTCGTGTTGGGGGCTGGCTGTCGTTAGCTTGCGTAGGGTCGTGCACTAACCGTTGTCTGCTGTCTCGCTTGGTGTCTTGCACACGCTCCCTCCATGCTCTTGTTGAACGTACCATAGGACGGACAAGGTCGTGCTGGCGTCGTCGGGCATGCAAGCAGATATGCTGACGCTCCACAAGACATTGCGTATGCGGCTGGTCCAGTACCAGCAAACTCATCAAAAGCACATGTCCCTGACGGCGGCCAGCCAGATGCTGTCCAACATGCTTTACACCCGCCGTTTCTTCCCCTACTACACGTTCAACGTCCTGGGCGGCATTGACGAGAATGGTACGTTCCATCATGGTCTCGTCTTGTTTTAGGTGGGGCGTATGTGCTTTTTGCAAGTGCCATGCGCGAGGTCCCTGTGCTGCCTTGGTCGTGTACTCATGCAGCGGATTTGTGCTGGGAAGCGTGTTTGCCGATTTCTGTTATCTGCATGTCGTGTCTCTCCTCTGGTTGGTCTTCCTGCAGGTGAGGGCTGGGCATACGGCTATGACGCCATCGGCTCGCACGAGAAGGTGTCGGCGGTCTGCTCGGGCACTGGCCAAACGCTCATCCAGCCGGTGCTAGACAACCAGATTGAGTTCAAGCAGCAGTGGGGCGCTCCCAAGGTCGACCTCTCCCTAGAGGCCACCGTGGAGCTGATCCGTGACGCCTTTACTTCTGCCGGTGAGCGCGACATCTACACGGGTGATTTTGTGGAGATTTGCAAGATCACCAAGGACGGCGTGGACGTGGAGGAGTTCCAACTCAAGTTGGACTAGAAACTCCACTGGGGTTGGCTGGCGGGGTTGTGGGCCGGTGCAAGCGCGCGGTCGTTTTTTGAGGTCGGGCAGATGGGGAAGGGCAGCGATGGCTGCTTTTTCATGTGTAAAGGCGTTCTGCTCTGTCTCTCTTTGTGGTGGCTCATTGGTGGACATGACGTCACAGCAGGTCAGGAGTTCCCGATGCTCTGCCATCTGTGCATGCCGCACGCGAAAGTGTCTCAAGACCCGCGGTTCAAACGAAGCGGCAGCACAGCCTGAGGTGGACGACGCAGGCAAGGTCGCACCCAACAAAATGTACATGCTCCACTATGCAGCTTCTGACGACTTGGTCAACGCATCCGTTCTATCGCCACACGAGTGCCACCCGAAACAAGCCAAAACCCGACGACACAGGACCACAACGGGGCAAGCCCACAGAAAACGTCAGTACGCTGCCGTCAGAGAGCAAACCAGAGTCGAGTCTAGGTTCGAGTCAAGCAAACCGCGCCCCACAGAAGCAGCGGCTGGCGAATTGGAGCAGGCCCAAGCTGCCAAACGTGAGCGTGTGTGAACGGACCACGTGGATGACACCCATGGCGCGCACGACTGGGCAAAAGACTGGAACGTACCCATCGGCCGCGTCGAGCGCCCGCAACAAGTGCTTGATACGGTAGCGGAGCTTGGCATTGTCCTCGGCCAACGCCGTCGCCTCCGCCTGATGCGCGTTCGCCACCGACACCATGTCGGCGCGCAGGTCCGCCAGCTGCAGCAGCACCTCAGACAGGAGCGCGTCGTGCTTGTGGCTCGCAGCCGCCGCCGCGTCGGGAGCAGAGGTGGCGTCTGCGGCAGCAGACGCCCCGTCCGCGATAGGTGCAGCCACACAAGTGTCGTTTCCTCTGGCCCCAGCCGCACCCACGTCCTCCAAGGCAATAACCCGCCGCGCTAGGGAAGCCACCACCCCCTCGGCCACCTCGATCCGGGAGAGGAGGCCAGGGTCATCCGAGACCCCGTTGGCAGCCGCCATCACGCAGCAAGGAAGCCTCAACAAAGATGTTCTGGTGCCCACGCGAGGACCCCAGGCACGGGGCAGAGAGTGTCGGCCTGCGTGATGAAGGGCTGCACGGCACCACGTGCACGACGGGGAAGACCCAGGCGTGACTCGGCTCCCTTCCCGTACTTGATCCGCGCCCTCACAATGGTGTTACGCAGTGAAACCACCAGAAGATTACTGTAAGCCGATGTCCAGATGTGGGCCCAACGAAAATATTTTTGGAGAAGCCGCCGGCAGTAGTCCTCCAGCCGTAGTTGATCCGACCAAATCCGCACCATGGTACGCCGTCGACGTCGATGTCACCCGGCACTCGGTGGAGGCCGCCCCGCCCCGGACGACGTGCTCGGCACGGGAGCGTCACTGTTTTGCGGCCCCCCGTTTTCTTGCCCAACGCCCCTGCGCACAATGCTGCGTCGCCTGTCTCTGCTGTCCCCCCGCCTGTGGGCGCCGCCAGCGTCTGGGGCGGCGGCGGGGCAGCCATGGGCGGCGGCCCGCGCTACCAGCTTGGGTGTCTTCTCGGCGGGCACCGGTGGGCCAGCGGGGTTGCGGTCGCTGAGCGCCGCGTCCGTGGTCGGCGCTGGCCACCCTCTTCTCTCTGTGGTGTCAGAGTTGCCGCGCGGCAGCGGCGGCATCACCCGTCGGGGCATGGCCGTGGCGGCGTTTGAGCGGACGAAGAAGCACGCCAACATTGGGAGCATTGGCCACGTCGATCACGGTACGTGCGGTGGTGGCTGCGGCCGAGTGGTGCTGGGCCTTTGCCGAAGGGCGGAGCTGGCTTGGCGTGCTGTGATCGGGCTTGTGTGAACCGTCGGAGCTCCAGACTGACCCTGTGTCTTGTGCTGAGGCGCGTACGAATGGCGCTGGTGGTTGTTGAACGGCTGCAGGCAAGACGACTCTGACCTCGGCCATCACCAAGGTCCTGTCTGAAACCGGTGGTGCGACGTTTGTCGACTATGGTAACATTGATAAGGTACGTTGCTTGCCCCGCTGACTTGCTGGTCAGGGTGCGCGTTTTTGGGGTGCGTGCGACGTGGTCGTGCTGTGGCCCTTGCTATGTGATGTCGTGGTAGTCTGACTTGTACCCCCGTGTCTATCGGACGTGCTGTACTTGTACTCCTCTGTGGCACGCAGGCGCCAGAGGAGAAGGCGCGTGGTATCACCATCTCGACTGCGCACGTCGAGTACGAGACCGCCAACCGGCATTACGCTCACGTCGATTGCCCGGGTCACGCTGACTGTACGTTGTGCACCGCTTCGAGTGTGGCCCGTTTAGAGGCTGTGCCGTGGGAGACATGCTCTTCTGTTGACGACAACACGTGTGGCTTGCAGCTGCCAGAACTGCACGGACATGTGCCGTTGCCATGCAGGCATTTGCTCTTGTTTTGTTGTTGTCCAAGACTCTGACAATGTCCCCTATTCACGTGCTTCCCTCTTGAGGCTGGTACCGATTCTCTTATGCACTGGGCGTTTTTACACGCGCAACGGACCACAGACGTGAAGAACATGATCACTGGCGCGGCGCAGATGGATGGCGCCATCCTGGTCGTGTCGGCAGTTGATGGTCCGATGCCCCAAACGCGCGAGCACATTCTGCTCGCCCGTCAAGTAGGCGTCCCCCACATTGTGGTCTTTCTCAACAAGGTCGACATGGTCGATGACTCGGAGCTGACGGACTTGGTCGAAATGGAGGTCCGCGACCTCCTCACCTTCTACAAGTTCCCGGGCGACGACATCCCCATCATCCGCGGTTCGGCACTCAAGGCCATGAAGGGGGAGGACAATGAGATTGGACGCGACGCGGTGCTCTCCCTCATGGCGGCGGTCGACGAGTACATCCCCAACCCGACCCGCGACTTGGACCGCCCCTTCCTGATGCCCGTCGAGGACGTCTTCTCCATTCCCGGCCGCGGGACGGTGGTGACGGGCCGGGTGGAGCGGGGCATCGTCAAGCCCGGCGAGGACGTGGAGGTCCTTGGCCTACGGGCGCCCATCAAGACGACGGTGACGGGCGTGGAGATGTTCAAAAAGTCCCTGACCTCGGGCGAGGCCGGCGACAATGTCGGCTGCCTCCTCCGTGGCCTGAAGCGCGATGACGTGACACGCGGGCAGGTGCTGTGTAAGCCCGCCTCGGTCAAGACGTACACCAAGTTTGAGGCTGAGGTCTACTGCCTGACCAAGGAAGAGGGCGGCCGGCACAAGCCCTTTTTCTCCAACTACCAGCCGCAATTTTACATCCGGACGGGTGACGTGACGGGCACCTTCAACCTGCCGGAGGGGAAGGAGATGGTCATGCCTGGAGACAATGTGACCGCCAGCGTAGAATTGCTGACCCCGATTGCGATGGATGAGGGCCTCCGCTTTGCCGTCCGTGAGGGCGGTCGCACCGTGGCGGCGGGGGTGGTGAGCAAGCTCGTCAGCTGAGTGGGCGGGCCGCGTGAGGAGGCGTGATGCAATCCGCTTGTGTGGAGCGGCAGTGGCTGGGTGCATGGTTAGGTTCCAACGGCAGCCCGGCGTGCCTACAGTCTCTTTGTACTCGCTCTGTGCTTGGGGGGGGGGGGGGGGTGACTGCTTCGCTCCCATTCCCGCTGTGTGGCGGGGAAAATAGCTGGTACTCGCTCTGTGGTGCAGCGCTCTGAGCAAGCATCGGACGATGACCCTATCGACTGAGGATGGACGTTTTCGACTGCTGCTATTCTTAGCTCGGTGCACGTTGTTGAGCATCGTGGGACGCTTCAGAAGCGCGGCTACCCCTCCTGTTGACTTCCTTCAGATGGGCACCGAGCGTGGATGGCGTCGGGGGTAGAGAAGGGACATAGAAGACAGCGTGTTTTTGCATTGGTCAACGACCATGTCGACACAACCAACGCAGGAAGACTATCTAACTGTGCATGCCCACACGCCATCTATACAAGCCAACCCCCTCGCATATGTACGTCAGCCCGCGCTTCAGAAGGGGTGGAGAAGCGCGGCGTCGCGCCAGAAGCAATCACCGATGACCGCAACGCCTGGCTTAAACCGGCGGCACAGCACCCGGCGTCAGGATGATCTGCAACGCGTGCAGGTTGGCCGGCACGTTGAGCAGGCGCTCGGCTTGGATGAGGATCGGCGTGTGGTTGGCCGAGAGCACCTCAACCATCATGCCGATGAAGAAGCCGAGCATCGCCGACCGCCCGACAATCCGCTCCGCGTACGGGGTGAACCCGACGTTCGACCAAAACGTCTTGGGTGACACCTCCGCCTTGAAGTCCTTGATCGTCGCGGGGCGATTCTCCAGCTCCTTCATGTCGGCGCCCTTGCCGTCATTGGGGTCCGTGCGCATGACCACCCTGCGGGAGACGACCGCCGACGCGGGGCGGGCAGCGGGGGCCGAGCTCACAAACGTCGACGACCGCAGGGTTGGCGCCGCGCGAGGGGCGACGGCCGCGCCTACGGCAAACGCCATCGGGGCCATGACGTCGGTGGGCGGGAAGTGGGGTGTGTGGAAGAGAGCGGGGTTGTGGTGGGTGCGATGGTGGGAGGGAGAGGGGGAGAGCAGACAATGCCGCGACGTGCTGGTTGACTGGGGTGTGAACTCGGAACGACAGCAGCCAGCGCCTCTGCGTCATCTATCATCTCGATCGGCTGCGCCGACAGCGCCCGCTGATGCGACGCGGGCAAGGGAGGCTGCCGAGCGGCTGCAGAGTGCGCCAATGACGGTCGCCGCGCCACAGGGAGCGTCGGCTGCAAACGCCCAGCTGCACGAACGCGGGCACCGGACCTGCAGGCACTGGCGACGGCGACAAGGACGTGGCGGGTGCTGTTGCGCACTTCGCTCCTTCCACCGCGGCGTGCAGCGCCACCGACGAGCCTGGTGTGGATGCTTGGCTGGAAACGCCTTCAAGAGGCGTTCGAGTCAGTCTGCCATGGAAAACGTGTGCCATGCATGGATGCACGAGAGATTTCTGCGTTCGACTTAGATTAAATGGCGAAGCTTGTAGACGGGTCTCGGAAACTTCCTCAGTTACAGTCCAACTTGGCACCGCTCAATCGGCCATACTCTAAATCACTTGTCATCGATAGTATTGCTGATTTCTCCTTTTTGGCCGATGTGAACAGAAAACAACAGCAGAAACGGCAGCCTCGGCCAATAAACGTACAGAAAAACGCAGTGCACCAATCAGATCACGTCCATTTCCTGTCTTCTTCCTGTTCGAGCCGGCCTAAAACCGGAAAACAGCAGTACAACAGAGGACACCCGTGCTATGGATGACGTCGCACCTACTGCGCTTCGCGGTCAGCACTTTCGTTGAGTAGACCCGGAACCATTCATGTATGAGGCTTCGTCAAAGTATGGAGCTCATCGGAGCACCGTCTCACGTGGGCGCATTTCCGTCTCACGCAAGCGCATTTCCGACTGACCCGCCCAACGATTTTCCCCGGTACACGAGACGAACACCAGCATCAGAGACGGCTCGGTCCTTGCTTCGGCGTCGCTGTCGCGTAGCCTGGCGGCGTCCTCTTTCACCTGACTGACCGCCTGCACGAATCATCAACAGACGGCCGGTTCGCCTCATTAACAGTTCATGTCGGGGTCAACAAGGTGTACATATGGCGGTCACAGTCAGGCCGTCGCCCGTTCGCCGCGCAGGATGCCACAGCAGCCGCCGCCGCATGACGTCTGCCCCTCTCCCTCCCTCCATGCGTCGCTGTCGCGGGGACTCCATGGCAGCGGCGGCCAGTCTCGAACGTGCGCGTTTTTTTCTGCGCCGCCGCCCTTGGCCTGCCGCCCACGCGCCGCGACTGGCAGTGTTCGCCTTGCTCTTCGGTCGCCCCCCAGCCAGACCCGCGGTGACGCACCATGCCCGCCGCCATCCGCTCCGCGTTGGTGGCGGGTAAGGCCCTCGCGGCTCGACCCGGCAAGGCCGCCACGCGGCGGCACAAGGACGCCCACTCGTTTACGTTTGCGCTCCAGCCGGTCCGCCTGGCAGCCGTCGCGGCCGGGTCGTACCAGCTCCGGTTTGTGCGGGGCGTCAAGGTGGCCTGCACCGCCGCCGTGGAGTTGACGACCGCGGCGGACGGGGGGGGGAGTGACTGGCCGGCCGACGGTGGCCGCATGGTGCTCCTCGTCACCTTGTACCGGGAGGACGGGGGCGGCGGCGACGACCACGACGCGGCCGGTGGCAGGAGCGACGCGGGGGACAGCAGCAGCAGTCGAGGGCGCGTCCGCCGCAGCCGCGTGCGGCAGGAGGCCCACCCGCCAGCGAGCCCCGCGTCGGCGGCCACCGGCTTTGACGCCAAGGATGCCAAGCTCAGTCTCCTTCGCGTGTGCGCCCGCACCCGCACCGAATCGACGGTCGGCAAGGCGCACTTTGATCTCGCCGTCCACGCGCGCGTGCCGTCGGGGGTCACCCCCCTCGAGCTCCACCTGACGAGCGGCGTGGTCGTCGAGCTGTCGGTCGACTGCCGGCTCATGCCGCACACCGGGCGGGGGCGGAGGGGGGGTGGCGGCGGCAGCGACGGCAGCTCCCACCTCAGCAACCTCTCCATGGTCAGCGGCGTCTCCTCGACGGTGAGCCGCACGTCCCGCCAGAGCTCTCTCTCCCTCGACAGCGACGCGTCGCTGGCCGCCGACGCGGAGGCGGTTGAAGCGGACGGCGATACGTGGCCGTCGGCGCGCAGGGGGGAGCAGTCCCGCTTTAACCGCCGGTCGAGCACCAGGGGGGGGGGGCGCCAGCGTGCGCGGCGTGCCGAAGCCGAAGCCGCGCGGCTGCGGTTGGAAGTCGCCGCGTTGAGGGCCGAAGCGTCGGCGTTGCGGGCCGAGTTGTCCATGACGAAGGGCGGCATCGTCGGAGGCAACGGTGACCGCGACGTCGGCGGAAGCGTCAACGATGGCGGTGGCGGCAACAGCAGCGGTGGCGGTTGGAGTAGGGGTGGTGGCCGCCTCTTGCGGGCAGCCCACGGCACCAGCCGCGGTGCCGATGGTGCGGGCGGGCCGCCCCCGCTGCCCGGCGGCGTCACCCCCGAGCGCCTCCTCGCGGAGCTCCTCGACACCAAACTCATCCTCGCCACCGCCGTCGGTGACCGCCTGGCGCTCGAGTGGACAGTTGCCCAAGCGCGTCGCGACGATGCGCGGTTGGCGTCAACACTCGCGCTCCACGCGTCCCGCTTGGAAGTGCAGCTGGCGGGCGCCACGTATACGCTCCATGAGCTCCGCTCGGGGTCGGGGTCGGAGTCAGGGTTGGAGGCGGCTGTTATGGACGCGGACGAGGCCTTTTCAACGTCCACGGGGCCTGGACCTATGAACTCTACCAGTGACAGCGGGCCAAGACAGCCGTTAACGCTGGAGCGCGTGTACGTTAGCGATGGAAGTAGCGACGATGAGCCATGAACGGCAGACCTGACCCTTTGGCCTCTCCTGGCGGCGCCATCGCTAGACCAACTGGGGCCTGGAAGTGGCGGGAGTCGCGTCGCTCGTCCGTCCGCCGGTGGATACGCGAGCCGCCGCCGCCACCGCCGCCGTCATTTTCGCGCCACGTCGGTCGAGAAGAAACCTCGGCCGCGGGTCCCGGAGTGCATTGGTTGGGATCCCCTTCCGAGGGGTGACGGGAGGCCTCGCCGTCCGTCGACCACCAGCTAGGACGCTGCGCGCTGTCGCCGCGACCGCTGGCACCGGCAGCCGCGTCGCCCTCCCTCTGTGATTGCGGTGGCTCTGGGAAGATTTCCCGACGTGGCGGTGGGGTCTGTCTAGCGGCTTCGGCTGACGGAGGGTTCACCTCGAACACACCAACCCTGTGATGCGGCTCCTCCAAACCCCATCCCTCCACTGACAGCCCGTGGATGCCATCGCGGTTGGTCGCCACCCGCTGCCGCCAAATTCCCTTGGCTCGCGTCGCCCCTGCAACCTCTCCCTGCTTCTACGATGGCAATGCCCCGCCTCGCCGCCACCTTGGCAGTCGTCGCCTGTATGCTTTGCTGGCGACGACGCCCGCGGTGACCATGGTTCTGGCCACGGGGGCAAGGGGAAGACGGCCTGGTCGACACAGGAGGCGTGGTGACGCTTCATCCGCCGATGCTTACATGTCTGGGGAAATGGCATGCCCGACGACCGTCTCCCAATGCGCTTGTCCGGTGCAGTTGTACTTTTCCCGAGTGGGGCAACCTCCGCGAGCCGACCGGCTGCGAGGAAACAAGACGAGCCGGTCGCGTCAGCTGCCAAAATGACAAAGACAAGAAGTTGGGGAACTCTGAAAATGGGCGCCCACTCAGCTGGCGAGCATGGCGGACGTAGCCCGTTCCCCAAGAGCAGGGCCACAACCGTGGCCCAGCTTCGGTCTTGAGCAAAAAGCGAGGGAACAGCCGCAGTGACCGCCGCAGCGGCACTGGCTGCCGTCCCCATCCGGACCCTACTCTCCCACCTCATACTTCACCCGTTGTCATCAGTCCACGGCGATCAGAGTCGCAATCTCCGTCGCCACCTGCTGACATCTTGACGACAGTGGGGCTGCTAGCGCCACCGCCGCCGCTGCGCCGAGGGACATGGCCGCCTCGACCACCGCCTTATCGTCACCAGTCATCAGCGTGCCGAGTGCAACGGCAAGGCGGAAAGCCACCGGCTCCTCCTTCTCCGTCCGCAACCGCACAATGACGGCCTCGAGGACAGGCGCCCGGTCCGCCGCGGGCGCCCGCGACTCACTCAGAGCGACCGCGTAGTTGAGGAGCAACGCCGCAAACGTATCCCGCGCGCGGGGCGCAGAGTCCGGCGCACCCGCGGCGCGGCCGAGCGCGGTCAGGATTTCGGCCTGCCGCGCGCGAACTGTGGAGCCGACCACCCGGTTGTGAAAGAGGTTGACGACAAACCGGCAGCCGAGCAGAGCCACCGCGCCGGGAGCCTTGGGCGCCGGCGCGTCGGTCATGGCGGCCGAGTCGGCGGGGAAGGCGGTGGCGACGTGGCGCAGGACGTGCGTTAAGGCGACCCCATTGCGGCGACCAAAGAGGCACGCCGACCCCGACGGCGTCGCCACCACCAGCCGCGCAATGTCCAACGCCGGAAACACCTGGGACGTCGGCCACTTGGCCAGGAGCGCCTCCACCGCCGCGCACTCCTCGTCGCTGACGACGCCCGCGCCGGGACCCGACGCGCGGATGCCGCCGCCGCCACCGAGCTTGGGCAGGAGCGACGTGCGGATCAGACCCATCTCCTCGTCGCTAACGCTCGCGCCGCCGAGGGCGGCGTGAAAGTCTGCGAGCTTGGCACCAATTTTCTCCAGCTGATCGCTCGATGACAGCGTGATGATCCCATCTGCGTGCGGAATGAGCTTGCGCGGCGGTGGGGACGGCCGCGACGGCGTGGCCGGCGCGTCACCGCCGGGGATGTACCGCCCGCCCATCAACGGGTTACCGCTCGCCGTACCTGCGCCGCCCTGACCACCACCACCACCACTCCCGGGAATGTATCTGCCACCGCCCGTGAGAGGGTCGCTCGACGAGGACGACACCATCGTCGTGGCACCTACGCCGGCCTGGGACTCGATGAAGGTTGCGGTCTGGTCCAAAAACTCTTGACTGAGCTCATTGTCGTCGATGAACCGCTGGGCCGCCACGTACGTATCCTCGCCGCGGTTGTAGCCGAGCATGAGCTTGGGTTGCCCCTCACCCACGTCCACGTCAAAGACATAATCATACCTGACACCCCTGACGGAACTGCCACCGCCGCTGCTGCTGCCTGCCCCGCCATCGCCGCCCGGGCCGTCGACAATGTCGCCGACCTTGTTCCACTTGCCGTCCGCTGCAGACCACATGTGGACTTCAGCGCCATCCCCGTCATCCCGCCGCACCATCTTGTTTTCCCCGTCCTTGACGCCTGGAACGGCGAGCGCTTCAGACGCGAGGGGCAGCTTCTTCGCGTCCACCCCACCAATGAGCTTAGTGCTGACCTGGCGGGCGGCCACGGATGCCTCAAACACCTCGAGCGCGCCCGCCGCCGCCACGCGAGACGGATCACGCGTGAAGATCCGCGCCACGCCGTCCGAACAGCCGGTGATGAGATCACCCGAATCAGAGAGGGCAACACTCCACACGCTCCCCGGATGGGTCACCGTCTGGACCGTGTGGAGCCGCAATGTGCGACCGTCATCCCCAATAGTGAGGCCCGACACCCGCAAGGCATTGTCCTCCCCACCGCTAATGACCGTCACGGCGCTGCGGTCGCCGCTGCCGGCCAGCACCCGCGCGTCGACGGTGTAGATGAAGTTGCCGTCGTGCACATCCGAGGCCGTTGAAGAGAGCGTCAGCCCGCCAGACGGCTCGGACTTCCATAGCCGCGCGCTCGAGTCGTTGGCCACTGAAATGACGCCACTAAACGGCAGAGCCGAGAGGGAGCGCACCACATCCGTGTGCCCGGAAACAGTGCTCGTACACTTGCCAGTGCTGGCGCTCCACAGCTTCAGCGTCCGGTCCGCGCTGCAGGTGACTACAATTTCCGAGGATGGCAGCAGCAGCGCATCCCAAACTGCCGACTCGTGACCAGATAACGTAGAAATGCACTTTGCAGAGACGCCTGTGACACACCAATACGCAAAAGCACAACAGGACAGAAAACAAGTAGAGAAGCAATAAAGTACGTCAGTGTCGTCGCCACGACGGAGCAGACGAAACCCATTCTCGACAATGGCACACATCGCTACAAAACTCATGTCCCACAGTCCAGTCGGCGCAAGATCCACACAGACATGCAGCCGACAAACGTACTGGGCTCCTCTGCGGATGCATCCAATTGCCACACGCGCGCCGTCTTGTCCCACGATGATGACACCAGCCGGTTGCCCTCTGCAACAGAAAGCGAACAGACGGTGTCCGTATGGCCCCGCAAGGAAGTGAGACACTCCCCAGTGGACGGATCCCTGTTGCGTGGTGCAAAGAAATGTAGTTCACGCAGGAGGAGCAAGCGAGATGGTGCAGCCGGGAGAAGGAGAGACGCGTCAGCAAGCGCCTGTGCAAAACAACCAGAGCCGCCCATTCGCCCAATGCATGTGCATGTAGTTCCTCGCTCACGGCAAACAGGCACTCGAGGCGTCGCACCGATCTACACAATCCGCCCCACAAGCTCCACAACAATGACGGGAAAAAACGTACCAGATGCGAATGCTCTTATCAGAAGACCCGGATGCAAGCAACGCCCGGCCGTCGCAAGGCAGCAACGCCAACGACACCACAAAGTGGTCGTGCCCGCTGAGGAGTCGCGTCGGCTCCACGGGCATGGAACCATCGGCTTGCGGCTCCCATACGCACACGGTAGCATCGCGGGAGCCAGTCGCGAAGCCGCCGCCCGGCAGCGCCACCACCGCCCGCACGTCCGACGCGTGGCCGCGAAGCTCCGCCCGCAGCCGGTACGGCACCAGGCCGGGGGGGCTCGAGGAGGACGACGCCATGACAAAGCAGATGAACAGACCGCAGCAGCACGGGGGAGCTGCCAGTCGGGCCGGGGACGAGAAGCCAACGGGTGATGTGACGACGGCCAAGCGGGGATCGACTCGGCAGTGAGTCACTGCGTGTGACCAAGATAGATCGAGTGCTGGCGGTAGAAGACAGACTGCCAGTGGCGCATCAAACGGATCCAACGGGGAGTTGATCACTGGTCCAGTTACTTGAGCTCAACCAAGATATCTTTTGCAACGAAAGAAAGTTCGAACACATGTTGAACTCTGTCCACTTGATGGCCATTTCTTGACGGCCATTGTTCGTTCAACGGACACCGCTCTCACGCATCCCTTCCCAGTCTTCGTGCCGCGTGGAGCAGTTCGGGACATTGTCGCGGTTGTCATGCTTAGGCCTGCCCTGTGCGCACGCGGAGCGTGGTACTGGCATAATCACAACCGCGATGGGGAAGAGCAGGAGTGTCGCCAGGTCTGGCCGTCAGCCCGGTCGTTAATGTTCGGTTGAGGGATGGTGCCCTACACCCCGCTCCCTGGGCGGTATGTGGTGCGGCTGTGGGGCCGACGACCGTGGGGAGCCCGCTGCAGCAGGCGTTTGGTCGCCACAGCGAGCGGTGCGGCCGCCGTAGCGGGCGATGCAGCCGCCGCATCTTGCGATATGGCCGCCGCAGTGGGCGGTACGACGAGGTTTGTACAACACGAGCGGGCAACGGGCAGGTGGCCTTGTCGATGGGGTTGAGGATACAGGGCGCACGTAGGATGTGCTCACGCTGGAGCAGGCCCGTGTCTACCTCAAGATCCTCGATGGCGCCGCCGGTGGGAGCGCGGCGGCGGCAGCGAGCGACGCCGCGCAGACAAGATTCGGCTCTACAGATGTGACGCGCCGTGGAGACAGGCTGCTCTACGCTCTTGGCGTTCCAAAGCCTTCCACCCGCTCAGCGCTGGCGGCAGTGATAGACCACGAGCCTGCCGGGAGCGGTGCAGTATGATTGGCTTGCTTCAAGAGACGTGCCATGGCTCAGGTGTGCGTTGTCCGTTTGCATTCCCTGGGGGTCGCTGTCCTACCAACTGGCCGCCAGTGCCCAAGCGCAACTGCCCTCGACCTGCAACGTGGACGCCCTCAGCGCTCGGCCTCCACAGGTGTGACACGACCCCGCTGCAGGCCGTCCCACGCCACCAGTCTCTTCACGAGCGGTGCATCTCCGCCGCCCACGCACAGGCAAACACCCCCGCCGGCCCCGGCGCCGCCCCCCGCGCGTCGACCCCCTCCCCCCCCCCCCCGCCCCTGGCCCCCCCCAACCCCCTACGCCTCGTCCGCCGCGCGCAGCTCCGCCACGTGGTCCGCCCCCTCCGCCAGCGCCGCCAGCCCGTCGGCGACGCCCTGCCGGATCTCTGCGCTGACGCCCTTGGCGCCGAGGAACATGTCCCACAGCGCCCACGCGAGCGCGTCCGACTCGACGGTGCCGAGGGGCTCCCCCTTGATGGCCATCGTCACCCGCCCCGCGCCGTCGCGGGTGACGGTCAACTCGGTGCCAACCTTGAGGGTGCCGACCGTCTTCCACCACTTGGTAAAGGCGGCGAGGCCAGCCTTGGCGTCCCCGTACCCGTGTGGCTTTTTGGCGGCGGCTTTGAGGCGGGGCTTGAGGGCCCGCTCAAAGCCGTGCAGCATGTGGTCGCCCGTCACCTCCCGCGCAACAACCAGCCGCAGCGTCGACGGGGAGCCCCGCGGCGCGCACAGGCGCGCCCACACGGCGGGCGTGTCGAGCAGCGCCGCAGGCGTTATGGGGGCGGCGACGCCGCCACCGCCGCCGCCGCCGCCGCCGGCCGGTGCCACCATCACAGGGCCGTCACCCAGGCGCGGCCCTTGGAGCACCCGTTGCGTAGGCACGGCGGTACCTGCCGGTTTCGCGTCGCCCCAAAGCGGCGGCACTGGCGGCGGCGCGCCGTGGCAGCGGGGGGAGCGCGCTGCGCGCCTCTGGGGCCCGCCCGCGACCGGGACGGACGGGACGGCACCGGCCACCTGCAGGCACACGACCCCGCAAGCAGCCACACATGCAGCTGGGGCTTCCCCCAGTTTGCCGAGGGGATGGCAGGCGCGGCATCGACCGCAGACGAGACAGACCGATGCCGTCCAGCACGGTGACGGTGTTGGCCATGCAAAAGACCACTGGCGGGATCGGTATCGTGCCGGTGATTGATCGCCGATTGATTGGTGCAGACGGCGATTCTGATGGATGATCAGGGAACTTTTGTAAAAATACAGATTTCACGGGCAGGATCACGCCGCGAGCCACGGCCACCGTGTGGCGACGACCCACCCACGCCGAGGGCAAACACCCACGCGGCCCCGAGGGAAAACACCTACGCGGCCCCCACGCCGCACGCGCGTCCAGCACCCGTGTGGCAGCACCGGCAGGGCCCGGCCCAGGTTGAGCGCGCCCGCCGCCGCGAGAGTGCCGCCATCGTGGCGGCAACGTCCACGCGCGGCGGCTTGGCCATGACCGCCCCCTGCGCCGCCCACGTGCGCGTCGTCGCCGCCACCCGCCACGAGGGGCGGGTGCTCCCGTCACCGTCGGCGTGGAGGTCCGCTTCGAGGCCGTCCTAGATGGCGAGCACCCCTGCTGCCGCCGCCTCGGACGCCCGCGTCGACCCACTCGTTGCGGCGGCGAGGCCGGCGCGGCATCGCAGGGCACCCTCGCGGATCCAGTGGGCGCAAGTCGGGTGCGGCGGGCGCGCGGCCGCGGTAGCCGCACTGCCGCCGCCGCCGCCGCGACCGCCGCGACCGCCGCGACTGATACCAACGCTGCTGACCCCGCCGCCGCCGTCGCGCCCCCCGCCTGCAACGCGCTCGGCAAAAAGCCGCTCGACGGTCGACGCGTGATCGTCGGCCGCAGACGCTGCCGCCACCTCTTCTTGCGCGGCCGCTTTGGCGCGCGCGCGCAGGTTCACGGCGACGCAGCCCATACCAAACGGTCCACCGTCAAACAGCACGCCATCCGCCCCCCCCGCCCGGTGAGGTGCGGGCACCAAAACGGCGGCGACTCACACCGCACTCGTAAATGGCGCGACGCCCACGCGGCGGGGATGCCAAAGAGCGACCAAGCGGCGGGGATGCCACACAGCGACCATGCGGCGGAGCGGGAGCGCGCTACCCGGTGCACGTGCGGGCACGAACCGACGCGCGGTTGCCCATTGGGGTGGCTGCTGGCCATGTGGCGGATGGCGGACGAGGAGCGGAGGCTCTCCGACGCGCCCTCACAGGCGATTGTCGGCGCGCGCAGGATGGCAAGGCCCTTTTGTGTAGCGCCGGCGTGGGACAAGAGGACTCCCGCCTCGCACACGTGGAGGGGGGTGCCGGCAGACGCGGCGGCGGCAGCAGCGGCGCCCGCCGCGGCCGTCGGCGCCGGGGCCGTCGGGTGGCCGACGTTGGGGTGAGGCCCCCGCCACGTGTCCCCGGCATCGTCGCTGAGAAGCGGGATGATGGCACACAGCGCCACGTCGTCGGCGCGCGAGCGCCACCGCTGCGCGCTGCTGGTTGCCGGGCGCGCTCGATCCCGCAGCGTTGGGCGGGCGGCCACCGCCTCCACCCCTTTGGACGGCACGTCGAGGACCCCCGGCGCGGGCGCGCGTCGCTCCCGCCGTCCCCCCCCCCCCCGCGTGCGGTCGCCTCTGTCCGCCCCCCGCGTCGGTTTTGCGTCGCCCCGCCCACGCGGCCGCACCGCGCGCGGCGCATCGCAGGCGGGGGGGCGGGCGCCC
>ENA-ORXT01003216-ORXT01003216.1-marine-metagenome-genome-assembly--contig:-NODE-3216-length-18321-cov-7.916246_pt1 | contig 18321 bp, 20 predicted proteins | sample MGYA00237868_ERZ511482 | MGnify/ENA metagenome assembly ERZ511482 | reverse complement strand
CAGCCGCCGCCGCAGCCGCCGCCGCCACCGCCGCCGTCGGCGGCGGCGGGGGGCACGGGCACCCAGCTCGCCGGCGCGTCAACGCCCGCGCGCCGCACCCACTGCCAATCGGCGTCCGCCCACAAGGCCGCGTCCGCGTAGCCGCCCGCGGCGACAAACGCGGCGTACGCGCCGACCGTGACGGGGAGGGCGTCAACGTCAAAGGCCGGCACGTCCACCGCAACCGCCGGGAATTCATTGTCCCACCCAAAGGCCGCCGCCGGCGCGCCGTCTGCCGCCGCCGCAAAGTTGCGGGGCGGCTCCAACTCGGCCGGCCGCTCCCGGCCGAGCGTCGTCCGCCCGGCCGGGATGGCCACGACGTGCGGGGCGGCACGGACCGGGTCGCCCCGCGAGGCGGCCGCTGCCGCCGCCGACGCCGCCGCGACGGCCGCGTCGAGGGCGTACGCGTCCGCCCCACGCACGGCCGCCGGGTGGCGGCGACCGTCGATGCGCGGCCGCCGCTGCGCGACCATGTACAGGAGCGTCTCGACGTGCAGCGCGTCGTGCTCGACGGTGAGCTCAATGACGGCACGCGGCAGCGTAGCCGCTGCACGTGTGATGTGCGCGCGCACGCTGTCGCGGTAGGCGGTGACGGCGGTGACGGGGGGCCACTCGGGCGGCGGGGGGGGGTGCGCGTGGCACACAGACGGGTCCTCCACGTCCGGGTCGATGCCGCGGGAGAAGAGGTAGTCGTACGAGGCGTTGAAGGGCGCGTGATGGGTGAAGGGGCGGAGGGTGTTCCAGGCAAACGCCGGCAGGTGGCCCATGTCTGTGGCAGAAAGAACGCAAACGACAGAAGAGCAAGGAACAAAAGGGAACGACACCGCCGCACAACGTCCGGGGAGGGACGAGGCACAGGCAGGCGCAGGGGGGGCAACAAGACACCTCGGCAGGTAAGCATGCTGTCTCAAACATGCAGTGGCAGTGTCTCGGCCAGAGGCAGCACCCCTCGCTGATCCCCAGCATCCCTCGCCAGCCCGTGCTGCTCTCCCCCCCCCCCAAACGTACAGAACAGGAACGGGTTGCGCAGCGCAATGGGGCGCTCCAGCAGCGCCTCGGGGCCGATGGTCGACTCAAACAGTGCATCTGTCTCTGCCCACAGCTTGCGCTGCAGCTGCATCACGGGCTCATTGTCGTGCCCCTGCCGCCCCTCTTTCTCACCTCCACCAGCCGCCTTGTCCGCAACCTCGGACCGCATCATGCCCATGTCGCAGCACCTGCCGTTCACCCGTCTGCTGCCGAGCCGCCCGCTGCCGCCGCCATTGACAGCAGACACACCGGCACTCGAGTGGACCTGCACCAGCCCCATCTTTACGTGCGGGGGTGGTCGGCTTGGGCACAGAAGTCACGACCGATATCCCGCTGAGCGGGCACGCTCGGTCCGTGGCCAGCAGCGCGTCGCGGATCGCTCCAGTGGCAGCCAATGGGATGCAGTGGCAATCCGACGCCGCGACCGCGGGCAGCCGTGAAGCGCCGGCGCCGGATGCACGCAGAGTCCGTTAGAGTCCGTTGCAAATCGCCCCCGAGAGGGGAAGATATAATACCCAAAAGCGGAGCCGAGGGACCGCCGCAGGGATCACCCGACCGGCGGGCCGACAACGGGCCTTGCTACGTCGCGCACGCCCCCGACAGAGGCAAGGACCACGCCGAGCAGCAAGAGGCAGCCGCTCCCAACGACACGGGCCCCACCGAGAGTAGAAAAAGGGACCACTTGGTACCCTCCGTGCCGCCCCCGTCACTCTCCGTCGCACGCCGAGTCCAGATCCGATGGGCGTCGCTCGACTGCGACGCTAGGTGCACCTGCAGGTCGATATATATAGGGTGTGTGTCCATCGGCGCACACAGGTCGCATCGACCGCCACGACTGGGTGAGGGTCCGTTCGTCGCCGCTGCAGGCCACAACCGGTGTCCTTGCATTGTCGGCTTTGTGTCGAGCGGCCCTCACAGCTCGCCTCGACCGCCACGGCTGGGCAAGGGCCGGCTCGTCGCCGCTGCAGGCCACATCCAGCGTCCTTACATTGTGTTCTGGCTCTGAGCGCCCGACCCCCCAACGTGTCCGGCAGGCCTCCAACGGCGAGCGCTCGGTAGCCCAGACAGGGAGAAAACACGAGCTCAGCACATGCAACGAGCACGCCACGGTTCGTCTCTTCCACACCAAACGCGCGTTGTCGATCAGCCGACGGCCGGGTGTCGACAAGTGAGCTTGGAGCAAAGGGACACGCACCCCCCGAAGATGGCTCGCACGGAAGAGAAAAGAAAAGAAAAGACAGAACCGCATCAGGGGACCACTCGGCGGCCCGCTCGTCAAGCAACAGCGGGGTGCGGTCCTGCGCCAACACGGTTCAATGAGACTTGACTGCCACGCAGGAGCACTCCGCCCTTCGTCGCCCCGGTCGCCTGCAATGGCAAGCACCGTCGGCGCCGTTATCGGAGCGAGACCCGGTTGGTTCTGCTGGCGCCACCCGGCGGCGCCCGCCCGTGGCTGGTCCCCCAATCACCTCGCGCGGCGCATCCCCAGATCGAAGAACCCTGTCCCGGGGGGACTGCCTGCACTCAACTTGCAAGTCGGGCGTGACCGGTCATTGTCAACGAACACACCACCCACCACACCGTTCTGGCGGTGGTGACACCGTCCGGGCGAGCACCGGATCGACGCTGCCTGACAGGTTTTTCATCTGCCAGCCGTGCCTGCTGGGCGCCGACAGGCGGCTTAGTGCACCTGGAACCGCCTCAGATATCCTCGGCAGGCACCGCCTGCGAACGTCCAGAAGTGTGTGCTCGGACGCATCTCCTTCCCTCCCTCCACACCAGCAAGGATACGTATGTGTGTTCGGGGACGCCGAGCCGGCGTGGACGCGGAAGCTGGCGCACGGCCCGGCGCGCCGGTTCCGTGATTCAGGGGGTTCCAAAATGCGCGTCATCTCACTCATCCATTCACTCCCGGATCACGCAACCTGGAACGAGAGGTTCTTCACGGTCATTTTCCACAAATAAGACCGCAGAAGTGTGCAAACTTCAACAGCAGAAAGTAACATTCCTGTATGACGAAAGAAGTTCTGCTTTTTAAACAAGAATTGAACTGCCTGTTTGGGACAATAGAACTCCTCTCGTTCCTGTCGCAGACGAAACACAGGCCACCTGCTTTCAGAAATGGTAGTCAAAGAATCCTGAATAGGACTGACGCCGCACCACAAGGTGCGGCCACCATTGTGTACTGGTCACACAAGCAGGCAGTCATGCGGCGAGCGCGCTTCTTGTCGTGCTCAGCGCACAAAGTTTAAGCCTAAACTGACACGTTCCGTGCCAGCACTTGTTTGCAAAAGAGCACCGGTGCTGGTGCGTGCTTCTGCGCAAGAGGAAATTTGATCGGGGGTCCACACCGCCTTACGAAGGACCGCCACGGGAGACGGATGAAACTTGGTTGACATGATGCATGACGCAGCTAGAGATGAGACAATTTCATTTCATGAAACTACGAACGAGCGTAGCTACGGAAACTTGCAGCAACATGGCTGCCGTCATCGCACCTGACCAACCAGCACTCAGGCCGTGAGCTCTTCACGGTAGTTGATAGGGCTGTCAAAACGCTGACAGCACGGCGATCATGAGAAAGTCTTCCTGACAGAGATACGTCCTGGAACTCAGATGATGCGGGGTCCAGTCAGATCACTCCAATGCTCCTGGAAGCACTCCGTGGCGTAGCCCGCGGGTTCGTGCAAGGTCTTCGTGGCATGAAATTTCACATTGCAGCAAGAACGGCCTTCACGACCCCCTGAGGGCACATTCTTGAAACTTCTATGAAACTACCCAACGTGGCTGCAGTCAGCGCATCCCTGACCGCAGCACAAGAGAAACGCCTCCGTGAACTGGGTGCCAATCTCCTGCCCCTTTTTCAAGAAAGAGAATGACATGTTCTACGTCGAAGCGAACATAGTTTATGGCAGGCAATCCCGGGACAATCTGGATGTTTTTGCTCATGAATTACTGTCGGAGTATTTTGGCTGCGACGACAGATCGCACCCGCCTGGAGATAAAATGCCTTAAATGTGGAAAATTGTCGTTAGCCAACTTGGCTGAGCCAAGTGACTGGCGTCGGCATCTTTGGGTTTTGCCGGTGAGCTGAGACTGGGTTTTAGGAGCCCACCTGTTGTCCCACGCTGACCACCCGTGCGAACGCACATCTTGACGTTTGCTCTGGGGTCCGGAACCCCAGCATCAATCGGTGCTGGCCAGGCGGTGACCGGTCATGTCTTCAGCACGAAGGAGCAGGGAGGCATGCGCACCGCAGACCTGGCCAGCCTCGGAACCGAATGGTAGCCACGGTCGAGCACGCACGCTGATGCCACTTCTCGTCGTCGCCTGTAGGTGCAATCTTTCCCGCGACGTGCGACCCGTCGAGCTAGGTGCTGGTAAGTTGGCAGGTATTGGCTGCAAGGCTCTCTCTTTCTGCCATCTGGCGTGGCTGTCCACTCCGCGACAAGTGCCAACTCATCGTTGACATTGGTCGTGGCCTATGAAGAGGAGCGGTCCTGTTTCAACAATCCAGGTGGAGCAAATTACAGTCCTTCTCCAATGCTGTCCACCCTTTTCGTCACCTGGAAAACCCTCATGTAGCCCTCTTTTTTCGTGCAGAAGACGGCAGAATTGTCCTTCCTGCCAGTGCCATGATGTCTCGTTACGATGCAGGGGTGCATAGTAAAGGAAGCTACATACAGAAATGGAGAAAGACTGTACTGACCTCCGCGGGATGTGCTCCTGCCTCCATGAGTCCTTCAATCGATTGTGCATGGCACTACGACAATCGAGTCGTAGCTATTGTGTTCTAATTGTTGACCATTCTGACGACCATGCGCTTTTGGCCGCCTGGTACATGTCCTTGGCTGCTTGTTTCCCCGCTGCGGCAGTAGTCAGCTCGTCCATGGCCTCGAGCATGGCGTCACTCGTCGCCTCTATGGCGCGCCCGCGCGTCGATATCGACCCAAACGAGATGACTGGCTCCCGCATATCGCGCCGTGGTTCAGGCCCGAGGCGCAGAGCCAGCTGCTCCAGGTACACCGTCCGCACGACGTTGGCAGCCCCCTTACCCTTCACGAGTCGGTCAATGTTGACAACCGACGGGTCAATCGGCCACGTCCCCGTCTTTTGGAAGCCGCTGATAACGTAGACGGATGAGAGGCCGGTGAAAGCAGCCCGGCGGATGACGCCCATGAGGTATACTAGGTTGAACGTGGCGTGACGAGGTATAGTGGCGAGTAGGGAGCGCATGCCGGACCGTGCGTCGCTCTTGGTTTTGAGAAATGTATCTTTGTCCAGGGCTTGTGGGATGTGTGACAGGTGGGAGGGAATCATCAAAACCACCACCTTGGAGGCCTTCAGCACGCGCAAATCGACATGTGACGCGTGAACCCTGCACCTGTCCATTAGAAGGACCTTCCACTCCCGCGAACACAGCTTGCCCACGTGCCGCGCGGCGAAGCTGGCAAACACCTCCCATAGGGGCCCGTCAAAGCCCGGCTTCTCGCGTCGATGCACCTCCGCCCCTTCATCCAGGTACCCCGCCAGCGGCTTTCGAATCTTGTACCCGTTGTCTTGCACATCTCGGCGAAGGACGGAGAAAAACGTGGGGCGCCCGAGCTTGACGACAGCCCCGCCGTGTCGCACCCAGGTACGGATGTTCAACCGGGAGGCACCAGTGGCAGACATCAGTCTTACCACGCTATCGGTACCCAGCTCCTCGCGAGCAGCTGACAACTTGTCACGTATCTCGGGGGCGAGTCGAGTACCCCACTTGCGGCGGCTTGGAGCACCCTCCGTCGACGTCGGTGAGGCCGTATCTGAGGAAGAAATCGTTGTTGCATGCCAAAAAAAAAAGAGGACGGGAGGTGACGGGGTGCGCAGCACTATGCAGGATCGGTCGAGTGCGATGTATGCTGTGAGGGTCGATGGAAAACGTCGGAAGGCAAACTTCGTCGAGAACGGGACGACGAAAGAGCCAACTGTGAAGTCAATCGGGCTTACTTGCAACGATCCTTGCGGCAGTCTTTTACTGTAATGTGGTTGACATTTCTGGCGGTGGTCGACATTTGACAGAGCACAGCTACGAGCTCTACATGAAAAGCAAGATGAGACTCCCCACTATAGAATCCTCAGGCCTGTTCTTAGTTGCAGGTTCGTGTGATGTGACGAGCGCTGCGGGACATCCGATTGGCTAACCTTTGTGACAGTGTGATCACTGTGGCGAACGTACGTGAACCAGCGGCGTACGTTCGTCACAGTGATCACCATGCAAGTTCACTGCTGCGACAATGAAGGACAAGATAGAAGTACGCGCTGTCGATCAAATTTGGTTTCAGAGTGGGAGCGTCGCCCAAACTTGCGGTTTGAAGAAGCCACGGCGGACGCAACACGCACCCCAACGACACTGTCCTGAAGTGCCCCTCTCGCCCAGCTTGGCGCCAAGTGTGCGCCGACACAGCTGCGGAGAAGCACAGCTAGGGAGAACGTCACGGAAGGAAATGGGGGGGGGGGCGTACGGCGCTGACAGTCAGCGAGGCGGGGTATGCGCGACAGAAGGGGTCGACGGCGGGCGCTGGTCGGCTGGTATTGGCCAAAGCGAGGACCGGACAAGCAGAGTGGATCGCAGTTGGCGTTGCAAGTGCCATCATTGTTCGCACCCATTCCGCAGCACCGCGGCACATGAAGGCACAGCGCGTTCGTTTCATAGATTTTTGGCCATCACACGAACAGTCACAGCACAGGAAGCTCAACTAAGCGCAGGCCTTATTCTGTTTCTACATCGCAGAACAAAGATAGCGGGCTTTTAAATTTGTGCAACCGAAAGTCACGCGGATCATTCCCCCACCAAATCACGATCAAAGGACGGCTCCCACTAGAGTCGACTCGCCACTATTTTGAGAGCCATGGATTGACCTTGTGAGAGGGGGTCCACCGTGGTTTGCAGCAGTGGCCACGCGGCGCCCGCCTCAACCACGGGGCCTGAGCGAAGCCTGTCTAGCGAGGGACCGGTGCGATTTCTGTCGCACTGCCGCCCCCTGACGGCGGCGCCCTGCGGCTTCCCCCCCGGTCATCTCCGCCTCCCCAGTGCTTCCTCCTCCCCCTGGCCGCCGTCCCCCCACCGACCGCCCTCCCCCCCCTGTCCGCCCTCCCCCCAGGTCGCCCTCCCCCCACCCCCGACGTCCCCGCGGCTCCCGCCCCCTCGCCGCCTTTCGCAGCCCATCACCTCCCTGCCCTCCTTACTTCCCCTTCTTTCTGACCCCTGCCTTGGGCGCGGTGGCCAAGGACTCCCTCCGGCAATCACTGACCGTCAACTGCGTCGAGCAGGTCGCCCATGATGAGCGCCCCAACGCTGAAATAACAACTGCACTTTCGGCGTTGCACTCAATAACATACTGGAAGCCCCCCAAGATTGCATCTGTTTGAGAGGAACGCCCCTTCAAATACTCAATAGTCACAGTACAGTTTTCTGACTGTTCAATAGTCACCAAAAAGTGAGAATGTACATATTCCAAAGTGTTTCACTAAACGTTTCGCTGCTTACTCTGGAAGCAACTGCGTTGTAGAGATCTCTTCGGGGCGCAGTCCACAACGAGTTGTGTGCTCGTCCTTGTTTAATCCTCGCCACGGATGAGGAATTTTCAAGGGATATGATCGAGAATAGTTTTTCTCACTCAGCGAGATCGATTCTGGGGGTTGGTCAGACGCGTTTTTGAGAAAACCGTGTGTAAATCCCAGGATCAGTGGAGGAATGGACGTGAACATCTCCCACCGTTGATCCTGGGGTCATCCCATAACTGAGAGAGGAACCGACCGGGAATTTGTCGCCAGGACATCCTGCAAACTGATCCCGACGACCGCCAGTCCTTTTTCTGAGGATGGTAGAGAGGATCGAGCTGTGAATCGGACGGAGACTGGATGACGGATAGTCCGCGAGATCAATCGGAGGACAGGGTGAAAGACTGTTGCCTGGATCAACTGGCAGAAGGGCCTGCGCTTCACCTCACAACGATCTCAGGTCTTTGCACCGGGATAGTCTGCAAGTCCACTCCCTGAGACTGTCGGAATGAAAGTCCTGGGCACTGTCATCATCAGCGTGGAGATCATCTGGATGTGACCAGAGTGTACGGCTCGGGCTTGCGCCCACATGGAGTCGCTCCACCCGTGAATGAAACTCACGAGCTCGGGCTCCTGGTAGCTCTCTTCGTGATGCACCGCTCCAGTCTCAGGCGCCCCCCACTGTGCTGTGCCGTACTACTCCGTGCTCCTGCAGGCGACTGCAGCGACCCTGTGCCTGATCTGCTCCGTTGGTATCGTCCAGTTGCGGTTTGCGGTGCGAGGAGCCCGCGTCCCCGGCACGCCATTCGCCTTGAGCTCTGCTGTGTGTTCCATGTCATCTCCACCGGTTGTGTAACGTGACCGTGGTGGGTGCGGGGCACTCGTCGTGTTCGCACGAGGCAGCGTCATCCCTGCAGTCCCCTAGCGTGGGACCTTCTGCCCTGCGACCCTGTGTTGTTCTCGCCAGGCCGTCGCTTGCTTTTATTCGTATGTGAGTTTCGCTGCTTGATAGAGGCATTGGTTGTGGTTAAACCAAGCACTATGGAGCGTCGCAGGCGTGGTCCTCGTGCATCTGCCTTCTTCAAATTTGCAGACGAGAACCACTAAGGCGCAAAATGCGTCTGAAGCAGCGGAGCTGGCCACGCTGGCCACCCCGGACAACATCAGTTACCGCTTGAAGCTAAAGGACGGCGCCCGGGAGATGGAGCGACCGCTTGACCTGAATGGGACTGCGACGTCCATCATTGCTGAGCTGCTTCTGTTGGACGCTACTGAAGCGTGGACCTCTGTTCGAGCTAGTGGAGCAGCCTGCTTGCTGAAGTACGTAGATGCTGTGGATTTTCCCGAATGTTTGCGTCCTGAGAGCGCCGAGGCTCGCAAGAGCGTTGTTCGCTGCATGTGGGACGAGCTGAGGGACCTGAAGGCCGGTGATATTGATTTTTCTGATGAGGAAGCTGACTAGAGAACACGCTCAACTGATTGTCAAGGTGACGATTGCCGAACACACGCCTTCTCAAGCGTAGAGCAGCTGACGTGGGTCAGTTACGGCTTGCTTCATGCCCTTGGCGGCCCTCTGGCCCCGGCCCAGGGACATTTCTTTCTACCCGTGGAAGCGGGTGCATCTATCACTTCCTTAGAGTGGCTGCTATTTTTGTTTGCTTTCTTTGTTTGCTTTCTGTCTTTTTCCTTAATATAATCCATAAGAACCAATCTTGCACCGCCGTAGGGGAACCTGCGGGCGATGAATCTCTGTGATTATCCACGGTGCAGAAGATGCAACAAATGGCAGGATTTCCTGAGACACTGTTTCGCAGTCGATTATGAAGGGAGTCCCCCAAACCACACGATGGAGAGTCCTCAGGCAGCTCCATGGAGCAGCGCACGGCTAGTCTGGTTGGCAGCTCCTCAATCATGCCAAAAACTAATGTTCTACTTTGTTGCAGCAGTTGACGTCAGGATGGTCTCTTCGTCAAGTTTGCGGCCCGGCATCAGTGGTGTTCCGGAAGCTTTTGCCCGTAAGAGCTTGCTCTCTTTCCACCCATCTGCCTCTGTCTCTAAATAAAGAAAAGAATGGAGAACGGGCGCCGGCTGCTGTGGCGACTCAATCCTACGATATCGACACTCAAATGATCTCCGTCCTATCCAATTTGTGAGCGCATGGCTTTGTGAGCATTAAATTAGTAGAACAGTCCAGGTTCAGTGCCGCTAGATGCGCCGCAGAACTATCCGACAGACAGTCTTGGAAACAGTTCCTGGATGGATCCCAGGTTTATCTGTCACCTGATCTCACATTAATCCGTGCACTAGTGTGGGACAAGTCCAGTACCATGTCAGCATTAAATCGGTAGAACAGTCCAGGGTCAGTGCCGCTGGATGCGCCGAAGAACTATCCGTATTTTTGCTAACCTCCAAAAAATGGCGGTTGCAGAAAGAAAAGAGGCAGAGCCGACGACGAAGCGTAGAAGTGAAGTCGGATCGGCTGTTCGACAAGCCACGATCAAACTATTGGCTGAGAGTTTCTGCCAATAATCTTGCAAGCAAATCAACGTGTCTTGTAGGAGTTACGCAGAGCCATTGCAACCCACAATGAGGTTTCCTAAGTTTTTTGGCCGCTTGCTTGGGTCTGAAGTGAGGGTTCCGGGCCAGACCTGTGATTTTGCATGAGATCAACAAATTTCTTCACATTACTTGAGATCATCATGTGCGTTTCCAGTGCGCAGAGCTCCATAAGGAGACTGTGTAAGAAACTCACATGATCCCTAATCTTTCCATTGGTCCACGTACGCTGTTGAATGATTGCAACCACTCTGCAACCGCCATTTTTTGGAGGTCAGCAATATACCGTGCGTTCTCGTTATAGGAGACGGCTGATTCAGCTGAATATCCATAAAAGTGGCCTGCACGGACTGGAATGGAAGACTCGCGACCCATATTCTCTTGTAAATGATTCTCTATTAACGAGAACGCACTGTATTGGAGTATCTCTGACTTGATCGTCGGATCAATGTCGGACCTGCCTGCTTCAGTGCAATCAACGATCGATCCGACAGTAGCCTGCTGCGTCCGACGAGTAATGTACTTGAAAATCACCAGGGTAGGCACCGCAGGCAGGGGGATCGCAATTTCAACAAAACGTTTTGGGAAGATCGCTGCGATCGTTCACAGTTAAGCGACACTCACTTAGCGAACACCCATTTCGGGAAAACTGACATGACAAGTGCCAGCACCAAAGCCCACGTCTCTCACGCCTCTGAACACACAATGCATGCGCCAGGGCACGCCTCAGTACGGGCCCAAGCCGAGCCGGTCAGTTTTCTGTCGCCGGGAACCCCTTCGGTGAGCCAAGCTCACGCAGTGTTTCAGGTGCTTCCTTTCCCACTTTCTCTGACACTCTGAGCGCACTCATGAGCCCCCCAGTATACCCAATAAGACAGTTCTTCATCTCTCTGTGTACCGCCACCTACCCAATCCACCGCTCACCACGACTCCTGTCGCCCCTCGGCTTCCCCACCCCTCCCTCGTCTGTTCACCAGCCGCCGCCGCCATCGCTCACCGCACACTCTTACCACACTTCGAAATCTCCCCCTTGGAGTGAGCACCGGAAACTGTGTGACGAAGATGACGAGACTCTCGTGGAAAAGCCCCTGGCACGGGCTTTCATGCCACGTATGGAGGGATAGGGAAGACACCCGCCCACGCCCGCGTTTCAGGTGCCTAGCTTACGGCAGAAGGTTCGGCTGCCTCACCGACAGGGCAGAGTGAGAGCGCTATAGATGCAGTCTACCACGGTTCATAGAGATAACAGTACGACAAATCGATTGTCCTTGACCGGTCCATGACTTGTGGGTGATGGGCACGCAAGGGCGCTGCTCACATGCCGCGGTGGGTACATACCAGAAAAAGATGCGCTTGAAAAACCGTTACAAAAATATTATTAATAATAGTATCATACTGGTGGCACCGCTGCTCGCATGCCGTGCTGTTGTAACGCTTGAGTAGAGAGCAGAAAAAGGTACCCTGGAAAAATCGATACCAAAAACAAATATTAATAGTTGTATCATACTCGTGGCACAGCTGTGTGCATGCCGCGGTCCTGGACCGCTTGAGCAGAGACAAGATAAAGGCTCGTCATAAAAAAAGTGACAAAAACCACATATTAATGATAGCATCATATAGGTGGCACCGCATGCAGAACCTTGAAGAGCACTAAAGCGAGGGAGGGAGGGTGTTGGTCGGAAAAGCGGTGAGAAAGACAAAACGAGCACGTTTTTTTTCCACACGAGACAGAACAACCACTAACGGAAGATGCACGCGTGCTCACTTCTTGGAGGCTGGGTAGTCCTGACTGGCGAGCTTGTGCACAGCGATTGCCCCACCCCTCCCCTTGTACTTGACCTTCACAAAAGAGACGACCTTTTCGACTCCCACGGCCGCGCCGCGCTTGGCGTACTCCACCTGGAACGCCCGGTAGATCGGCGAGCGGGCCGAGTGCAGCTTTCCCAAGCGCCGGCGGTCCGCCGCGTCCGCGACACATAAGCGCCAGCGGTCACCGAACTTGGCCTCCACCTCCCACGCGGTTGCCCGCCTCCTCGTGGCTCCCCTCCCCATGAACCCCAGCGCGTACTCATCGAGCGCGGCCTCCCAGCCCAGGTCCTTCTCCAGCGGTCACAGCGGCACGTACTGGCCATCGCCCGAAAAGATGGGCATGTTCTCCAACTTGTGCCGCATAGCCAGCTGGCGCACTTTCTCGCGGTCCTGCACCAGCCGGGAAGATACTAAGGGCGGCAGTGCCGCGGCCGCAGCGGAAGGGGCGGAAGGAGGAAACTGCACAACCGCAGGTTTTGATTTAGAAGACCAGGTAGGACCTTGGAGGGGAAGCACCAATCGAGAGGCGGGCCCTCGGAGGCGACCCCGACTGCTCCGCCCAGGCCGTCTCGACCCCGCCCGCGCTGCAGCCGGATGCTAGAGGCCTCAGACCTCACCTTCCACTCCGCCTTGACGTCCTTGCTGTTGGAGCCGGAGATGAAGGGGGGCGCGTACTTGCTCATCTCGGTGAGGTCCCAGTCGATGACCGCGCCCACGTTTTCTGCTGCAAGTGCGTTGACGGATAAGGTACCGTGTGATCCGGCGATGCGTCGCACACCACGACGCACCGGCAGGTTGGCCTCCGAGTGTTGTCGCGCAACTTGCCCCATTGCCGTCGCCAAATCACAGCCACAGGCTGTGTTGTCTTTGATGCCGACGTAGATGGAACCATTGATATCCTGTAAGGCCTTGTGCAAAGAGGGGGGCGCCGCCGACACGCCCTCGAGCGTCTCCGGCGTTACGGTCGCCGGCGGCGTGGTGTAAACCAACAACCACTTCTTGGCACCCGAGAGGGCCTCGCGGAACATAGGGACGCCGTCAGCATCAACTGCGTCCAGCAAGTCCCCGTCGCCATGCCAACACTGGCATCGAGAGAGGGGTGGAGGCGCCCTCGCGTCCGTCGCACCGCCGCCGGTCGCCCCGTCGCCGTCCGCCCGGTGGTCGGCCGTCCCGCCGTCGGCCCCCGCCCCGCCGTCGGCCTCCCCGTCGCCGTCGCCGTCGGTAGTGCTGCCGTCCGCCCCCCCGTTGCCGTCGGCCGCCCCGTCGCCGTCGCCGTTGGCCGACCCGCCGTCGGTCGCCACGTCGCCGTCCGTCGTGTGGTCGGCCGTCCCGCCGTCTGCCGCCCCGCCGTCCGCCGCCCCGTCGCCGTCCGTCCTGTGGTCGGCCGTCCCGCCGTCTACCGCCCCGCCGTCCGCCGCCCCGTCGCCGTCGCCGTCTGTCGTCCCGCCGTCCGCTCCAAAGTCACCGTCGGCCGCCCCGTCGCCGTCGCCGTCGACCGCCTTGCCGTCGGCCGCCCTGCGGGCGGCCGGCCCGTGCAGGCGCCGCATGCTGGCATCGAGCGTCCGGCGGATCCGTTTGCGGTCCGGGTCCGCTCGGTTCTCCGTGCAGTAGAGAAACCACGCCCGTCGCCAGTCCTGCGCCTTAACGACGCCCATACCAGCAGCAAAGGCGGTCCGCACGCTCCAAATCAGACCAGCAACATCGGCCGGCGGCTGAGTCGGAGGGCTCCACGCAGCGATACGCTTCACAGTAGCCCGATGCTCCTCCCCAAAAGGGGCGTGCCACCACACTTGCGTGCCCGGTGGTGTGGGGTCGCGCAGGGCCCTAGGCGAGGACATGTCGCCGCACCGTGACCACGGACTAACGGAGGAGGGCTGCCGATTCTAGGGGTACAGAAAATGTTAACGAAGGAGGGACAGGGGGAGCACACACGCGGAGTCACGCGGAACGACCCAAGAGGAGCTCATGAATGCCGGTGGCAGGGCGGGCCGCGTCGCGCCACACAGAGCCACACGAGGTCCTTACTACATTGGCACGGTGCCGCCTCGCATCCGATTCATCAGGATGCGAAATCCAGGCGGTGCTCGCAGTACCGCGGCCGCACCCCCACGCGTCTCTCCGTCGTCTGTGCACGGGGAGGCCCAAACAAATCAAGCATTGGTTTGGCTCATGTTGGCGCTAGTTCACAGAACAGATCCTTAACAGCACCGGCATGTGTTCCAGGTTCGTTCAGGTGCATGGTTCTCCTGCACGGGCCCGGCGCATGACACAGCTCGTCTTCCACGAGGTCGCATCATTAGCATTAGGATCACTCTGTAGCTGGAACTTAATAATTGTCACCAAGGACAGCACAAATACCAGCTCCCGTGAAGTCCAGTTAATGTCAGATGTTGGCGGGCGGACGGGATCAGTGCGAGTTGCCTGTCGCGCCCCCCTTTCACTTGTCACTTGGCTGTTGGGAAAACTGATACGCGAGCGGACGCGCGCAGTGAAGCAAGAAAGAACAAGCGGTGGCGGCACCAGCCATCGTCTCTGCGATCGACCGTCCAGCGGGCGCAAACGCAGCCAAGAAAAAGACACGGGGGAGGGCGAAAAAAGCCACCATCCGCCCCTCCCCCTTCATTCTTCAATAGGAAAAGTGATGACAAGTCGTCATTCACGCCTCGCCGGTCGCCCAGAGCGAGAGCTGCTAAGTTTGTTCAAGTCGGCCCTTTTTTATCGATTACGAAGTCCCCTGGGCAATCTCTGCCCATTTTTAAGCACGAGGCGCCTTTCCCGTACTGGACCATCGGCCGCTTGTCCCGCAAGTTCCTTTTAATGCGCATGCACTCTCTCGTTTCAGGACGAGGCTATATCATCAGCCGTTGCCGCGTTTCCTGAATGTGCTCGTGGTATAGTCTGTGTCAAACGGCCTGATGGCCATTTATTGCTCATCTCCATCGTAGTCAGACCCGGTGTCCATCGCATCTGATGAGCTGCTCTGTCCCTCACTGAAACCAGCGTCTGCCGTGTCCAGTATAGCTTCCGGGTCACTTTCCAGGTCCAACCATGTCTCGACGGCCACTTGCCGCTCGACGGGGGGTGCGTCCCCAAAGCAAGTGCCACCCAGAGCGCACGACTGCAGACGGACAATCCTTTTCGCAGCCTCATCCGATACAGCTCGCAAGGAGTTGCGATAGTAACCCTGCTGAGAGACCAGGCGTGCCTCTATCTCTGGAGGAAGAATGCGCGCCTTCACCCAGCAGTGCGCCATGGTGGCTGGCTCCATGTCCTGCCACTCCTCCCCATCCAGCTCGGCCACGTCCTGCAAGTGAGCCTCCCCACCATCACGCACGCCCCGCACCGGGCATGGCTCGGCAGCGCGCCGTCGACGGGCGCGCCGTCGCGGACCAGCACTTGCGAGAGCCTCAGTACGGGGGGCCTCAACCCACACGTTGGGCAGCCGAAGGGGAAGATGCGCTGGCACGCTGGGTACAACGGGGGCCACGTACACACGTGGCTCGCCCGTTGGATCTGGGGCGGCCAGCACAATAGCACAAGCGCCAAAGAACCCGGCTGAAGCGGACGCCTGCTTGTCCGCAGAAACGAGTGGGATGAGCGCCGCCACACCAACAGCGCGTGCAGGCAACCGGGGAGGATTGTCCGTGGCCCAATCATCCCTCGCCGGCGCCCTCGCGCCGGACTTCACCATAGTGGTGCCCGCCGCCGCGGCCACCGAAGAAGATTGCACAAGTCTGGCGCACCCCAATACCGAGGCAAAAGTGGCCTCACCGCTTTCCTCACAATGTGGCTGAAATATCACAGTCACACCGCCACCGGCGTTCTCCTTCGTCGCTGTCCTGTTGTCCGGCGGTCCCGTTAGGCCCCACCCACCGACCTGACCGTCAGTCGCGCTCTCTGTGGGTCGCGACGCCTCCATCACAACCCCTTCTGGAGCGCGAGTGATCACGCCGGTACCAGTTGCGGGCGCCCCCGCCGCCGAAGGACCACCTATGGATGCGCTCTGCCGTACGTGAGCGTCAGCCAATTGTGTGACCCGCGTGCGCTCGAACGCCTCAACCACAAAAGCCAGCAGCCGCCGTTTGTACCTGCACTTTAGCGCCGCGATGATGCCGGCGTCGAGGGGCTGGTGGACGGAGGTAACGTTAGGTGGTAGAGGGATGGTAGCGACCTGAGGGTGCTCCAGCTTCGAGTGTGCGCCGCAGTTGTCCACGACCAGCGCAACAGGTAGTGACGTCCGCGCCCGCACGGCAGGCACGAAAACCGTGATGGATAATTTTTTGTAGACGTTGGCGTCCATCCACGCTGACTTTTGGTTGACGTACGGTAGAGAGCACGCCGCCGGCAGAGGTTTGAAGCAAACTGGAACTTGAGCAGTGCCAATAATGGTCACGGGGATCTTGTGGGTGCCTGTTGCATTGCATGCCAAAACTAGCGTCACGCGGTCTTTAGCTTTCATAGTCTTGGTCCCGCGAACGCGCCGCCGCCGCCCAGCGGTCACGTACGCGCGGTTTGGGAGACACCGGAAAAAGAGATCGGTTTCATCCATATTGTAGATTTGGTCGGGCTCAGAGGCAGACAGGTCCTCCCGTATTTGCGCCATCCGCTCTTGTGCCGCCGCCGCATAAGTGGCCGCCGACCCGCCCGTGCCCCAAAGTGACGAGTTGACCAGGTTGTGCCTTGTAGCCCTCCGCCGCACAAATTCCGTTGACGCCGAAAAGCCGGATTTGTCCAGCCGCTCCCCAATCTCGCGAGCCCGCTGCTGCAAAACTGCCATCGACAAAGGCAGAGTGTCTGGCCCCGGGCCGTCCACTATCTCATACCAACGACGCAACTCGCGATCCACGTCCGCCATGGTTGACGGCCGCACCCGTATGGAGTCCAGCGGCTCCCCGCTTGCGGCACGGCCTTGTAGCGACATCCTCGACTTGACCGAGCACACCGCCCGCACAGCGGCTACAGATGTAGGTTTGGGGAAAACGTTTACCAAATCTTGCGTCTTGTCAAACATCCCCGTGAGACGAATAATCTCCAGCTTTTCTCCGATTGTTAGTGGCTAGCGCTTCTTCCTGACGCCCGTGTGACCCGCCGCGGCGCGTGCCGTTCCGCGTGCGGTAGATCTAGTAGGTGTGCTGGCAGCAGGAGCGGCGCCCTCAAAGTGCGCTACAGCGGCGGCAGATACCGCCGCTGCCGCCACACCAACGGCATGCCGAGTCTCCGGCGACGCCAGCGGGTACGTGTGCTGTACAGCAGCGTCTGCTGCGGCAGCAGCGACGCGTCGCACGGTTTTGTTTGACGAGGTGGCAGGTTCGGCGGGAGGGGTGGATGAGGGGGGGCGCCGGCAGCGGGGCGCCATCTTCGCTAGGCAGCGACTGCGTCGACGGGCGCGACCGTGACGATGACCAGGAGAATGATGGTCACCGGGATGGGGACCTAGGTTGCAGAAAATGCGGGCGGCGTTGGGAGATCTCGGCTCTGGAAGCGTTTCAGCTACGGCGGTGCTGGCGTGATCTGGAGGTTGACATTGACACCAGGGGTCTTCAAGCGTAGTTCTTCTCAAGTGTATCCGCGCGTACTTTTTTCGGGTATATACCCGAACACTTGACTTTCGCAACACACAAGGATGTACGCTACCCGGTGATTTCGCCCAATTGAAGGTACGCTTGAGGTGAATTCAATCGGTTATTTTCTGCAATACGCTAACCCGAATGTCGGCCAAGAAGATAAGCGCGACTTGGACGTTCGAGCGCGTGTTGGCTCACTCGCAGTCCAGGAGTAGGCCGACTTGTCTCACAGCCGATCAAGTTAGGAGGCACTTTTCATTTGGATATCTAATACAAGTTCCGTGGCCTTTAGGACAAGGTGGTCTCAAAGTGTAGTGATGCACACATATACTTAGAGCAAGGGACTTGCTCTCCGTTTTAGAGGTGGCAGTCTGCATTCGTGTCCTCAGGGGTCTGAGGGCGTGTCAGCGTCGGAAAGGTCGCGATGACGCCAAAAGCGAATAGAGTTACGTGGCTCAGAAGGACTGTCCTGCCACAGGGGTCACTGGACCCGGACTGCGCCTGCCCCTCTGCCCTCCCCCGCCGCCCCGAGTTGCGCGCGGCGACCGCGCGCAGCGACTTCCGGGGTTCGAAGCGCCCACGATGACCAGCGGGTGATCGTGCCTGCGCGCCGGCTTCTGTCGCGGCGGCGCGACGGTGGTTGCTGACGCCATCTACCGGTGCGGTTGAGGCGCGCAGTCGCGCGCCGGTCGATCCACCCGCCCGCCCGTGCGCCGTGTTGGCCGGCCCGCCCGCCGCGCGCAGGCGCGCTGCGCGGCGGGGTGACGACCCCGCTCGTGGG